>Ga0163163_10000715_pt1 | contig 28149 bp, 27 predicted proteins | sample S65metaG_FD_119766 | JGI IMG/M metagenome (GOLD analysis project Ga0163163, IMG submission 119766) | Switchgrass rhizosphere microbial communities from Kellogg Biological Station, Michigan, USA - S6-5 metaG | ecosystem: Host-associated > Plants > Roots > Rhizosphere > Soil | place: USA...
GTGTGGCGCAGGTATTCGAGGACCTTCGGGTTAATGGACGGATCCACAAACTGCACGCCCCAGGTAAATGCGAGCACCGCGGGCGCGATACCGAAACTGATCGAATCCGCCAGCGAGTCCATCTCTTTGCCGAATTCACTCACCGTATTGGTGAGGCGCGCGATGCGCCCGTCCAGGCCGTCCAAAAATACCGACCACCCAATCGCCACCGCAGCGTTCTGAAAATGACGGGGCGCCGCGGCCGCGTCGCTGATCATCGCCATCGATCCCAGGAACGATTCCATCAGGGCGTAAAAACCCAGGAACACGTTGCCAGCCGTGAACAGCGTCGGCAAAGCATAGGCCGCGCGCCGCGGACGGCGATCCGGCGATCGTGGATCGATCAGGCGATCGCGCCAGCTCTGCTTGATCATGCGGCTCCTCTCAAGCGTGCCAAAATGCCCGAACCGCCAGCCACTTTTTCACCAGCTTTCACCAGAACTTCCCATTCGGGTCCCAGAAACACATCCATGCGCGAGCCGAATTTCATGAGGCCGATGCGCTGGCCCGTTTCCACCGTATTTCCCGCCTGCACGTAACACAGGATGCGGCGCGCGATCAGCCCAGCGATCTGCTTGAACACTACGCGCGTGGGCTTCCCCGCGATTACGCCATCCACGGTGATCACGTTTTGCTCATTGGCGTCGCTCGCGTCATCCGTACTGGCTACCAGAAACTGGCCCTTCTTATAATTTACAGACGCGACCTTGCCACCGATCGGCGTTCGGTTGACGTGCACATCGAACACATTCAGAAAGATGCTGATGCGGAGGCCGCCCGCGTCATCGGGCTTAATCGCCACTATTTTTCCATCGGCGGGCGACACCGCGTAGGGGCCTGCCGGGACCACCCGGTCCGGATCGCGGAAAAAATTCAGGCAGAAGGCTGCCAATAGGTAGAACGGAATGGCAAACGGCCAGCTCAACAACCAGGTGATCAGCGCACCCGCCGCGCCGAGCCCCAGCGCGTAGTAAATGCCATAGGAAACCATTTCCAGTTCCTATTGTCGCATTCCGGGGAAGGTGAAGAAATCGGCGGCCTACTCCAATTGCTTCCGGTTCGCTCCCATCATGTCAGGCAGATCGAGTTTGGGATTGAATCCGATCTCGAAGTAGCCGATCATCATTTCCTCCCAGCTCTGGTCGCCCCACCGCACTTCCTTGCCGGGATCCGGATTGAATTTGTTGTTAGCCGAGTTGTCGAAGCCCGCCGTTACTTCCAGACGCGTCCCCTTCGGCAGCAGCTTGGGGCGATCCAGCACGAACTCAAGTTGCCAGTTGAAGCTGTACTGCGGAACGCGCAGCAGAATCTCTTTTTCGCCGCTCGGATACACCGCGCGGAACTCCATCCACTTGCCACGCAGATGCATATGCGGCTTCAGCGAAACCAGCTCGGTATCGGAGGCGAGCGTGGTGGAGGCCTCCACCTTGTAATCGCCGGCTCCCGGAGGAATCGCGAACGTATTATTCGCGGCATAAATGCGCGCCACGCGTTTCTCCGGTGCATTCTTCGCAAAAACGAAACCAACCTTTGATCGGTCCGTGCCCGCATTTCCGTTCGCAGTGTAGTGCATCTGGAAAACGATGTCGGAACCCGCCGGGATCAATTTCGCCTGACTGGAATTCAGCACTACCGTCTGCTTGCCCGGTGTGAACCCCGCGACATTCTCGTCCAACAGCGGCGCCCCCGCGGTCGAGCTGAACTTCTGTTCGTCCGGTACGAACGCAACTCCCACCGGATACTTCCGCAGCCACGGCGAACCTGCCCGCCGGATGTAGACGTTGGCATGATGGACCATGGCGCGATTGCCTGGCCGCACTTCGATCTCCTGCACCCAGCGGTCCTCGGTGAACCCCGTCGGTACGATCATGTAGGTGTATTCGACCGTTCCCTTCGCGGGCACCGGGACATCCGTCGGCATTTCCACCACCAAGTCGGGCTTAGGAATGTTCCAGCCTTCGGTCCATCGCACGGCAGCGGGCCGGTCCTTGGCCTCTCCTTCCGGAGCGCCCGCGTCGGCCCACGCCGCCAGTATGTTGATGTCCGCCTGGCTCAAACTGCGGTCATTGGCGAAGTGCCCGTACTTAGGATCAGCGAACCACGGCGGCATTTTGCGGCTCAACACCGCGGCCTTGATGGCCTTGGCCCACGGACGCGTACCTTCATAGGTGAGCAGCGCCATGGGACCGATCTCCCCGGGCCGGTGGCACGTCTGGCAATTCTTCTGCAGTACCGGCAGCACGTCTTTGTTAAACGTGACCGGCGCGGTAGAAACGTCGGCCGCCGTCACCGCCGTGCAGCAGGCAACAATCCCAATGAAAAAGCGCAGCATACGCCACACCTCCAATTGGATCGAGAGTACCATGCTTTTCTGACAGCGAACAGGGGCGGACTTGGGGATATCCTCGTTAGTTAGAAGGCTTTGGCCACAGTGGTTGGAACAACTCTGGAAGACTGCTCACGCTCTTGGTGTCCGGCGCTTTGAAGGATAGCTGCTGGGCGAGAAAAGCCACCCGATCCCGCGTGGCTTCGGAGTTGAGGGCGTGCGGCGCCTGGTAGATCTTGAGCCGCTTAGGCTCGCTGACGACTTTGAAGTATTGCTTTGCGACGTCTGCGTTCAGGAACGGCTCATCCGTCGCGAATTGCAAAAACATCGAGGCAGGCGCAGCGCGCGAAACATATTTTCCGGCATCCATCCAGGCGAACTTGGCCAGGAACGCATCGAACTTTTCCGGCCCCACTTTCTGTCGATATTCCCTGAAACGATTTGGTAGTCTTATCCACCTCGTCGGAGAGCCCGCCTGCCATAATCACAAAAGCTCTAAACCGTTTGTCGATCCCGCTCAGGAAGCCACCGGCAGTAGCGTCACAACTGTGGCCCACGTAAGCCAAGCGCTTGGGATCGACGTCCTTGCGCGCGAGCAAAAGATCGGCGCCCCTGCGGAGGTTTACGATCTGCTGCACCTCGACCGCGATTTGAGTCTCGTTCAAAGGTGTTTCGTCCGGCTTGAATCCGGGATGCGCGATTACATGGTCGGGAAGCAGCGAGAGAACTCCAGAATTTGCCAGAACAATGGCTTCATCCAGAAATTCAGTGCGGTTCTTTTTCTCCGAACCGGGCATGCACCAGTGCCCGTAAATCACAGCCGGAAACGGACCCTTGCCGGCAGGGACTACCAGGTAGGACGTAACCGTTCCACCGTTCGGCCCCACGGCCGCGCCTCGATCGCCGACTGGCCCAGTGTAAGAGATGTCATAGACTGTCGCTTTACCGCAGTGCTGAACGCCGGCTTGTTTGATGCTCAGCGGTGCGCTCTTGTCGTAATCCCAGTGGCGCAGGAGTTGTTCATAGGACTCCTGCGCGAACGCCGCGGAACCGAGCAGCAGGACAATGCAGCCGAAAGTTTTCTAGCCGCTCGATTCACGAAACCAATATATACCAGCGCGTTTCAGTCAGAATGTCGTCTTATTACGCTTTGCACGCCACGCGATCGCCAGCAGAGCGAAGGTCAGTAGTGCGAACGGCGTGCCCAGAAACACAACCGCCCGCAAATCCACCGGACCCTTCATCATTCCCGCGATGCCAAGCATTAGCAGCACGCCGCCGGCTGCGCCCGGAATCACCTTGCCGGGCCAGATGAACTCCGCGTAGACTCCGCACAGTCCCGCCACTGCCAGCAGCACGTCCCGCATATATTCAGCTTACCGTTACTCTTAATAGGAGTGCCGTATAATCGCATCCTGGTCCGCGCCACCAACTGGCTGGGCGACGCCGTCATGTCCCTGCCCGCATTGCGCGCTCTCCGCCAGCGCTTCCCGCAAGCCGAAATTGCGATTTTGGCGAAGCCCTGGGTTGCCGACCTCTACCAGCGTGAGCCGTTTTGCGATCGGATGATTCCCTACACGGCCCGGACTCTGGCCGAAAAATGGGCCTCCGGCCGCGCCCTCGCGCGTGAGAAGTTCGACTGCGCCATTCTTCTTCAAAACGCGTTCGAGGCCGCCGCGGTGGCATATCTCGCCGGCATTCCCGACCGTATCGGATACGCCCGCGATGGCCGCAGTCCCCTGCTGACGCGTGCGATCCCGGTGCCGCGCAAGGGCGAGATCCCGCGCCATGAGCGCTTCTATTATCTGGAACTCCTGCACCGCGCCGGCATTCTCGATTCCCTGCCCGAAAACGATTGCATTCGTCTCGACGGCGCTCCGCACGCCCGCGCGGCCGGCCTTGCCCGATTTCACGAACTCGGCATGGGCGGCACGGTCGTCGGGGTCAGCCCCGGCGCGGCCTACGGCACCGCCAAACGCTGGCTACCCGAGCGCTTCGCCGAATCCGCCAATACGGTCGCGCGGGAGCTAGGCGCATCGGTCGCGATCTTCGGATCGAAGGATGAGCGAGACTGGTGCGCGGCAATCGCCGCCGCGATTCCGGTTCCGGTTCACAACTTCGCGGGCGAGACGACGCTAGCGGAATATATCGATTTGGCCGCCGCCTGCCGCGTGTATCTCACCAACGATTCGGGCGGCATGCACGTGGCCTCAGCGCTCGGCGTGCCCACCGTCGCCATCTTCGGAGCCACCGACGACACCACCACCGGCCCCACCGGCCCGCTCGCCCGCGTGGTGCGCGAGCCGGTCGAATGCAGCCCCTGCCTCAAGCGCGAGTGCCCCATCGACCACCGCTGCATGACCCGCGTCAGCGCGGACCGCGTTGCGAAAGCCGCTCTCGATCTAGTGAAGTCGTGTTGAAATAGTAACTTGAATATCAGCCCCGCTCCATTTCAAATTCTGGTGGTGCGCCTCAGTTCGATGGGCGACGTGATCCACACCCTCCCCGCCGCCGCCAGCCTGAAGCACAGCATTCCGAACAGCCGTCTGACCTGGCTGATCCGCCCACGTTGGGCGCCGCTGCTCGAAGGCAATCCCTACGTCGATGAAATCATCTCCGTTGAACGGTCCTTCACCGCGTCATTCGCCGAAGCCCGCCGCCTGCGCGCGCGGCATTTCGATCTCGCCGTGGACTTCCAGGGACTCATCCAAACCGCTGCACTGGCCGCCGCCGCCAAGCCCGCAAGACTCGCAGGCTTCGACCGCAAGCGCGTCCGCGAGCGCCCCGCTGCGCTGTTCTACTCTTGCGAAGTAGAAACCCGCGCCGAACACATCGTTGAACGCAACCTTGAGCTTGCAGCGGGCACCGGAGCATCACAGCTCTTGCGCACCTTTCCCTTGCCCCCGGGCCTACCGGAAGGCTCGCTCCCCGCCGGAAGATTTGTTCTCACCAGCCCCCTGGCCGGATGGGGCGCGAAGCAGTGGCCGATGGAGCGCTGGTCTGAGCTCGCCGCAATGCTGGATGTTCCTCTGGTGGTAAACGGTCCGCCGGACGCTGCTTCCGCCTTACAACAAATTCGCGGCGCGCACGTGCATGTCTCCGGACTCGCCGGCCTGATCGATGCCACGCGCCGCGCGCACGCCGTCATCGGAGTCGATAGCGGACCACTCCATCTGGCCGCCGCGCTCGCGAAACCCGGCGTTGCGATTTACGGCCCCACCGATCCCGCACGTAACGGTCCTTATGGCGGGACCATTCGCGTGCTGCGCAGCCCTGATGCCGCTATCGATTACTCGCGCCGCCCGACGCCGCACTCCAGCATGTTCGCGATCACTCCGCTCATGGTTGCCGATGCGCTCGCGGCCGCACTCGAAGCCAGTTCCGCAGGTTGCCGCGCGTGATCTTTTCCAAACCCTACGCCGACGCCGTCGCGAAACTACGCGTGCCGTGTGGATTCGTTTTAGTGGCCGCGTTCCTGTGGCTCTCTGCGCCAACGCTGGCATCGCTTGCCATCGGAGTTCCGGTGTCGATCCTGGGACTCGCCCTGCGCGCCTGGGCCGCCGGGCATCTCCAAAAGGACAGCACGCTCACCGATAGCGGCCCCTACGCCTGGGTGCGCAATCCGCTCTATCTCGGCACACTCGGCACCGCCGCGGGCCTGGTTATCGCCTCGCGACGCTGGGAGTTGGGAGTCTTGTTCGCAGCCGTCTTCGTGCTGATCTACCTGCCGGTGGTGGATCTTGAAGAACAACATTTAGCGCGGCTATTCCCCGCCTACTCAGCCTACGTGCGGCGCGTGCATAAGTTGATTCCGCGCGTGCCGTATCCGATGCCCGCGGACTCCGTCAAACATTTCCGCTGGAGTTTGTATCGCTACAACCGTGAATACCAGGCCTTGCTGGGCTTCCTAGCCGGTGCGGGGCTGCTGTTGTGGAAAGCGCTGCGTGCGTAGCCGGGTTGCTCTGTGAGCCGCTACTCGCCGATTTCAACGGTCGCCCGCAGGTCCTGCCAGTCCGGTAACGATACCGGGCGTGTGACCCGCTCAATGGAACTGGACATATCTTTCGCCTGGAACGGAGCTAAGTTTGGCGCCGCGAACTGGAATCTGCAAAAAGGCGGTTGGCCAGCCTTGGCGTCGGCCGTGTATAGCGTAACGTAGACCGTCACTCCGGAAAAATTCGCGGCTGTGTGATTTACCACCAGGTAATGGATCTCGGATTTCTTAGACGGATCCATCTGGATGCGGAAGCCGGTGACTTCGATGGCTTTCACCAGCGGTGAGGCACTGGCGCTCGCGACTTCCGGTCCTGGAGCTACCGGCGCAGCCGCGGTCGCGGTGTTGATTTGCGCCGCCGCCGATGGCTTCGCCTCGGCCGTGGGCCGAACCAGCGAGATCACACTCGTGAAGCCCGCGCCCAACAGTGTTCCAAGGATCAACGCGGTCGCCATCCAACCCGGAATCAAGCGCTTCTTGGGCACCAGAAATGCCGGCGGAACGGAGCGGAGCTCGCGATCCGTGAACTTCACCAGGCGCCGAGATAGCATCGGCCCCGGCAGCGTAGTGCGCGGTCCGGATTCTTTCTTAAGCAACAGAACCGTGGGGATCGCCGGACGAAGTGGACGCCCTTCCAAAGGAGAATAGTTACCCAGTGGCGCCAGCGGCGGCGCGGGTTCCCAGGGAGGCGTCGATGGCCGCACCGCCGGCGGAGGCTCGACTGGCAGAGCCAATAGTTTTGCGCCCAACGGCCGCGACGGTGCTTGCTGCGAAGGCCGCAGCGAAAGCGGCAGGGTTTTCGTCAGCAGCGGTGGCTCCGGAGCCGATTGACGGCGCTGTTCCGGCGTCAATGGGATCCGGGGTTCCGCTCCGGTGGGCCGCAGTTCCGCGATGAAAGCTCGCAACGACTCTGGCACATTGGAAGCCGGGCGCATCGGCATCGGCAGTGCGCCCCGCGAGGGCGGCGGCTCGGGCGCGCTCGGATCCCGCATCGAGTCGAGCATCGAAGACAAATGTCCCAGCGGATCGCCGCCGGCCGACGGAGCACCGAATTGCGGCAACAGCGCGTCCTCTCCGTCATCGTCTTTGGCGACGCTTTGTGAATTCCGTGCCGCCAACGGTGACGCCGATTCAACGCGCTCCGCCATCGCGGGAGGTGCGCCGTCGTGTGGCGCGCCCTCGTGTGGTGCGCTGTCGTCCAGCGCGAATTGCTCTGGCGCGCGTTGGTCTGGCGCGAGTTGGTCTGGCGTGAGTTGGTCTGGCGCGAGTTGGTCTGGCGCGAGTTGGTGTGGCGTGAGTTGGTCCGGCGTGAGTTGATCTGGCGCGCTTCGGGCTGGCGCGACCTCTGTCGTCGCCGCAACCACTGGCGCAACCGGCTGGTGCGGCTTGGGTTCCAGCTTAATTTCCGCCGCCCGTCCGGCCATCCTCGTGACCGGCGCCGCCGCTTCTGTTCCTGCGCGCGCGGATGCTTCCACTTCACCCGCGAGCGCAGTTCCCACTGTGACTGCAACCGGATCGCAAACCGGGCATTCCCGTACAGTGGGAGCGATCTCGCGGCCACACTCCGGGCAGATCCAGTGGAACATGCCTTTAATTTACACGCAGATCCAGCAAATGCCCGTCAGTCACACACCCTACTGTCATGAGTCCAGGAACCTTAGGGGAGGTAGGATTCCGACTCAGAGAATGTGTCAGGCGCCGCCGCCCGTGCCCTTGCGGCGCCGCAGCCACCAGCGTCCACCATAATATAGGACGGTCAGCACAAGACCCAATCCCGAGCCGTAGAGCAGATAGCGGTGGACCGAGTCGGCGACCGCACGCCACTGTTCGCCGATCACGTATCCCAGGGTGAGGAAAACCGCGACCCAAGTCGCCGCACCGCCCCAGGCGTACAGCATGAATACATGGAATTCCAGCTTTGACGAGCCCGCGATAACCGCCGTAAAGTGCCGTACGCCGGCAATGTAGTAACCGCCAAACAGCGCCCAGTGCCCGCTGCGGTCAAACCAGCGGTGAACGCGATCCAGCTGCTCTTGCTCTACCCTCAGATACCGCCCGAAGCGGTGCACCACAGCCAGGCCGGCCGTTCGCCCGATGAAGTAACTGACGGTGATCCCACAGCAACTTCCCGCGAGTGCGGTGAGATAGGTTTCGGTCATGCCCATCTTGCCCTGCGAGATCAGATAACCGCAGAAAACCAGCAGCGTCTCGTCGGGAATAGGCAGCCCTACAATGCCCAGGATCAGGAGTCCAAACAGCGCCCCGTAGCCGTACGTCGCGACCCACCCAAACACTGCCTCCATGTGACCCCACGATAGCGCAACACGATAGCGCAATCGGGTGGTGTCTTCTGCACTTGTGTGAAGTTCGATTCAACGCGCGGCGCGGGTGGCGCCATCCGCCATATCAGTCCCGCCCGGGAGTGGCGAGCGTCGGCGCTGGCTTAAAGTAATCCAGGAAGCGACGCTTGCTCGGTGCCGTTTTCACTTCCGGCTGGTCCACTAATTGGCCGGCAAATTCCTCGAAGCTCCGGCCCAATTCACTGCCGGAATCGAACAGTTTCCCTTCTTCCACGGCCTGATGTACCGCCTCATAATCGTTGGGGAACACCCGCACCACCGGCTGGCCCAGCAATTCCTCCACCTGCGTTTGGGAGAACATCGGGTTCTTTCGCACTCGATTCAGCACCACCGAAACCCGCCCGCTGAGGCCCATGTCTCGAAGGAACGCCAGCTTTTCGCGCGCCAGGTGCAGCGAGGGGATTTCCCCGGTGCAAACCAGCAGAATACGCTTCGATTCCTGCATCAGCTCCATCGAATACTTTTCCAGATTCCCCGACAGATCGAAGCACAACACTTGATAGGTGCGGCGCATGAACGTCACCAGGTTCGCGACCTGCGCGGCGTCGATGCGGTAGCTGGGATTAATACGGCCGGCGTGCAGCACGTCCATACCAGCGATCGGCGTCACCAGCTGCGGCCAAAGATTGTCGTCCATGTCCCCTATGCGGGAAATCGCATCCGGTACGGAATACTCGTTGGTCAGCTTCAACATAAAGCGCAGCATGCCGGAGCTCAAATCGAAATCCGAGAGCAATACGCGCGTATTCGGCCTCCGCGCCAGCGCTCCGCTCACGTTTACCGCGATGGTAGACGCGCCGACCCCAGCCTTGGAAGGCAGAAACGAAAAGATCTGATTCGTGGAGTCGTTGAACGCCGGACGCTCGCGCAGCAGCGCTTTGATGCCCTCCAAGCTTTCCAGCACCGCCCGCGGCTCGAACGGCTCGGTGAGAAATTCACGGACTCCCGCTCGCATGGTCTCGCGAAGCACCGCCGTGTCGACGTGGTTCTGGAATCCCACGATTTGCCGTTGCCCTCCGTCCGCCTCTAGGAACTGCACCATTTCCAGGCCCTGTTTCAGCGCTTGAAAATTGATAAAAACGACCTCCGTTGCCAAGGCTCGCAGCGTGCGCACGAGTTCAATGGCAGTGGGATAGTGGTCGAGTGTCCGGTCGACCTCTATCTGGCCCGTCGCTTCGAGCGCCGCCGTAAGTCTGCGCCCCAATTCGTGATCCGTAGTTATGATGATGCTGCGCAAGGCGTGAATGTCTCCTTAATTCCGCTAAGCAGACATATCGGACGCGAAGCGCACGCCATGAGGGATCAAAGCGGCCCGCGAATCATCGTTTGCGCCACACTCGGCCACGCGCCTGTCGGTTCATCACCCTGTCGGTTCACCACCCTGTCGGTTCATCACCCTGTCGGTTCACCACCCTGTCGGTTCACCACCCCTGTCGGTTCACCACCCTGTCGGTTCGCCACCCCTGTCGGTTCACCACCCTGTCGGTTCACCACCCTGTCGGTTCACCACCCTGTGGGTTCACCACCCTGTGGGTTCACCACCCTGTGGGTTAAGCACCCTGTGGGTTAAGCACCCTGTGGGTTAAGCACGAAGATCCGACGCCACGCGGCGTCACTCCTAGAAGTCAGCTGGGGGCGCTGCGTTGTTGCCGTCCCAATCTTTGACGGTTCCATCCTTGGCCTTCAGGAATCCCAGAAGACAACCGTTGGAGCCGTCCTTGAGACGGTGGCAGCGGGCTTTGACGCTGTCGCCCGGTTTGACGTAATCGGGTGTCACTCCCGCCTTTTGGAGCCCGCTGCGCCCGGTTGCTTCCAGAGCCCAAATTTCCGGCTCGCCCTTGGCGTTCTTCACTTCCAGATAGATCCAGGAATGCGGAACCACCAAGTGCACTTCCTTTACCACGCCCTCGATGTCCATAAAGGTCTCGACGTAGGCGCCGTGGGAATGGTGCGCCCACGCCGACAACGCAAACACGGCCAAGCCAACCGCTAAGGGACCAACACCTGATTTCAATCGCATGCTCGCTCTCCTTCTGCGAAACTCAAAAAGAAAATCTTTCACAGTCAGCGCGGTGGTGACGCTTGATCTGGTTTGGCTTCGGGGGCGTCAATCCGTCCCTGCCCCAGCTGACCGGCCGTCCGCTTGACGCGCGGCGGTGCAGGGTAATAGTTGGAGTAATAGGACTCATAGCGAAGTCCCATGCCATTTTCATCCAGCCAACCCAGAGATTGCTGAAACAACCCCGGCTCGGGGTAACCGGCCGGCACGGTTCCCTCAATGATGTAGAGCTTGTTTGAGTGCAAATAAACGCCTGCGAAAGTTCGGGATTTATCGGAGTTGTTGGTAAGCTGCAGCTGATTTCCTTCCACCAGGTCTACGGTATTCCACACAAAGCTGGTCAACTTGGCGTCGCGCTGCATCAGTTTCCAGGACGCATAGACCAGCGCTCCACGCAGATCGGCTCTCCAGTGTCCCTCGTCACCCGGCGTTCCCAGGCAAGGTTCGGCGCCGACCGGGCAGGACTTGGCTTTCTCTGTAAGGATCCGTTGAACCTGGTTGTAATCGACTACCGTCACCGAGTAGCGGTTCTGGCCTTCGGAGGCGCTATACACGCGCGCCGGCAGTTCAGCCCCATGTTCGGACCGGTACGTCGTTTCCGTCACCTTGGGCTGACTCGGAAAATTGCATGTGAAACGATCGGCCCGGTTGGCGAATTCAATCCACTCCTGGGCAGATAACACCCCTGCCATCGGGAGCATCAATGCTATCGAAATAAGTTTCAGTCGCATGATTTATTTAGCCTCGGCTTGCGGTGAAGGTTGGCAGCGCGTGCCTCCGCTCCCCTCGGTGCCGCCCTTGTCTCGGTATACCTTGTGACAGTTAGCGCACGCGTCATTCAGTTTTTCAGTGATGTCCGTGAACGCCTCATAATTCCTGGCTTTGGATGCCTGGTGAGCGAGCCTCCCGACGTCCGCCATCGCGGCGACGTATTGCTTCCAATCCGCAGCATCCACCGGTACCGGTTTGCCGTTCTGACAGCGGCGTCCTGGGGTCAAAAGCAAGGACGCTGTTTCAGCGATCGCAACGGCCGCCTGATCCACCGCCAGCCATCCGGTATAAACTCCGGATCCCCACTGCGCATAATCGAATTGCGGGGCCACCGTCTGTTTCGTCGATTGAGTACCGGGATCCTTGATCTGGACATTGAACAGAATATTCGAATTGGGGAAAGCGATGGCTCTCATTAACTCCGCAAGGTTTCCTTCCGGCGGCGGAAGCGATGTGCTGGCGCGACTGGCGCCAGCGGGTGCGGCGGAGCCTCGCGTGGCGGGGAACACAATCTGCGTCAGCATTGCTTCACTCAGTTCCGCTGGTCCCGCGGGAAACTTGCCGGCCTCAAGAATGTAAGCCGTCAAGTCAATTGCTTGCGGACGAGTCAGCATCCCGGGCTGCTCGAAGGGCATGGTCTTCTGAATCTTGTCCACTAGATTCGCCAGCGAACGCGCACTCCAATCCGAGAGGAAACTATTTCCCGCCAGCGGAGCGCCAACAGTGCCCTCCAGCGCATTGCCGTGACATGCGGCGCACTGGGCCTTATACAACTGTTGTCCGCGTGCTGCCTGCCCGGCCGAGTACACACCTTGGGTGATCAATCGCACTGGCGGCGCCTGCCCTGTGAGCAAGAGCGGTTGGAGAAGCGCTAAGCCGCCCAGTGCCGCGCGCAGCGCGGACCGAAATCCCGGCCGGCTCAATGGAATCAGACGCGTCATTTATCCTCCAACTTCCAACTGCGTCAGCGATGTTGCAAAAACAAAACGGATTTTACTCCCAGAAAGCATAGTCGAACAGGCGCATTTGCACAAGGGTGGTAGTTTCTATAAACACCTCGGACGCGAAAGTGTCGACGGTAGTAACGGGCGACTGAAATCCCCTGGGCGTTGTCGCCACCCTCCGAGGGACGTACAGCGCAGGACCACTGCCGTGAGAATTCCGAGAATGCCGTCTTAATGCCACTCCTGGCGGCCCCAGCTGTTAGTGGCTCGATGAGAAAAAAATATACCGGGCCTTCCTGTGTTAATAGCTCAAATCCGGAACCCGCCGCCGGACCACCTGTTCGACCAGCGTCGCCATGCCAGCCGTTTTCGCCAACAGCTTCGCCGCTCCTGCGGGACCGAGCGCGCGTGTTATGGGGCTGCCAATGTCGATATCGGCCATCTTACTAAGCCAGGAGACCTGGACTACGTCGTTGGCGTTGGCGCCGAGCCCGCGGCGGGTAACGGTCATGCCCACGTCGGCCTTCTTGTAAATAGGCAGGATCTCGCCCTTCAGGAAAGCCTCGTAGTCCTCCAACTTGCCGGTGGCGACGCGAACTCTGGTAAACACACCGAGTGCCGGCAATTGGCCGGCCGGTGCACTGCTCAACTCAGGCAGTGCGTTGCTGATGAACACCTGGCGGCTTTCCAGGCACTTCTGAAGTTTCGCCGCGAGGCGGGCCGCTCCCACCGCGCCGAGTGCATGCTCCAGCTGACTCTGTCCATCGAATTCGGCGTATTTGCTGAGCGGAGTGACGGTTAGGAACTCGTTGGTGTTGCCAAACACCGTCTGATAAGTGGTGCGCGTGGCTAGGCCTACCTTCTTTTGGGCCGGGATCAATTCGTTCTTCTGCAGGTCCATCCATTCGTTCAACATCTCGGACTTGACGTGAACCATAACGACTTGACTGTGGGCGGCGAGTGGTGGCCCGGACTGCGCCAGAACCACCCCCGCGGAACACAGCATGACAGCGGCCGCGCTGGCCGCGAAACTACACTTCGTTTTCATGTGCTTGCTCCCCTCACTGAATATTCGGTAGCGTCGATCTCCAGACACCCGTATTCCGTGCGTCCGAGGACCGCGCCAGGGGGTGTGAGGAGTCGAAGGGAATGTACTCCACTCCTCACTCGAAAGCAAGCCCTTGTCGTTTACCTTGTGGTTTACCACGCTCGAAAATGTCAGCCTGTTATCCGAGGCCCCTCAGCCCGCGCGGAAACTCCATTTGTGGGCGCGGCAGGAGTTGCGTCAGTTCAGTTTTGTCTCCGAGGCCTGCTCTAATTACCGCAACGGCCCGTTGGGGCTCCGTCGGGCGTAACAAAGCTCTCGCCGGGATTGCCATCCACGCAGGGGATGGTGGTCAGATACTCGTAGATCGCGGCCAGATCGTGGTCGGTCATGTTGCGATATACCGGCCAAGGCATTACCTGCAGCACCGGGGTCAAGTGATCCGGATCGAAGCCGTGGCGAATGATTTCCTTGAAAGTGGCGAAGCCATCGGCGACAGTTCCGCTGGCATCGGGAGTGAGGTTCCGCGAGCGAAACGGACCGAAATCTCGTCCGCCAGCCAGGTAACCCGCACGGTAAATCTGCTCCGGCTGCCCGGCGAAGGGATCGCCACCAGCTTCGTAATTGGTTCCAAAGTTGGGCGGGATGTCTGGCGTCTTTCTCCAGGTGTGGCAGTCATTACACCCGCCAACGGCGTTCACCAGGTAACTGCCCATCCCCACCAACGAGCGATTCTTGCCTTTTAGGTTCAGCGGGACTGGCGCGATTTCAAAACCAGTTTTGATCTTAGATTCATCGCTCTTGTCGTCGTCTTTGTCCGCCGCGCGACCCCGTGGCGAGAGCACCAAAAATCCTATAACCAAAAGCCCTGCGGCGACCACCCCGGTACTGCTCCACTTAAATCTACTTGTCATAATTTTTAATTTTTATTCCTCGACTCCATTTTGATGCTCGGTCTTTCGAGCAGAATTTATAGTAGTTCTTTTCGCCGATATACTGCACGCGGTGCCCTCGGTGGCCCAGCCAGTACTACGAAGCGCAATCACACATTCTCCCGCTCCTCTATCCCGCCCGTACTCAACCACATCCCACTCTGCTCTCGCGCAACTCCACCACCCATCCCATCTAATGCAGACGTAGTTCGAGCCTGGCCAGGCCGGTCGTTGTGGTTTAGTGGAATCCGCGCCAGCGGAACTCGGGGTTCGTCCCTGGGCGAAGCCGGCTTGCCGCCCCGGAAATATTGAGAAGAGGGCGGGACACGGAAGAGAATCGATTCTCTGGTTTATACAAGCGTCGTGAGAGCGGCGCAAGGTAACCGTAAAAGGAAACAGGAGAGAGCAATTGACGGTTGATTTGGAAACTTTTCTGAGACCGGAGCTCGTACAGGAGCTAGTCGCTTGTGCGGGCTGAAAAAATAAACAGCCGCCTGATTCCCGCACCACCTTGGTGGGCTGCATATATAGGCAGCCCACCGCGAGACGATCGCGCTATGCAGACAAGTGTGAAAGGATTTCCGTACAGCCGAAGTGTATCCATGACCTTTTTCCTCCGCCACGATATAATTGATTTGCGTGGATATCTACGACGAAATCGTGCGTCTTCGACGCCTCGGCCAGAAGTGCGCCGTGGCCACTATCGTGCAAGTGAACGGCTCCATCCCCAGCTATGAAAGCGCCAAGTTGCTAGTGCGCGAGGATGGTTCCATGATGGGTACGGTGGGCGGCGGCTGCGTCGAAGCCGAGGTCTGGACCGCGGCCCGCGAGGTCATCGAAACCGACAAGCCGCGCCACCTCAATTTCAGCCTGGGCGAAGACGCCGCCTACGACAACGGCCTGATCTGCGGCGGCCAGTTGAACATTTTTGTCGAGCCCGTCACGCCCCAGCCGCGCGCGTTTATCTTCGGCGGGGGCCACGTGTCGAAGAGCCTTTCGAAAGTCGCAAATCTGGCCGGGTTCGCCACCGTCATCATCGACGACCGCGAGGCTTTTGCCAACAAAGAGCGCTTCCCGGAAGCCGACGAAGTCTACGCCGAGGAATACGAGAGCGTCTTCCCGAAGCTGACCATCACATCCACCAGCTATCTGATCATCGTCACCCGCGGACATCGCGACGATATGCGCGTGCTGCGCTGGGCCGTCGAGACGCCGGCGAAATACGTCGCCATGATCGGCAGCAAGCGCAAGACGATTTCGGTGGTGAAGGAACTCGAAAAAGAGGGCCTGCCGCGCCACCTGTTCGAGAAAATCTTCGCGCCCATGGGCCTGGAGATCGGAGCCGAAACTCCCGAGGAAATCGCGATTTCGGTGGTGGGCGAAATGATCGCCATGCGCCGCACGCCGAACGTGGACTGGCGTTCGCTTTCGAAATCGGTGTTCGCCCACGACAGCCTGCGGGCGCTTTTGAAGTGAGCTCTTGAGGTGATAGCGGGCATTATTCTGGCGGCCGGCGCCTCCAGCCGCATGGGCAGTCCCAAGGCTCTGTTGGAATATCGCGGCGAGAGTTTCATTCAACGGTTGGTGAGAGTGCTTTCGCCCGTGTGCGAGAGCGTCATCGTGGTGCTGGGCAATCATGTCGCTGAAATCCGGCCGGGCATTCCCGGTTCAGCCGTCGTCACTATCAATCCCGCGCCCGAGCGCGGCCAGCTAAGTTCATTGCAAGCCGGACTCGCCGCTTTGCCCGCCAACGCCGGCGGATTCCTGTTCACACCGGTGGATTCGCCCGCCGTCGAAAGCGAAACCGTCGAGCGCCTGGCGGATGAATTCCGGCGACGCGACCCGGCGACTCTGCTGGTGATTCCACGCATCCAGACCCCCAACGGCCTCAAGCGTGGACATCCCGTCTTCGCGGCCCGCGCCATCGCGGAGGAACTGCTCGCGCTTCCGCCAACAGCCATGGCGAGCGACATAATTCACAGCCACATCCCGCAAACCGTCTACATCGATGTCGACGATCCCGGCATCCTGATCGACATCGACGATCGCGAGGCCTACCGCCGGCTATCGGAAGCTGCCAAATGAAGCGCGCGCTAATTATCGGCCTGCTGGCAATCGTGGTCATCGGCGCGGCGTTGCCGTATGCGCCCGTGGAGTTTCTGAAGACTCCCATCGAGAGCGCGCTAGCCCGCGGACTGGGACGCAAGGTGGAAGTGGACCAGGTTTCGCTCACGCTCTTCTCCGGCCCGGGCGTGTCGCTCGACGGCGTCACCATTCATGAGGACAGCCGCGCGGGTATTGAACCTTTCGCCTACGCCAATACGCTCGACGCCCGCATCAGCCTGCTGGCGCTGCTCCAGGGACGCCTGGAATTTTCGAGTCTCAACCTAAACGACGCCACCTTTAATCTGGTGAAGCCCACCGGCGCGCCTTGGAATTTTCAGATGCTGCTGAACCAGACTGTCGCGGCCAGCACCACCGCGGCCGCTCACAGCGCTTCCCTGCCCGTCGGCCCCGCGCAGCCCGTCATCCCAACCACTCTACCGTCCGTCAAGATGCGCGGCGGCCGCGTCAATTTTAAATTCGCCGACACCAAATCCGTCCTGTATTTCGACGACACCGATCTGGAAGTCGAGCCGGGCGGAGGCGGCGCCGTGGAACTGCGCTTCTCTGGAGTGCCGTCACGCACCGATCGAGGGGCGCAAAACTTCGGGCACTTCTACGTACGCGGAACTGCAACTCCCTCGGCGTCCGGCCAGCAGTTCAACTTCCAAGTGGAGCTCGAGCCCAGCGCACTCGACGCGGTCGCGCGCCTCTTCGATAGTGGTAGCGTCGCACTCAAGGGCCTGGTTTCGCTCGACGCGCAGGTTTCCGGATCACCGGCCAGCCTGGACGTCAAAGGTACTCTTCTGCTCGAGAACGCTGGCGAATGGCGCGTGGGCTACAAAGGCAAGCTGGATCTAGCGGCGCAGACGTTGGAGCTGGATTCCATTTCGCCTCCCGGTCTGAACACCAAATTGCACGCCAGCACTCGCGATCTCCTCACCACTCCGCAGTGGGAGATTTCTGCGGATTTCAACGACGCCCCGCTGGGATCGGGGGTCGAACTTGCCAGGAACCTCGGCGCTCCTCTGCCCGCGAAGATGACCGCTGAAGGAGTCGTGGCCGGCTCCGCGCGTTATCGCAATACCGAGGGTTTGGGCGGCAACCTCGAAGTACGTGATGCGGTTTTGAATATGACCGGCGCGGCGCCGCTGAAAATCCCCACCGCAACGGTTTTCCTCAAAGGCAACAGCATCGTGGCCGGCCCGAACACCGTTAACGTCGGCGGCATGGATTCCGCCGAAGTCGAAGCCAGGTACCAGGCGGGCGAAGGCGGCGGTGTTGAAGTCAAGATCATAACGCATCGTATGAATGTTGCCGATCTGCGCGCGCTCGCCGCGCTGGGCGTGGGATCGATACCGCTGCTCGACCGCATCGCGGATGGGACATGGCGCGGAGGGTTGTCCTATGCAAACCCGTACTCGCTGTCCAACAAGGGAACCTGGTCGGGCGATTTCGAGATCCAGAACACTCGTCTCGCCATCGACGGGCTAGCGGACCCCGTGCGCATACAGTCCGCAGCCGTTAGCGCGAAGGACCAAAGCGTAGCGGTGTCGCGCATTCGAGCCCGTGCGGGTGACATAGCATTCGGCGGCGAGTATCGCTGGGGTGTCGATGGGGATGTAGAAAGCGACGCGGAAAAGGCCCAGCCTCAGAGCTTCCGCCTGCAAGTAGCGGCTGCCGACGCCAAGGAAGTGGAGCGCTTGTTCCAGCCCACCATCTCGAGAGAAGGCGGACTGCTGGCGCGAACCTTGCGACTGGGCGCGGCGGGCGCAACACCCGATTGGCTCACCGAGCGAAGCGTCGAAGGCCTGATTTCGATCGGAGGGTTGACGCTGGCCGATACGCGTCTCAGCGTGGATAGCGCGCACTTGAAGTGGGAGGGTGCGACGGTGAAACTATCGGCCATCCAGGGAAAGGTCGCCGATGCAGCGTTCAACGGCGAACTGCGCGTCGACCTCGCGGGGCGCGCGCCGGTCTATCGGTTCGAAGGCAATTTGGAGGACCTCCCCTACAAAGGCGGCCAACTCGACCTCAGCGGAAAGATATCGGCCGAGGGAAACGGCCCGGCGCTGTGGGCCAGCATCAAAGCTGACGGAACCCTGCGCGGGCGTTCCATCGAGTTTTCTCCCGACGCCGAATTCCGCCGCGCCACCGGGCGATTTCAAATGAATATGACCGTCGCCGGCCCTCGCTGGAAGCTCTCCGACCTGAAACTCACCCAGGGAAACGACAGCCTTTCGGGGGAAGGGACGACGCAGGCCGACGGCCGGATAGTGCTCGATCTTTCAAACGGCGGCCGTCCGGTGACGTCCCAGTAGGGCCAAAACCGTACGTCAGTTCTCTTTCTCGTGCGAAGAGTACTGCTTCTGCGGCGGGTTTAACTTGATTTCGATCGTGCGCTCGTCTTCGTTGACATCAAAAGTGTCACCGAAAGTCTGGTAGCCCTTGGCGATCACCTGGATCCGGACCTGTCCCTTGGGCATGTCTGGAATCTCGGCGACGCCTTCCTGCGAAGAGCGCATCTCCCAGGTAGTACGGACCATTTTCCCGAGCTTCACTAACGAACGCCCGCCAAAGCGCACGATGACGTCAGCGCGGTCGATCGGTCTGCCGCTTCTAGTCGTCACCACAATCTTCAGTTTAGTTACATCGTCCGCCGACGCCGGAAAGGACAGCGGCAGCGCCAGAGCCAGAATCAACAATAGTCCCCGCATGTCCGGTATTATCGCATGGAGGTTTTCATTAGACTAAGTCGTGAGCCCCATGAAGCATTCCCTTGCCATTTCCCTCGCCCTGCTCTTCGCTGCCATGCTGCCCGCGGCGCCTTCCGGCGAAGAGATTTATAAAGCCCGCTGCGCCGCCTGTCACGATCAAAGCTCGCCGCGCATTCCGCCACGTGAGGCCCTGCAGAAATTATCCTCCGCGCGCATTCTGCGAACGCTCGACTTCGGACTGATGATGAGCATCGCCTATCCGCTGAAACGTGACGAACGCGAGGCCGTCGCCAACTTTCTGGGCGTGGCGGGCGGCCAACTCGCCTCGCCCAAGAATATGTGTCCCGCCGGTAAGCGTCCGATGGCGGGCACGAGCGCGGGCAACTGGAATGGCTGGAGTCCTGCGGATGATAACGCGCGTTACGTATCGGGCGACAAGGCCGGGCTCAGCATCGGCCAGTTGAGCAAGCTGAAACTCAAATGGGTTTTCGCATTTCCCGGCGACATCATGGCCTTCGGAGCGCCTACCGTCTTCAACGGCACGCTGTTCACGGGCAGCGCCAGCGGCGTGATCTACGCACTGGATGCCCAGACCGGCTGCACGCATTGGACTTTTGAAGCCAACGGCCCGGTGCGCGCCGCGATCCTGACAGTCCGCAGCGGTCCACGAACGGTGCTGATTTTCGGGGATCAAATCGGCTGGGCTTACGCGTTGGATGCGGCAACAGGACGTCAGATCTGGCGCACTCGCGCCGCGGATCACGAGGCCACGCGTCTCACCGGTTCGCCCGTCGAGCACGATGGCGTGGTGTACATTCCTGCATCTTCCTGGGAAGAGACGCGCTCGTACGAAGCGCAATACCCCTGCTGCACCTTTCGCGGCAGCCTCACGGCGCTGCGCGTGAGCGACGGGTCGCTAGTATGGAGATCGTTCATGGTCGACCCACCGGTGAAGACCGGTGTGACAAAGACCGGCATCGCTACTTATGGGCCGTCTGGCGCGGGCATCTGGTCCGCCGCCACGGTCGACGCGAAGCGCGGCGTGCTGTACGTGACTACCGGCGATAACTATTCGCATCCCGCCACCAAGACCAGTGATGCAGTGGTGGCGCTGGAAATCAAGACCGGCAAGATCGCATGGTCCCGGCAGATGCTGCCCGGCGACGTCTACAATTCGACCTGCAGCGTCGACAAGAGCGCCGTGAATTGCCCGCAGGATTCCGGACCGGATTACGACTTCGGCTCGTCAGCTCTGCTGGTACGCGCGCCGGACGGCAAAGAGATGCTGCTGGCGGGGCAGAAATCCGGCATAGTTTACGCGCTCAACCCCGCGGAGGAAGGCAAAATCCTGTGGCAGAAGCGCGTCGGCAAGGGCGGCTTGACTGGTGGCGTGCAGTGGGGCATGGCCAGCGACGGCCAGAAAGTTTATGCCGCAACGGGCGACTCGAAGAGGATGGCGCAGAGCGCCGCGGAACGTCTGGCGTCCGTGATCGGCGATGCAAATTTCGATCCGGCCGCCGGCGGCGGTTTGACGGCGCTGCGACTCACAGACGGATCGCAAGCGTGGGTCGCGCCGCCGCCACCGTGCGATCCGCCCAAGCCCGGTTGCAGCCCGGCGCAGGAAGCGGCGCTCACGATGATGCCCGGCGTGGTGTTCTCCGGTTCGCTCGATGGCCACATGCGCGCCTTCGATGCCGAAAACGGAAAAGTGTTGTGGGACTTCGACACCGCCCGCGTATTCACAGCGGTCAACGGAGTCGCGGCCAAAGGCGGCTCACTCGACGGTGCCGGACCCGTGATCTCCGGCGGCATGATCTTCATCAACTCCGGCTACCCGCGCAACGGCGGCATGGCGGGGAATGTCCTGCTCGCGTTTGGTATCGGTGACGACAAGTAACGCGCATAGTGTGGCGCCGCTGCGTTGTGCGTGCCAACATAGGGAAATGAGCGATCTCGACATTTCAGGCAGTGAACAGATCGCGTCAATCACACCTGATGTCATGACGTGTCTAGGCAATTTGGGATTTTTTGAGAAGCTAGACAATCTCTTTTGCCCAACCGATACCTCACGAGAAAGTCAGCGGTGTGGCGGAAACTACGAAGTCTCAAAATCAATCCTCACATCGCAGGGGTTTAGTGAAGCGGATATAGAGGACGTTTGTGCAGTTTTAGCAGCACAAGGAGGATGCTGCGATTGCGAGGTTCTCTACAATGTAGCCGAAACCAGCCGATTGAAGACCGAGTATTGGCGGGCCCAAGTTGAGGGCGCAGGCACTCCTAATCATCACGGAAATCCAAAATAACCCGCTAAAGAAAATTCACACCTGACCGCTACCCCTCGCTGCGCGCTCTCGCGGTACGGCATGTAGACTTGTAGCGTTTCCCATGCCCGTTAATACCGTCAATACCGCAGGGTCCATCAGCGCGCGCCTAGACCGCCTACCGGCCACGCGCAGCATATGGCGGCTGGTGGCATTGCTCTCGCTGGGCGGGTTCTTCGAATTCTACGATCTGTTCTTCACCGGCTACATCGCACCGGGATTGGTGCGCAGCGGAATCCTGACATCCTCTACGCGAGGCCTGTTTGGCACCACCGGCGTGGCGAGTTTCGTCGCGGCATTGTTCTTGGGACTATTCGTCGGCACAGCGCTTTTCGGCTTTGTCGCGGACCGCTTCGGGCGGCGTACCATCTTCACGTTTTCACTCCTGTGGTACTCGGCAGCCAGCGTGGTGATGGCGTTCCAGAGCGACGTGTTCGGATTGAACCTGTGGCGCTTCCTTTCGGGCATTGGCGTCGGCGTGGAACTGGTGACCATCGACGCGTATCTCTCGGAACTGGTCCCCAAGGAATTACGCGGACGCGCATTCGCGCTAAACCAGACCATTCAGTTTTCTGCGGTCCCGCTGGTGGCGTTACTCGCGTGGCTGCTGGTGCCGCGATCGCCTTTCGGTCTGGACGGATGGCGCTGGGTCGTGTTGATCGGCGCTGCCGGTGCGGTCCTCGTATGGCGCATTCGCCGCGACGTCCCGGAGAGTCCGCGATGGCTGGCGCAGCAAGGCAAGCTCAGGGAGGCGCAAGCTATCGTCGCGGAGTTGGAGACGCGTGTCGCCATTGAATCGGGATTTGTACTCCCGCACTCGGCGCAAGCGGAAGAAACCGTGCCGCGTGGAACCTTCACCGAGATCTGGAAGCCGCCATATCGCCAACGCACTCTGATGCTGATCGTCTTCAATGTTTTTCAGATCGTCGGATACTACGGCTTTTCCAGCTGGGTCCCGACGTTTCTGATCAGGCGCGGAATCTCCGTGGTCAACAGTCTGGAATATACTTTCCTGATCGCCATCGCGGCACCGCTTGGTCCTCTGCTGGCTTACCAGCTCGCAGACCGTTTCGAGCGCAAGTGGCAGATTGTCGCGGCAGCCACGGCCGTGGGTGTATTCGGCCTACTCTTCGGACAAATGACGATCGCGCCGCTACTAATCGTCCTGGGAATCCTGCTGACCATGGCGAATAACATCCTCTCGTTCTCATTCCACGCCTATCAGGCGGAGCTTTATCCCACGCGCATTCGCGCGCTGGCCATCGGATTCGTATATTCGTGGAGCCGGCTCTCCGGCGTTTTCAGCGCCTTCGCAATCGCCTTTTTTCTGGATCGCTTCGGCGTGCCCGGCGTATTCACTTTCATCGCAGGGAGCATGGCAATGGTCGTGCTGTCGATCGCGCTCCTGGGTCCGCGTACCAACCGGCTCGCGTTGGAGACGATTTCGAAATAGCTCGCGGTCGATGCCTTACTTGGGGGGCGTAGGCATGCTGGCCGGCGGCACCACTCCGTTCATGCGCGCGTACACCACCATCTGTCCGTAGTGATCGAAGCTATGAGAGGTGGGCATACTCGCCGTGAGCACTCGGGGCATCGTTCCCCCGAATGGCGACTTCACATTTTCGAGCTGGTTCTGCGCCGTGATCGTCGCGATAGATTTGTGGGCGAATGCGAAGGCGCCTTTCAGATACTCAAGCACCTGCTCCTTGGTACGCACGGAGTCCGGACCATTCTCCCCTGCCCCGATGTCCACCGGCGGCTTCTGGTTCAACGCAGAGCCCGAGACCATATATATAACGGTGGCTATGTGCTTCACCTGCTGCGCGAAGGTGCGCACGCCGGTAAAGGCGCCGTTGGTGGGCGCGAAATCGTATTTGTTGGCGGGCATGGCCCCGGCGAGGCTGGTTACGTCGTGTTCGACCCCTTTCAACTGTTCATCGTAAAAGGCCGCCAGCGGGTCGGCCGCGAACGCGGGGGCGGCGCAGAGCGCGAGCATTAGCAGATTCAATCTCAAGATAATGTCCTCCAGCTATATAGGATATACGCATTGGGATTGGATATACCCATTGGGTAACGCCCGAAGCATTGAAGCTCTCCACCGAATGTTATCCTTGACCATATAGGCTTCGCATGGCAATCGGTACACGTTCTTACACTCGCGGGTATCTTTCATCGAGCGGCCTGCCGCCGGGCATTCGCGCGCTGCTGGTATCCAACGTCGCGATTTTCGTAATTTACTTTTTTTCGAGCCGTGGACTGCGCGCTGTCTTCGATATTTTGGCTTTGCGCCCGGCGGACGTGGTCACCCATTTTTATATCTGGCAGGTGGTCACCTATTCGTTTCTGCACGGCGGGATCGGGCACATCCTGTTCAACATGCTGGCGCTCTGGATGTTCGGCACCGAGTTCGAGCGCTTGTGGGGCACCAGGCGCTTCCTGCGTTTTTATTTCTTCTGCGCCGCGGGCGCGGGACTGTGCGTGATCGTCGGAAACTATTTGTTCGGAAATCCGGAAGTGGCCACGATCGGATCGTCTGGGGCAATCTACGGCATCCTGCTGGCATCGGCCGTCATGTGGCCGGATCGCCAGATGCTGTTCTATTTCCTGATTCCCCTCAAGATGAAATATTTCGTGATGATCATTGGAGCCATCGCCTTCCTCAACTCGTTCAACCCCGCCAGTCCAGTCAGCGATGTGGCGCATCTGGGTGGCATGCTATTCGGTTACGTGTTTCTAAAGCTTCCGCGGATGCGCAACGCGGATCCCATGGGCGCGCTGCAAGAGTCCTATCAGAGATGGAAGCTGGAACGCGCTAAGAAAAAGTTTCAAGTGTACATGCGTAAGCAAGGTTCCGGCCGCGACCGCCGGATCCACTAAGCGCCGCAGTAAATCTCGCGCGGTCAATCGTCCGCCACTAAATCACCCACCGCCGGCCAGGAGTGCGGTCATTTGGGCCATCGCCGCCGAACTCTGTCCTACAACCCAGACCCGTAACCCTAACCCGCAACCCCTCGCGAGTTTTTTGCGTCATAATTTAGGCATGAAAACCCTGCGAGTTCTTGCGGCCGCGATGCTGGGGGTGCTGGGACTGACGGTATTCCTCGGCGAGCACCTGGGCGCCCAGCAGGGTCCTAATTCAGATTCGAGCACGACTGTCGCGCGTCCGCGCAAGCCCGGCGCCAACGGGAGCGCTCCTGCCCCGGAGCCAGATCAAGCCAAGATCCCTTCTAAGTTCGGCAAGCCCAAGGACACAGACCTGCCGGAGGGGGTGCCTACCTTCCGCTCCGACGCGATTACCGTGACGGTGGACACCGCCGTGCTCGATAACAAAGGCCATTTCATTCCCAACATCCCGAAGCAAAACTTCCGGATCCTGGAAGACGGCGTACCGCAGCAGGTGGCGGGCTTTTCGCTGGGCGAAGCGCCCATGACCATCTGCCTCCTGGTAGAGTTCTCCAACCGCTTCCAGAGCTTTTATTCGTACGCGTGGTTCCAGACCCTCACCGCCGCCTACGGCTTCGCGCAGACCTTGAGGCCGGAGGACAATCTGGCCGTTATCGCCTACGACTTGCGCCCGGAGATTCTATCGGACTTCACCACCGACCGGCAAAAGACCGCCGAGGCGCTCTCGCGCTTGCGGATCGCCGGGTTCTCGGAATCTAACATGTTTGATGCGCTGGTGGACACGGCTCAGCGCATGCAGGACATCGAGGGACGCAAGGCTATCGTTCTCCTCGCTTCGGGGATCGATACTCTCAGCAAATTGACCTTCGACAAGACACGGCGCGCGCTGCAAGACGCAGGCGTTCCGATCTATGCAGTGGGCCTGCTGCAAAGCATTCGCGAAATGGCCGACGCCGCCGGTTACATGAGTACCTTGGACCGGATGGATTTCCTGCAAGCCGATAACGAGATGCGCACCTTCGCCGCGGAGACCGGCGGCATGAGCTACTTCCCACGCTTTGACGCCGAATTCCCCGGAATCTTCCAGAGTATCGAGCAAACGATGCGTAGCAATTACGTGTTGACTTATAATCCGTCGAACCAGGCGCGGGATGGAAAAGTGCGGCGCATCAAAGTACAGCTGATCAATCCGGAAACCAACGAGCCGGTGCGCATCAACGACGACAAAGGCAAAGCCATCAAGTACAAGATTGTCGCGAAGACCGGCTACACCGCTCCGCGCGAAGTGGAATAGAGCCTGCGCAGTATGCGTTGAGCCGACCGAATCGTGACGCGGCGCGCAACAAAGCCAAGGCGATCTGTGCTGGCGCGAAAGTCAAGCACTCAATCTTGCTCGTTATGAGATTGTTACAAAACGATTGACACCCTTGGTGTGGTCTGCTAAATTCGCGTTGTTCCCGCACATGATTTCCCGAAATTCTTCGTCCTTATCCCCGCGCCGCCGGATTCTTTTAGTAGATGATAATGCCAACGGCCTAGCAGCTCGCAAGAGCGTTCTCGAGGAGCTGGGCTATTCCATTGTTACTTGCATGAGCGGTGCAGACGCGATGGAGCACTTCGATTCCAACAAGTTCGACTTGGTGGTAACGGACTACAAGATGCCGCGCATGGATGGCCTGGAGCTCATCGGCCGCCTGCGCAAGCATACGCCGGGCCTGCCCATCGTGCTGATCTCGGGCTATGTAGATACGCTGGGCATGAATGAGGCTTCGACCGGCGCCGATGTGGTCATTCAAAAGAGCGCCAATGAAGTATCTCATTTGATACGCTCCGTGAATCGGCTATTGCGACGGAAACCTGTCAAGGCGCAGGCAGCGCCGCTCAAGGCCAAGCGCAAGAGCGCAGGCTAAACGCCGGAAACGCGATCCCTTGATCCTGCTGTACCTTTGCTCGCGGGGTACTTGGATGGTCATAATAAATGACCAGTCATAATTAACGACCATACGTTATGTTAGGCTGATGACATGCAGCAAATGAATGCCACTAAATTCAAGGAGCAGTGCCTGACTGTGCTGGACCATCTAGATCCGGAAGGGCTCATCATCACCAAGCACGGTAAACCTGTCGCTCGCCTGATTCCCGCGGATAGCGGATGCCGGGAGCTGATCGGCAGCATGAAGGACAAGATTCGGGTCCCCGGCGGCATCCTGTCTACAGGCATCGAGTGGGATGCTCAATCTTGATACGCACATCCTGATTCACGCGCTGGCGGGGAGCCTTACGCCTCGCGAACGCGCGCTGCTTTCCCGCGAATCCTGGAGTATCTCGGCGATCGTATTGTGGGAAATTGTCAAGCTTTCTCAACGCAAGCGCATTAGCCTCGACTTCGACTCCCCGGAATGGACTCAGGTGATCGCGCGAGTCCGCATCTGGCCGCTGGATCTCGCCGTGGCGCGGGCCATCGTCAAGCTCGATTTCGAGAGCGATTCGGCCGACGAGATCATTGCGGCAACCAGCTTGGTCCATCGCGTTCCACTAGTCACACGCGACCGGCGCATCCGGCGGTCGAAACTAGTTCCGCTGGCTAAGTGAGACAAGCGTTTGTCGTAGCGCCCGTTTCGCGTGGCCTCCGTTTCACTTGCCCCGGCATGCACGTAGCATTTACTCTGTAAGTTCACCCCAAAACTTACATCATGGAAATCACACGCATCACAGGACGAGAAATTCTAGACAGCCGCGGCAATCCCACCGTGGAAGCAGACGTGTACTTGGCCGATGGCAGCATGGGCCGGGCGGCAGTTCCCTCTGGCGCTTCCACCGGCGAGCACGAGGCCGTGGAACTGCGCGACGGAGACAAATCGCGTTATCTCGGCAAGGGCACGCGTCAGGCAGTCGCTAATATCACTAAAGAAATCGCGCCGTCCCTCGCGGGCATGGAAGCGGAACAGCAGATCGCCATCGACCGGCACATGATCGCGCTGGATGGCACCGAGAACAAGGGCCGGCTGGGCGCGAATGCACTGCTGGCGGTTTCTATGGCCGTCGCGCGCGCCGCGGCGGCGTCGCACGATGCTCCGCTCTATCGTTACTTGGGCGGCGTCAACGCGTGCCTGTTGCCGGTGCCGATGATGAACATCCTGAACGGCGGCGCCCATGCCGATAATTCAGTCGACCCGCAGGAGTTCATGATCGTGCCCTACGGAGCAGAGAAGTTTTCCGAGGCGCTGCGCTGGGGCGCTGAGGTGTTTCACACGCTGAAGAGCGTGCTCAAGAAGCGCGGCTATTCGACGGCGGGCGGCGACGAAGGCGGTTTTGCACCGAGCCTCAAGAGCAATCAGGAGGCGCTCGAGGTGGTACTGGAAGCAATCACCAAAGCTGGATACACTCCGGGAGACCAGATCGGAATCGCGCTCGACCCCGCGGCCAGCGAGTTCTACGATAAGGACAAGAAGAAGTACGTCTTCAAGAAATCCGATAAGAGCGAGCGGACATCGGACGAGATGGTGAAGTTTTGGGCCGATTGGGTAAAGCAATATCCGATTGTTTCGATCGAAGACGGCATGGCCGAGGACGATTGGGCTGGTTGGAAGACCATGACGGTCGAACTGGGCGACAAGATTCAACTGGTGGGCGA
>Ga0163163_10000716_pt1 | contig 28136 bp, 26 predicted proteins | sample S65metaG_FD_119766 | JGI IMG/M metagenome (GOLD analysis project Ga0163163, IMG submission 119766) | Switchgrass rhizosphere microbial communities from Kellogg Biological Station, Michigan, USA - S6-5 metaG | ecosystem: Host-associated > Plants > Roots > Rhizosphere > Soil | place: USA...
CGTGCCCGCGACTTTGAAGTCCATGTCGCCGAGGTGATCCTCGTCGCCCAGGATATCGGTGAGCACTTTGAAGCGACCGCCCTCGAGCACGAGGCCCATCGCGACGCCGGCGACCGGCGCCTTGATCGGCACACCCGCATCCATCAGCGAGAGGCTTGTGCCGCAGACGCTCGCCATCGAGCTCGAGCCATTCGACTCGGTGATCTCGGAAACGACGCGGACCACGTACGGATAGGTCTCCATGTTTGGCATCACGGCGGCGACGCCGCGCCGCGCCAGTCGGCCGTGGCCGATCTCACGACGTTTAGGCGAGCCCATAAAGCCTGTCTCACCAACGCTATACGGAGGGAAGTTATAGTGAAGCATGAAGGGATCGCGCCGCTCACCGTCGAGCGCATCGATGATCTGCGCGTCACGGCCCGTGCCGAGCGTCGTCACCACGAGCGCCTGCGTTTCACCACGCGTGAACACGGCCGAGCCGTGCGTCCGCGGCAGAACGCCGACTTGGACGCTGATCGGCCGAACGGTGCGCGTGTCGCGGCCGTCGATACGCGGCTTGCCCGCGACGATACGGCCGCGAACGATCTTGCGCTCTACGTTATGGAACTCGCCCTCGACCTGACCGGCGCTCCAGCCGCTCGTCTCGGTCGCGACCTCGGCGACGCACTTCTTCTTGATCTCGCCGATCTTCGCGTAACGGGTCTGCTTCTCTGAAATGCCATAGGCCTCAGTGAGTTGCGGTGTAAACTTCTCAACGGCCTTAACTAGCGCCTCGTCGGTCGCCACCTGCTTCCACGTGATCGCGGGACGGCCGGCTTCCTTCGCGAGCGAAGCAATCGCCTCGATGGCTGTCTGCATCTGCTCGTGGCCGAACATCACCGCGCCGAGCATGACCTCTTCCGACAGCATCTCGGCCTGCGACTCGACCATCAACACCGCGTCCTTGGTGCCTGCGACGACGAGGTCGAGCTGCGACTCCTTGAGCTCGGTTGCAGTGGGGTTCAGCAGGTACTGGCCGTTGCGGTAGCCGACGCGCGCACCTCCGATCGGGCCCAAGAACGGCAATCCTGACAGCGCGAGCGCAGCCGAGGCGCCGAGCATCGCGGGAATGTCGGAGTCAACCTCGGTATTCATCGACAGCACGGTCGCGATGACCTGAACTTCGCGCATGAATCCGTCAGGGAACAACGGCCGGATCGGCCGATCGATCAGCCGCGACGTGAGCGTTTCTTTCTCGCTCGGCCGGCCTTCGCGCTTGAAGAAGCCGCCCGGAATGCGTCCCGCGGCGTAGGTCTTCTCTTGATAATTGACGGTGAGCGGAAAAAAGTCGCGGTCAGCGACATCCTTCTTCTCGCCGACGGCGGTGACAAGCACGACGGTGTCGGCCATGTTGACCATGACCGCGCCGTCGGCCTGACGCGCGATAACGCCCGTCTCGATCGTGACGTCGTGGGCGCCGTACTTGAACGTTCTCGTAGCTCTCACTGGATATTCCTTGCGAACGGCAGAGGCGTTCCTCCGAACACGGAACGGCGGTCTGCGTGGTGATTCTAAAAACGCTCAGAGCCGGGCGAACCGGCTCTGAAACACGAAATCGAGCGTCAACGCCGCAGACCGAGGCGGCTAATCAGGTCCTGATAGCGCGTCTGGTCGGCCTGCTTCAGGTAATCGAGCAGCTTGCGCCGCTGATTCACCATCTTGAGCAAGCCGCGGCGCGAGTGGTGATCCTTCACGTGACCCGTGAAGTGGTCCGAGAGCTGCGTGATCCGCGCCGAAAGCAGCGCGACTTGGACTTCCGGCGAGCCGGTGTCCGTCTCGCCTCGGCGGTACTCGCCGATGATGGCGGATTTCTTGTCCGTCTTGAGGGGCATGCTAGTCGTCTCCAGCCGCGTTATCCGGCGGCTCAAGTTGGCCTATTCCACGAAGCCGGGCATTCTACCCAAAGAATCACCGCCGCTCCAATCACTTAACGCGGACGGGCCCGCCGTCCGATCGGCGGGTCGGCAGGACCGCAATTTAACGGCTACCGCGCGAAGACTCGGTGCGGAGCCAAACGCCGATCCGGCGTGATCTCGCCAATGGCCAATAGCTCGCGCGGCTCGCGATAGACCTTCACGCGGCCAGATGGCCAAGCCGGATCCGCGGCGACCGCCTGGCCGTGCGCGAGCCGCTCGGCTGCCTCGCTCGACAATATAACCTCCGGCCAACCGGTGAGCGCGCGATCAGGCGGCAACAGCCGCGCGTCGAGCGCGTCCGTTCCGCCGGAGGCTACGAGTGCCTCGAGCTCCTCGACCGTCACCATCGGCTCGCCACCGAACGGCTCAACCGCGACGCGCCGCAGCTCCGCGACATGCGCGACCGTTCCCAGCGCAGCCGCGAGGTCGACGACGAGCGAGCGGACATAGGTACCCTTCGAGCAGCGCACGTAGATCTGCGCGTCCGGCCATTCGTAGCGCTCGAGCGCAAGCTCGAAGATCGTCACGCGGCGCGGCTCCCGCTCGACCACGACGCCCCGCCTCGCGAGCTCATAGAGCCGCTTGCCGCCTTGCTTCAACGCCGAGTACATCGGCGGCACCTGATCGATCTCACCGCGGAACCGCCCGAGCACATCGTGCAGCGCGCCTGTCGTCGGCCGCGGCTCGTCCACGCGTTCGGTCACTGCGCCATCGGCATCCGCCGTTTCGGTCGCGATCCCGAAGCGCGCCGTGACCCGATAGGCCTTTTCCGCGTCGAGCAGGAAGCCGCCGAGCCGGGTGGCGGCGCCGAAGCAGATCGGCAGCATGCCGGTTGCGAGCGGATCGAGGCTGCCCGTGTGGCCCGCCTTCGCCGCGCCGTACAGCCTTTTTACGTGCTGGAGGACGCGATTGGAGGTGAGGCCGCGCGGCTTGTCGAGCAGCAGGATCCCGCGGACGTCCCTGCCGCGCGTGGTGGTGGCCGGCACCAACGGCTCGGCGTTAGTCGCGAGCGCGGTCCGCGCCGGCTTCGTCGATCAGCCGGCCCATCTCGACACCGCGGCGCGCGCTCGTGTCGTGGCGGAAGCGCAGCTCGGGCACCCGCCGCAGGCCGAGCGCCTGGCCGACTCGCGTGCGCAGGAAGCCGCGGGCCTTCTCGAAGCCTTCGCGGATATCGGCCGGATCGTCGTCGAGGGCGATCGTGCTGAAGAAGATCGTCGCGACACCGAGGTCGCCGCTCACCTCGACCGCGCTCACCGTCGCAACCGCGAGGCGCGGATCCTTGACCTCGCTGCGCAGCAGCTCGTTGACGAGCCGTTGGATCTCGGCCGCGACCTTGTTCTTGCGCGAGCTATCGTTCGCCATCGTTACACAATCTTACGCGCGACCTCGGTCCGTTCGTAGCACTCGATTTGGTCGCCGATCTTGACATCGTTGTAGTTGCGCACCCCGATACCGCACTCGGTGCCCGCGCGCACCTCGCTGACGTCGTCCTTGAAACGGCGCAGCGATTCGAGCTGGCCTTCGAAGATCACGACGTTGTCGCGCAGCACCCGAATCGGCAGGCTACGACGCACGTAGCCGTCGATGACCATGCAGCCGGCGACGTTGCCGAACTTCGGCGACCGGAATACTTCGCGCACCTCGGCGAGCCCAACGATTTGCTCGCGAACTTCGGGCGCGAGCAAGCCGCTCGCGGCGGCTTTGATGTCGTCGATCGCCTCGTAAATGATGCTGTAGTAGCGGATGTCGACGCCGCTTTCCTTGATCGCGTCGCGCGCGCCCGCGTCGGCGCGCACGTTGAAGCCGAGGATGATCGCCTTGGCGGTCGCGGCGAGCTGCACGTCGGATTCCGTGATGCCGCCGACGCCCGCGCCGACCACCGTGATCTTCACCTCGTCGGAGGAGACCTTCTCGAGAGCGTCTTTCAGAGCCTCGGCGCTGCCGTGGACGTCGGCTTTGATCAGCAGCGTGATCGTCGGTTTGCCGCCGGCGGCCATCTGGCTGAACACGTTCTCGAGCTTCGTCGCCTGCTGCTGCGTGAGCTTCGTATCGCGCTCGCGCGCCTGCCGGAATTGCGCGACGTCGCGCGCCTGACGATCGTCCGCGACGACTTGGACGTCGTCGCCGGCGAGCGGTGTGCCGGATAGGCCCAGCACCACAACCGGCGTCGACGGCCCTGCCTCGGGAATCTGCGTGCCGGACTCGTCGAACATCGCGCGAATGCGGCCGTATTCATGGCCCGCGAGCAGGATGTCGCCGATCTTGAGCTTGCCCTTGTTGACGAGCACGGTCGCGACTGCGCCGCGGCCGCGCTCCAAGCTCGACTCGAGCACGACACCCGCGGCGGGCCCGGTGTCCGGCGCCTTGAGCTCGAGCACCTCGGCCTGCAGCAGCAGCGCCTCGAGTAGCTTGTCGACGCCCTCGCCCGTCTGCGCGGAAACGTTCACGAAGATCGTCTCGCCGCCGTACTCTTCGGGTATCAGCTCCTGCGTCACGAGCTCGTTGCGGACTCGGGCCGGATCCGCTCCGTACTTGTCGATCTTGTTGATCGCGACGACGATCGGAACGTCAGCCGCCTTCGCGTGCTGGATCGCCTCGATCGTCTGCGGCATCACGCCGTCGTCCGCTGCGACCACGAGCACGACGATGTCCGTCACGCGCGCGCCGCGCGCGCGCATCGCGGTGAACGCGGCGTGGCCCGGCGTGTCGAGGAACGTGATCTTGCCGTTCGGCGTCTGCACGTTGTAGGCGCCGATGTGCTGGGTGATTCCGCCGGCCTCACCCGCTGCAACGCGCGTGCGGCGAATGTAGTCGAGCAGCGACGTCTTGCCGTGGTCGACGTGGCCCATGATCGTCACGACGGGTGCGCGCGGCACTTGCTGGGCGTCGCCCTCGGCCTCCACGACGGCCTCCGCAAGCTTGTCCTCGATCGCGGTCTCTTTGCGCGCCGTCGCCCTGTGCCCCATCTCCTCGACGACTAGGATCGCGGTGTCTTGGTCGAGCGCCTGGTTGATGGTCACCATCATGCCCATCTTCATGAGCGACTTGATGACCTCGGCGCCCTTGACGGCCATCTTCGACGCGAGCTCCGTGACCGTGATCGTCTGGCCGATCTCGATCTCGCGCACGACCGGTTCCGTCGGGCGCTCGAAGACGTGCTGCGGATCGACGTTGACCCCCGCGAGATTCCGGCGGCGCGCCTTCTTCTTGCGGCGCCGTCCCGTCATTCCGTCCGCGACGTGCAGCGTGTGATCGCCTTGGTCGGCTTCAGCGGGCTCCGTGGCCATCCGCTCCTTCTTGACCTTCTGGCGCGTCCGCTCCGCCTCGGCGCGTTGCGCCGCTTCCTTCTCGGACGCCGCGGCGCGCTTGCGCTCTTCGTCGGCGCGGCTGCGAGCTTCCTCTTCGGCCTGCTGAGCGCGGCGCTTCTCGTCCTCTGCCCGGCGGCGCTCATCGGCCGCGCGCGCCTCCGCGGCTTTCCGCTCGCGCTCCTCGGCGTCGCGCTTCTCTTGCGCCTCGCGCTCGACGGCGTTGCGAGCCTCTTCGTCGGCGCGGCGAACGGCGTCGAGCTCCTCTTGTTGCTTGCGGGCCTGCTCCTCGAGCACGTCGCGCTTGATGTACGTGCGCTTCTGACGAACTTCGACGTTGACCGTGCGGGCGCGCCCTTGGCTGCTGCCGAGCTTCAGCTCGCTCGACGACTTGCGGTTCAACGTGATCCGGCGCGGCGCAGATTCGCCGGCATCCTTGCGGCCGTGCGACTTGCGCAGGTGCGTCAGCAGCTCGAGCTTCGCGTCCTCGCTGATCACGTCGTCGGCGCCGCCGACCTTGATGCCAGCTTCGTCGAGCTGCACGAGCAATCGATCGACCGGTACCTTAAGCACCTTCGCAAAATCCGCGACCGTCACTTCCGCCATCCGCCGTCTCCTAGCCCTACTTCGCCTGCTGCTCGCCGTCGAACCAATGCGCCCGCGCGGCCATGATCAGCTTGGCCGCACGCTCCGGATCGACGTCGATCTCGCCTAGGTCGTCGACGGCCTGCTCCGCCAAGTCCTCGCGCGTCACGATGCCGCGGCTCGCGAGCGTCAGCGCGAGCTCGCGATCCATGCCCTCGAGCGCGAGCAAGTCTTCGGCCGGCTCCGCTTGATCGATGACCTCCTCGGTCACGATCGCCTGGGTGATCAACATGTCGCGCGCTCGCGACCGCAGCTCGTTCACGATCTCGGGCGTGAACTCCTCGATGCCGTTCAGCTCGCTCGCGGGCACGTAAGCGATCTCCTCGAGCGAAGAGAAGCCTTCCTGCACGAGGATCGTCGCGACGTCCTCGTCGACGTCGAGCTCCTTCATGAAGTTCTCGACGAGCGCGCGGGCTTCCTTGTCGCTCTTCTCTTCCGCCGCCGATTCCGTCATCACGTTGAGCTGCCAACCCGTGAGCTCGCTCGCGAGCCGGATGTTCTGGCCGCCGCGGCCGATCGCCTGCGACAGCTTTTCCTCCTCGACCGCGAGATCCATGCTGTGCGTGTCCTCGTCGACGACGATGGACGTCACCTCGGCCGGCGACATCGCGTTGATCACGAACTGGGCCGGGTTCTCGTCGTAAAGGATGATGTCGACGCGCTCGCCAGCCAGCTCGTTCGAGACCGCCTGGACGCGCGAGCCGCGCATGCCGACGCACGCACCGACTGGATCGATCCGCTTATCGTTGCTGCGCACCGCGATCTTCGCGCGCAAACCGGCGTCGCGCGCGGCGCCAAGGATCTCGATGAGCCCTTGGCCGACCTCGGGTACCTCGATCTTGAACAGCTCGATTAGAAACTTCGGCGAGGTGCGAGTGAGGAACAGCTGCGGGCCGCGCGGCTCCGCTCGGACCTCGCGGAGCAGACTCTTGATGCGATCCTGCGGCTTGATCGGCTCGCGCGGGATCAAGTCCTCGCGCGGGATGAACCCCTCTGCGTTGCTGCCGAGGTCGATGTAGGCGCCGTTACGGTCGACACGCTTCACGATGCCGCTCACAAGATCGCCGGCGCGATCCTTGTATGCGTCGACGACTTGCTCGCGCTCGGCCTCGCGCACCTTCTGCACAATGACCTGCTTCGCCGTTTGAGCCGCGATGCGGCCGAAGTCGACCGAAGGCATCGGCTGCTCAACGTAGCCACCGACCTCCGCTTTCGGATCGATATCGAGCGCGTCCTCGAGCCGCAGCTCGCGCGCCGGCTCCTCGAGCTCCTTCGAGTCGTCGGCGAACACTTTCCAGCGCCGGAACGTCTCGTACTCGCCGTTGGTGCGATCGATCGCGACGCGTACCTCGATGTCATCGCCATAACGCTTACGCGTCGCGGACGCGAGCGCGGCCTCGATCGCTTCGAAGATAACGTCCTTCTCGACGCCCTTCTCGTTCGAGACCGCGTCAGCTACCAACAAAATCTCTTTGCTCATGTCGATTCCACCATCAAGCCTGCGGCGCCAGTCGCGCCATAGCGATGTCGTTCAAAGGCACTCGCCAAACTTCGCCGTCCACATCGATCAGCACGCGTTCGGCGTCAGTTCCCGCGAGCTTCCCAGTCAGATTGCGCCGACCCTCGCGCGCGTCCCTCAGCTCCACTTTCACACGCTCGCCCGCGAAACGCGCGAAGTGCGCCAGCGTGCGCAGCCGGCGGTCGAAGCCCGGCGACGACACCTCGAGCACGTAGCTGCCCGGCAGCGGATCCTCGACGTCGAGCCACGCGCCGAGTTGCTCGCTGACCCGCTCGCAATCCTCGAGCTTCACTCCGGCCCCGCGGTCGATGAAGAGCCGCAACAATCCTCGCCGGCCCAAGTGCACGTCCAAATCGGCCAACTCGTAGCCAAGCGCCGCGAGCGCCGGCTCGAGCAATGCGATCAATTTCTCTTTGTCGACCGTTTGACCCATCGCTCTCAAACAAAAAATGGGCCCAGGGCCCATTCTCCGTCGTCCTCGCCCTGCCCAACGCCGACGCGGCGCGGGCCGGACCACATAACAAAAAGCCCCGTAAGGGGCTTGCTAACTAACCATCTTGGTTAACTTCCAGCCCTAACCAGCTGATCCTAAGTAGACTTTGCTGGCGGCTAACGAGCCGACGCACCGTAAAAGCGCCGGCTATGCTAACAAAAACGCCGACGCGGGGGTAGAAGCTTGCCCTAGTCCTTGCGGTCGGGGCCCGCCGGCGGCGGCGCCTCGAGCTTCAGAAGCGAGAACGGATCCACGCGCGCATCGAAGATCCGCACGCCCCAATGCAAGTGCGGCCCCGTCACCCGGCCCGTCGCGCCCGCGAGCCCGAGCCGTTGACCGCGCTCGACGATCGCGCCCGGCGCGACATCGATCTTCGAGAGATGCAAATACATCGTATAGACACCGAGCCCGTGGTCGACGATCACGGCGTTGCCGCTGTAGAAGAGGTCCTTCGCGAGCACGACGCGGCCGCGGTTCGATGCGTAAACGGGCGTACCGACATCCGCGTGCAGGTCCGCGCCCGCGTGAGGCGCACGCGGCTGACCGTTGAAAACCCTGCGGTGGCCGAAGTTGCGGCCATCCTTGGCGCCGTGAATTGGGGCCACGAACGGCTCGTTCCAATAGCACTCGGGCGTCAGCGTCGCGTAGATCGCATCCGTCTCCTTCGCCTCGCGCGCCGCACGCGCGGCGTCCTCGGGGCTGAGCTCGACGTAGCGATCTTCGACCTTGAGCTCAGTGGTCGGGAATTTCTGAGTTTTTACCGTGACGGGCTCGCGGATACCGCGCGACCGGCCATCGCGGTAACGGAACGTGATCTCGGCGGAATGCGCGCCCGCTTTCGCATCGAGGTCTACGCCGACCACCGCAATCCAACGAGTGTCGTGCTTCGCAAGCGGGAAACGGTGCCCCTCCCACTGCGCCTCGACCGACGCGAGCCCGGCCTCGTCCGAATACGCGAGCTCGAGCGCCTGTCCTTGCGCCGCCACGAGTGCGAGCGCCGCTGCGATTTCCAACATGCTGCGATGATCGATTGCGATCGGCAGCACGTCAACGCGCTAGGTCTCGGTTCGGCGGCCGCTGCAATGTCGCGCTCGGGCAGCGTCTTGCCACGCGGACTCATCGCGGCAGGTGCGTGCGTCAAGTCACGCGGTAGAACCAGAGCTCGATCTCGCGCGCGTACCGCGCGCCAGTCGCCACGAACACATTCTTGTTGAGCCAATCGTGCGGACCCGGCGAAACGAGAAACGTGGGCGAAGCTCGAAAGTAGTATTCCGCAGGGTCCACATGCTCGCCCTCGGTCAATCGCTGGATCACCTCGGGTGAACCGTGCCGCACGCCGCGATTGCGGATCTGGATCAGCGTGCCGTCGTTCGCCTTCAGCAGATAGACGGCCTCGGCGATCGTGACACCGTCGCTGCGCACGTACTGCCAGTCCGCGCCGCCGCCGAGCACTTCGCCCCGTATGTTCACCCCGTCGAACGCGCCGTCGACGATCGGGATCATCCGCCGCAGCCCCTCGGGCGACTCGCCGATCACGACCATCTCGCCGAGTCGCGCCTTGAGCCCGAACACGAAATCGAGATCCGGCTTCACGAGGGGCATACGACCGACTCCTTCTTCTTATCTAGCGCGTTGCGACGAGCGTGACGAAACCGCGTTCGACGGTAGCCTCGGTCAGCGTGAACCCCGCTTCGCGCAGCCTTTCCTCGACCCAGGCCTGCGCTAGCCGGAGCTTGCGGTAGAAGCTCTTGGCGTACGTCCATTGGCCGTCGACCTTGCGGTAAAGAAGGTCGTGAACCTTCACGGTCTCGGGCTCGTACTCGAGGAAGCACGTCAGGATCGTGGTGTCGTCGCCGCGCACGGGAATGAAGCGGTCGAGCTCGAGCGCCTCGCGCGACAGGTCACGATAAGTGACGACGAATCTTCCGCCGGGCTCGAGCGCGCGCTTGACCTCTGCAAGCAAGGCGATCACGCGCGCTTTCGACTCGAGGTGCACGAGCGTATCGACCATGCAGACCACGAGCTCGATCGATCCGGGCAAGTGCCGCGCGAAGTGGAGCAGGTCGTCGCGCACGATCGCGATGTCTGCATCGCCGGCGTTTCGGCGGAGCTCCTCGAGCAACTTGCGATCGCTGTCGATCGCGGTCACCGCGAAACCCAACCGCGCAAGCGGAATGGACTGGAATCCGCAGCCCGCGCCGAGATCGACGGCACGGCCGGAACGCGAGGGCGTCATCCCGCGGCTCTTGAAGAAATCGGTGTAGCGCGCGAGCGCCGCATCGTACCCGCCGTACATCCACGAATAGACATCCGACAGAACCTCATCGTAGTGCTGCTCGACGTTGGCCACGGCGTTGTCTTGCTTGCGATCGATGCGCGCGAGTATAGCGTCGGCCGGCACGCGCACGAGGGCGCGCGGACTCGCGGCAAAAAGATGCGGAGTCAGCGCACTGCGAGGTCCGCTGCCGCTTCCGCATCGGCCAGCACGAGCGCGCCCTCGCGCCGCACCCGACTGCCGACGACGCGAGCGTCGCCCGCGACGAGGCCGGCGAGCGCGGTCCGCTTGTCGGCCCCCGTCACGAGCCAAAGGATGCGGCGCGCGCGGTTCAAGACGCGCAGCGTGAGCGTCATCCGCTGCCGTCCGAGGTGCGGTTCCGTCACGACGACGTCGCGCTTACGCTCGGCCACGAGCGGCGAGCCCGGGAAAAGCGACGCGGTGTGGCCGTCGGCGCCTAGGCCGAGATGCACCGTGCCTAAGGCGGGCGGGGATCCGGCCGCGGCCCGGAGCGCATCGGCGTAACGGCGAGCCGCGGCGTCGAGGTCCCGCTCCTCGACCGGCATCCAGCGAAAGCTCCTGGGATAGTGTTCTTCGGCCTCGCGAAACGCGGCCGCGGCTTGCGTGCGGTTACGATCGGCATGGTTTGCCGGCGCAATTCGCTCGTCGACCTGGAATACCGCGATGCGATCCCACGGCAGCTCGAGGTGCGCGAGCCTCTCGAAGACTTGCTGCGGCGTGCGGCCGCCGCTCAGCGCGAGCGTCGCGCCACCGCGCGCGGCGTCTTCCTCGATGTAGCTCGCGAGCAGCTCGGCGCCCCGTGCCGCGACGGCGTCGGGGTCGGGCAGAACCTCGATCGCGAGCTCGACGCTCAAATCCGGCGCCACGTGCAGATCAAGTCGTCGGCCTCCGCGGGTCCCCAGCTGCCCGGCTCATAGAGGTGGACGGGTTGCGTCGAGCCGAGGATCGGATCCACGATGCGCCATTCCTCGAGCACGCCGTCCTCGCGCGCGAACAGCGACGTATCGCCGTGCAGCGCCGCACCGATCAATCGCTCGTACGCGTCCATCTCGTCTTCGCCGGAATTGGCGACGTAGAGCTCGACGTCGCGCCCCACCATCTCGGGGCCCGCCTTCTTCGCAACCGCGCCGAGCGCAATCGACACCTTGTCGGGCCCAAGCCGAAAGCGCAGATAGTTCGGCGTCTCGAGCACCGAATTGTTGAAGATGTGCTGGGGCGGCGGCTTGAGCGCGACGAATACCTCCGTGCACGTCGTCGCGAGCTTCTTCCCCGCACGCAGGTAGAACGGTACGCCGGCCCAGCGCCACGAGTCGAGGTGCAGGCGCACAGCTGCGTACGTCTCGACGTTCGAGTCCGGTGCGACGCCCTCCTCGCTCCGATAGCCGACGTACTGTCCGAGCACGAGATCGTCGGGCGAAAGCGTCCGGATCGCCTTGAACACCTTCGCCTTCTCGTCGAGCACAGCATCCGACGTGTGCCCTACCGGGGGTTCCATTGCGAGATGAGCGACCACTTGCAGCAAGTGGTTCTCCACGACGTCTCGAATCGCGCCGACCTCCTCGTAAAACTTGCCGCGTGTCTGCACACCGAACGACTCGGCCATCGTGACCTCGACGCGGTCGACGAAGTTACGGTTCCAGATCGGCTCGAGAAACGCGTTCGCGAATCGAAAGAACAGCAGGTTCTGCACGGACTCCTTGCCGAGGTAGTGGTCGATCCGGTACACGTCGCGCTCGGCGAACGTCCTATGCAGAGACTCGTTGAGCTCGCGTGCCGACTGCAGATCGCGCCCGAACGGCTTCTCGACGACCACGCGTGCGCCGTCGGCACTGCCCGACTCGCGCAGGTTATCGGCGACAGTCGCGAACAAGCTCGGTGGCACAGCGAGGTAGTGCAGCGGATGCGCGGAATCGCCGAGCGTCTCGCGCAGCGCGGTGAACGTCGCGGGTTCGCGGTAATCGCCGTCGACGTAGCGCAGCAGCTTGCGCAACTTCGCGAACGCGTCGCCGTCGAGCCCGTCGTGGCTGTGCTCGAGGCTGTCGCGGATCAGCGCCTCGAACCGCTCTAAGTTGGCATTGGAACGCGCGACACCGACCACCGGGACGGCGAGCGTGCCGTGCCGAATCATCGCCTGGAGCGCCGGGTAGATCTTCTTGTGCGCGAGGTCGCCGGTTGCACCGAACAGCACGAGCGCGTCGGCGGTGCCTTCCTTCATCGTTTCACTTCTTCACCGCGCCCGGGTCCGCGGGACGCTCGACGTGACCGCCGAACTCGAGCCTCATGGCGGACAGCAGCCGGTTCGCGAACTCGTCCTCGCCCCGGGAGCTGAAACGCGCGAACAGCGCCGTCGCGAGCACCGGCACCGGCACGCCGGATTCGATCGCCGCGTCGATCGTCCAGCGTCCCTCGCCCGAGTCCGAGACCTGGCCATGGAAGCCGGCGAGACTGCCGTCGCGCTCGAGCGCGGCGGCCGCGAGGTCGAGCAGCCACGAGCGGACCACGCTTCCGTGCCGCCACACCTCGGCGATCGCCGCGAGGTCGAACTGATAAGAAAAGAGCTCGGGATGCTTGAGCGGCGTCGTCTCCGCATCCACCGCCCTCCTGACGAGCCCGGCATTCGCGTGCTTGAGCACGTTCAACCCCTCGGCGTAGGCCGCCATGAGGCCGTACTCGATGCCGTTGTGGACCATCTTCACGAAGTGGCCGGCGCCGTGAGGCCCGCAATGCAGCCAACCCTGCGGCGCGGTGCTCGCGTGCGCCTTGCTTGCGGTGTTCGCGGCTCTCGTGGCCGGCCGCTCGGCGGACGCCGGCGTCTCGCCGCCGGGCGCTAGCGCGCTGAAGATCGGCGCGAGCCGCGCGACCACATCCGGCTCGCCGCCGACCATCTGGCAGTAGCCGTTCTCCCGCCCCCAAACGCCGCCGCTCGTGCCGACGTCGAGGTAGTGCAATCCGAGCTTCTCGAGCTCCGACGCGCGGCGGATGTCGTCGACGTAGTGCGAGTTGCCGCCGTCGATCAGCACGTCGCCGCGGGCGAGCAACGGGGTGAGATCGCGGATCACGCCGTCAACGGCAGCGGCCGGAATCATCAGCCACACCGCGCGCGGCGCACGCAGCTTCGCGACGAAATCCGCGAGCGTCGTCGTGATCGTCGCGCCCGCGGCCTGCAGCGGCTCGACCTTGTCGGTCTTGAGCGCGAATGCGACGCACTCGTGGCCCGCGCCGAGCAGGCGGAGCGTCATGTTCCCGCCCATCCTGCCTACGCCGATCATGCCGAGCTGCATCTTGCTACCTCGCGCGTGCACCGCCTCGTGAACTGCGAACCGCGGCTTCAGTCGCGTCGAACAGCGCCTGTAACTCGTATGACACGTCCTGGATCGTGCCGTTCACGAAGAAGCCCGGCGTAGCTCGGACACGGCTGCGCTTGCCGCCGTCGATCTGCTCGCGGATGCGTTGTAGATAGACGTGATCGTCCATCTCGGCCGTGAATTGCGCCATGTCGAGGCCGAGTCGATCGGCGTAGTCGCGCAGGTGCTTCGACTGCAGGTGCGTCTGATTCGCGAACAACAGCTCGCTCATCTCCCAAAACTTGCCCTGCTCGCCCGCACACTCGGCCGCCTCGGCCGCTGCGAGCGCATGCGGATGCGCTTCCTCGAGCGGGAAATGCCGGAACACGAAGCGCACGTCCGAGGCGTAATCGTCGAGCAGCATCTTGACGGCCGGCGCGGCAGCTTTGCAGCGCGGGCACTCGAAGTCGCCGTATTCGACGACGATCACCCGCGCGTGATCGGGACCGAGAGCGTGATCGGTGGCTTGAATGGGAACCGCGAGGTCGACACGAGGTTGATTCATCTGCGCTCCGTGCATCGATCGAGGGCCGAGATGGCGATCCACTATGCCACAACTATGCGACAGCTCGATGTCGCCCCAACGTATCGCCAACGCGCTCTGCCGATCGCCATCATGTCGCCGGATTGCGCGCGCAAAGCTTCCGCCCAAACAACTCCGCCGCGCTCCTTACTCTACGAACTGCGGCGAGCGCGGCAGCTTCGCGTGCGTCGCGATGTCGTGCTCGATCCAGAGCTCGGCCTTGTTGTCCTTCACGAACTGCTCGATCTTCGCGCGCGACGCTTTCGACTGCTCCGCGTTGAACTCGAACGACGGCGTGCGACCCGTCGTGCGCTCCTCGGGATAGTGGTAGAGGTCGCCTGCGAGCACGACGAGCCCGCGTTTCGCGAGCTTCACCGCGAGCACCTGGTGCCCCGGCGTGTGCCCGGGCGCGGACATCAGGACGACCGTGCCGTCGCCGAACACGTCGAAATTCTCGTCGTTCAAGACTTTCGTCTTCGCGTCCTTGAGCTTCGAGAACGATGCGACGTCGATGATCGTGCCCTCCGGGTGATTGGCGGCGAACATGAAGTCGCGCTCCGCCTTTTGCACGATCCAAGTAGCGCCTGCGAACTCGTTCGCGTTGCCGGTGTGATCCCCGTGATAGTGCGACAGTGCGAAGAAGTTGACATCGGCCGGCTTGTAGCCCGCGGCCGCGAGCTGCGGCAGCAGCGGCTTGTCGGCCGACATGACCCCCTTCGTGATCGGGCCGCCTTTGAGCTCCGCGTCCGCGATCTCGCCTGAATCGAACATCAGCGTGCCGCGCGGATGCACGATCAGATACGACACGTCGATGAAATCGACCTCTTTGAGCTCCTGGCGTTCGAAATTGAACAGCTTAGGATCCAGGCCCTTGATCGCGCCGTTGTCGAAAATGTAGATCCGGGGCGTGGCCGGCGGCGCGGGACGCGTCTGCGCTTGCGCAACCAGAGACCAGACCGCCGCGACAGCGGCAATAGCAGCCCATCGCTTATTCATGATGCTCGACTCCTTCTTATTGTTGTCGGCTTATCGATTATTGGCTCAGCAGAACAGGCCGAGCAAGCGGTTCAGCACTTCGAGGCCCGAGGCGGTCGGCCGCAGCACGCCTGGGTCGTCCGCGAGCCAACCGTGCGTACGCGCCGCGTGGAGCCCGTCCTCGATCGCCCCGACGGCCTGTCCCGCTCTCTCCTCGAACAACGCCACCGGCACCCCGTCCGGCAGGCGCAGCGCGTTCATCAGGAACTCGACGGCGATTTGGCCCGCGTCGTCGATGCGCTCGACCACGACCGCCGCGGCCGTTCCGGCCGCGCTCTGGTAGGTGCACGGGCTGCGCGTCTTGGCGCGCCGCTCGATCGCGCCGTCGGCGAGCAGCGTGACCTTGCCGTGCGCGCCCGCGCCTATCCCCAGATAGTCGCCGAAGCGCCAGTAGTTCAAGTTGTGCGCGCAGCGGCCCGCTCGCTCGTAGGCCGACACCTCGTAACGCCGATACCCGCGCGCGGCCAGCAGCTCGCGGCCGCGACGTTCCATCTCGAGCACGAGCTCCTCGACCGGCAACGGCGGCGGCTTGCGATGAAACGCGGTGTTCGGCTCGAGCGTGAGCTGGTACCACGAAAGATGCGGAGGTTGTCGATCGAGTGCGGCCTGCAAGTCCGAGAGCGCGCCGTCGACATCATCGCCGGGCAGCGCGTACATCAGATCGACGTTGAAAGTCTCGAAGCCCGCCGCGCGCGCGAGCTCGATCGCACGCACGGCTTCGTCCGGCCCGTGCACGCGTCCGAGCCTCCGTAGCTGCTCTGCACGCAAGCTCTGCACGCCGATCGACAGCCGGTTCACGCCCGCGTCGCGATACTCGGCGAAGCGCGCGGCCTCGACCGCACCGGGGTTCGCCTCGAGCGTCACCTCGACCGGCCTTGCGACCTCCAACCGCTCGCGAATACCCGCGAGCAACCGCGCGATGGCGGCGCCGGAGAACAAGCTCGGTGTCCCGCCGCCGATGAACACGCTCGCAAGCGCTCGGCCTTGCGCGAGCGGTACCTCGCATTCGAGATCGCGCAGCAGCGCGTCGACGTAGGCCGCTTCGTCGAATCCGCCTTTGCCTGCCTCGTACGAGTTGAAGTCGCAGTACGGGCACTTGGCTATGCACCACGGCAAATGCACGTAGAGCGCGAGCGGCGGCAACGCCGTGAAGACGGGACGGCGGATCAGAGGTGCGCGGCGCGCCGATGAGACCGGCGCGCGTCGCGTTGCCGCGGTCGCGGGTCCGGCGGGAAGCGAGTCCATCGGCCGGCCGCTATTGCGTGGAGTCCGTTTGCGGCTGGTGAGCGCGGCGACGCTCGACTTCTTTCTGCATCTTTTCGCGCGCCTTCGCCTCGCTCTTGGCCTTTTCCTGCGCGGTCGCCGGCGTCGCTTCGGGCTTCGCGCAGGACAGCTTCGCCCAGTCGAGCTCGCGTTGCTGGTCGAGCTGATTCATGTAGTTCGAAGTCGCGTAGATGAAATCGAGCCGCGCGCGCAGCGCGTCTTCGAACTGGCGTATCTGAGTCGGTGTCATTTGGCTTCCGCCGCTCATCTTGCCCTTGAGCTCGCAGTGGAATCCGCCCTCGCCACCACTGACACGGAAGTCCTCGAACCCGATCTGTCTGTCCGCGTTGACGCCCCAGTTCCAAACGAAGTCGTTCTGCGGCAGCTGGTAATAGCCGAACTGTGCGTGCACGGCGCTCGCCGCGAGCCCGGTCACGGCGGCCGCGGCGACCAGCACGAAAGCTTTCGGGCCGTGCATAACCTCGCCCCCGTCCTCAGTCTCTCAAGGATACCGCCGAATCGCGGGGCGTGCGCTATGCTTGCGCCGCGTGACGGCCCCTCCTGCTATCTCGGTCAAGCGGCTCGCCATGGATCGCGGCGGGCGGCGGGTGCTAGACGATATTACGTTCGATGTCGCCGCGGGCGAGGTCGTCGGGTTGTTGGGGCCGAACGGCGCCGGCAAGACGACCACGCTCGGCGTGCTTGCGACCCTTCTGCCTTACGACGCCGGCGAAATCGAGATCGCCGGCCACGATTTGCGTACTGAAAAGCGCGCCGTACGCGCGGCCATCGGCCGCGTGCCCCAGGAGATCGCCGTCTATCCCACGCTGACGGCGCGCGAGAACGCGGTGTTCTTTGCGCGCCTTGCCGGCCTGCGCGGCGCGGCCGCGCGTAGAGCCGCCGCGGATGCGATCGAGCAGGTCGGGCTCGAGCAGCGGGCCGACGAGCCCGCGTCGACGTACTCCGGCGGCATGCAGCGCCGGCTCAATCTCGCGTGCGGCTTGCTCGGCGAGCCTCGCGTCGTGCTGCTCGACGAGGCAACGGTCGGGGTCGACCCGCAGTCGCTCGAGAGCATCGTCGCAGCGCTTCGGCGTCACAAGGAGCGCGGCGCCGCGCTCCTCTACTGCACGCATCACATGAAAGAGGCCGAGCAGCTCTGCGACCGCGTCGTGCTGATCGATCACGGCCACGTCATCGCGCTCGGCACGCCGCAGGAGGTTGTCGCGCAAGCCGGCCTGGAGCTCGCTGCGGAGGTCGTGACCGAGCGGTCACTGCCCGACAGTTGGCTCGAAGGACTCGACGGCGCGCACGTGCTCGAGTCGCACGCCCGCGGGCTCGACGAGACCGGCAGCTTCGCGCGCGTCTCGATCGCGGAGCTCGCGGTAGCGGCACGCGTGCTCGCCGCCGCCGAAAGCCACAGCGCCGTGCGCGAGCTGCACGTGCAGCGTCCGAGCCTGCACGACGCCTTCTTGGCGCTCACAGGGCGCGCGACGCGCGATTAGGGAACAGCCGCCGTGTCGCTCCGGGTGATCGTTGCGAAAGATCTGCTCCTCCTGTTCCGCGACCGCGTCGCGCTCGCGTTCATCGCGCTTGCCCCGATCGTCGTCATCAGCGTTGCGGGCTTCTCGCTTGCGAGCCTCTATGGCGGGGACCGGACGGGCCAAACGGCGTACGACCTGCCGATCGCAGATGAGGACGGGGGCGACCTCGTCAAGCAAATCACCGAGCGTCTCGCGAAGGACGCGAGCGTGCGCGTGCGCGTCGTCGCGTCGCGCGAGGAGGCCGAGCGGCTCGTCGCGACGAAAGCGGCCGGCAGCGCGCTCGTGATCCCGCGCGGCACGGGCGCGGCTCTCTCAGCCGGCGAGCCCGCCCACGTGCTGCTCTACACCGACCCGGTGAAGTACCTCGAGCGCCTCAACGTACGGCTCGGTGTGCTCCAGGCGCGCGACGCGATCGCCGACGCCGAGCGCGAGCGCGTTGCGCAGAACATTGCACAGCAGCGCGAGTCGTTGCGCGCCAACCTCGAGAAGCTCGGCGCCGCGATCCGAGCCGCACGCTCGGAGCTCGACGAAGCAAAACGCGAGTCGAAGGAGCTCGGCGAGCGCGCGACGCGCGTCTACGATGCCGAGGTCGCGCGTATCCGCGCCGACGTCGAGAAGCAGATCGACCAGCAGGTTCGCACGCTATCGACGCAGGTCCAGAACGAGCTCGGCACGCGGGTCGAGAATCTCCGCGCGCCCGCCCGCAGCTACCTCGACTCGCTGCGCCAGACGCGCGCCGACTTCGAGAAGTGGTTCGCGGAGCTCCAGCGCCTCGCAGCACGCCGCGCCGCCGACATCCCGCCGCCGCCGAAGTTTCCCGAGCCGCCGCCCGAGCTCGTGCGCGCGCTCGACTCGCCGTTGCCGCCGCTCGACTTGCCGGCCCATCTCGACATTCGCGTGGAGCCGCGGACCCCGAAACCGGTCGCGCCGCCGAATCTGCCGGACGTCGCTCTCGACGTGCCGACGCTCGACGTCCCGGACGTGCCGCCGCTCGGCGCGGCGCTCACCGTCGAGGAGGTCTCCGTCGGCGGCGGCGCGAAGACGATCAACAGCTTCGACCAGCAGGTACCGGGCTTCAGCGTCACGTTCTTGTTGCTCGGCCTCCTTCTCGGCGTCTCGCTCGGCCTGCTCGACGAGCGCGACTGGGGGACGTTCGATCGAATCCGCGCGATGCCGATCGCGCCGCGAAACGTGCTGCTCGGCAAGCTCGCGGCGCGGTTCATCGTCGGCATGGCGCAGATGATCCTGCTGTTCGCGGTCGGCTACTTCTTCTTCGGGATGTCGCTCGGCCCCCAGCCGTGGGCATTGCTTCTGCCGATGGCGAGCATCGTGTTCGCGGGCACCGCGTTCGGGCTGATCATCGCCGGCGTCGCGCGCACGCGCGACTCCGTGCTGCCGCTCGGCGCGATCGTGATCATGTCGATGGCCGCGATCGGCGGCTGCTGGTGGCCGATCGATCTCGAGCCGCGGTGGATGCGCACGGTCGCGCTCGTGCTGCCGACCACTTGGGCGATGGAATCGTTCAACGATCTGATGATTCGCCTGCGCGGCGTCGAAGCCACGTTCAAGTCGACTGCCGTGCTCGTCGCATATGGGATCGCGTATCTCGCGATCGGTCTCTGGCTGTTCCGCCGCCGCCTCGCGCGGCGCTAGCGGCGCGGCGTCAGACTCTTCGGCACGCGAGCACGACGTTGGTGCCGCCGAACGCGAACGAGCTCGTGAGCGCGAGCTCCACGCCGCGCGCTTCTCGCGCTGCGTTCGGCACGTAGTCGAGATCGCACTCGGGATCGGGTACGCGCAGATTCATCGTCGGCGGCAGCGTGGCGGTGCGGAGCGCGAGTATCGTCACGACGAGCTCGACGGCCCCGGCCGCGCCAAGCAAGTGCCCATGCATCGACTTCGTCGAGCTCACCGGAAGCTTCTTCGCGTGCGCGCCGAACGCGCGCTTGATCGCGGCCGTCTCGACGGCGTCGTTCGCCGCGGTGCCCGTGCCGTGCGCATTGATGTACCCGACTTCGTCTGGCGCGACGCGCGCCGATTCGAGCGCGAGCGCGAAAGCGCGCGCCTGACCGTCGATCGACGGCCGCGCGATGTGCGCACTGTCGGTCACGAGCCCGTAGCCGACGATCTCGCAGAAAATCTCGGCGCCGCGCCGCCGCGCGTGCTCCCACTCCTCGAGCACCACGACGGCCGCGCCCTCGCCGAGCACGAGCCCGGTGCGGTCGCGCGCGAACGGCTTGCACGACGCCGCGGGATCTGAAGGGTCCTCGGTCGCGAGAGTCTTGAGCGCTTCCCAGGCTTTCAGCGTGCCGAGCGTGAGCGGCGCCTCGGCTCCGCCCGCGAGCGCGAGCGGCGCGGCGCCCGCGCGGACGCGGAGCCACGCCTCGCCGACCGCGACGGCCGACGACGAGCACGCGGTCGAATAGGTGAGGTTCGGGGCCGTGAGCCCATGCTCCAGCCCGATCCACGCTCCGGCGGCGTTGTTCATCGCGGTCAGCACGGTGAACGGCTTGATCCGGTCGGAGCCGTCGCGATAGAGCGTCGCGTAGCCTTCGTCGGTGGTCGTGGAGCCGCCCATCCCCGTGCCGAAGAACACGCCGGTGCTCTCGCGCGCCTCGTCGGTCCATTCGATGCGGGCGCTTGCGATCGCCTGCTTCGCCGCGACGAGGCCGAGTTGGCTCACACGGTCGAGCATCCGGAGCTGTTGCGCCTTGAAGTGCACGCTCGCATCGAACGGCGCGCGCGCCGCGATACGTGTTCCGAGGCGCTCGGTCCAGTCCTCGTCGAGCACGCCGATCGACGAACGGCCCGCGGCGAGGCTCGCGAAGAATGCCTTCGGATTGTCGCCGCCGGGCGCGACGAGGCCGAGCCCGGTAACGGCGACACGCTTCACCGCACGCGCGCGCCGCGAGCGCTCGATCGCTTGCGTTTGCCGGGCGACGCGGCCGGCTTCGGTGCACGCCCCTTGGTCGCGCTCGCCGGCTTCGCTTTCGCCGCGGCGCGTTTCGCCGCCGGCTTCGCCTTCGCCGCGGCGCGTTTCGCCGCCGGCTTCGCCTTTGCCGCGGGACGCTGGGGCACCGGCTTTGCGTCACGCTCGGCGACGAGCCGCGCGACGTAGTCCGCGATGTCGCCAAGCGTCTTGAAACGCGGAATCGTGTTCTCGGCCGTAATCTTGAACTCGTCCTCGATCTCGAATACCAGCTCCGTGATCGCGAGCGAATCGAGCTCGATCTCCTCGAGCAGCGTGTCGCGCTGCAATCGCTCGGGCGGCAGCTCGAAATCGCGGATGATCATCGCGCGTATTCTGTCGAAGGTCGTCATGAGTTCTCCCGCAGCGTCAACGCTGCGCCGCCGGAGCGGACGCCACCTTAGCATGTGAGCCGCGCCCCGAGCGCCCGCTCGAGCCCGCACGCGTCGCGAGCGACGGGACCGGCGGCGCGCGAACCTTGCCACCGACGACCGCGCCCGCGGTGAGCAGCGCGGGCCATGCCTTCAGCACGGGCAGCAGCGCGCGAGCCGCGGGCCGCATCGCGAGCGACGCGAACAACGCGGCCCAGCGGATGCGAGCGCTAAACGCGCGTCGCCAATCGAGCTCGTACAGGCGCGCGGTGCGCTGCTGGCGCTCACCCGAAAGCAACGCGTCGCGCTGCTCCTCGAGACGCGCGCAGAGCAGGAAGGCGCCCTGCATCGCCATGCTGATCCCCTCGCCCAAAATCGGATGCGCCTCGCCGGCCGCGTTGCCGACCGCGAACCCTCCGCGCTCGGTCCAGAGCGCTCGCCGCCCCGGACGGATCGGACCCACGCTGAGCCAGGTGCCCACGCGCTCCGCACCGTCGAGTGTGCGCCGCACGCCCGCGCACGACCGCCGCAGCAGCGCTTCGACGGCCGTTCCCGCCGAGTCGCCCGGCGCGCCCGCGCGAGTGTCGCGCAGCGCGTCGCGCCGAACGCAGCACGCAATCGTGAGCTGGCCGCCGTCGCCGAGCACCATGCCGCCATAGCCCCCGTCGAACGCGAGCACGGGCAGCAGACCGGGCTCGATGTCCGCGCGCACGAAGTTCGCCTTGAATGCGAACAGATCCGCGGCGACCGACTCCGTGCGCGCGCGCTTTCCCGCGAACGGCGACGGCTCCCACGAGCCATGCGCGTCAACCAGCACCGTAGCCGCGACCCTTGCCGACTCGCCGGCGCGATTCGTCGCGAGCGTGCACACGTGTGCGCCATCGCCGCACTCGACGTCGACGACGCTCCACGGCTGGTAGACGGTTGCGCCGAGCTTCGCCGCGCGCGCAACCAACAACGTGTCGAGCCGCTCACGACCGAGAGCGCGACCCCACGGCGCGCTGCCCCGCAGGCGCGGCAAGTCCGCATGCAGCTCGTGGTCGCCGGCGTAGAGGCCGACTCGCTCGAGCGGCGGCCCGGCCAGCGCGCGAAACTCGTCGCCGACGCCGAGTGCGTCGAGCAGCGCGAGGTTCGGCGCCGCGATGCACTCGCCGCAGACCTTGCGCCGCGGGAACGCGCGCTTCTCGACGAGCGCCACGGACCAGCCCGCGGCCGCGAGCAAGATCGCTACCGTCGATCCCGCGACGCCGCCGCCGATCACGAGCGCGTCGAAATCCTTATTCATCGCGCCTCGCGACGAACAAATGGCTGAACGCACCGGCCGCGGTTTCGCTCAGCGTCCAACCATCCGCGACAGCTGCCCGCCACGCGGCGCCGATCTCGTCGTCGCGAAAACCCGCGTGCACGCTCGCGACCGCGTCGTGCCGCGTGACGTCGTTGCAGCCGATCAGCCCGAGCAGCCGGCTGCCGGCGAGCGCGAAGCGCGAGCGACGCGGCTCGCAGCAAACGAACGCGTCCGCGCGGGCCGCGATCCCGCCGAGCAGGCGCGTGAGCCGCTCGGCCTCGAAGTGATGGACAAATAGATTCGCGAACACGACGCCGACTCGCTCGCGGCGCCGCGCCGCGAGCCAGTCGAGCGCGTCGGCCGCGACGACATCGAGCGTCCAGCCGCAGGCGCGAATCGCGTCGGCCGTCTTCGGTGCAACGCTCGGCTCGAGGTCGAGGAGCGTCAAGTGAGCCCCGATCCAAGCGTTGCCGAGGCTGCGCGCGAGCCGCAGCGCGAGCGTCCCGTCGCCCGCGCCGAGCTCGACGACGCCACGCGTGCGGGCGGACGCGGCTCGAGAGAGCCCGCGCTTGAGCCAAGTGACCGCGGCCATGATCCTGTTGATGCGCCGGAGATCCGCGCGTGAGCGCCGTGCGCGCGGGTCGCTCGCCGGCAGCTCGTCGAGGATTTCGCGCATCACGCGACGCGGAAACTCGTCCGCGGCGCCGGCGGCCGGTAGCGCGTTGCTCATGCCACCTTGAGCAACGCGCCGTGGCAGCTGAAGCCCGCGCCGAAAGACGACATCCACCACCAGCCCGGGCGCGGCCGGGCTGCGAGCGCGGCTTCGAGCACGAAGTAGACGAACGCGCTGCTGAGGTTGCCGAACTCACGCAATACGGCCGAGCTGTGCTCGAGCTGCTCCTCGGAAAGTCCGAACCGATTCTTGATCGCGAGCAGCACGTCGCGCCCGCCCGCGTGCCAAACCCACTGAGCGATGTCGGCGCGCTCGAGATCGGCCTCGCCGAGCATCCGGTCGAGCACCTGCTCCGCGTGCTCGGCCGCGAGCCGCGGCACCGGCCGCGTGAGCACGTTGCGCAGCATTCCGCCGCGCTGCTCGAAGCGCAGCGCCTCGCGCTCGGCCGGATTCAGCAGCGAGCCGATCGCGCCGCACTCGACCGGCCGCTTGTCACGCGGCGGCGTCGCGCCGAGCACGGCGGCGCCCGCGCCGTCGCCGAAGAGGCACGCGCTGATCAGCACGCCGGGGTCGTCGTCGAGATACATCGCAGCACTACTGAGCTCGACGCAGACCGACACCACGTTGCGGCACTGCCGCGACTCGAGCAAAGCGTCCGCGAGCTGCCAATTCGGCAAGGCCGCCGCGCAGCCGTGACCGACGAGGTCGAACGCGCGCACGTCGCGCCGCAGGCCGAGCCGCTCGACGACGTAGCCCGACAGACCCGGGCAGAGATATCCCGTGCACGTGCTCACGACGATACCGTCGACGTCCTTCGCTTCGAGGCCAGCGTTACGCAGCGCCTTCTCCGCGGCCGCGGACGCGAGCTTCGGCGCGTGCTCGAGGAATCGCGCGTGCAGCGTGTCGGGGTCGATGTCGAACGCGTCGGCGAGGCTCGACACAGCGAGCCGGCGCGCCTCGATTCCGTTCTCGCCGAGCAGCACGGTCTGCGCGATCGCGCGCGAGCGCCGGTCGAGCTTGGCGAACCACTCGGACGTCTGAAACGCGTCCCAGCAATCGGCCTTCGTGTAGCGCCGCGCGGGGTGCGCCGTTCCCAATCCTTGCACGAACATCAGTCTCGATTCCTCCGATCGGCGCGGACGGGCGCACTCGGTCCGCGCGGTCACGCGCGCACGCGACTGCAGCCGCAAGCGCACGCATACAACTATAGTTCCTTCGCGGCACCAAAGCGTTCATCTGCAGCCGGCCCGAGGCGTGCGGCTATGCCGCAATCGCGAGTGATCTCGGCTCAAGAATTTCGGTAGCCAGTTCGAGAGACGTAACGGACACAGGCGCGTCGCCGCACCAGCAGGTCTGTGGAGCGTGCAGCGCGGACGCGCCCGGCGGGTCAGCGCGAGTGCAGCGCGAACACCCAGATCACGCCGCCCTGCGGCACGACGGTGTCCGTGCCGCGAGCTTTGTCGATCCGGCCGAGCATGCCCTGCGCGTCGACGCCCCAGCCCGACTGCACGGCGACGTACTGCACGCCACCGACCTCGAACGTCGTCGGCACGCCGGTGATCCCGGAGTTCGTTCGGTACTGCCAGAGCTGCTTGCCGGTCGCCGCATCGAACGCGTGGAAGTAGCGGTCCGACGTGCCACCCTCGAACACGATGCCGCCCCCGGTCGCGAGCACGGGGCCCCAGTTCGGCGACGCGTATTCGTGCGTCCATGCGCGCTCGCGCGTCTTTACGTTCCACGCTTGCAGCTCGCCGATGTGCGTCGCGCCGGCCGCGACCGTGAAGTCGTTCGTCTGTGCCGCCGTGAACTGTTGGCCGCGGCGATATTCGGTATCGTCGCCTTCCATCTCGCTGCAGAGATTCTCGTTCGCGGGGATGTAGAGCAGCCCCGTCTTCGGGCTGTACGCGGCGGGCGGCCAGTCTTTGCCGCCCCAGAGCGACGGGCAATACTTCGCGCTCTTGCCGACCGCAGGCTTATGCGACTCGTCGTAGCTCGGGCGGCCGGTCTTCGGGTCGATGCTCGTGAACACGTTCTGAGTGACGTACGGCTTCGCCGCGACGAACGAGATGCCGGACTCCGCACGCTCGAGGAACCAGAGATAGCCGTCGCGCGCGGGATGCACGAGGCCGTGCACGGTGCGGCCGTCGCGCTGCACGTCGATCAAGAGCGGCGCGGAGACCTCGTCCCAGTCCCAAGAGTCGTTCCAGTGATACTGGTGATAGCCGCGCAGCTTGCCGGTCTCGACGTCGAGCGCGAGCACCGAGCTCGTGTAGAGGTTGTCGCCGGGGCGTCGGTCGCCGGTCCAAGGACCGGGGTTGCCCGTGCCCCAGTACGTGAGACTGAGCGCGGGGTCGAAGCTGCCGGTAACCCAGACCGGCGCGCCGCCCGTCTTCCACGAGTCGCCGGGCCAGCTCTCGTGGCCCGGTTCGCCCGGGCCTGGGATCGTGTAGGTCTTCCAGACCTCTGAGCCGGTCTCTGCATCGAGCGCGACGACGAAGCCGCGGATCCCGCGCTCCCCGCCCGACACGCCGACCATGATCTTGCCGCGCGCCGCAAGCGGCGCCATCGTCATGTAATAGCCGCCGTTGTAATCCTCGACGGCCTTGTCCCAGACCACGCGTCCCGTGCGCGCATCGAGCGCGACGACTTTCGCGTCGGACGTGGCCATGTAGAGCTTGTCGCCCAACAGCGCGACGCCGCGATTCGTCGGATGGCCCATCCGGATGTCGGGCGGCATCCGGCGTTGATATCTCCAGAGCAGCTCGCCGCTCGCCGCGTCGTACGCGAGCACCTGATTGAACGGCGTCGTGATGAACATCGTGCCGTCGTTCACGATCGGGGGCGACTGATGGCCCTCCGTGGTGCCCGTCGAGGCCGACCACACGGGAACGAGCTCTTGCACGTTGCGCGCGTTGATCTTGTCGAGCGGGCTATAGCCCCACGAGTCGTACGTGCGCCGATACATGAGCCAGTTGCGCGGTTCGGGCGAGACCAGCCGCGCGTCGGTCACGGCGCTGTAGTTGCGCGCGGGCTCGGCCGCCTTGGCGAGCTGCATGAACGCCACGAGCGCCAACAGTCCAACCGCAGCGCTAGCCGCGCGCGCTTTCGAGAACGCACAGCGGCGACAAACAGTCTGCCGCGATTCGAGCGAGCTGCGAGCGAGCATCGATACCCTCCCCGTTTGCGCCGCGGCTATTCGCCCGAAGGCGAGCCCGGCTGCGCGAAACCGACCTTGCCGACGAACGGCGCCGCGACTGCGAGCACGCCGTCAACGATCTTCAGCGGCAACGCCGCGAGCTGCCACGGCGCGGGACCCGACACGACGCGCGCAGCGTCGCCCGGGTCGTACTCCGATTCGTGGCATGGACATTTGAGGTGCTGCGCGGGCGCGACCCAGTCCGTGACGTCGCAGCCTGTATGCGTGCAAACACCCGAATACGCGACGACGCCATCCGCCGCGCGCGAGCGCGTCTCTTCCGAGAGCGAGCTCGCAGCAATCCGCACGACGATCAGCTGGTTCAGGCGCGTGCCGTCGCGCACGCGCCGCGTCTTAGGGTCCATCGGAAACGCGGTGATCTGCTTGGCGCCCGCCGCGACGTCGGCGAGCGCGATCGGCTGATTGGTGCGCGCGCCGAGCGCGTAGACGAGCACGTCGCCTGGTTGCGGCGGAGCGACCGCCTCGGAGGGCGGCTCGGCTGCCGGCTCGTCGGCTCGAGCACCCAGCGCGCGCGCGACCGCGAGCGCGCAGCAGGCGCGGAGCAACGAGCGCCGCTCCTCACTTCGCAACCGCGGGTCCCTCGGCCGTCGTGTCGAACGACGAGCCCGTGAACACCTGGCGGCCGTCGGGCAAATGCACCGAACGGGCGTTCGCGACGTGCGGCTCGTCCTTCGACAGGAAGCCGCTGATCGTGACGATCTGACCGGCACGCAGCGAGTTGCGATTCCAGCCTTGGCGCATCAGCCCGTTCGGCGGCCCGAGCTCGAAATCCCAGTTCACGAGCGTGCCGCTCTCATCTTTTACGTCGATGTAAATCCGCGCGTGCGGATTCGTCCACTCGAGCTTCGTCACCGCGCCCGTGAGCTCGACCGGCTTGCTGCGGTCGTATTCCGCAGAGAACGAATGGTGGGCGAGCGCGGGCAGTGCCGCGACCCAAAGCGCGAGAACCAGAAAGAGCCCGAGCAGGCGGTATCTCATCGAGCACGTCCCCCGTGGCGTCGAGGCCGCCGGCGCGGCGAGCGGAATGATAACCTGACGCGCCGTCCACGGAACGAGAGAACGAAAATGGCGCACCGCTCCTTGAGCGCGATCGTCGGCCTAGTCCTACTCGGCGCGGCGCTGCCGTGCGCGGCACAATGGGGCCCGCATGCGAGCGGCCGCGTTCCGCTCACGAAAGCCGGCGCGCCCGATCTCGACGCGAAGGCGCCACGCACCGCGGACGGCAAGGTGGACCTTTCCGGGGTCTGGCAAAGCCCGGGCGGCGGGCTCGGCGGCGCGCCGCCGCCACCGATGACGTTCTCCGAGGGTCCGCCGGTCGCGGGTTTCCTCGACATCGCGCAAAACATCAAGGGCGGTGCGCCGCTCAACGCCGAGGGTGCCGCGCTGCTCGAGCAGCGCCGCGCGAAGAACGGCAAGGACAACCCCGAGGCCGTGTGTCTGCCGATGGGCATCCTGCAATTTCACACTCAGGGTGCGCCGCGCAAGGTGATCCAGACACGCGACGTGGTCGTAATCCTCTACGAGGCGAGCATGGGCGTGCGGCAGATCTTCACCGACGGGCGCTCGGCGCCGAGCGACGATCCGCAGCCGTGGTGGTACGGCTATTCCGTCGGCCACTGGGACGGTGACACGCTCGTCGTCGAGACGACGGGTCTTCGGGACGACGGTTGGCTCGACGTGTTCGGCACGCCGCTCAGCGACGC
>Ga0163163_10000719_pt1 | contig 28058 bp, 18 predicted proteins | sample S65metaG_FD_119766 | JGI IMG/M metagenome (GOLD analysis project Ga0163163, IMG submission 119766) | Switchgrass rhizosphere microbial communities from Kellogg Biological Station, Michigan, USA - S6-5 metaG | ecosystem: Host-associated > Plants > Roots > Rhizosphere > Soil | place: USA...
CATCCGCTCCGTTTCTCGGGCGGGCATCATCTGGCTCGGTTCCACCTCGCCAGATTTACCCGCCCGGCCTGGACCGGACAACTAACAAACTAATTCCACCGGACAACTAATGTGCTAGCGACAAGCCGTCAGGGAAGCCTTGAGGCAGAGCCGGACGTGTGATATTCGAAGGTAAAGAAGACGAAGCGGCCCTCCGCGCGAACTCTTCTGGCGTCAAGTACCTTAGCGCCGAGTGTGGCCGTCGCGAGTTGTAGTCCTCCCGCCAGGCCGCGATCTTCGCCCGTGCATCGAACAGGTTCCAGAACCAGCTCACGGTTTCGGGCAACAAGGAGCAGCCATGCGCAAAGGCGTATTCGGTCATTCTCGATTTGAGTTGGTTCGGCCTTCTTGTGAAGTTCAGCCATCGCGTCCGACAAATGGTCAGGAATCATGATCTGCATTCAGCACTCTCGGCCTTTGTCTATCGTTTTGCTTCTAAAGGCGGACGACTGAGAATATACCATGATGCCGGGGTTGCTTTGACCTTTGTTCGTTAACCGCCCCCCGAGTCGAAATCGGGTACGCCCCCTATTTTTGAGAATCGACTTATCAGTTCTTCCCAGGTCCCCGAATCCGGGTTAAAACGTTTATAGATGCAGATAGATCTTAAGTTTTTGCAACTCTCGCCGCCCCGACAGGCTCTGGTTCGGATTTTTCAAGCTACGAATTTCGGTTGCATCAAGGATTTGATGGTCGAAAACCGTGAACCAGTTCTCGCGACTTCCCCCGCTGTTGTCTTGAGTGATCAGAAGCTTGATGCAGGAGAAGAGCCCAGGAGCGAGGCAGCGCTTAACGATTTTGCATTCAGCGCCGAGCTCGTTCGGCTAATGTCGCTCTTCGATCGGATCGAAGACGGGAAAATCGCGAAAATCGAGATCCGCGCTGGGATTCCCCGCAGGATCACCGTTGAGCGATTGGTCTCGGAGTGCCTGTCTTCGCCCTATGCGCTCGAACAGAAAGGGTTGTAGTCGCCTATCGTGAGATAGGCCGGATCTAGAGATCCAGTACGCCAAGCGCTGGTTGACATAAGACGGCAATCGAAAGATTGCGGGCCACGACTGGGATACGGCGGGATGGCGGTGTTCGGAAGGACGCCTAGCTGAGGGGAATACCCGGAAACCAGCTGTATTGGGGATTGCTTCGGTTCGTAAGGGCCGGCGGCCTTTGAAGGCTGCTAATCCAGGCGAGGCAGAATCCGTACGGGTTGGCACTAGTACCTAAGCTCGAAAGTGCCCGTGAAAGCGACCGACCGACGGGGCATAATCCTTTCGGCATCCACGACGGAACCAGGGCTAGAGGTTCCGTCTGCTTGCTCCCTCCCTCTGAAGCATTGGTCGCAGCGTACGACGCGACGCGAGATGCGTTCAAGTAATTTCAAATAATTCATCTGGCGGGGATCCAAGATATCGCCCACGCGCAACGCCGAACCCGTCAAGATTCACACCGACATCGAAGTGAGCAACAAGTGTCCAACAATATCGTTCTGCATATCAGGAGCAAGCGTAAACGCGGCACCATCTCCTAATCTCGTTTTTTAACTTTTCAATTTACAAAGATTCATTCTCGGTTTAATGTGGTTGTAGCGGTTCAGTTCGCCAGGTCGGCGCCCAAGGCGCACCTTCCGAAGGATCCCCAAGATCACTTTTTGGAAGGAGGGCTATGTCCCCACAATCGCCACAAATTGAACTGTGGCCGCTCGACAAACTAATCTTTTACAAACGAAATCCCCGCAAGAACGACGCTGCGGTGGATCGCATGATGGCATCGATCCGGGAGTTCGGTTTCAAAATTCCCGTTCTCGCCCTCAGTAATGGCGAAGTGGTAGACGGTCACCTGAGGCTGAAAGGAGCGCGCAAGCTCGGTATCACTGAGGTCCCGGTAATTCTCTGTGACGAGTGGACGGAAGCGCAGGTCAAGACCTTCCGCCTGACAGTGAACAGTTCAGCAACCTGGGCCGATTGGGACTACGAACTTCTTTCCCTCGAATTGCTTGATCTCAAGGAGTTGGATTTAGACCTTAAGCTAACCGGTTTCAATGATCAGGATCTCGAGCACTTATTGTCCGCATCGGCCGCGGCGGAGGGACTTGCTGATGAAGATGCAATCCCAGAGCTTCCCAAAACGCCAACTTCGCTGGCGGGGGATCTCTGGGACGTTGGAGCCCACAAGTTGCTCGTCGGTGACGCGACGAATCAGGTCGACGTCAACACGCTGATGGCCGGCGAATTGGCAGACCTTGCCTTTAATGATCCCCCGTATAACTGCGGGTATGAAGGCTACACGCCGGACAGCCTTACCATCAAGAATGACGACCTGAGCCCGGAGGAATTCGACAGGTTCCTTCGAGACTCATTCGCGAGCTTGCGGTCCATTGTGAAAGCCGATGCATCGCTGTACGTTTGTCACAGTTCCTCTTACCAACGCGAATTTCAGAACGCCCTGGAGTCGGCCGGCTTCAAGATTCGGTGCCAAATTATATGGGCAAAAAACACCTTTGGCTGGGGATTCGGACGGTATAAGTTCCAGCACGAGCCGATTTTTTACTGCCACCTCGCGGGCGAGAAGGATCGCTGGTATGGCGACAAAACCCAATCGACTCTGTGGGAGGAAAATAAGCCTTCCGCCAACAGGCTGCATCCCACCATGAAACCGGTGGAATTGATCGAGCGGGCGCTGATCAATAGCAGCAAGATCGGCGATATTGTTGTGGATTTGTTCGGAGGGTCGGGGTCCACATTGATTGGCTGCGAGCGACAGGGACGTCGCGCGCGTTTGATGGAAATCGATCCAAGGTACGCTGACTGCATCCTTCGTCGCCACCAGGAATTGACAGGCAAACAAGCTTTACTCGAAGGTGATGGTCGAACCTTCGACGAAATCGCGATCGTGCGCGCGAAGCAATAGAAATGTTGATGCGCACGAAGAAAGTCTGGACTGATCCAGCAACCAAGTGAAAGAGTAGTTTATGTCTGGTCATGGTACAACATTTCCCAGAAAAAAGGAGCAAGCGATCGCGGCATTACTTTCGCAGCGGACCATCGAAGGAGCCGCTCGCGCAATAGGCATCGGAGTCAAGACCCTGAAGCGCTGGCTGAAGAATCCAGAGTTTCAATCGGAGTACCGCAAGGCTCGCCTGGAATTCGTCCATCAAGCCATTTCGTTGTTGCAGCAGAACAGCCCCGCAGCCGGTATGACTGTTCTGAAAATCATGGCCGATCCCAAGGCACGTGACGAAACCAGGCTTAAGGCAGCCAAGATCGATTTGGATATTTCCCTCAACGGGATTGCATTGGAGGACATTGAATAACGACTCTCTGAACTAGAGCGTGATGCTAAAAATCGAAAGAAGGGCAAATAGGCTCGGTTCACAATTGTATGACGAGAAGTAAGATACAGCAATTCCAGCGCCGTCTCGACAAACTGACCAAGTTATATCCCGTCACCCCCACGCCCTCGCGGGAGGACTTGATTGTCGAGATGGCGCTCGGCTTAATGCAGGATGAACATTTGTGGATTCAGCATAAAATGGAGGACGCAGGACGGTCGATCCCATCCAACGAACAGGAATTCGAAGCGCTTGCCGCGTGGGATTTGGCCGTTGAAAAGGCTATTCACGTCATCGATACCAGTTCCGAGGAGGAAATCCAACGATTGATCGATGGATTCGGAAAACCCCCGACACCACGAAGCGATTGATGGTCCGTGTGATGGACGACTGTCATCTGCAGCGGTAATAGCGCACTCATGACTGACCCAAGCTCTCCGGGAACGCCACGAACGCTTACAATTCAATCAGCTTGTCGCTATCGCCCAAACGGGCCTTCACTCAGGTCTAAGGTGCCTATCTCGGCCTCCATCGGCTCTCTAATATTCCCGCTAGAAGGTCATCTGGGGTCATCTGCTGACCGGGCCGATTTGCCAGTGTGCTGTGTTCCCGGCGAAACTGCTCTTAGTGGCGCCACTGCGTGCCGAGAAAGGGCGGGCAGGTCCCCGAGTCATGAAGCCCCGGCGCAATCCCGCTACCTAGCCTGGATCGCATCGTCGCAATCAAAGTCCAGACAAAGTTTCAGCGAACGATGTGTCGGCGACAATCAATAAGAGGTGGGAAGCCAATTCAGCATGGAACGTACTTTCGATCAGCACATCAAGGGTTATCACCCAATCATTTCTCCCAAAGAGCTTATGGGTAAGCTCCCGCTGGGCCGAGGCCGGAAAACCGTTCTGGACGCCCGGCATGAGATCGAACAAATTCTCAAAGGTGAGTCAAACAGGAAGTTGTTGGTTGTCGGGCCGTGTTCCATTCACGATTCCGAAGCGGCCCTCGAATATGCGAGGCGGCTCAAAGCTGTCGCGGACAGATGCGACAAGCTGCTGATTGTCATGCGTACGTATCTTGAGAAGCCACGGACCACCGTAGGTTGGAAGGGGTTCATTAACGATCCACGCCACAACGGCACGTTCGAGATGGAAGAAGGGCTCACCCAAGCGCGCAGCTTACTAGTTCAGCTTGATCAAATGGGCATGCCGGCAGCGACAGAGGCGCTGGATCCAATCACTATCCAGTACTTTGCCGATCTCATTGCTTGGGCGGCAATTGGCGCACGCACTACTGAATCGCAGACGCACCGTGAGATGGCCTCCGGCCTCTCCATGCCGGTCGGCTTCAAGAACACAACAGACGGGAATATCGACGCTGCGGTTAATGCGATCCGCGCGTCGCGGGTGCCTCACACGTTTCTGGGGATGGACGAGAACGGCCGGACCTCCATTGTTTCCACAACAGGTAATGCCTATGGGCACATTATTCTACGTGGTGGAGAGAAGCCCAACTACGATCGTGACAGTGTCGGGAAGGCCCTTGCGAAGCTAACGGCAGCCAACATGCCCGGAAGGATCATGATTGATTGCAGCCATGGAAACAGCGCCAAGGATTACACGCGGCAGCCTTCGGTGTTCAGAAACGTGGTGGAACAGATGCGGGAAAACAGCGCCGTTATCGGTATGATGCTCGAGTCGCATCTGCACGCGGGAAGCCAGCCCATCACTTCGGAGCTAAAGTATGGTGTATCCATTACAGATCCCTGCATCGGATGGGATACGACCGAGGAACTTCTTTATGAGATGCAACGCGAAAGTTGGCCCACCGCTGCGGGCGGCGCGTAGTCTCCAGTCAGGTCGAGAAGCTTCGAAAACCGTAATGAACTCCGGCAGCTAGCCTTACCTCCCCCTTTCTCCACCGCGTTGACGTGTGATAGCCTCTCGGAGTGCGTAACTCTTTGGTTCTCCTGATTGCCTTCGCTTGTGCCGTCCCTGGTGATGCGGCCAAGCTTGATATCTCGCAGATGCCCGACGCCGATATTAAGAAAGGCACGGCCGTAGTCAGTGAAGGGCCGGACTTTCTGTGGGCAGTAGAAGCCGAAAAACAGCCGATCCTTTTTGTGGACGATCAGCGCGTAGGGCCACTAAAACGCGCAAGCAAGAACGGCGTCTGGAGTTATTCCGGCAAACTCCAGACTGGCACGTCTCATGCTTTCTATTACACGATCGACGGGAAACGTTTTGGTGGCCTGACCGACTTCCACGCCTACGGGCCCGACTCCTATCTGCAGCCTGGAGTTCCCAAGGGCAAGCTTTCGGAAAAAATGGTTCACACAAGCCGCATCTACCCGGGCATGAACAGCGACTATTGGGTGTACGCGCCTGCGCAGTATGATCCGAACACGCCCGCCGCCCTCATGGTTTGGAACGACGGCTATCAACTAGTTGAGAGAGACGGCGTCACTCGGGCCCAAAATGTCTTCGATAACCTGACTTACCAAAAAAAGCTTCCAGTAATCGTGCACGTCCTGATCTCGCCGGGCACAGTGGGCGATAAGGCCATGCGCAGCATCGAATATGACGTTGTTTCCGACCTGTATGATCGATTCCTGAATGAAGAGCTTCTGCCGGAAGTTTATGCCAAGTACAACATCCGCCGCGATGCTTATAGCCATGCCATTGCAGGGAACTCGTCGGGCGGCATCTGCTCATTCAACGCTGCCTGGTGGCATCCAGAATTATTTAGCCGCGTGCTCTCGCGGATTGGAACGTTTACCAGCATTCAGTGGAAACCGGGAGAAATTGACGGCGGCAACATCTTTCCCTTCGCCGTGAGGAAGGAGCCGAAGCGAAACATTCGTGTGTGGCTGCAGGATGGGTCTGAAGATATGGAGAACAGGCAAGGAAGCTGGCCCCTGCAGAATATTCAGATGGCGAATGCGCTTAAAATTCGCGATTACGATTTCCACTTCGTCTTCGGAAACGGCACTCATAACCACGCTCAAGGGGAATCTGAACTTCCCGAAGAAATGCAGTGGCTGTGGCGGGATTACGATCCTGTCAAGACCGAGCAAATCTTCGAAATGGAACCGGCGGAGAAGGCCAAGCCGGTGTTCCGGGTGAAGATCTACAATCGCTGAACCCCGAATCAGCACGAGTGCTCCAGAGTCGGGCTGGCCAATCCAGCTTAATGGACGAGGCCCGCTTGCGTACCCCTGCTTCGTCTCCGCGGACCTCAAAAGGCATTTACACGTCGCTACCGCTGTGATATGCTTGCCGCAATCCGGATCATGCAGGGGGCCCTTCCATCTGGGTCAGAAACGAGGGATTTAAATGTTGGGTTTGAAGCGATTTGTTTTGCTTACGGGTCTGATTGCAGCCGCGCTGCCGTTGTGCGCGCAGAACTATGGCGAGATCAATGGCACGGTAAGCGATCCGACCGGCGCGGTGATAGCCGGAGCAACCGTCACGGTGACGAACACGGCGACCAACATCGCTCGCAGCGTGCAAACGAACGCTGCCGGCAATTACACGGTGCCCTTCCTGGCGCCTGGCCTTTACGACGTGCGGGCTGAGCAGGCAGGCTTTAAGGCGGTCCGCCGCGCGGACGTTCAGCTGCAAGTCGGGTCCAGCGCACGAATTGACGTCGCAATGGAGGTGGGCGAGGTCACGGAGACGGTCGCGGTCACCGGGACCGCTGCGTTGCTGACGACCCAAGGAACTGCAGTCGGTACGGTGATCGAGAACAAGCGCATCGTAGACTTGCCGCTTAACGGAAGGGATTATTTGCAGTTGATCGCGCTAAGTCCCGCCGTGACGGCAGAAACGCCGCCTTCTTTTACCGCCACTGGCCGGCAAGGCGGAGAACGGGCTCAACAGAACTATTCGATCGCTGGGCAGAGAATGCAGTTCACGCATTACACCCTCGACGGGATCGAGAATACGGACCCCAACTGGAATTTGTGGATCTTCCGGCCATCTATCGACGCCTTGCAGGAGTTCAAGGTGGAGACTGGGGTGTACTCGGCGGAATACGGCCACGAGCCTAGCCAGGTCAACGTCACGACTAAATCCGGCAGCAACCAGTTTCACGGAGCCGCATTTGAGTTTCTAAGGAATTCAGCGCTGGATGCGAGGCAATGGCAGCAGTCAACTGGGGTTAAAAATCCCTTCCGACGTAACCAGTATGGGTTCGAGTTGGATGGCCCCGTCGTCATCCCAAAGCTTTTTAGCGGCAAGGACCGGCTCTTTTTCATGTCGAACTTCGAAGGGCTGCGGGACAGCAACACACTCCAGCAGGTAGCGTCCGTGGCGACCAACCGGATGCGAGCCGGCGACTTTTCCCAAGCGGGCCGAAATATCTTTGACCCCACGACGCGTGTTTTTACGACCGACGCCAATGGCAACCAGAAGGCACTCTCGGCTCTGCCCTTCCCAGGCAACATTATTCTTCCCTCACAGATCTCGCCAATCGCGCGAAAACTATTGGAGTTCTATCCGGCGCCCACGACCCCGGGCGACAACATTCTCAGAAACTTCACTCGCCAGGCCCAAACGCCGACAAATTGGGATCAGTTTACGCAGCGTATCGACTTCAATGAGAGCAGCAAGTCCTTCTGGTTCGGCCGCTTTGGCTGGGACGATGAGTTCACTTCGACGGCTTCCCTCTTCGCGAATCAGAATGAACAGTACGCGCTCAAGGCCTATCAGGTTATGGCGTCCAACATCCGGACTTTCAGTCCGACCGTCATCAACGAATTTCGCTTCGGCTTCAACCAACTGGTGAGCAACGCGACGACTTCGTCCGCCTACAAGCGGAACGTCACTGCCGAACTGGGGATGACCGGCGTCTTTAACGACTCGCCGGCGGCCTGGGGCATTCCGAGCGTTTCGCTTTCAAACGGGCTGAGCGGCTTCGGCGATCCTGTGGATGCTCCCTTCCTGGACCACAACAATACGTTCCAGTGGCTTGACAATATGTCCATCACCCGGGGCAGCCATTCGTTGCGTTTTGGGGGCGAGATTCGCCGCATGCGCGTTAACGAACAAGGCAACATTTACAACCGCAGCAATCAGGTCTACTCTGGTTCCGCGACTTTCGACCCCGCCAGCCGCCTCAATACCGGCTACTCGTTCGCGGATCTCCTGGTGGGGCAAATAAGTACCTTCAACTGGGCCGGCGCTCTGGCAAGCGTACAGTTTCGGTCGACTCCTTGGTCGCTCTACTTTGAAGACGTGTGGAAAGTCACCTCGAAATTGACGGTCAACTACGGTCTTCGGTATGAAAACTACCCGCCGTATCACGACAAGTACCGGGGCGTGATGAACGCCTATTTTTTCGATTACGGTGTAGGGGCCAATGGACTGCTGGCGGGTACCAAACAACCGGTCCTGGTGCGTCCCGGGAGCGGACCCTTCTACGAGGGAACCTCAGCCCATTTTATAGACGCAATACCGACGGCGACCGGGGATGACCTCGATAAACTTGGGCTCCCGCAAGCTACGATTCAGACCGACTCTAATGACTTTGCGCCGCGCATCGGATTGGCTTACAGCACAGGCCGTTGGACGTTCCGCACCGGGTTCGGCATCTTCTATGCACACGATGTCTCCAACGCTACGCAGAGTGCGATGGACGAAAACCTGGCCGGCCGCGCGAACTTTGTTGCAAATGCCGAAAAGCCGAACGTGCCGCTGTCGGAACCGCAAGCTTCCGCTCGGGGGCAAGGCGCTTGCACCGGCTGGGCCGGGATCTGCCAAGGTCCGGCCACGCGAATCTATGTTGTTGACCCGCACCTGCGGACTCCCTACATGGAGCAGTGGCTGTTTAACGTTCAACGGCAGTTGTCGCAAGCTGTGGTCCTGGAAGTGGGCTACCAGGGAAACGGGGGACATAAGCTGGGAATATTCCGCAACATGAACGAACCGGTCTTGCGCTCGGGTCCTTCCGATGGCAGCTCACTCCAGCAACGCCGGCCGTGGCCCAATTATGGGACGTTTCAATCGGTAAACGGCGTCGTGAATTCCAACTACAACGCTTTGACCGGCAAGTTGAACCAGCGTCTTGCGAAGGGTTTGACTTCAATGGTGAGCTTTACCTGGTCTAAGGCGATCGATATCGGGAGCGGCCTCCGCCCCTCGCTTCTTACGAATGGTTCGCCATTAAACTTTTACGACTTTACGTCCAATCGCGGCCTGTCGGATTTCAACGTGGGCCGGCGGTTCGTCGCCTCGGTGCTTTACGAGCTGCCGTTCGGTAAGGGGAAGTCTGGAGTGGTCAATCGGCTCACCGGAGGGTGGCAACTGGGTAGCATCCTCACTATGGCCGATGGCACGCCCATCAACGTCGGGAACATCGGCGATGTGACCGCCAGCGAAAATGCCAGTCTCCCCGATGCAACCGGCATCAGCCCGGTCCCCAGCAACCAGACGGCACAGAAGTTCTGGAATAGCGCAGCCTTTAACTTCTCCAACCCGGCGTTAAACCTCCGTTATGGCAACACAGCGCGTAATGTCTTATTCACCCCAGGCACGGTGAACTGGGACTTTTCAGTGATCAAAAATACTAACATCACGGAACGCCAGCTGTTGCAGTTTCGATTTGAGGCCTATAACTTCGCGAACCACCCGAATTGGCTCTCTGGGTCTACCGACGTTCGGACCCCCGCCACATTCGGCGTGATCACCCAGGCGAAAACCATGCGCGTAATACAGGTTGCGCTGAAATACAGCTTTTAGATGAGTGGGCCCGTCCCGGGCGGTTGCATTACCCGTGTGGCCATTTGGCGGGGTTGTGCTCGGTAATTTGAGCATTTAAGATGTTACTGGCTGGTAGTGGGGCACCGTGTGCCCACTCGCGATGGATGCGGGAGGCGAATTGGTTTTAAACAAAGGACGTTTTTCAGGGGCACGCGTAAGCGCAGGTGCGACGCTTATGATTTGGCTCGGAATCCTCGTGGTGCTGGGGTGTCTTTCGGCCTTGCTAGGCCAGAATTCGTCCAGCACAAGCACGGCTACGCAGGTCGTTTCGGAAGAGGCCTTTCATAAGGATGTTCAGCCGTTTCTGGCCAAGAACTGCTACCTCTGCCATAACGAGAAGCTTTCTTCGGCCAACCTGAATTTGAGCGCCTTCACTAGCGCCGCATTGGCAGAGCGGAAGCCCGAAGTGTGGGACAAGGTTCTCGATAAGCTGTCCTCCGGGAAGATGCCGCCGCCGGGCCGGCCGGCGCCGACGAAGGCGGAGATTGCCCCGGTGACCGCATGGATTGACGGAGTGCTTACTCGGGCAGGGCTCGGTAGCGACGCGGGCCCCGGACGAGTGACCGCGCGGCGCCTGAATCGGGTCGAATACAACAACACGATTCGCGATCTACTGGGCGTAGCTGCCCGTCCCGCGGATGAATTCCCGGTGGACGATTCGGGCTACGGGTTCGACAATAACGGCGATGTTTTATCGGTCTCGCCGCTGCTGATGGAAAAATACATGGCCGTCGCGAAAAACATTTCGCGGCTGGCGGTGTATGGCGAACCGCTTCCGCCGAAGCCCACGCGCATCGCGCGCCTCTTGAACCGGCGCTCCCCGGACGCGGACGACGTGCTTTCCGCAGGCAATGCCGGAACCTATTTGCCCTATTCGCTGCGCGGCGCGATGTATGGGACCTGGGTTTCGCCCGTCGATGCCGAATATGAATTCCGTTTACGCATCGCGAACTTTCGCGGCGATACCGGCGATCTGACGGATGAGCAAAAGGCGCAGCAGGCCGCGGAACGGAAGAAGCGATTTGAAGAATTCAAAGCGGCGCGGGCCAAGGCCGCGGCCGCGGGTTTGCCCCCGCCCGGGCCGACTGCCGATCAGCTAAAGGCCCGCGAAGAAGCCTCGCGCAAGGCGGCGCCTCCACGCAAGCTTATCTTTGCGGTGGATGGGAAACCGGTGATTACCGAAGTGATCGAGGGCGACAGCGCTTACGGTTACTCACGCGGCGAGTTCACTGTCCGCGCACCGGTGAAAGCCGGAGAACATTTCCTGCGTGCTTCGTTTCCCGAACTGGCCGATTTGAAGGACCCCCGCGAAAACATCAACCCCGATATGCGCCGCGGCTTGTTCGTGGATTATCTCGAAATTGTCGGGCCTTACAACGCGAGTTCCGCGCCACCCGAAAGCTATAAGAAGATTTTTGTTTGCGGCCATCCGCCTGGCAAACACAACGCGCAGTGTGCCAGGACAGTGGTCAACAACCTGATGGAACGGGCCTACCGGCGTCCCGTGGCGGAAAGCGAACTGGCTTCGAAGTTGAGTCTGGTCGCTTTAGCGCAGCGCGAAGGGGAGTCGCTCGAAGCAGGCGTGCGGCTAGCCTTGCAGGCCATCCTGTCATCTCCAGACTTCCTGTTCCGCGTGGAGACCGATCCCAAGCCGAAGACTGGCCCTGCGATGGCGTATCCAGTCAATGACTTTGAACTGGCATCCCGCTTATCTTACTTCCTGTGGGCGAGCATGCCCGATCAGGAACTGTTCCGCGTCGCCAAGGAACAAAAACTGCGGCAGCCGGCCGTGCTGGAGGCGCAAGTCCGCCGCATGCTGGCCGACCCGAAGTCGCACAACCTGGTGGACAATTGGGCTGCCCAATGGCTACAGCTTCGTAACCTGGGACGTACGAAACCCGATCCCAAGCATTTCCCCACTGTAGATGACGAGTTGCTCGACGCCATGCGTACCGAGACGAGTATGTTCATCGAGGCCGTCATCAAAGAGGACCGCAGCATACTGGACTTCATCGATGCGCCCTTCACGTTCGTCAATGGGCCACTGGCCCGGCATTATGGGATCACCGGGGTCAATGGAGAAGAATTCCAAAGGGTGACTTTGGATGGCCAACAGCGCGGTGGCGTCCTTACTCAAGGAGCCATTCTCACTGTGTCATCCTATCCCACGCGAACTTCGCCGCCGGTGCGCGGGAAGTGGGTGCTTGAGAATCTATTGGGCACACCTCCGCCGCCTCCTCCGGCGAATGTGCCTTCGCTCAACGAATCGAATATCGGGACGGAGGTCTCCCTCCGCCAGCGTTTGGAGGAGCACCGCAAGAACCCGAGTTGTTCTCCTTGCCACAATGTGATGGACCCGATCGGTTTTGGCCTCGAAACCTATGACGCGGTGGGCGCATATCGCACTCACGACGGCAATTTCCCTATAGAGACTGCCGGCACGCTGCCCGGCGGCAAAACCTTCAGCGGATCAAAAGGTCTCAAAGAGGTTCTCAAAGGGCAGTCGGATGCATTCGTGCGCAACGTAACGGAGAAGATGCTTACGTATAGTCTTGGACGCGGGTTGGAACGTTTCGATCGGCCCACTGTGGACGCCATCGCCAAACAGGTTGCAGCCAATGACTATCGGTTTTCGGCGTTGGTAATGGAAGTCGTGAAAAGTAAACCGTTTCAGATGAGAGATGCGGAGGTGGCCAAACCATGAACGTGATTTTTAAGAAGCAGCTCCAAAGGCGGACTTTTTTGCGAGGCGCCGGCGGCGTGTTGGCCCTACCTCTGTTGGACGCGATGATCCCGGCGCTCGGCCGTGCCGACGTAACCAAAGGGCCCGCTCGCATGGCGGTGGTGTATTTCCCGAACGGCGTACAAGTGGACTCCTGGTATCTTAAAGCCGAGAGCGACATCATCCCACTACCGGAGAAACTGCCGCGTACTCTCGAACCCCTTGAAATGTACCGCCAGGATATCTCGCTGCTCGGCGGACTGACGGTGAATGGAGGCCGTGAGCTGGGCGATGGGCCCGGCGACCATGGCCGCGCTGGAGCGAGTTATCTGACCGGCGCACATCCGAAGAAGACGTTCGGCAAAGACCTTCAAGCGGGTGTGTCGATGGATCAGTACGCGGCGCGCGCGATTGGCGGAGCCACGCGATTTGCGTCGCTCGAACTAGGGTGCGAAGAAGGCATCCAGGGCGGCAACTGTGATAACGGCTATAGCTGCGCCTACAGCAACAGCATCTCGTGGCGGACGCCGTCGACACCGAATCCTCCCGAAGTGCGGCCGCGCGCAGTCTTCGAGCGCCTTTTTGGCAGCGGCGAAGTCGAGCGCGATCCGGTGGTGCGCGCCCGCCAGGAAAAGTATGAAAAGAGCGTGCTCGATTCCGTGCTGGGAGACGCTAAGCGCCTCGAAGGCGTCCTGGGTGCTACCGACCGCAAGAAGATGGATGAATACATGTATGCGGTTCGCGATATCGAAACGCGCATCCAGAAGACCGAACAACAGAACGTCCAGGTTCCCACCATCGACAAGCCGTCCGCCAGCGTTCCCGAGAATTACAACGAACACACGCGTCTGATGTTCGACCTGATGACGCTCGCGTTCCAATCCGACGCCACGCGCATCATCACCTTCATGATGGCGATCGAGCAAAGCAATCGCGCGTATCGTGAAATCGGCATCGCCGACTCTCACCACGGCCTAACCCATCACGGTGGGGACAAAGAGAAGATCGAAAAATGCATCCGCATTAATCGCTATCAGGTGGAGCAATTCGCCTATTTTATCGGCAAGCTCAAGGCCACCAAAGACGGTGACGGCACGCTCTTTGAGCGCGCGATGGTAACTTACGGCGGCGGCCTCGGCAAGGATCACGATCACGACAACCTGCCGACGGTCCTCACCGGCCGCGGCAACGGCTTGTTCAACCTGGGACGCAATATCAAATATCCGACCGAAACGCCGCTCGCGAATCTTCACGTGGCGATGATGCACCAATTGGGCGTTCCCGCCGAAAAGTTTGCCGATAGCAACGGCAAGCTCGGCTACTTGTCGGATCTGTAAGCCGCGCGCGTGTCAAACACGCAGGGACTGGATCGGTATATCCAAGCTCTAGCCGGGCGGTTTGTGCGAAAATCTCGCCATAGGCAAGCTTACGATGCCGATAAATCCAGATCCCAGTCTGTTTAACCACGACCTGGCGCCGGTCCCGGTTGGCAAACGCACGTGGGGAATGTATAACTACGTGTCGCTGTGGGTTGCGATGAGCGTGTGCATCCCAACCTATATGCTGGCATCGAGCCTGATTGCGGGCGGCATGAACTGGTGGCAGGCGATCGGCACCATTCTGCTGGGAAACTTGATTGTTTTAGTGCCGATGCTGCTGAACGCCCACGCGGGCACCAAGTACGGCATTCCATTTCCCGTACTGGTGCGCGCGTCGTTCGGCGTGCGCGGCGCGAACCTTCCGGCGGTGTTGCGGGCATTAGTGGCTTGCGGCTGGTTCGGCATTCAAACTTGGATCGGCGGCCAGGCGATCCACTCCATGCTGCGGATTCTCTGGCCCGCGTCGGATTCACCTGCAGCGGTCTGGATCTGCTTCGGCGCATTCTGGCTCCTCAACATGGTGGTGGTCTGGAAAGGCATCGAGACTATAAAGTTCCTGGAAGGTATAGGCGCGCCGTTCATGTTGGGGGTCGCGCTGCTGCTGCTGTGGTGGATCACGCGCAAGGCCGGCGGCTTCGGCCCGGTCCTCAGCGCGCCCAGTAAATTTAGAACCGCCGGGGAATTCTTCCACTTCTTTGTGCCATCGCTGACGGCGATGGTTGGATTCTGGGCCACGGTTGCGCTGAACATTCCCGATTTCACGCGCTACGCGACTAGCCAGCGGGCGCAGGCCTGGGGACAAGCGTTGGGATTGCCTACAGCGATGACGCTCTACTCATTTGTGGGCGTGGCGGTGACCTCGGCTTCGGTGGTTCTGTTTGGCGAAGCGGTGTGGGACCCCGTCGATCTTATCGGGCGCTTCCATCAACCGTTGATGGCGTTCGTCGCTCTGATCGCTATTTTGATCGCGACCCTCAACACCAATGTCGCCGCGAATGTGGTGGCGCCGTCGAACGATTTTTCGAATCTCAACCCACGCTTAATTTCGTTCCGGACGGGCGGAATGATCACGGGCGTCGCGGGCGTGCTGAGCATGCCTTGGAAATTGCTCGGCACATATAGCTCCTATGTATTTGGATGGCTGGTCGGCTATTCGGGGCTGCTGGGGCCGATCGCGGGTACTATGATCGCCGACTACTTCCTGGTGCGTAAGCGGCACCTAAACGTTGACGACCTATACCGCCGCGGCGGTGAGTATGAATACAGCAACGGTGTGAATCCACGGGCGCTGGTGAGTCTGATCTTGGGAGTCGTGATTGCTCTGCTGGGACTCGTGATTCCATCACTCCGCTGGCTCTACGATTACGCCTGGTTTGTCGGCTTCGCCGTCTCCGCTGGGACCTACGTGGTCTTGATGCGCGGCGTCGCGACGGCTGCGGAGCCGGTGATTCCCTCTCCCGTGGTGCGCGGAGGCGAGAGTGGAGACTAACGGCCCGCCCGCGAAGGGCCTGGCAGAACACTTTCCGCAATTGAGCGCGAACGAAGCCGTGGTGGAGGCAAATCGCTGCTTATTTTGTTACGATGCCCCCTGCACGCACGCCTGCCCGACGCACATCGATATTCCGCGGTTCATCAAAAAGATTGCCACGAATAACATGGTGGGTTCGGCAAGCGCGATCCTGGAAGCGAATCTGCTCGGCGCAACTTGCGCCCGCGTTTGTCCCGTGCAGGAGTTGTGCGAAGGCTCCTGCGTGCTGGGTGCGGATCACAAGCCAATCATGATCGGCCGGCTGCAGCGCTACGCGATGGACTACGTCTACCAGCGCTCGATCGACGTGGTCAAGCGCGCGCCTTCTACAGGACGGACCATAGCCGTGATTGGATCGGGACCGGCGGGGCTATCCTGCGCCGGCGAACTCGCGCGTCGCGGGCACAGCGTCACGGTATTTGAGAAACGTGAACTGGCCGGGGGGCTGTCCACTTACGGCATCATCGCCATTCGGGAGCCGGTGGAAACGGCGCTAGCGGAAGTCGCAATGATCGAGCGGCTGGGTGTGCGCATCGAAACCAATACGGAGCTGGGGCGGAATTTGGATCTCCCTGATCTGCAAGCCCGCTTTGACGCGATTTTTCTCGGAGCGGGCCTCGGCGCTACACCGGCGATGGGCATTCCGGGCGAGGAACTCATCGTCGATGGACTCCACTATATTGAGCAGAGCAAGTTGAATGGTGGGGCGATGAGCATCGGCCGGCGAGTCGTGGTGATCGGCGCGGGCAATACGGCCATCGATTGCGCCACCATCGCCAAGCGTCTGGGCGCCGAGCAAGTCACGATGGTCTATCGCCGCACGGCTACCGAAATGACGGCCTATCTCCATGAAGTTGAATTCGTCAGGAAAGAGGGCGTCGAGTTCCGCTTTTTGGCGCAGCCTGCGAGCGTACTCGCGGAAAACGGTCGCGTGACCGGATTGAACTGCCTGCACATGGAACTCGGGGCCGAGGACGAGTCTGGCCGGCGTGCTCCGTACCCTGTGAATGGCGCGGAATTCACGATACCCGCAGATCAAGTAGTCAAAGCGATCGGTCAGGAAAAACCTGCTCTCGCGGTTCGTCTGGGGTTGGCTCTCGACAAAGGCTACATCCGCGTGAACAGTGATTTTGAAACGAGTCTTCCTGGTGTCTTTGCAGGCGGCGATTGTATTCGAGCGCAGAACGCCGCCTCGACGGTGATGGCGGTGCAGGATGGAAAGTTGGCGGCGGCCGCGATTGACCGGCGGATCACTGGTAGGAAAGAGGCGTAAACATGGCCGATCTAAGCATCGAATTCGCAGGCATCAAGTCGCCGAATCCTTTTTGGCTGGCGTCGGCTCCTCCCGCCAATTCCGGCGCGCAGATACATCGTGCCTTCGAGGCGGGTTGGGGAGGCGCCGTATGGAAGACCATCGGGCCGCCTGTGCTGAACGTCTCGAACCGCTATGGCGCGCTGCAATATGGTGGCCAGCGCATGTTCGCGATCAATAATATCGAGCTCATCTCGGATCGGCCTCTGGAAGTGAACCTGCGCGAGATTGCCGAAGTGAAGCGGGCTTGGCCGGATCGCGCCGTCATCGTTTCTGCGATGGTGGAATCGAAACCCGAAGCCTGGCGCGAGATTGTTCATCGTATCGAAGACACCGGTGCCGATGGCATCGAACTGAATTACGGCTGCCCGCACGGCATGAGCGAACGCGGCATGGGCAGCGCGGTGGGACAAGTGCCCGAGTACTGCGAGAAGATCACACGCTGGGTGACGGAAGTGGCGCGCATTCCCGTGATCGTGAAATTGACGCCCAACATCACCAACATCGTGAGCCCGGCGCGAGCCGCGGTAACTGCCGGGGCGCAGGCGCTTTCGCTCATCAATACCCTCAATTCGATTATTGCCGTGGACCTCGATACGCTCGAACTCACGCCCAATATCGACGGTAAGGGCGGGCATGGCGGCTACGCTGGACCCGCCGTGAAGCCCATCGCTCTAAATATGGTGGCCGCGCTGGGCACGGACGAAGTGGTGCATGGCTCAGGCCTGCCGATTTCCGCGATGGGAGGCGTCTCAACCTGGAGCGATGCCGCGGAGTTCCTGTTGCTGGGCGCCTCCAGCCTGCAGGTCTGCACCGCCGTGATGCACTATGGTTTCCGAATCATCGAAGACCTTTGCGACGGACTCGCGAATTGGATGGACGCGAAGCGATTCGCGAAAATCAGCGACTTTCGCGGCAAAAGCCTCACCCGCGTTTCCGACTTTCAGGATTTGGACTTGTCATTCCGCGCCGTAGCGCGCATCGATTCGTCGAAATGTATCAAGTGCAATCTGTGCTACGTGGCCTGCACCGACGCCGCGCACCAGTGCATCGACCTGATCGACGCCACGGGAAGCTTGGTCGAGCCGTATACCTACGATGTGCGTTCCAACGGAAAACAGGAAGCATCCGGCACGCGTCCGCAGCCGCGCGTCCGGGAGCAGGATTGTGTCGGGTGCCGCCTATGCTACAACGTGTGCCCCGTCGACCACTGCATCGAAATGGTGGAGGTGCCCTCCGGCCGTGAGCCCGTGACGTGGGAACAACTGGTAGCATCGCGTCGGGAAATAACGGAAGACTGGGAAGCGATGCAGAAGTATCGTGAGAAGATGGGCATTCATATTCATTAGCCATGCCCCTCCTGATCCGCAACGCCGACATCATTACCGCCGACTCGCGTCAGCACGGCGACATCTACGTTGAGGATGAAACCATCACGCGAATCGGCAAGAACCTCGACTCCCCGCCTGAGGCAGAGGTGATCGACGCCAGCGGCAAGCTGGTTTTTCCCGGCTTCATCGATCCGCACGTTCACATTTATCTACCCTTCATGGCTACTTTCGCGAAGGACACGCACGAGACCGGAAGTATCGCTGCACTGGTTGGCGGCACCACCACTTTCATTGAAATGTGCTGCCCGTCGCGCCTGGATGACGCGCTCGAAGGCTATCACTTGTGGAAGTCGAAAGCCGAGGGCCACAGCGCATGCGATTACAGCTTCCACATGTCCGTGACGAAGTTCGAGACGCAAACCGAGGGCCAGTTGCGCGAGATCGTGCGGGACGGGATTGCATCCTTTAAGATTTTTCTCGCCTACAAAAACTTCTTCGGAGTCGATGACGCTGAGATGTATCAGACCCTCCAGTTAGCGCGGAAGCTGGGAGTGATCGTGACGGCCCATTGCGAGAACGCAGAATTGGTAGCGCGCCTGCAACAGCAGTTGGTCGCGGAGGGCAAGACCGGACCAGAGTGGCACGAACCGAGCCGGCCGGAGTCCGTCGAGGCCGAAGGCACCAATCGCTTCGCCGTTTTTCTGGAGACGCTGGGCGCCGCCGGATACGTCGTGCATCTCTCATGCGCGAAGGCGCTCGAACGAGCGATGGCGGCGAAATCGCGCGGTGTAAGGCTGTGGGTGGAATCCGTGATCCCGCATTTCATGCTCGACAAGACCTTCGCGGAAAGGGCTGGCGTGGAGGGCATGAAGCATGTGATGTCGCCTCCGTTGCGCGATCGAAGCAATCAGAAGGCCCTGTGGGATGCTCTGGCGTCGGGGTTCATCGATACCGTGGCCACCGATCACTGTCCTTTCGACACATCGCAGAAACTGTTAGGAAAGGAATCGTTCACGCAAATTCCCAACGGCATTCCGGGAATCGAGGAGCGCGTGAACCTCTTATATACTTACGGCGTGAAACGCGGCCGCCTGGATGTCCATCGCTTTGTGGATGCGGCTAGTACCCGCGCCGCGAAACTTTTCGGCCTGTTCCCGCGTAAAGGCACCATCGCCGCCGGTAGCGATGCGGATCTGGTGATCTATGATCCCGACTACCGTGGGGTGCTGTCGGCGGCTACCCAACATTCCAACTGCGACTACAGCGGTTTCGAAGGTATGGAGATCGAAGGCCGGCCGTCAGTGGTCACCGTACGCGGGCGCGTGCAGGTTAGAGATGGAAAATTCGTCGGCGAGCGTGGCAGGGGACGCTTGTTAAAGCGTGAACCGATGTATTTTTGAGTCCGACACGTGGCTCAAGGCGGGGGATGGTGCCATCGCTACGGGGAATCAGTCACAATAAAAACGGAAACTCGCGGAAAAGACCGCCGAGTGGATTTTTAGAGGTGAATCATGATCGCAAGCGATGTAGCCGCGGAACTCAGGAATGTGAACCATTGGATCGGCGGCCAGCCGCGCGCATCCGAATCGGGGCGCACGAGCGTGGTGTGGAATCCCGCCACAGGCGAAGCGCAGGCCGCCGTCGCTCTGGCGAGCGCGAAGGAAGTCGACCAGGCGGTCGAAAGTGCCCACCGCGCCTTCCCGGGCTGGCGCGCGACTCCGCTTTCACGCCGCGCCGAGATCCTGTTCAAAGTGCGCGAACTGGTGGACGCCAACCGCCGGCGGATTGCGGACATGATCACGCTCGAACACGGCAAGACGACTGCCGATGCGCTTGGCGAGGTGGCGCGCGGGCTCGAAAATATTGAATTTGCGTGTGGCGTTCCGCACTTGCTAAAGGGCGGCTACTCCGAGCAGGCCAGCCGCGGCATCGATGTCTACCAGATCCGCCAGCCGTTGGGAGTGGTAGCCGCCATCACGCCCTTTAACTTCCCTGCCATGGTGCCGATGTGGATGTTTGCCAACGCCATTGCGTGCGGCAACACCTTCGTGTTGAAACCTTCGGAACGCGATCCCTCGGTGAGCCTGCTGCTCGCGGAGTTATTGAAAACCGCCGGCGTGCCGGATGGAGTTTTCAACGTGGTGCAGGGTGACAGAGTTGCGGTCGAGCGCCTGCTAGAGCATCCCGACGTTCAGGCGGTCAGCTTTGTTGGCTCGACGCCGGTGGCAAAATTCATTTATGAAACTGCGACGCGCAATGGTAAGCGCGTCCAGGCGCTGGGCGGGGCGAAAAATCACATGTTGGTTCTGCCGGATGCCGACATAGCGATGGCGGCCGATGCGGCCGTGTCGGCGGCCTTCGGGTCATCCGGAGAGCGCTGTATGTCGATTTCGGTGGTGGTCGCCGTCGGCAGCTCGGCCGATCCGCTGATAGACGCGATCCAAGAGAGAATGGCGCGCATCAAAATTGGACCTGGCGCGGAAGACGGCAACGAAATGGGTCCGCTCATTACGCGCGAGCATCGCGATCGCGTAGCTTCCTATGTAGCCAACGCCGCTGCCGAAGGCGCCACAGTCGCCGTTGACGGACGCCAGGATGCAGCCTCCCGGCGACAGGGCTTCTTTCTGGGTCTGAGCTTGCTGGACCGTGTCAAACCGGGCATGCGCTGCTATGAGGACGAAATCTTCGGACCGGTCCTCAGCATCGTCCGCGCCGGTTCCTACGATGAGGCCCTCCGCATTATCAATGAGAATCCTTACGGCAACGGTACCGCGATTTTCACACGGGACGGAGGCGCCGCCCGGCAGTTTCAGTTCGACGCCGAAGTAGGCATGGTCGGCATCAACGTTCCGGTCCCGGTTCCCGTGGCCTATTACAGCTTCGGCGGATGGAAAGCCTCGCTTTTCGGCGACCTGCATATGTACGGGCCCGAAGGAGTGCAGTTTTACACTAGAGCCAAGGTCGTGACCAGCCGGTGGCCCGATCCTGGCACCAGTAAAGTGGACTTAGGATTTCCGCACTCACGATAGTCAGAAAGCCTCAGGAGCGAATTACTCACTGCGCAAACTCATCAACATGGAGTCTGCCCCCTTCGGGTTCCTGGGACTTACCGCGTAGAAATCAGGTCCCGTTGAATTGCGAACTTGACCAGGCCGGCGACGTCATGGATGTCTAGCTTTCGCATTAGATTGACGCGGTAGGTATCGATGGTCTTAGGGTTAAGGCCGAGGCGCGCGCCGATTTCTTTAGCGCGGGTGCCCTCTACCAACAAAGAGAACACCTGGAACTCACGCGGGCTCAGAGCTGCGTAAGGGTCCTCTGCGGCGGCAGTTTGCCTGGGACTGAAGATCTTGTCGAGATCGATCGACGGAGAAATGTAGATGCCGCCGTCGAGAGTCTGGTGGAAGGCCTCCATGAATTGGTGGGCTGGGCCGGACTTGAGAAGAAACGCGTTGACTCCGGAGCGCAGCGCTTCGACCACCGTCTTGCGGTCCTTGCGCGCGGACAGGACCACGATGCGCGTCTCCGCTCGGGCCAGCCGCAGCCTGCGGACGATTTCGAGAGTGACGAGACCAGGCAGGTTCAGGTCTAGAACGGCGAAGTCCGGTCTACCCGACTCGATCATACGGAGCGCAGCCGCTCCATCGGAACATTGGTCCACCACGCGGTACTGCGGTTGCTGCAGGCACAACGCCGCCAGGCCTTCCCGGACCAGCGTCAGGGGATGGGCGAGCAATATCGAGTAAGTCTTTGGTGCCCAAACAGGGACCATAGCGTATCTGGAAGCGGCCGTCCAAACTGCCGATCAAGCATGCGCCATTAACCAGGGAACGCAAAGAGAATTATGAATTTGTTCGGAATTCAGAACAAAAGATCCATATATCCATGGAATCATTCATATTTGTTCTTTCCTGGTTTGGGACATTCCGGGCAGGGCGTCCAAAGAAAGTGACATCTGTCCCCTACGAGCCGGAAGTTGACGAGAGTCTTCGAGTAGGCTGCTCGTTCTAATGGGGTGACTGTGAAACGAATGGGCGCCGAACTTTACCTCGGATTGCGCATCTCAGACCGGCAACTAGCACCGGTCTGCTGACCGAACGCAGCCCTGCTGCGTATTGCCGATTTACTGGATGCATAGAAGCGTCCCACACCAGCCCGCATCGAAGTGGCGAGATCTCGCTCTGCGCTGAAGCGCGTCGCTCCTCGGGCCTGGAACGTTTCAGCCCCACTAACGCGGAGTCGAGGAACGGCCAAAGCCACCAGAAGTACCGGAATTCAGCACAGGCAGGCCAGGCGGAGAAATATCACGTTGAACGCGCTATTTCCTCTAGATAAGGTATGTTCGCCCAGCGTGGGGAAGCAGCGGGAAGCCGGAGCGCCAAAGAAGCTTCCCCGACAGCTGAACTTCAACCCTCAACCGCCGTTGGTGTCGGAAGATCTTGTCCGCGTCCTCGTGCCGATTTGCAAATCTTCCACCATCTCGCTACGATACCGACAGTCAGTTCACCGCTGAGGAGACTCCTTAAAGCATGATCCGTCGGCTTCTACTTTTTCTTCCCCTTATCGCCGTGCCCCTGTTTGCACAGGCCCCGCCTATGTCCCACGACAACGACATGGCTCCCGCCGGGCTGCCGAAAAACTTCCAGGAACCAATGAAGTTGTTCCCGAAAGCCCTCGGGAAGTTTACTCGTCCTATCTCTTCGAAAAACGCCGAGGCACAGGCGTATTTCGACCAAGGCTTTCAGCTCATGTATGCCTTCGGAAAGCAGGACGCGGCGCGGTCATTTCGGGAAGCCGAGAAGCGCGACCCGGACTGCGCTATTTGTTACTGGGGAGAAGCTTGGGCTTGGGGCTCATATCTGAACGGACCGATGCAGCCTTTCGAAGCGCCTTACGCCTGGGAGGCCGCTCAGAAGGCACTCAAACTTGCACCAGGCCACTCGACACCCATCGAAGCCGCGCTGATCGAAGCCATATCGACGCGCTATGTGGAGCATTTCGATCCTGACAAGCGCCGCGATCAGGACGCCGCCTACGCCGAAGCCATGCGCAAAGTGAGCGAGCGTTTCCCGAAGGATCTTGACGCCGGTACGCTTTACGCGGATGCACTCTTCGTGATGGAGCCGAGCCGGGGTTCGCGCGATATCAATGCTCCGAATGTGCAGCGCATCGCAAAAGAGCTGGAACGTATTATTGCGATGGATTCCAGCCATGTGGGCGCGTGCCACCTTTATGTCCATCTCACCGAAGCCACTACCGAGCCGGGCCGCGCCGAGGCCTGCGCCGATACGCTGGGCTACCAGATACCGGGAGCGAGCCACCTCAATCACATGCCCGCCCATACCTGGAATCTATTGGGCCGATGGGGGGATTCGACGCGCGCCAATATTGAGGCGTGGCACTCGGACCAGAAGGCTGCGATCGGCGAAGGATTCGCGATTTATCCGACTCATAACCTGCACATGTTACTGTTCGCGGCATCCATGGACGGACAGGGAGCGGTAGCAAATCAGGCGGCTAAAGATTACACGCGGCTCGATGGCAGCAACTTATTGCAAATCCTGACTCTGATTCGCTTTGGCCGCTTTGATGAGGTGCTCGAAGTGACGAAGCGTCCAACGGAGCCAATAGCCGCCGCGGTGTGGGATTTTGGTCAAGGATATGCCAGGCTGCGGACGGGCGAGAAGGAGTTCGCGCGGCCGTATCTGGGACGCGTACTCAAGACCGCGGCTGAATCAAATGCGGAATTCAGGCAACATCCGGCGAAGAACCTGATCGGGGCGCTGGGCGGGATTCTGGAAGGCGAACTCTATCGGGCAGATGGGGATCTGGATAAAGCCATCGCGTCATTTGAGCGTGGAGTGGATCTGTATAACAAGCTGATTTACGATGAACCGGAACCGCTGCCATTCGCTGCGCAGCACTGGCTGGGAGCGGCGCTATTGGAGGCTAAGCGATATTCCGATGCTGAGCGCGTCTATCGCGAAGAATTGAAGAAGCATCCAAATAATGGATGGTCGCTGTTTGGATTGAAGGCTGCTTTGATTGGCCAGGGGAAACCTGCGGACGATGTGGCAAAGCAGTTCGACGCCGCGTGGGCGCGGTCCGATGCCTGGATTCAGGCTTCACGATATTGACCGCTTAAGAGTGGGTGCCTCAAACGACGGGTGCCCGATCAGCAGGATAACGGACGCCATGCGATTGCTGGTGCGCGATCAAAGTCCAGTATGCGACCTCAACTTCCTAAGCGTGCTTCTGGGCCACTAATCTGGGACGGGCAACGTCCGCCGCAGCCCGAATGCCACAGCCTTATTTCGAAACTTTGTCGGGCAGCGCGAACGCCACGTAACCTTTGGTTCGACCTGTGGCTGGCAGGGCGGGACCCGGGCCACCATGCCCTCCCCCGGAGTTGATGCCGGAGGAGGCCGGAACCACCAGAAATTGTCGTCCGTTCACCTCGTACATAGCCGGCATACCTTCGGAGCCCGTCGGCAGATCTCCGGTCCACAGCACCTTGCCGGTATCGGTGTCGTGTGCGCGAACTTTGCCATCGGTGGTGGCGACGAAGAGCAATCCAGTCGACGTGGTGATGATTCCGTGGTGTTCCGCCATGAAGACGCCTGTATTGGTGGCGCCCTCCTCGGCGGCCTTCGCATCCTGACCGAGCGGCACCTTCCACTTGATGGTTCCACTGTTCAAGTCGTAAGCAACAAGCGAGGCCCAGGGCGGTCCGATTACATACGGTTGGTTGGGATAAAGGCCCCAATCTGTGTAGTAGCGTCTGGTCGGTGCGTCGATGCCCTCGGGATAGGGAGGACCGCCGATCTGGCTATATCGGGTTCCAATGGCCGTGATATCGAGTCCACCTGGCGCTCCGCCGGACGCGACCACTGGCCCTGTCGGCAACGCGTTTTTCACACTTGTGCTTCCCGGGCTAGATAGGTAAGCGAATAGCTCTTGCACTGCCACGTCGTCCACATCCGGGAATGCAGGCATCTCGCCCCTTCCGGAACGAACCACTCGCTGGAAGGAATCAAGATCGAGCCGTGTATTTATGCCTACGAGCTTCGGTGGGCCGACGGTCGATCCTACTCCGTTCGGACCGTGGCAGGACTCGCACCGTTGTTCATATGTAGCCTGACCCGCGGACACGCCCGGCTTTCCGGCGCGAGTGCGCGGAGCAAAGGGATCTTCAAGGCTCAACTTATAAATCGTGGGCCAATCCTGAGTGGTCAGGTACACGATTCCCTTGGCCGGATTCGACGCCGCGGTGCCCCAATTGGACCCTCCCCGGGCGCCTGGAATCGAAAGCGTCTCCACAGTAGAAGGCGGGGTGAACAGGCCTTCGTGCCGCAGACTGGCGATTCTGTCTTTCCAACTAGCGCGTTCCTCGGCTGTCAGGATGTAGGGATTCACATCGTCCGGTGTCATTTTTTGACGAGCGAAGGGCGGCGGAGCTGTGGGGAATGGTTGTGTGGGCCACGCCTGCTCTCCAGGCATGTCGCTCTTGGGCACGGGACGTTCTTCGATAGGCCAAAGCGGCTTGCCGGTCACACGATCGAATACATACAAGAAACCTTGTTTGGAAGATTGCGCCACCGCGTCCACTAGCTTGCCATCGTGGCGCACGGTTACGAGCTGCGGCGCGGTGGTGGCATCGTAATCCCATAAATCGTGATGGACCATCTGGAAATGCCATAACCTTTTGCCAGTGCGAGCGTCCAGCGCCACCAGGCTATTGGCGAACAGATTCGTGCCGGGCCGATCGGCGCCGTAATAATCGTAGGTTGGCGATCCGGTGGGGATGTAGGCAATGCCTCGTGGTTCGTCCAGCGTCATTTCGCCCCAATTGTTGGTTCCCCCGGAGTATTGCCACGCGTCTTTTGGCCAGGTCTCGTAACCGAATTCACCCGGATGCGGGATGGTATGGAAGATCCACACCATTTTGCCAGTGATCACGTTAAAAGCGCGAATATCTCCAGGCGGGGATAGATACCCTTCGCCGGTGGCGGACCCCAAAATGATCAGATCCTCGAATATCCGTCCGGGAGAGTTGGGCTGAATACGAGCCATGGTCTTGGGATCGCGGCCCAAACCTTCTCGTAGGTTGACCAGCCCATTATTTCCGAACTGCAAGATCGATTTGCCTGTGCGGGCATCGATCTCTTCCAGGAAGCCGTTGATCGCGAAGATCAGCCGTCGATCCTTACGGTCTTTGCTTTCCCAGTACGCTATGCCCCGAGTACTCAGGCCCGGGAGGCTAGCATGAATCCAAATCTCTTTTCCAGTGGAGGCTTCGAGGGCAACCAGTGAACTGTTCTTCGCCAGCACATACATCACGTTGTCAACGACGATAGGATTGAACAGATAAGTACTGTCGTCGCCGGTGGGATAAATCCACGCAATCTTAAGTTGATTCACATTGGATTTGTTGATTTGGTTGAGTGTGACGTAGTGGGACGAATCGGGACCGCCTCCGTAATTGGTCCATTTCCTGTGATCCTGCTGCGCTGTCGCTAAGGAAGCTGCCAGCGCGATCAAAAGGGCCGACAGTGCGAGCTTTCTGAAGATAGACAAAATACTACCCTACGCGATGATTCTCTTCACCACAACCCCCGCGATATCGGTGAGTCGAAAGGCACATTGATGCGATCCAAAAATTCTGATTCCTGGAAGCTGCGCCCGTTACGAACATAATCGGCGGGGGCGTGCGACGGATTTACACAGACCGCCATAGATGACGAGAGCCAGCCCGTTCACCGTCACGCCCCAAGACCGTCAATCTGCACTTCGAGCAGGTGCGGCTCTTGATCAGCCACAAGTACAGATGACTTTACTTCAAGCGCTTTGATGGTATATTGGCGAGGAAGATCGTACGGGCTAGCGGAGACGCCTAGAATACTATGCTGAGAAAACTCAGGAAACAGGTACGAGGAGGCGGACTTCTGAGAACATCGCGGACACTGGGAATCGCACTTCTTATTTTGACGTTCTCAGCCGGATCGACTGCTCAGAGTGCTGCTTCCGGCGCCGTTGTGCCGGCCGGGATCTACGCCAATCACGAGAAAGTGGCTGCGGCGCTGGCCAAAGGCGGCCCGTTGATCGACAATCCGAACACGCCGGCTGCTATCAAAGTTTCGGGTTCGCATCGCGATAAAGCCGGGGTCGTTGAAGTGCATGAGAAAGAGACCGACATCTTCTATGTCTCCGATGGTGAGGCGACGCTCATCGCCGGTGGAACAAGAGTAAAGGCGAAGAACGCGGCGGCGAACAATCAATACGACGTCGAAGGTGGAAAGACTTTTCACCTGACCAAGGGCGACATCATGGTTATTCCCGCAGGCTCACCGCACTGGTTCAAGGAGGTTCCGAAATCGATCAGCTATCACGTGGTCAAGTTGACGACTCCCGCGGGCGGTACCGGCACGGACGTCACCTACGTCGATCACGACAAGGTTGCGGCCGCGCTGAATACCAAGGGAGAGATTTTCTCAGCTCCGAAATTGAGACTCTCCGGCGGCTACCGTACAGGCCCGGATCAGCCTGTCAACTACGGCGCCGATCCGGAAGTCCATCCGACCTCTATCGATATTTTCTACTGTATCGACGGTGCCGTTACCGTAGTGACCGGCGGCAAGGTTGTTGGTATGAAGGATAGCGGAGATCATCG
>Ga0163163_10000721_pt1 | contig 28040 bp, 14 predicted proteins | sample S65metaG_FD_119766 | JGI IMG/M metagenome (GOLD analysis project Ga0163163, IMG submission 119766) | Switchgrass rhizosphere microbial communities from Kellogg Biological Station, Michigan, USA - S6-5 metaG | ecosystem: Host-associated > Plants > Roots > Rhizosphere > Soil | place: USA...
AGAAAACGAGAAAGTGTATCCTTTTCATCATATCGTTCATTGGCATCAAAATAATATGGAATTTTTCCACTTTTAGTATAAGGCGTTTCATAGTGTCCAATAGCTGCGTGAACGGCAGACATGAACTCTATATCCTTTGACAGCATTTCTTTTTGTGTGCCTGGCGAACCCGTCTTAAGCTTCATAATAAAATAACCCTCATCAGCAGCAGCTTTAATTGTTTCAATTTTCGCACCCACACCAAATGACGGCATACTGGCAACTCTTTCATGTCGCCAGGATAATCCCGGCTTATAAGCATCAGGTATCAAGTCGCTGAAGCTGTTGATATTATTTTCGTGAGCATATAATAACCAGGCGGCATTATCAACACATACCAATGAGTTTAAGGCGAAAGTTTTTCTCAGGTCCGGATTACCAGTTATTTTTTTGCCATAAGCATATATTTCAGGTAAGAGATCATCCAGCAGTTGCAGAGGACTGATAAATGAATTTCCTTTCATTATTTCTAGTGCCCTTTCGCTCATGGCATACATCAATGCATTGCCAGCACTCTCTGAATGGGTCGCAAAGACTTTTGAATCCGACCAAAGAATTCCCTGGGTCCCCAAACCGATCGTGCTGAAACCTGATTCTCCTTTAAGCCATGCTGCAGTTTGCCAGGACTCTGTTATAGCACTTCCTTTGAAACGGTAGGGAAATAGAGGTTCTCTCTCAAAATTAGAATCAACCTCTTTAATGCGGATGGGTGATGATTGTTTCATATTGCCAGCAAAATCTAAGGAGTTTGGTCGCAACCCGATCGCACCTAAAGCCACTAATGTTCCGGTACGATTGACAAACTCTCTACGGCTAATTTTTTTATTCTTGTTTTGAAGGTCATTCATCAGTATCTGAAAATATTATTCAGGGATGTTATTCAAAGTATACCAGGCTTCTGAAGACCATAACAATTGCCCACTGGCGCTCTGCATATATCCAGGCAGTCGGAAATACACAATATGTTCCTTTTTCAAACCCGGGATTTCCAGGAAAAGCCGTCTCCGGTCTGTCGAAATATTGATCTTCCTGACGTTTAGTTTTTGCAAATCAATTTTTGGCCCACCATAATCTGCAGTAGGAAGATACCACCATTGTTGAACCAAAAAATCAGTTGCCTGAATGTTTTGCTCTGCCTTAATTGCGTCAGTAAATTCTATTTCAAAACCGTGGGGTTTTGCACGAACGGAGAGCATTTCAAAGGTTAGTTTCCCATTGTATTTCATGCGCTGAAGACCGTATTGTTTTTCTTTCCAGCTCCACCCACCTACCATACCTATTTCACCAACATACAATGCTCCATCTGGTCCCCAACAGAGTCGATTTACACCCGCTTCCAGTCCCTGCGTAAAACGAAATACAGCACCCTGGTACTCACCATTTATTTTTTCGAGGAAATCCCGCATTATACCTCCCTGAGTTACGTCACCGTGAAGCATCTGTCCTTTATAGGGTCCATCCTGCATCAATATGGGCTGAGACGGAGAGTTTGCTATTTCATCTTCCGGCAGGTAAATGGCAGCGTGTGCTATTGATGGATGAGCAGCCACAGAATCAGGAAGAATGCCCCAGGGCATGCCATGATAATCTCCTTCTTTAACGTGAATTAGTTTATTACAAGGAATCCATTCACCCTGATTTTCACATTCAAATATTTCTTTGTCCGGACCAAATCCAATTCCATTGGGCTGACGTAAACCATAATTGATCCATTTATAGGTGCCATCCAGTCCGATCCTGATCGTTTTGCCACGGTCGGGTTGTTGCTTTTCATTTGACATTAATCGCATGGCCAAAGAAAGAGTTGCATAGAAATACCCATCTTTATAAACCAGTCCAAAAGCAAATTCATGAAAATCACCGGTAACTCCCCATGAATTGCAGATGGTTCGGTACTCATCAATAATATCGTCGCCATTAAGATCAATTAACTGGGTTAGTTCCGGCTTCTGCAAGACAAATATTTTTCCATCCACTACTGTAATGCCCAACGGTTCCTGCAATCCCCATGCGATGCGTTTTACTGTAATTTTATTTGTATCTCCGGTCTCAACGCCATTCAGGAGATAAACTCCGCCCATGGAATCCCAGGTGGTAACTAATAATCGTCCATCAGGCAGAAAAGCCAGGCCGCCTACCCTCGGTTTAAACGCAGATTTATGAATTGTACTGACATCATAACTGGGATGAATTCCTTCCAGCGCGGCCCCAAAGCCAGGCCTTATGTTTTTGTCAGGTGCTTTTTTTGCCTCAGCCACCAAATTATTTTCTTTTTTATTCCCGGCTTTTAAAGAGAGAATATAATCTACCATTGTCTTTATTTCGTTTTCAGTAAGTCCGGGATGACCATTCATCATTGAACTTCCCCACACGCCTGATCCACCTTCTTTAACTTTTCGGATCAGATGCTCATCTGGTTTCTTTTCATTTTCATACCGCTGGGCAATTTGATGGAAGGAAGGGCCAACAGTTTTCTTATCTAGCTCATGACACGTAAAACAGTCGCTCTTTTCCATCCAATACCTTCCACGGGAGTCATATTCCTCCTCGGGCGGTCTCGGGAATTGTGTGGGAAGAGAGTTAAAGTAAGTAACCAAAGAAGTTTGTCTTTTTACATTAAGTGAAAAACTAGTATCCCTTGCTTGCAGGGAAACGGTGATGCCATTTGGTGCTCTTGAGATCTTAAATAGTCGTTCCAAACCAGGCTTCCCTGTTTTACTTCTTATAAACTCCGGTCGCTCTTCTATTTGAATTGTATCTCCTTTTGAAAGGATCAATAAGTATTTCAGAAAGATCTGGTCATTTTGAAAAACGTAACCTTCACTTACGATTCGTGAGGAATCTTTCTTTCCATTAAATTCAGCGATCCATTTTGAGTGTTGAACGGCATCATCATAGTAGGCCATTCCCCAAGTGGTGGGTTGTACATTTTTTTTGTTGGTATATGCAGCACCTTCCATCACAACGCCTCCTTTCCATGCTTTGTATAAAGTGCAATGAGCCAGGTCATATGCTACATAACACGCAGAATCGAGTGCCACAGTCAGCATGCGGGGTTTCTTGTCTAAAACCGATCGGAAAGCCCATGGATCCCTCGGTCGTTGAATTTTAGATGATTCTTTTTGTCTACATGCTGCTAAACAGAAAATCATAATAGCAATAAAACCGGTTGCGTGTAAACGAATCATCATTTTGGTTATAGTTGATAGAGTTTTTTGCAGTTCACGTTCACGAAATTCAATCTATTTATTATATCGTTTAAGGCCATTTGAGATGTTTGTGAAGAAATTGAAAAGTTTGGTCACTGCGCATCGAATGGCCCCCATTAAAAAATTCTATTTCTGTTTTATCTCCAAGATTGAACTGGTCATAGAAGTAGTTGACTTTTCCATACTCGTAAGCGACCCACTCATCCGGTTGAACTATATCATGGTGACCGCGTTCAACCATAAATGGTCTTGGGAAAATGAGGTAGGCCATTTCTGCATAACTGAATGTGCTACCCATATTGAAATAAGGCATCTCCCATTCCAGGCTATTCATGAAACTGCCTTCGTAATGCGTGTCAATTACCTTTCGTGTCCAGTCGCCAAAGTCACCCGAACAGATGGAAAGACAATACCCCTGCAGCACTGCCGGAACACGCATGGCTGTTTCACCTCCATAACTCAATCCATAAAAGGCAATCCTGTTACCATCAACGAAAGGAAGCGACTGCAACCAGTGAAGAGATTGCTCGTGCTGAGAAATAATAAATGAGAAAAGTGTTTTCTTAATGGCATTTGCCTTCCGGCTGAGCCACCGATATTGATCTTCTCCACGATAAGGATTTTGAGGTGCATAAACGATGAACCCTTGGTCAGCAAGCCTGGCAGCGACATCATTGTAAGCTGTGTTGTTCCCCTCAACCAATTTTTGCGGCGTATCATTACGCCCGTGTTGGCAAACAACAACAGGGCGTCTTTCACCAGGTTTAATATCCTTTGGTATAAGAAGAATTCCTGCGGCAAAAAGATTTGGATAAACATCCAGTACTACTTCATAACCCGTCCACCGGGCCTTATCGTAAATCTTCCGAGTTCTTGGGTTTGGAATCAATAGGGTATCATCAAACTTCCCTAAAATTTCTTCCCAAAAAAACTTTCGATACTGCTTTGCTGCATCAATAAACGGATTCGGGGAGAGATTAGGATGATAAGGTTTGGTGCTCCAGGTTCGTTCTCCAAATTCCGGCATCAGTTTGTAAAGAAAAAACCTGTTTCTTTCTTTATCTGAATCACGAAGCAACCACTGAATATGATCTTCAATTTCCTTTACCTGGTGTATTTGTCTTTCTTTAGGATCAAATGAACTTCGTTTGTCAGTAGGGATCTCATTGGAAATTGATAAAGAGGAATTGTAGCCAAGAAACAGGATCAATTTTTCTAAGGCAGTCGTGGATCCAAAGGCGACAGGATTATTTTTCTGATCTCTAATAAGATCTCTTGATTGGAAATCCCGCTTTATGAATTGGTCAATACGATTATACTCAGATTGAACATCTTTGAATGAAGGTGTTTGTAATTTTCCCTTGTATCCCGTAAAAGGCAATCCCTCGACCTCTTTTGGGTTTTCCGGCGATTCTTTTAATTTGTCAACAATCTCAGGTATGAAACTGTATTCAATCACCAGGGGACGCGGAGCAATGAGCGTTGCTATTTCAGCATCCCCAAATTCTGACAAAAGTCCCCAGACATTGCGGTAAATTGGCTCATCCCAAACTCGTTGCCGTGTATTAAAGTAGCCACTTACGAGAACAGCATCAATTCTTTTGTCAACAGCGGCGGAATAAAATGCGATAAGCCCTCCCTCGCAATATCCGGCTACACCGATCTTTAAATCTTTGTTCGCTGATTGTTTGAACCAATCTATCGCTGATATTACTTTTTGAACTTCATAACCAATGATGTGTCGTCCCATGTGAAAGGCCTGCCTGTAAATCCATTCCCGGTAGGTTTGTTGCTGAGCCTGTCCGGGAAACAGTTGTGTTCGACTGATGATAACCGGGATCAATACCTCGAATCCGTTTTCTGCAAGACGGCGTGCAAATTGAGATTCAGCGGCTATACCCGGCAAAAGTCCAATAAGTTGTTCCGGTTCCTGGTCTGCGTCCGGTATTGCAATAATAATTGCCTTTGGTTTGGCTTTGGGCAGAAGAAGAAGACCTTCGCCATAGACTCTGTCGAAAACCGGCCAGCGAACCTGGTAAGCCCGATACTTCTCCGCCTCAGCAACAATATCCGGATCATTCTCCGATGAAAATTTTTGCATGAACACCGGTGGGTACTTATCTGGAATACCCACATTGTAACTAACCAATGGTTGAGTTTTATCGACAACTCCAATGTATTTCATAAACCTCTTGCGATTAGAATCCACTGATTTCTCATAGGCACCCCGGGAAGTGAAATCGCGATTCCATAATTTTGATCGGCTGGCAATAGATTCATTTAATTTTTCCTCAATAAACTTGTGTGCTTCACTCAGCATTCTTGCTGATAGATCACTCTCTGGATTGAGTAATTGTGTACCAGGGAGAACTTCCGCCATCTTGCTATAAGTAAAGATTGAATCTTTTTTGTTGACAGGCAATTGAAAGCCCTCAGCATTTAGAAACAGGCTGAACATGATGAAACAAATAACTGAGATTTTACTTTTCATTGAAGTTTTATCTGCCTCCGTTTTAAAATCTAGTAGTCTACGCTTCGCTCCATAATTCGTGGACTTTTTGTAAATCTTTTTTCATTGCTTCAAAAACAACTTTTTTATCGCATGAAATTTGGGTCGCCCCACTCTCTGCTCCTCCTAAAGGATATTCAAGGTGTAGCGTTACGGGCACCATTATCCGGTATTGTTTTAATAACTTAAAGTAGGTCTTAAAATCCACCATGCCTTCTCCCACGGGTGTATTCTGTGTATCCCAAATCCCATTTTTCTTTTCCCACATAAAATCTTTAATCGCCAATGTTTTTATCTGGGGTTGTATGAGGCGCAGACCGTTCTGCCATGACAAACCACCTTCAACTACAGCATGTCGGATATCATATTGCAGTCCCATGTATTGCTTGTCCGCTTCTTTTAATAATTCCCACAGCTCCCATATAGCGGACCCTACCTCATTTCCTGCATGATTCTGGTAACATCCCGTCAATCCCAATTCTTTATTTAGGTAGCTTAAGTCTTTTATTTTTTGTTGGAAATACTGTAACGATTCGGGGATACTTTTTCCTTCCGGATACGCAAACCAGTTCATCCTGTAGTATTGAATGCCGAGTTTAACCGCTGTCTTTAGCACCTGCTTATCTGTAATATTATCTGCATCCTGAACAGAGGTGGTCATCAGTAAAGGAATTAAACCAACTTTGCGCATCGCCTCCACAGCTTTAGGCATATCGCTTTCAACACGCTCCGGCAACACATGGCCCTTGGGACGTACTGTGAGGTCTATACCGTCAAAACCCATTTCGGCTGCCGCTTCAGCCAAATCCTGATAATTCAAAAACTGTAAATGTTTCGAGAATATATGGATCTTTAAACGATCCACAGGAGAGTTCTGAAACATGGAAAACAAATTCCCATACATGAAAGGAAGAAGACTGCCAGTTATGAGTGACTTCTTTAAAAAGCTTCTCCTCGACTGCCTATTGGTTTGAGGTAGCATTCTTTAATATCTTTTTTGCGTTTGACTGGTAAACTTTTTTAAGGATATTGTCACTTAAACCAAAACCGTATGACGGCCAATGATAAAACCTGTAATAGTAAAAGTGTTCATCCAATGTCTCAAGGATGCGAAATGTTATCTCGTACATATCTGCCTCTGGAATGTTGTCTGTTCCATACAAAAGTTTGTCCTGGTTCTTGTCATAAAATGATGCCATATATCTTGGTATGGTGGAAGTTTCACCAAAGCGCGCTGATACATCTGCATAAAGATTTGGGTATTTATTTAACAGCGATCCTAAGATTGAAAGATTGTATTCACAATTTGCAAAATGGCAGGCAATGAACGTTGTGTTCGGGTTATCGCGGACAACATCTTCGAGGGTTTTAATAAGCTGGGCGTGGCCAATGATGCCTTCTTTAGTTGAATCGATCTTCCATGTATAAGCATTCATCAGGCCATCATTTGTGGAATCCATAGGTAGATACATCCAATAGGGATCCGCCACATGAATGTTGACCGGCATATGCAATTCGCCACATTTTTTTATAAGAGGTTTTATCAAGGGATCATTGATGTGTGGTCCGAAGCCGGCGGAGTAGCGTAAACCCGCACCCTTATCACTCAGTTCGCCCACTCCACGCGCACCCAGTTTATAACACCGCTCCAGTTCTTTAATTGCTTTTTCTAGCCATCCCGGTTCCTTATAGCCATAGAGATCAAATCCACACCATAGCTCAAACCTTTCGGGGTATTTAGAATAAAGCGAATAAATACTGTCAAACTTTGCACCTGTTGCGCCTGTTAAAATGATCGTCTTCGCAATTCCGGCCTCATCCATGGTTTTAACCCAGTTTGCAACATCCTCTTCGGTTTTTGCAAATGCATGGGAGTGCATATCAATCACCGGGAATTTTGCTTTTTTGACTACTGTCACCGGCACTTTATAAATGGATTTCGGTCGAAAATCTTTAAGCTTCAACTCCTGGGGGTTTTGTGAATAACAAGGTTTAAATTCCACAAGAAACAGGAGCATAATAACTAAAACAAAAACCTTATTCATTTTGGTTGATAAATTAGGATGAATAAAAAGCTCTCAAGCACTACTCTACAATTTTAATTAGCATCAAGACATCTTTACCAGGAAAAAAATCAACGAATAACAGTTACGGTTCCTTTTTGTAAAATATCCTTTTTCCCTTTATTCGAATACGTTGCCAGCCACACATAGGTGCCTGGCATAATGGTTCCATCGCGCATTTTTCCATCCCATTTCTTAAATGGATCATTGCTCTTAAAAACAAGCTGACCGTGGCGATTGTAAATAAGCAATGTAAAATCTTTTACCGTCCTCAAATATCCGAGTGGCCCAAAGTCATCGTTTTTAAAGTCGTTGTTGGGAGTGAATGCGTTCGGGAAAAATATAAAACCGCAATCGCTGACTATTTCTATCGTGTCCCTTAAAATACAGTTACGGTCGTCCATTACTTCAACCGTATACGTTCCTGCATTTATCACGGTGTAATTTGCAAACGCGGAATTGTCCTGCCACTTGTAGGTCCTGTAAGTGCCGGGCGACAGAATGATATGATTTCCCGGACACAGGGTAGTATCATTACCAAGAAAAACGGGTTGGGGTTCATCATTTAGGATCGTTGCCACTGTTGAAGCTCTACAATTATTTTGATCGGCTACAAGTAACTGGTAATCGCCAGGAGGCACTTTATTTAAAGTTTCTGTTGTATTGTTGTAAGATGTCCACAAAAAGGTATAGGGTGACGTGCCGCCGCTTACTGCGGCCGTGGCGCTTCCATTGCTGAGTGCGCAGTATGAATGTTCGGTTGTAATGTTGATATTAAGAACTTCAGGTTCTGTAATGGTTACTGAGGCTGTTACGCTGCAACCGGCCATATCCTGTAATTTTAAATTGTAAATGCCGGCGCCAACATTAATAATTGGATTAGCGTTAAAAATCTCTGTGTTGTTTGTCCATTGAAAATTATAAGGAGGTGTGCCACCGGTAACCAAGGCTTTTGCTGTTCCCGTTTTTTCACCGGGGCATAGCACATTTGTGTGTGAAAGCTCCAACTGGATCGGAGATGAGGGTGCAATATTTGTAGAGTCAGTTTTTATGCAGCCGTTGTTATCCGTTATGGTTACAGTGTATTGCCCCGGTGCAAGGTTACCGACAGAAGGATTTGTCGAATTAACGGGACTCCAGGTATACTGGTATGGGCCAGTACCACCATTCACTGCCACTGAAGCAGTTCCGTTATCATCTCCACAAAAAGTGTTTTGTCGTTTTATAGTCGACGTAAGGGCCGGCGGCTGATCAATGATTGTACTGGCAATCGCTTTACATCCTCTGGCATCCGTAACCGTAACAGTATTGTTGCCCCCAACAAGATTTTTGTTGCCAATTGCATTTCCACCGGCATTTGACCATGAGTAAGTGTATGGTGAAATTCCACCCGACACTGTAACCGCTGCCTCTCCATCACTGCTACCAAAACAACTTACCGCTTTGACAATTGAGATGGATGCTTCGAGGTCACTTGAATCAGACAAGTCAATATTTATGACCTTATAACATTGGTTAGCGTCCTGGACAGTGACCTTGTAAGTGCCTGACGGAAGATTTGTCGCAGACGACGTGTTACTCACATTAGGGAACCAGCTGTATGAATAAGGAGGTGCTCCTCCAAACATTGTGATATCAATACGTCCATTCCTGGCGGCGCAATCGGGCTTCACAAGTTTCGACGCGTATATTATTGGCGGAGGTTCACCCAGTAATATATGTGCTGAAGCAGGACATCCATCTTTGTTTAGTATGGTGACGTTATAGTCACCGGCACTTAGATGCACAGCCGTTCGCGTGTCCTGTTCAGGCTTAGTGTCCCAGCGATAGGTAATCCCCGAAGTATCACCGATAAAATTAACAGTAAGGATTCCGGTCGTATCGCTATAACAACGTATGGGGTTTACAACTGACGCAACAATATTCTCTATGATCTCTAATCCGGGAAGCGTAAAAGTTGAAGAACTGTTTCCCGGCCCGAAGACAGTCAGACGTACATTGTACTTACCTCCTAACGTGTAGGCATGCGTTGGGTTTGGATCTGCAGATGTATTATTTGCCCCGGAAGAGGGATCTCCAAAATTCCAAAGAAAAGACGTTGGACAGGACGTTGATTGGCTGACAAAGTTTACGCGGAGGTTGCTCGAACAGTTATAAGTAAATGAAGCAGTGCTCGGGGGTGCTTCTTCAATGCTAAAATCATCAATAGCAAAACCGTCGAAGTTATTACAGGATTCATTGCTTGCAAATACAAAGCGGAACATAACGTTTGGATTGCCAGCAAGGCTGGGAACATGATGTTTTGCAGTTACCCAGCCCGCGCTTCCTCCACTTACAAAACATCCGGGCCTTGACGATTGTATGTTTCCTGACCACGCATCCTTGTTGCCTAAACTTGCGATGGGCCCGTCATTATACCATCTCTCAGTAAGGCAGCCATTTGTTTCGATCTTATTACCAAGTAATTGCCAGGTGGCGCCATTGTCAGTTGAAAACTCGAGATTAGCCCCATCAAATTTTCCCTCAGTTTCCCAGAACACTTTAAATTTTAAGTAAGGAGCCTTAAGATTGGTAAAGTTGAAACAAGGACTTTTTAACCAGGCATTTTCTCCGTTGTTGTAGCCGGAGTTCTTTAGTCCCCCGGTGATCCAGCATTTTGATCCGGAGCCCGCTGCATTGATAACTGGTTTGGAGGGAACTCCCCATGTCCAGTCAGAAAAGGTGCCGCCCGGTACCCACTTGCCATCTGATGTTTCAAAATCTTCCCTGTATGGAAAGTTGCTGATTGTGCCAGTACATTGCGAAGAAGAGAAATAGGGTGAAAAAAAAAGAGCTATTGAAAAGATCGTTTTCGCTAGCGGCAAAAGAAGAATATGATTGATCTTTTCTTTCATTTATTATAAAAGAAAATCCGAATGGCTTTATTAAGTTAACTATAAAATGCGATTCCTGAATCCGCTTTCGGTGATTAATTAAATGTCAGTGTAAAAGAAATTCTCCAGGAGCTTCTTCAATTGTTTTGTTACCAAAAGAATCAATGGCTTCTACTACAACTCTGTAAAATCTAAATTTCTGTTCAGGGATTTTCTTGCTGAATAATCTATCGCCCTTAACACGATCCTCCGCCAGGCCGTCGTCCTTTAATTCAAGTTCAAATGACTTTTCGGGATTTTCTTTCACGATGAATCTGGCCATGACAGACTGAATCTTTGAACCATCGTAAACTTTCACAGAAATAATGTTATCGCCAGGAATATCGACCCAACTTATTTGGGGAGGGGTGGCATCTTTGCCTTGAACTTTTATTTTTATTACTCCCTGTTTGATGATATGAAGTGGATACTCGGGAAGCCAATACTCAGCAAAAAACTCGATGTTGTGATTCACGGGACAATCAGACGCTATTAGTGGAACACTGTACTTCGCCGATGCTCCGACGTGGTCAAAATCCGTCCAGTCATCAGACTGCCGGATATCTACCCCAAACGGATTGACAAATTGATCGGACGACAATAGATTGGTGCGCCAGTATTTATTCTGCTCCTTTACCAGCAACACAATTGATTCACCAGGGTTTGCTATGCCGTCACCATTGCCATGCCCCAATAAAACAGTTTCGTTATCAATACCCCCTTTTGCAACGGTAAATATTCTTCCATCAGCGATCTCAAAATCTTTTATTTCAGGCAAATTATTTTTTAATGGTATTTCAAAAAAATCAACCCATTCGTCACTATTCTCATCCTTCAGTGTCAATTTGAATTTTTCAATTTCAATGCTGTCATCCTGTACACGAAATGAAAATGGGGTTTGGCAACTTTTTATTTCATTTACACCAATGCTGCCAAATTCTGATTGGCTTTGTATGACATTTGCACTTTTTCTTGTGGCTGATAATTTTGCCTGTATTTTTTTCCCTGTTGACATTCCTTTATTCAATATTTTTATCGAAAGCGAAACATCTTTTCTATTAGTCGCCCAACTCATATTCTCAATGTCGACTGCGGCGATACAGATATTGGCCTTATCGTCTTTTTTATTGATCCCAATTTCGTGTCGGGTACCATTCAATGAAATCTGCAACCTCCCTGAGTTATCACTGGCTGCGGTGAAAGTTTTGAATTCCTTATTTGCAGCATCATTGATGATATACGGTTGGTTTTTTTCATATAGAGGGGCGGTGGTAATGGTTAGCTTTACAAATGGCAGAATTTCTCCACCCGGGAGAAACTCCCGCACAGTACACCTGAAACCTCTTTTATCTACATTCTCCAGTATCGTGAAGCCTGGAACATTACGGTCGGAATTTATTTTATAGTCCCAAACCGAAAATTCCGGATACACATCGATATGGTCCCATCTCAGCGGTCTTGGCAGGGGATTTTTGAAAGTATTAAATAGAAATCCAAACATCTCACCAAGTCCGCAGGTAGAATGCTCGGCATCATAAACTTTGTATTCATAGTTATCCATTACCTGGGGCCAGAACCTATTCATGTCCTGGTGGTAGCTTCGAATGAAATCCTTGTCACCATAATTGAGACGGAGATTCATGCCAGCATAATTTTTAAACATATCTATGTGGCGGTATTCAACGGGAATTTTTTTTGGACCGACTATGAACTCAGCGGAACCACAAAAATTTCCTGCCCCTGAAAATAAATGGGGATATTTTCCCGCGATCCAAAAGCTCATGAAACCACCCATGGAAAGACCCGAGATAGCCCTATGTTCCCGATCGGCGATCGTACGGTAATGTGTATCGATATAATCAATAAGTTCCGGGTAATATATTGGGAATTGCCGAAAAGTTTCTACGGGATCAATATTGTAAGGTCGCAGATAATATTTTTCACCGGGCTCCCGGTTGTAGCCGTCGGATTTCACTACAATTATCTCATGAGCAGAAACGAAATTCGCAATATTATCTCCTTTGTTGTCGGTGCCTTTATCAAATTCATCAAATTTCTGGCCCCCGTCTCCGAAATAACGTTGAGACCAACCATGAAGAAAATAAATAACCGGATATTTTTTCCAGGGATTATCAAAATAGCCGGGAGGTAAAAAAATTCGATAATTTCTTGTCTCTCCAAACACGTTGCTATAATGCCTGGAATCAACAATAGTTACACTATCTGCATGTTGGGCCGTGGTGGGGGAGGAGAATAGAAACAAAAGGGAAAAGCAAGTGAATATGGCTTTGTGCTTCATTATTTTTTGAAATTTGTCCTTCACCGGTTCTTAATAATAGGTTTTCAGACGTCGTAAGTCTGAGAGATTTGTTGTAAGGAAGACTTAATCTTTTCTAGATATGATCTAAATCATAAATGGCCTGAACGTCTCAATATCTATTTCGGTAAATATCCGAAAAATTAAACAATAGTTTGGAGCCAGCTGGCCATTAAAAAAATTGAGTTAGCATTGTATCCTCATTCCAGTCGGCCGTAAATAAACTGGACTGATCATTCTGGCGTGTGAGCCAAAAACAAAGGAAATCTTCTGTATGAAAAGACTATTTATCGCAACAAACATCCTTTTAATTTCTTGCATTACATCTTTTGCACAACAGAAAGCAACTATTAAGGAATACGAAAAGATTTTTAAGACTTATCCATTCTCAGATCCAGATCCTGTGCCCGGAGTGGGAAGGATTTATCCTTATTACAGGTTTGACGGTTACACCAATTCCGCGGTACAAAAAGAATGGAAAGTCGTTGAATTGGAAAACGATTATATCAAACTAATGATATTGCCGGAGGTCGGTGGCAAAATATGGGCGGCCATAGAAAAAGCAACAGGCAAGCCTTTTCTTTATTATAACCATGTAGTAAAATTCAGAGATGTTTCCATGAGAGGTCCCTGGACGAGCGGGGGCATCGAACCGAACTATGGCATTATTGGCCACACTCCAAACTGCGCCACTCCTGTGGACTATACCACGATGACAAAAACAGATGGAAGCGTTAGCTGTATAATTGGAGTGTTGGACTTGCTCACACGTACATCATGGCGTATAGATATTAACCTGCCGGCAGATAAAGCATATTTTACTACGAATTCCTTTTGGTATAATTCATCTCCGATTGAGCAGCCTTATTATACATGGATGAACACTGGTATTAAAGCCGATGGTAACCTGCAATTTATTTATCCTGGAACGAAATACCTGGGACATGAAGGTGAGTACAGCGACTGGCCGATAAACCGGCAAAATGGAAAAGACATTTCATTTTATAAAAACAATGATTTTGGAGGATACAAATCCTATCATGTATTTGGAAAATACACCGACTTTTTTGGAGGATACTGGCATGATGAAGATTTTGGCATGGGCCGGTATTCAACGCATGATGACAAAGCAGGTAAAAAAATATGGATATGGGGATTATCACAGCAGGGAATGATATGGGAAAAGTTGCTCACCGACACTGACGGGCAATATGTGGAAGTGCAGAGCGGAAGATTGTTTAATCAATCGGCCGATGGCAGCACGTTTACTCCTTTCAAGCACAAAGGATTTTTACCGCATACAACTGATGTGTGGACGGAATACTGGTTTCCGGTAGTGAAAACAAAGGGATTCGTTGCGGCTAATAATTTCGGCGCACTAAACATCAAACACGAAAATGAGTTCCTGAAAATTTATTTCTCTCCACTGCAAAAAATTGATGACGAATTAAAAATAACCTCCGGTGATAAAATTATTTTCTCAAAAATTCTGAGGTTGAGTCCACTTCAGACTTTTGCCGATTCGATAAAGATCAATGGGAACGATAAAACGGTGGTGGCAACTCTTGGAAACAAGCTAACATATGACGAAGACTCCACAGCTAGGGTATTAAGCAGGCCGTTGCAAACACCTGGTGATTTTAACTGGAACTCTGTCTCAGGTCTTTACCTGCAAGGCAAAGAAAATATTCGTGAGCGGGAATATACAAAGGCAAAAGAAAAATTAAAAGCCTGCCTCCAGGCAGATCCTTATTGTACTCCGGCACTAACAGATCTTGCCATGCTTCTCTATCGAAGCGCCGCATACGATGATGCATTGAGAATGGTGAAAACAGCTTTGTCGATAGATACTTATGACCCTGCTGCGAATTATTATTACGGATTGATTAATCTCAGTCTTGGAAACATAACGGATGCCAAAGACGGTTTCGATATTGCCTCGTTGGATATGTTGTATCGGAGCGCCGCATACACTAATCTTGCAAAGATCTATCTGCGGGAAAATAACCTGGAAAAGGCCACGGAGTATGCACGCAAAACGATTGACTTCAATAAATATGCGGTGGATGCCCTTCAAATTATTTCATGTATTTACCGCCTCCAGAACAACAAGGAGCGGGCAGAGAAAATATTGGATACGCTTCGGCTATATGATCCTCTGAATCATTTTGCTCGATTCGAAAACTATTTATGGCAACCGACAACAGAAAATAAAGCACGGTTCACAGGTCTGATAAGAAATGAAATGCCGCAGGAAACATACCTGGAATTGGCGATTTGGTATTTTAACATCGGCAGAAAGGAGGAAGCGATCAAGGTATTACAATTATCACCCACGAATGCTGAAGTCTTATACTGGCAATCGTTTCTGGAAAATAAGTCATTGAATGCTGATCAGCTGCATCCAGACCTGGTATTTCCTTTCCGTTCAGAGACTGCGGAAGTGCTAAAGTCTCTCATTCAGAAAAACGATCACTGGCTCCTGAAATATCATCTTGCTTTGATTCAATGGAGCTACGATAATATATCCCAGGCGAAGCAACTCTTTGGAGCTTGTGGTAACAGGCCCGATTATGCGCCCTTTTATGCTGCCAGAGCGAGGTTTAACATGAAGAACGACACCAGCCAGGTACTCAGTGATCTTGAGCAGGCTGCAAAACTGGATAAACAACAATGGCGGTACGGAAGCGGTTTGGTTAACTATTATTTATCTCGAAAACAATATGAGCAGGCACTGAAGGTAGCAGAACAATATAAAAATCAATTTCCTGCTAATTATATTATAGGTATGCTTTACGCAAAGACATTAGTGCTCAATAAACAATACAACACGGCAAATGCGCTACTTAAAGCAATTCAGATATTGCCTAATGAAGGCGCTACAGAGGGACGCCAGCTATACAGAGAAAATCAACTGATGCTCGCATTGGATGCAATGGAGAAAAAGAACTACAAAAAAGCCTTGCAATACATAGCGGCGTCGAGACAATGGCCCGAAAACCTGGGCGTGGGAAAGCCCTATCCCGAGGATATAGATGAGAGGGTAGAAAACTGGCTGGCTTATGAAAACTACACAAGGCTGGGCAATGAGCAAGCTGCCGGGGAAATGTTGGACAAAATTCTTGCTTTTAAACCTTATAACGATGAAAATGGAAGTGTTTTTCCGTCGGTGAAAAATCTTGTCACCGCATGGGCACTTCAAAAAAACGGCAAGGCGGATGAGGGCGAAAAACTTTTAAACGACTGGGTTGCAAAGCAACCGGAAAACAATTTAGCCAAATGGACACTGAATGCGTACAATGGTAATTATTTCAAACTGCCAGATGAAACACCAACCGATGAAAACTATCGTGTGTTACAAAGGTGGATAACGATCTCCCCGAAGCGATAATTTCCTTGCCATAAATGCATAATCCCTACCGCAGCCTGCTATCAGGCAAGTAGTTTCAACCATGTCCCTGCTTATGACGACTTTCAAAATGTTTTTTTGCTGCCTGCAGTTGCTAATACAGCTCATGTTTGCGGTTCGTCGTTAGTCTTTTGAACGCTCAAAATTTAATATTTCTTTCATTCCGTCTCCGGTGCGCCAAATAACACGATTTTTCAACTCGCTGATACGCCAATGATCATCAACTTTTATTGCCTTGGCTGAAAACACTCCGTCGGCAAGAAAGTGTTTATTATATAGGGATGGGTTATTTTTATTGTCTGCCCACACGTGGTTGGCAATTATATTACTTCGTAAAGTAGCTGAATCATTATTTATGTTAACAATGACGTTTGTTATTACATGATGAGTCGCTGTAAATCTGGCAAAGCTATTTAGATGTCCATCAAGTATGTTTTCTTGTCCAACTATTTCGGCGTCGTCAGGTCGTATAATTTTTGCATCGCTTGTAAAAGTCGCTTTCACGATTTCCATATCCAGGCACTTATCATCGACTGCGGCAAAATATTGAATCAGCAGGTCGGTTATATGCGTCTTTTCAACAATCGCTTTTAGTTGTTCTTCTGTTGTCACAATGTTGTTTGTTGATGTCTTTTCTTGTCTGTTTGGCGTCCGTTACAAATAACGTCCAACGGCTTGCTCCGCGCTGTTAAGGAATTTTTCCGGCTGAGCCACACTATAAATTTATTTGCTTTTTATTAATGAAGCTCCTCAATTCGGGCCGTTTGTTAGTGTTTATAGTTAAGCATTAAGGACCAACAACCGAAATGAGAGAGCTTTTTTTCACGATTTTTGTTTGTCGGTGCAGAAACTTGAATAGAAACTCTCGAAGTTTTGCAAATTTTACACTAAGAATGGAAAAAAAAATCGATCATTAATAGCAGCTTGAATCTTTGCAAACAAATATAACGGCGCATAATTTTTGTGGCGGGAAAAAATAATTACGGCTCAACTGTGCCTTCCACCTACCACGGGTTGCAAACAATTTTCAAAATTTAAAAACAAAAACAATGGAAGAAAACACAGGCGTACTTGCCAGTCCAATTAGTATTGGAGCAAGTAAGACAGGGTCAGGGTTAAGTACTGATGCCAAAACCTCCGAAGCGATCCGCCCCTTCCAAGTTAATGTCTTGCAAGCTGATCTTGATGACTTGCGTTACCGGGTTTTAGCGACGAAATTCCCCGAAAAGGAAACTGTTGCCGATCGCTCACAGGGTGTGCAACTTGAGAAGCTGAAGGAACTTGTGAAATACTGGGGTACCAGTTACGATTGGCGCAAAGGAGAAGCTAAGCTGAACTCCTTTCCACAATTCATTACGAACATCGACGGGTTAGACATCCATTTCATTCATGTCAAGTCAAAACACCCAAACGCGATGCCACTGATTATAACCCACGGATGGCCTGGCTCAGTTTTCGAGCAGATCAAGCTAATCGATCCGTTAACTGACCCCGCTAATTATGGTGGTCGTGCTGAAGACGCTTTTGATGTCGTGATCCCATCTCTTCCCGGTTTTGGATTCTCTGGAAAACCAACTGAGGCTGGGTGGGGATTAGAACGTATCGGTCGTGCATGGGACATCTTAATGAAGCGCCTGGGATACGATCATTATGTTGCCCAGGGAGGTGATTGGGGCGCCGGTGTAGTAGAAGCGATGGGCCGATTAGCGCTGACCGGCCTTCTTGGCATTCATACCAATTTGCCTGCTGTAGTAATAAATGATGTTGGTGCCATACTCGGTGGCGCTCCGATACCAGCGGAATTTTCTGAGAAGGAACGGGCAGCTGTCATGGATCTGGGAAATTTCCTCCGCCAGGGCGGCCTGGCCTATTTGGTAATCATGGGTGCCAAACCACAAGCCGTTAGTTACGGACTGACAGATTCTCCGGCCGGACTTGCAGGATGGATGCTTATGCATGGAGGGTTCGATAAATGGTCGTTTGGAAAAGACCCAGCACAGTCGCCGACAGTGGATGATGTACTCGACAACTTCTCCCTGTACTGGCTAACAAATACTGTGGCTTCGTCGTCAAGGATCTATTGGGAAAACCGTAACATGAACTTAATTAGTGCGGCAGATCAGAAAACCGATCAGATCTCCGTGCCCGTTGCCATTACCGTGTTTCCCGATGAAGTCTTCCGCGCACAGGAGACCTGGGCTCGTAAAGCCTTTCGCAATCTGATTTATTTTAACGAAGCTGATCGTGGAGGTCACTTCGCAATGTGGGAGTATCCACAGATGTTCGCAGCCGAACTGCGTGCAGCGTTTAAGACATTGCGATAATTCGATCGAAGGGAATTGCACGCGCAGTTCCCTTCAAGTTTTTATATTCAATCAGGTCAAGCTATCGCAAATGTTTCATTCTTTTACGGATTAGAGTAGTTGCTGGCAGATCATCAAAGCAGAATTTAAAAGCCGTTGTTTTTTTGAATAGTCATGAGCCTTCAGACGTCGATCTATGCACCTGTTTCACTGCCTTCAAATGATGCGCGGACAACAATAATGTTTCCGACCCTTTATTGGGTGTTTCAGAGTTATGTTTGTCCATTTCAAGCTTCTTTTATTTGACTTATGTTCGTCGCTCAAATTAATTTTGACTCATCTGCCGATAACTTTTGAGAAATTCTAATAATGAAAAAGGGCGATGCTCTTGGCAATAAAAACGTTTCTATTATGAAACAAGTCCAAAACAAGACTATAGAAAGTAAAGAAGGAATTTTCAATAGGTCTATAAAGAATAAGATGCTCGTCGAATTTAATGGGCAGACCGTTGCTGCTGCTGAATACTTTCCGACCTGGCTAAACAACCTCGCCGATGATGTCACCGTCGAGGGCTCCTTAATGTACGGGTTCGTGCAGGGCGCCGAGGCCGTCAGCGCAATCGTAAAATGTATTCGGAAAATCTATGAACGCCAGGAATTCAGCTTTGCAGGTCCCTTCGGCGAATCCTTTTTCTTCGAAAATTACACTGGTTGGATTCAAGGCGAGCCGATTGACTGCATCGTCATGGTCATTCGCAACGCTGCCGGCCAGGCGCAGCATATTGCGGCCAGCTATCGACCGCTGAACTCTGTGCTGCTTTTGTCCCAGCTGCTAGGAGAATACTTCACGGGCACTCCCTATGGTGAGCATTTCGCCGAAAAGAAAATTTGACCTATCTATCAATAACATTTGAGCGCAGGTAAGGGCACTCGCTGGAGGTACTGATCCTGTACCGTTTAAATTTGGTGAAGTACGTCAGCCTCTTTGTACCACTTTGATTAAAATAAAACATGAAAAGTCGAATCGCTCGGTTAGACGTTTTGAGAATTGATGCTCGTGAGAAAATTTCGAGGGTTAAAAAATCTTTTTGTTGCATAGCGGGTATTGAGCAGGAAATTTACAACCTCCGTCAAGTCGCTAGTCTCAGTAGAGGTAGCTCAAGGCACAAAACCTCCAAAGGCTGATACGGCCATGATGCCGTTTCACTCACAATCGACCCATGGCTGACCTGTTGAAATCAACTTTCTCGATTGGGGGATTTATAAGTGGGCTGAACATTGTCCCCAATAGGTAAGAACGCTGGCCTTTTTTGCGAATTGAAGTCTCGAAAGGTAGAAATTAGCCTGGTCGACAAAGTTTCTTCGTTCGTCAATGTTACTTTTTCCATTTTGGAAAATCAGCATTTCATTAGCAAAGTAATATTCTTGAGCACACTGCATACATTTACCCAGTGGCGGACTTAATTTGACTTTTGCAAGACTGTTTCCTAGAAAAGTATAGACAATGTGAGTCGCTGGTGGGATGCTCTTGTTTTTCCTAAAAATCCTCTCCGCCGTATGTCTTCTTAGGACCTGATCAAATTCATAGACGTCGATAAATCGAAGCTCCTTGTTCACCCAGTCATAATAATAGGAATTTCTCTGCGTATAGGTTCTGCCTGTTAAGTTATCTACCGTATCACGCAATTCGGCAAACAGCAATATTGTTGTATGCTGACTAGTCTCATTGGCAAGACTATCGATAAAAAGTAGGTGCGGAAGCTGAGCGTGAGCAAAAAAAGCAAAGAGCCATGCGACTGTTGTCGATATTAATTTTTTGATGGCGCATGATTCGCGTGCGAACTTCTTCCATTTCGCAAAAACCGAAAAGTGGCTCGAAGAAATTATGCCTGTGCCCGCATTCATTACTTATGTCTAAATTTTTTGAAATAGGTCTTGCAAAAATATTTTTCAGAATATGTCCGGTCCAAGCACTAAACAGGCAAGTGGACCAAGTTGGCCCTGAAATAGTCATTTTTAAGCTCAAAAATTTTTTGGATCGTAATCGGTCAGCTGGTCCGAACTTTTGATATGTAACTCCTGTGACTTTGTATACTGCGCTGGTGGCTGTTTTTGAAGGGAAGGCGGGATGATTTTCCCAAAAAGTGCGGCCGGTTGCCGCTGTTTATTTTTAGAGGTTCAATAAGACTCTTTTCGAATCCCAAGCTTTTTCATTTTTGATTTTAACGTTGAAGGTGGGATGTTCAAAGCATCTGCCGCCCCGCCGGGACCCCATACTTTGCCGTGGCATTTTTTGAGTATACTGACGATGTAGTCGCGTTCAGTTTCATGGATTGTTTTTATGTGAAAGCCCTGTGCGTTGTTCGACAGAGTTGCTGTTTGTAAGGATGGCAAAGCGATATCTTCAATGATTGTTCCTTTCGCAAGCAACACACTTCGCTCTATTAAGTTTTCAAGTTCACGAATATTCCCCGGCCAGTTATACGCGATGATATTGTTTAACACTCTATCTGATAAACCGGTGATCTTTTTCCCAGCCTTGCGATTGTAAATATTGATGAAATGGTAAGCTAATGCAGGTATATCTTCAGCTCTGTCGCGTAACGGTGGTAATTGAATCGGAAAAACATTCAGACGATAATACAGATCCAGACGGAAACGCCCCTCTCCAACCTCTTTCTCCAAGTTCCGATTGGTCGCAGCAATGATGCGGACATCAATTTTAACGGGTGATCTGCCACCAATCGGCTCTATTTCTTTTTCCTGCAGCACTCGCAAAAGTTTTACCTGCAGATCAATCGGCATCTCCCCGATCTCATCCAGAAAAATAGTTCCACCATTAGCCTGTTCAAATTTGCCTATTTTTTTTTCTGTCGCTCCCGTAAAAGATCCTTTCTCATGGCCAAATAATTCTGATTCAATCAGGGTAGCTGGCAACGCGGCGCAATTCACTTTCACTAATGGTTTTCCTTTGCGCGGTGAAAGTTTATGAACACAATCTGAGATCCTTTCTTTACCTGTTCCACTTTCTCCCAATATTAGGACAGCAGTATCAAAGGGAGCTACCTGTGTAATTTGATCAAACACGTTCAACAGCAGATGACTATTTCCGATGATTCCCTCAAAGATGCCTGGAGTAGCATTCACATTTTCTTTAGTTGACGGGGAAACTATTTTGTTTATATTTTCAGCAGCAGGCTTCTGTTCAATAATCTTCTTCAAGGTTTGTTGCAGGCGATCAAGCAGCACAATATGTTCTCCGTTGTAAGTATCTGATCTGCGACTGTAAAAGCTAAAGCTGACTGTGTCTGCACTATTTAACAGCAGCGGATAGTAAAGCATGGACTCCAAATCAAACTTTTGGCTGACCAGCTTTGTCAACGAAGGTCTCTGAGTAATTCTCTCAAATTCGCCGTCGTTAAAAAAGCCAGGATTAACTATATCGGCAGAGGTAAGACTTCTTATGAGTTCAATCGGTTTAATGCCGGTTATCACCGACAATTCTTTTATTCCAATGATTTGGTATTCATTAAATCCGATTCTTAAAAAACTGGTTGCTACACTTTCAACCTTGTCGGGATCATCAAAGCCAAGAGCAAGGTAATCGAAAGGTATTTCCTGTTGAACTATCTTTGCGACCTGCGGCAACTTTTCTTTCCAATCAGAATGATTGGCTACCCTTTCTAATTGCTGTATCAATTCTACTTCTCTTCTGTATCGTGATTCACGGCTGTGCTCGTGCCGGTATTGTGCAATCTCCAATGTGATTAGCAAGTCCTTTTCCCGAAAGGGTTTGACAATAAACCCATACGGTTCGGTTGTTTTGGCTGCATTCAATACTTCTTCATTTGAATTTGCTGACAGGTAAATAAAGGGAATATTGTCTTCTTTTAATCGGTGGGCAAGGTCGATTCCCGTGCGTTTTCCTTTTAAAAAAATATCGAGAAGGACTATGCCAGGCGTCTCTCTTTTCAACGCTTCTTCAGCACTATCAACCGAACGTACAATGCCACAAATTTGATATCCAGCTTTTTTAAGGATGAGCTGGAGGTCGTTAGCCTCTACAAACTGGTCTTCGACGATGAGTACTTTTTTATTCACCTTTACAATCTTAATTGTTTGAAACAAATGATGAGGGAAATATGTCTTGGCGCTTAACACCCGCATCATGCGCGAATGAAACCTTTATTGTAGTACCGTCATTATTTTCGATGGACAGATTTCCATCCAGATCCTCACTCAGTCCTTTCATCAAACTCATGCCGAGCGATCCGGTCTTTTTAGTATTGAAACCAGGTGGCATTCCGATTCCATTATCTGAAATGCTGAGCAGGTAATGATTGGAAGTTGTATTTGAAAGTGAAATAGATATCACGCCATTTCTGCCATCAGGAAATGCATATTTTATTGAATTGGTGATTGCCTCATTCAGTATCAGACCAAGGGGAACAGCCTGGCTGACGTCCAGTTCAAGTGGCTTGACGTCGTATTCAAAGCGTATACGTTGTCCCGTCTCAAAGCTATCACCAAGGTAGGATACCAGCTCACGTATATAAACCGGCATATCAATAGAAGAAACGTTTTCTGAGCTGTACAGCTTTTGATGAATCAGCGACATCGCGTGTACGCGGTGTTGACTGTCATGAATCGCGGTGAGTGCCTGCTCATTATCAATATATACAGATTGTGAATTTAAAAGGCTCATCACGATTTGCAGATTGTTTTTGACACGGTGATGGATCTCTTTAATTAGCCATTCCTTTTCGTTCACCAAGTGTTGCAGCTGTTCATTCTTTTGGGTAATAACGTTATTGCTCTTTTGCCTGAGCTTGCTTTGCCTGAATAATAATCCAGCGATAATCAGAACGGCAATAATACCTGAAATGGTTAGATTTTTGACAAGGGTAGCTTGTTTCAAATTCGCTTGCTGCAATTTTGCCTCGTTTGTTAGCAAACGAATATTACCTTCTTTCGATCGAATTTCCTGGTCTTTCTTCGCAGTTTCAAATTGTATCTTCAGTTGATTGATCTGCTGACTCGCGGTAAAACGTAGCAAAGAGTCGCTAGCTTCCTTGAATAATTTATAATGAGCAATTGCATCTTTAGAATTTCCCAGCGCAGAATCTGCTTTGTACCACCACAGGTAGTTGTCAGCCAGACCTCCGATGATATTATGTTTTTTGCAAATCGTTTCGTTTGCCGGAAGGTAGTTATACATTGCGCGATATTGGCCTGAGGCCAAGTAATACTGGATTACTGCTCTGTGGAGGCTCCTTAGCTCATAGAGGTTTGGATTAGTTCCCACGAGCCGTAACAAATCGGCGACCAGTGGCTCAGCTTTTTTATAATTGTTGGTTAACAAGTATGCCCGTATGTAATCAGCCAAGTAATATACTTTTTCATTCAATGTTCCAATGTCATATATAAATCTTTGATGTTGGAGGAATGCAATCATTTCTTTTTGATTCTCTAACCGTAGATAGGAGTCCGTTACATTCGGAGCGATGATCCTTGCATTCAAACTATCTTTATTGCTCATAGCCATGGCGAATGCTTTGGTAAAATAATTAGCTGCTTCTCTGTATTGTCCTATGCCGTAGTAAGTAACCCCAACTCGGTTATAAATTGTACTTAGCTCCTGGCTGCTGGCGTTCACCCTTTCCGCAGTTTCAACGGCAAGCAATCCATATTTTAATGCCTGCTGAAAATCATTATCGTAGTCCAATATGTAACCAATTAAATCATATATTCCTTCCACTTCCTGATAATTTACAGTCTTGGCAATTGCGAGCGCCTCTTGTAGACGGTTTAGGGCGATGCTGTCCTTCTCGGTGATTTGATAGAAGTCACCAAGATCTTTCAGAGACATTATTTGCTTTAGCCTGCTTCCACTTTCCCGATATAATTGTTCAGCAAGTTCAGTATACTTTACCTTCCAGGCCCATTGGTCTTCGGCGTATATATCGTAATAACGCCCCAGCTCCGTATAAGTGTCTGCAAGATCCTCTTTCCGATTATATTTTGTAAAAATTGAAATTGCGCTGTCAATATATTTTTTCCCCTTCTCTTTTTGATTGCCTTCGCGGTATAGTTGAGAATATGCTTGAAAACAGCGCGCTTGCCATACAGGGTCGTTCAATGATGTCGATAAATTCATTGCCCGGTTAAGGAAAAACAAAGTGCTGTCAAAATCACTTTTCTTCATGCCAGGCCTCAAAATATACACAAATGCCGCCTTAAGCAATAACTTTACTCGCTGTGAATCGGCGTTGTTTTTTTGTAATAAGCTATTTAGTTCCGCGATTGAGTGTGCCTTTTCATCCTGGGCTATAATGAGCTGAACAGGAGATAAATAAAAGAGCATACATATAAAGAGTGACTTCAGCATAACTCTCTTTTTAGTATGAATAATCCATTAAAGATTCACAAAGGGTATTAATCGTGAAAATAGTTCATCACGATGCAATGCAGAAGTTCTTAGTATCAGCTGCGCGGACCAATCGTCTATCTGTGCCGAAGACTTTCCGTTTGTAGGTTGAATTTAAAGGTACAATTTTTAGAATTCAATCTAATGTTATCATTTTTAATTCCGCGACCCATATCATTACCTCAAGATCATTTTCAATCATAATTATTCGAAACAACTGACGTGGCCGGCGTATTGGGTCGCCTTTCGCCCATATGAGGTGCGAATGAAATTTTTATCGTGGTTCCATTTTTGCTTTCTATTGAAAAATTACCATCGAGGTCTTCACTTAATCCGGCAATCAGGCTCATGCCCAATGATCCCGGCGACCTATTATTATAGTTTGCCGGCATTCCGACTCCATTGTCTGAAATATTCAGCAAATAGTGACCACGGGTGTCGGTTGAAAGGAAGATAGAAATGACCCCACTTCTTCCATCCGGGAATGCATATTTAATGGAATTGGTAATAGCCTCATTTAGTATCAGGCCAAGAGGCACTGCTTGACTCACATCCATTTCCAGTGGCTCAAGTTTTAACTCAAAGCGTATCCGCTGCCCGGTATTAAAGCTGTCAGCAAGGTAGGACACCAGTTCGCGTATATAAACCGGCATATCGATAAAGGAAACATTTTCTGAATTGTACAATTTTTGGTGAATAAGCGACATGGCATGCACGCGGTGCTGGCTGTCATGAATGGCGGTAAGTGCCGGCTCATTATTAATATAAGCTGACTGTGAGTTTAACAAGCTCATTACGATTTGAAGATTGTTTTTAACGCGGTGATGGATCTCCTTTACTAACCAATCTTTTTCATTTACCAAATGATGTAAAGAAAGATTTTGTTTGGCGATTTCCTGTTGTTGCGATTCCAGTTTTCTATTCGTTTTCAGTTTTAGCCTATAGCGATTGAATAGAAGAGCCACAATTATGATAAGCAGCGCTGCTACGGCAAAACTTATGTTTCTAAGGATTGTTCCCTGATGCAATTTGGTTTTTTGAAGCTCATCTTGTTGCTGCAGCAATTGAATATTACGTTTATTTAATGCGATAATTGAGTCTTTCTGCTCTGTTGCATACATTATTTTGAATTCTTCTATTTGCTTGCTTTTGGTTGCCGTGAAAATGGAATCATTAGTCCTATGAAGAGCTTGCAGGTGTTTGATGGCCGAGATATAATTTCCTTTTGCCGAATCAAACTGGAAGAGGAATTGATGAAAATAGAGGCTCGGGTTTGATTCTTTTGGAGCAGATGGCCAGTCTTTGACATACCTGCCAAAAAATTTCCAGGCTTTATTATATTGACCGGTTTCGAGATAAAAGGATGATAAGAATTGATCAACCGTCATATCGCTCGGTATTTCCTTATGTCTTATACGTTCATCTGAAAGTTTTATCAATTCCTCGGAATAGAATTCAGCCATGGTGTAATTTTCTACCGCCTTATAGCATCCCGTCAGTGACAATAACATAAAAGTTTTTTCCCAATTATCAACGGGGACAAACTTTTTGCTTTTCTCAACTATCATATCCAGAGCTTCTTTTTTTCGGCCCAATTTTATTAGGTCAGTGGTAATGCCGAACAATGAATTGTAGATATCATTTGTTTGCCTGGTGCTGATCAGGTAGTCTGCTCTTCTCATATTCAATTCTACCGCTTGGGCTATACTGCCGCTGGCGCTGTAGTTCCTGGCCAGACGTAAATAAAAATCGGATAAATAAAGCGAATCACTTTTTGTCTTCACATTTTTTAATGTTTCCAATGAATAATACATCGATTTGTCCCAATTGCCTCCTGTATAATACATGCCGGCAAGCAGATCATAAGTAAAACAAATCCCGGGATATCGTCCGGTTTGTTGCTCCCGGGCTATTTCCAACAACTCATCGATGGCTCCATATAAATTGCCTTGCCGGTAATGCAGATCTGCGAGTTCCTTCCTTGCCCAGAATTCATCTATTTTATTTTGGTGCGTTTTATTCAGCTGTACCAAACGTTCTATCAAATTAATTTGCAGGTCGATCTTAAAGTCAGTCATATCCACGGTATAAAAGTCAAGGAATTCTATTGTGTATTTGCCCAATTCTTCGGGACTTATTTCGTTGGGCAAAAGTTGAAATGCTTTGTTGAGTAAATTTTTGATCATTGCAACCTGATCGGGCGCGTTTGGGTCGTAACACCTGGAAAGCTGCAAATAGGCCTGAATCAGTCGAACCGTATCCCCAGAAGTCTGGAATACCTTGATCGCTTCACTTGCGAAATGTTTTGCCGAATCCAGACTTCCATTTTTCAGTGCAAGTTTTGTTTCATCCAATAAAATCCGTCCATCGAATTTCTTGGATGTCTGTCGTGCATTTAATGCTTTTACATATCCGATAAACATTGCTGCACTGTCCAGATTCGGTTTGTGATATTCTATTAGGTTTAGGTGATAATCCAGTATTTCCAATGAAGTCTCAATCCGGGATATATCATCCGTCTTTTTCCTTAACAATTTCAGCAGATTATTTTCATCCTGCTGACCGTATCTGTTTTTTATCACTATCTGACCAAATATGGAAGTGGCAATAAACAGAAAAGTTGTTGTAACGATAAACTTTACCATGAATTTAAAGACTTTATTAAAATCAATGTATTGAATAAGGATACAATTTCATCAAGGGTTCTGTTCAAAATGGCGATATGAGTAATCCACTATTGCGCCAGATTCATAAAGGGTATTAATTAGAAAGGGATAATCTCTGAATACCAATCATGAAGACTCTTAAACCAATACATGTATCTATCCCGGAGCGCTTTCCCTTGCAGGAGAA
>Ga0163163_10000723_pt1 | contig 28027 bp, 21 predicted proteins | sample S65metaG_FD_119766 | JGI IMG/M metagenome (GOLD analysis project Ga0163163, IMG submission 119766) | Switchgrass rhizosphere microbial communities from Kellogg Biological Station, Michigan, USA - S6-5 metaG | ecosystem: Host-associated > Plants > Roots > Rhizosphere > Soil | place: USA...
CCGCCTTGGCATCGGGATAGAGATAGTCGACGACGCTGCCCGCATGTTTCGTGCTGCTCGGTGGGCCCAACATGGATGCGCAGCCTGATATGCCAAGCAGCAGCGCCAGCAGACCAATTTGAATCGACAGTTTCATGGGTTCTCCTTCGGAGGAAACAGCACGCCCTTCGCGACAAGCCAGGCAGGAACGCGTTCTGAAAACAAGCTGCGGTCAAAATGGCAATCGTCGTGTCCGCAGTCGAGCGCAACAAATTCGCTGCCGGGTTTGCTCTGGGCCAACGCTTGCCCCATCGCGAAGGGTATGACGCGATCGCGTTTGCCGTGCTCGAGAAAGATTGGACCGCTGTATTCACGCAAGCGCGCCAAGTTATCGAACGGATAGCGCACCAGGAACCCCGGCAGAAAAAATCGATGGCCGATGCCTTGAATCGAGGTGTAGGTGGACAGCAGAACCAGTGCTCGCACCGGTCGATGGCGTGTCAGTTCGCTCGCCACGCCACCACCAATCGAGTAGCCCATTGCGATGATGCGCGACTTGTCCACTTCGGGTTGCTTCGCCAACCAGTCATAAGCGAGGTCTTCCGTTTCGATGATGTTCGCGAACGACGGGTTACCATCGGCGCCACAGAAGCCGGGAAATTCCAGTTGGAGTACGCCAATGCCTTTCTCCACCAACGGATGCACCAGTGAAAACGAGTCTTGGATGCACTCGAAATTGCCATGCGTGTAGAGAATGACCGGACTGGACTCGGCAGATGGAGCCGGCTGGTAGAACGCACGCAGGTTGCCAAACGAGGCGGAAATTTCGACCAGCCTACCCGTCGACGGTTGGCGTGCTGCCAATGGATAGTGCTTGTTGGACGATGCCGGAAATAGGATCTGTTCCTGTTTGCTGAACATCACGCCCGCATACAGCGGATAAAGGATTAGAAATGGGAACACGAAAACGCGTAGTTTCATGACTTTCACTTGGTTGCCAGTTTCACCAACATCAATCGCAGGCGATGCATTCGCAACTTCAATGGTTCGCCGTTACCAGCATGGACGTCGCGATAGACCAACATCGGAATCAACTGTTGTTCTCGCGCATTCTCGAAGCCGCAGGTGCTTGTGAAGTCTTGCGGATTTTCGTAGGTGCCGAACAACATGTCCCACCACACGATGTCGCCGTAGTTGTTGCGGTGGTGCCCAAATTGATGATGCACCCGGTGCATTTCGGGGCGTTGGAAAATGTACCCGACCCAATGCGGCGTCCGGACATTCGTGTGGTAGAAGAATTCACCAAATGCCGTGCATGCGGTGTAAGTAGCGCCGGCTTCTGGCGATAGGCCCAGCACCAGATACACGAGTACGCTGCCGACAATCGAGTTGACGATCATCTCGCCAGGATGTTTGTAGAACGAAGTAATGACCTCTATGCGCTGCGCGCTGTGGTGTATCTGGTGGAACAGACGCCAAAGAACTGGGATCTCGTGCCGCCACCGATGCCACCAGTAGAAGATGAACGTCGCTATGAAATAGGCGACGATCCCGCCGCACCATCCCGGTACATGTTCCGAAAGATGGAAAAGACTCCACTGCGAGCACCATTGTTCCCACGTGACTCCGGCTAGGAGCACGACACCGAGCTGGATGAGATTGACGGCCACCACGCGCAGGGGCCATGTCTTTACCCGAGGCAGGTTCCATCCCGGCACCAAGCGTTCGAGGATGAAGCAGCCGGCAAACACGCACAGAATCCAACCCAACATGTCGTGACTCTCAGATTCGGCAGGGCATGCCGACTGCACGAATGCAGAGTTCTTCATTCCGTGAACCGGAGCAAGTTTCCATGCGCTAGAGATACGATGTTGTCGTTCAGGTATCATATTTTGATACCCAACAGGAATCGGTGATCTCGATGAGCGCAGCCACCTCGATCGTTCAAGCCATTCGCGCCGCCCTGCGGGGCAGGCGCATGACCTACCGTGAATTGGCCGCCGCCATCGATGTCAGTGAGCCGACGGTGAAACGAGATCTGAGCCGCGGTGACTTTTCCTTGAGTCGCCTGGACCGAATGTGCGATGTGCTAGAACTTTCGCTCGCGGATCTTGCGCAAAATCAGGTGCCCGGCACGACCTTGCTGACGCAACTGAGCGAGCAACAGGAGCGCGCGCTCGTGCGTGATCCACGCCTGCTGGTCGTAACCTACCTGGTCGTGAACGACTGGAAATGGGGCGATGTGACGTCAACATTCCAGCTCGACGACAATGCGCTGACCTCCGTGCTGCTGCGCCTGGATGAACTGGACATTGTTGACTACCGACCGCCGCGTCGGATTCGTAAACTCACCGCGCGCAACTTCTCGTGGAGAAAGGACGGGCCCGTACACGAGTTCTTTCTCAATCGCGTCGCTCCTGAATTTCTGCGCTCCCATTTCGACGCTCCGACAGACGAGTTGCGGTTCATCGGTGGAATGTTGTCGGATATCTCCCTGGCGCAGATGAAGGTTGCTGTCGGTCGGTTGGCTCAGGAGTTCGAGGAATATGCTCGACGCGATGCGCGACTCGCGATCGAATCAAAGAACGGATGCAGCATGCTGCTGGCCATGCGCCAGTGGGAGTTCTCGGAGTTCACGCGCCTGCGGCGGAAACGCTGAGAAAGTTTTCTGCAACAGGTCCGGAGGCATCACCCTAAGATCTGCCGACTGCGATGCAGCCAGCGGTTTTGTACGATACAGGCACGCGAAGATGCAGTCTCAGGAGGTGCTAGCTGGGCGCGAATCGGATTCATTGTGCTGATGAGCTCGGATATTCTCTGGAATCTTGCTGCTTGATTCTCATGTTCTACTTCCTCGGTTCAGTACCCTACGTGCCAAGTGACGCGAAATCGCAAGCGTTCGCGGATCAATTCAACACGATGCGCAACGTCATGTTCGTATTCAATCTCTTTTTTATCGGCGGTTTCGTCGTGTTATTCGGATGGATCATCTAGCGGCTCGTTTCCGAAGAGACCCGACGCGGGTTTCATGCGAACTAATCTTCTTTGCACGCCAAAGGGAAACAGGTGACACGTTAGCGTGTCGACCTACCGATGTTCCTGCACCGACATAAGACACAGCGAACGCTCTAAATTTGTGTTGCAAAACATTTTCGACCGGCGTATTGTCCGCGCCCTCGCGTGCTGGTCGCGCGATTCCAATCTTCAGTGAGAGTCATGAAACGGATCAACCCGCACATCGCAAACCTTGCACCATGCACCGCATATCGCGGCATGCATGCGCACGTCTGCGACTCGCTGCGAAGCGAATTTCCACGCGTGAACCCGACCTGACGTCATGCTGATGGAGGTCGGTCGAACCGATCTCCCGTGAACTGCGAACGCCCTCGGGAGGCCAAGCCCTCCGGGGGCGTTTTGTTTTTAAGCGTTCGCAAAGTGACGAATTCGGCGGTGATCCGCCAAAGAATTGACGCTTCGAAAGAGGCGTCAATGCGCGCTTGATGAAACGACATTCTGCAGCGGCCCGGGCTCGTGAGTCCCGGTCGGTGCGTCCGGCTGTGCCGGCACGTATGCCGCGGGATGCACGTCGTCATTCGCCCACTGGAACGGTAGCTCAGAGGTAGAGCATTCGACTCGTCGTCGGAAGGTCGCAGGTTCGAATCCTGTCCGTTCCGCGAAGGTAGCTCAGAGGTAGAGCAACGGCTTTGGAAGTCGTGAGTCGTGGGTTCGAATCCCGCACTTCTAACTGGCTGTAAACCAGTGCCACCGGGACGCAAGTCCCACCACCGGGGCCGCCCCGTGTATCGCGTTGTTGTGTCGTGCGACTTCGGTCTAGCGACAAGGCGATTCGATGCAGCGGCGATATCCGCCGGGATCTTGCCCGCAACGGCGGCGAAGGTCTTGCAGAACATGATGCGCAACGCGAGCGGTTGGCGCCGCGCACATCATCGCACGCGATTCCATTCACCGACGCTGCGCGCCTGGTCTCCGCGGTATTGCCGTCAGGGGCGTCCTCACCTTAACTAAAAGGAGGTATGTGTCATGAAGTTGTGGAACAGGGTCGTGATCGGCGACGGCGAGCGCGGCCTTTTGTACCGTAACCGTCGTTTCGTGCGTGTGCTCGCGCCGGGCGTGTATCGCCTAGTCGACGCATTCGGTCGCAGCGAAGTGCGTACGCTGGATTTGCAGCGTGCAGAATTCGAGGGCAAGGATGCCGACGCGTTGATCGACCGTCTCGGCACTGCTTTGACCGATACGTTCGTGCTCGCCGACATCGGCGTGGGCGAAGTGGGTCTCGTGTCGAAGAACGGCAAGCTCGAGGACGTGCTCGCGCCGGGTTCGCGCAAGCTGTACGGCCGCAGCACGATCGCGGTCCAAATCGATCGCGTGGCGATGGCGAGCGACATGGAAGTGCCGGCTGCGGTTGCCAAGCGCTTGCGTCAGCTGGGTACGCTGAGCCGTTATGCGCTCGTCGTTGACGTGCCGGCCGAGTCGACCGGTCTCGTATTCGTCGATGGCAAGCTGGCGCGTACGTTGGCTCCGGGCGCTTACGCGTTCTGGAACTTCGGCAAGAACGTCGGTGCGGTCGTGGTCGACTTGCGTGTGCAAGGTGTCGAGGTCTCGGGTCAGGAAATGCTGACGCGCGACAAGGTCTCGCTGCGTGTGAACCTGGCGGCGACCTATCGTGTGGTCGACGCCGTCGTGCTGCGTACGAAGGTCGCGAAGTTCGATGAGTTCTTGTACCGCGAGCTGCAGTTCGGTCTGCGCAAGACCGTCGCGGCCAAGACCCTCGACGAACTGCTCGGCGACAAGGCTTCGCTGGACGGCGATATCTTCGCCTACGTGCGCGGTCGTGTCGGCGAGTTCGGCATCGAGTTGCTCGGGGTGGGTGTCAAGGACGTGATCCTGCCGGGCGAGATGAAGGAAATCCTGAACAGCGTCGTGCAAGCGGAGAAGGCGGCGCAAGCCAACGTGATCCGTCGTCGTGAGGAGTCGAACGCGATGCGTTCGGCGCTGAACACCGCCAAGCTGATCGAGGACTCGCCGACCTTGATGCGTCTGAAGGAGCTCGAGGTGCTCGAGAAGGTGACCGAGAAGATCGACAAGCTCACTGTGTTCGGCGGTCTGGAAGGCGTACTGAACCAGCTCGTCAACTTCAAGGCGAACGGCTGAGATGCTGGCCGGTACCAACCCGCATCAAACCGATCGGAACGAGTAGCCGCCCGCGCAATGCGGGCGGCTTTTTTTGGGGGGCTATTGGAGCGATTGCCTTCCGCAAGGGTGACCCTCAAGTCCCGCCGATCAAATCAGCGCACCGTAAATCGAACTTGGTCGACGGTCCCGCCGTTTCCGCTTTGCAAAGACAGTATGTGAATGCCCATGTGCGGCGGCCACAAGACCTGCTCCGATGCGCGAGCGAGCAAGCGTCCGTCGAGCAGCAATGACATCTCGGTGTCCATTCCTTTGGTCGCAATCAGAACACGTTGCTTTTCTACCGGAATGTCAGGATCCAGCGCCAGCGTCGTTCCGTTCGCGGGGCTTGTGATGCGAGCGATTGCATTATTCGGCGTCACCGCAGCGATATCGGTAGTTTGCGTGCCGGACAGAAACCATTCCTGGCGTGGATACTCCGCAGCACTCGAATAGCGCACGCGTGAAGTGACGATGCCTGGCGGTGGTGTGGGTCGTCGCGGTTCGAGCGCGCGATGCAGCGCGATCATGACATCGTGCCATACGGGGGCCGCTCCGGTTACGCCGCTGACATTCTGCATGGCGTCACCTTCGAAATTGCCCACCCACACGGCAACGGTATAGCGCTCGGAGAAACCGACACACCAGTTGTCGCGCATATCCTTGCTCGTGCCAGTTTTAGCGGCGCTCCAGAAGGGAGTATTCAGAAAATTGTCGAGCCCAAAGGTCAACGCGCGCGCGGCGCGGTCGCTCAGAATGTCATCGATGATGAAGCTGGCGTCGCCGGGCAACACCGGCGTGTCAGCGTGAGGATTGTCATTCGCCTGCACATGCAGCGGCGACCAGCGCCCTCCGCGCGCCAGCGTACGATACGCCTGCGCCTGCTCCCAGAGACTCACTTCCGCCGATCCGAGCGCGAGCGAGTAACCGTAGAACTCGCCGTCCTCCACGATGCCGAGATAGCCGAGTTCGTGCAATCGGTTGCGAAACGCCTCGACGCCGACCAACATCAGCGCGCGCACGGCGGGCACGTTGAGCGAACTCGCCAGCGCGGTGCGCACACTGACCTGACCTTTGAAGTCATGGTCGTAATCTTGCGGAATATAGGTGCCGCTAGCGCTCTCGAGGTTGATCGGCGCGTCGTCGAGCAGCGAGGCGGCCGTCAGATAACGTCGCTCGACTGCCAATCCGTAGAGAAAGGGTTTCAGCGTCGACCCTGCCTGGCGCCGCGCGCGAACGCCGTCAACCTCGCTGGCGCGCGATTGCGGACCGGCCGAACCGACGTAGGCGAGAACGTCACCGGTCGCGTTGCCGACAACGAGGATCGCGCCGTCGCGGACGTTGCGTGCGGACAGGGTGCTCAAGTGCTGATTCAGGACATCACGTGCCAGCTGCTGCGTCGCGCGATCGAGCGTGGTCTGCACGCGCTGACCCGGTGTTTTCAACAACCGGTCCGCGAGCTGCGGTGCAAGACGATTCGACGGCAGCGCGAGGTCGATATGCGTCAACATCTGGTTCGCAACAATCTCGATTTCCGCGCACGCGAGCCCCGAATGACGTGCTTGCTCGCGCGCGCAGGCACGCTCGATCACGCGTGCGACTTTGGCCTCCGGGTCGGGCAGCAGCGCCGCCAGCACGACGCTCTCCGCATTGGTCAGGCCGGATGGTGCCTTGTGGGCGAGAATCTCCGCGGCTGCGCCGATACCTTGCAACTCGCCCTGGAATCCCAGCAGATTCAGATAGGCTTCGAGGATCTGCTGTTTGCTCCACCAAGCCTCCAGCGCAACGGCCACTCGGACTTGATGCAGTTTGCGTTGCCACGCTGCGAGCGTACCGCGTGGCCGCGGGAGATTGTCGACCAGCGCGGCGAGTTGCATCGTGATCGTGCTGGCTCCGCGCCTGCGATGATGCAGCAATTGGTCGCGGATCGCGCCGAGCGCGCCTTGCCAATCGACACCGCTGTGCTCCCAGAAGCGCCGATCCTCGCCATTCACGATCGCCTCGACGAGCGCCGGTGATATCGCGTCCAACGGCACCCATTCGAAGCGGCGCACACCCAGATCGACTCGCTTCGTGTCGAGCCGCTCGCCATGGCGGTCGAGCAGATAAGCTTCAGACGGAGTGAACTGGGCGCGAACCGTTGCGAATTCCGGAACCGACACTGGCCACGCGAGCAAGATTGCCAAGGCGAACGCTATCGACAGCAACATGCCGAAAAGCCAACCGAGCTTGCACTTTACGCTCATTTGCTCGCTTCGACCGTCATTGCGTCATTCGGCTGTTCGCCGAACATCTCCGGTGCATACATTGCTTCGACGCGCGTCGCCGGAAGCTGAAATACGCCCGGGTTGTTGAGACGCGCGGTGTACTCGACCGACCAATGTCCTTTCGGCACGAATCGGTAGTAGGAGCGGAACGCATCGAAGCGGCGCTCCTCGAAGGCGAGCCAAGCCCAGCCCGCATGCTCCTCGTCGCGCGCCAGCAAGTTCGATTGGCCGCCGAGGCCGCTGCCGAGGATCGTCGCGCCCGCGGGGACCGGATCGTCAACGACGACCCAACTCATATCGGACTGCGCTTCGAGTTCGAGTTTCACGCGGATCACATCGCCGCGGGTCCAGCGGCCGTCGACTTGCCGCTCGACCGGCGCGATCGTGCGCACAATCTTGTAGCCGCTCGATAATGGTTTGTCGAGCGGCAGCGCAGCGGTGGCGCGGACGGTGATCCAGGGTTTGCCGGAGCCTTCATGCTTGACGGTCAGGTCCGCACGACCTTCCGTCCAGGACAGGTCTGCTTGCGTCGAACCACTGACTTGTTTCCAGTCGATAACTTTCTGCTCGGCCGCGTAATGCAAGCGCGTTTTGCCGTCGACCGGCACCGACTCGAAGGCCGCCGAGAATTTTTCCATCGCCAGCACGCCCCATGCGTTGGCGACGGTAGTGTTCCAATGGCCGAATTGCTGGCGACCGAGCGCGCCGCGCACCAGACGCGGGATATCCTCGCGCCATTCCGGCCGGTCGAGCGTCGCGAGCAGCATGCGGTTGGCATTCGAGTCGCTCGAGATCATGAGCCACCACAGCGCATCGGTGCGTTCGGTCGAAAACGTCATGATCGTGCCCTGGAAGTTGAGGCGCGCGCGCAAGGCGATCAGCGCTGCGTCGCGCCGATCGTTCACTTGCGGAATTTCCTTGACGCGGGTGAGGATGCCGAGCCAGTCGAGCAGCGCCGAGGTCGGCCACAGATTCGGCTCGATCGCGATGCTGTCGAGCATCGCAGCCTTGGCCAGCCCATAACGCGACAGTGCTTCAATCGCGGCAAGCTTGCGAATGGCCAAATCAGCGGTCGGCAGCGCCGAATAACGCACGACCTTGCCATCGACGAAACTAGCGAGCGCCTCGACGAGCCGGTGCTTTTCCTTGTCGGGAATCGACCAACCCGATTCATGGCCGATCGCGAGCACGTAGGCCGTCAATGAGTCGTCGCCATCGAGGCGATCGGTCGGGAAGTATCTGATCAAACCATCGCGATCCATGTAGGCAGGTAAGCGGCGCATCCAACTGTCCCACAGGGTTTGGTCGCGCAATACAACAGCTCGCGAAATGTTTTGCTCGAAACAAATGTACGGATACAGATCCATGAATTCGCGCACGCTATCGAGTCCATCGCCGAGCTTTTCCCGCAACGTGATTTCCAGACCGCCGCGCCCGCGCACGGAACCGGCCGGCCGCTGCGCCGGCAGAGTAAGCGCCGGATCGAGCTGCTCAATCGTGGCCTGATACGTGCGCACCGGGTACGCGGGAATGATGTTTTCGGTGATCTTGATCTCATCCTTCGCAGCGCCGCCGACTTCTTGTGCGTGAACTTCCCAGCTCAGCGTTTTGCTCGTCACCGGAGTTTCGACCTGCCAGACGAGGTCGCGCGACTGGCCAGCAGGAATTGCAATTCGCTGTGACGCCAGTGGCAGCTGAGGCATCGGCGTCAGTGCCGCGGAGACTTCCGCGGTCACGTCGTGATTACTGGTATTGCGCAGTGTGAACGTTGCAGCGTAGCGATCGCCTTCGCGTACCAGCGGCGGCAATCCCGATACAAGGATCAAATCCTGCGCCGTCGCGATATCCGCGCTGCCCGTGCCGAAGTGACCGGCACCTGAGTGCGCAACCGCCACGATGCGGAACGATGACAGCGAATCATTGATCGGCACGGTGACAGTCGCATCGCCGTGATCGTCGAGCGTTACTCGTGATTTCCACAATAGCAGGCTGTCGAACTGTTCACGCGCCCCTTCGCGACCGCCGCCACCGCCGTGGGGCACTGCCTTGCGCCCATAGTGCCGCTTGCCGACAACCTGCATCTGCGCAGTCGAGGTCAACACTTCGAGTCCACGCTCGCCCATCATCGCATCGAGCAAGGCCCAGGTCGGATTTGCGGCGAGATCGAGCAACGCCTCATCGACGGCCGCGACGGCGACCTCGGCACCCGGCGCCAACGCACCGCCGTCGGCGCGCGCGACATGAATGGTCACCTTTGCCTTGTCGCGCACCTGATACGTGCTGTGCTCCGGTGTCACGCGCACATCGAGCCGATGCGGTTTCCAGCCGACCTTGATCTGCGCCATGCCGAGCCGGTAGGCCGGCTTGTTGAGATCGACCAGAGCCGTTATTTCGGCATCTTCGCCGGATTTCTTGGGTGTTCCCTCCGCATGAGCGACGCGGCCGCGCATGGCCAGCACCGAAACAAAAACATTTGGTGCAAAGCTGTCGGCCACCGGCACTTCGACCACTGGCGCTTGGCCGTGCAGCTGCGTCACGAAACTCGACATCACGCCTTCACGCTCCACGGTCACGAGCGCCGTAGCTGAGCGAAACGGCATGCGCACCTGTAAGCGCGCGACATCGCCGACTTCGTATTCCTTCTTCTCCGGAATCAAATCCATACGGTCGCCCGCGGTCCCGCCGAACCACCAATCGTCCTTGCCGACCACCCATATCGACGCCGTCGCCCCGGCCAGCCGGCCCTGGTCATCTTTCGTTTCCGCGCGCACGAGAATTTCCCCCGAGGCGCCTGGTGCGACATCGCACAGCAACAAACCTCGCGCATCGGTCATGCCGCTGCAGGTCGCCGGCAATTTGTGCGTATCGTGGGTCGTTTCGTACGTATAGAAACCGCCGATCACGCGCTTGCGATAGGAATACGTTTTCACCTGATACAACGCCGCCGTCACCGCATGCCGTGCGGCGGCTTTGCCGTCGAGGTCGAGCACGAGCACGCGGAAACGCATTTGCTTGGCGCTCGCGACCCAACCTTCACGGCGGACGCCGACGTTCAGCGCCGAAGGCACCATGCGAACGCGCCCGCTCGCGGTGAGAATCTCGCCGTTCGCATCGGCGTACTCGATTTCAGCGTTCAATAGCGTGGCCCGATCAAGCTTCGGCAGATTCGGAACAGTGACTCGTGCCGAGCCGTTAGCGTCGAGCGAAACGGCAATGACGCGCGCTTTGGCTTTGCTCGCCGATTCCGGACCCGTACCGGCCTCGAAATCATAATCATCGAGCGAACCTGCGCTCGTGCGGATCCCTTCCGTTACCGCATCGCCGCCGAACTCGTAGTCGCGATAATCCGGGAAAGAGATCGCTTGCGGTTCCAGCAGCGTGCGAACTTTCACCGGCAAACCCGACGCTCCGCCTCCGGAAAGATAGGCAACATGCAGGTCCAATGTGGCTGCTTGCGGATTCACGAGTGGCCGCGCCGATCCGCTCACACTCCCGCGCATCGAAGGCAGGCGGAATTGCTCGACTTTGAACTGCGCGCTCCAGCGTCCATCGCGCTCGCCGCTGACGATGGCAACGCGATAGTCACCAAGCTTCGCTTCGTCGGGAATTTTCCACTGTGTCTCGGCCGTTCCGTTCGCATCGAACGTCGCATCGACGTTGTACTCTTCTCCGCTGCCTTCATGGGTAATGCGAATCGTCCGCGTGTCCGGTACGCCATCGGCCATGGCGATACCTGGCATCGTGTGTTTCCGCAGAAAATGTTTCATCGACACGGTTTCGCCTGCGCGGAACAGGCTGCGATCCAGGACCGTGTGGTACGTCGTTGTGTTCCACTTGCTGCCAGTAGGCAGGCTGAACGCCGAGGGCGCAATGCCCTGGTTCCAGCCCGACTGCATGAAACTGAAGTCATCACCTTTTTTCGCGGTGATGAACAACGGATCCGGTGAGTAATTCGAGCAGCGCTCGTTGCTGCGCGGATCGCCGAGCGATCGCTCGATGCTGGCGATCCCATCCTTGTCGGTGCGGCCATGCCAGACTTCGGAGCCTTGGCAGTACATCGTGATCGCAACGTCGGCGTCGGCGACCGGTTCGCCGGTGTCGAGTTGAGTCACCCAGACACGCGACGCTTCGCGGCCCCACTTGAAGTGCACGGCGAGGTTCGTCACGAGTGCCGAGGTTGCGACATAGCGCGTTTCATCGCGTCCGAGCAGCGCGTTGCCAAGAATGCGGCTTTGCAGTTCCACCACATAGAAGCCCGGCTTGCCCAACGGAATGCCGACGACCTGCGTCGGCTTCTTTGCCCCCAACGTGGGTACCGACAGCGTCTTCGGACTGTCCTGGGCGGTGAACACCGATTCCGTTGCGCTCGTGTCCTCCCAGACTTCGCGAGTCTGGTCGCTGGCTTCAGCGTCGCCGTCATCGAGCTTGCTCTTCATCGCTCGGCGTTGTTTCAACTCCTCTTGCGAGAGTCGGACCCAACGGCCCTTGCGCTCATCGGAACGCTCCACCCGGCGCAGCCAATCGGCGATGACGGCGGGATCGTTGTCCAGCCGCAACGTTTTTCCGGGCAGTTCGGCCTGCTGCCCTGGCAGATCGGTCTCGAGATTGCGGACTGTGACCGGGAGGATTCCGCCCTCGGTGGCTTCGAGAATGCCGAAATGCCCCGAGAATTTCGCCAGTGGCGGATACTCGTCGACTCGCACTTGCAGCGGGAAACGTGCTGCGTTTTCCAGCGGGCGCCCGACATCGTCGACGAGATCGGCAGGCAGGACGGCGGTCAGCGGCGAATTGCCAGGAAATGGTCCGTTGAATATCACCTCGCTCAACGTCGGGACTTCCTTCGTCGCCCTGGATGCCGGTCTCAGCAAGTGGCCGTCAACCGTCTTGAGACGGACTCCGAGCGCTTTGGCACGAGGCACCTCGGCGGTGAATTTGACCGAGATCGGCAGCAGCGGAATACAGCCGCTGCGCGGATTCGACCGCGTACACTCGACTTGAGCCGTGAACGCGGGACGCACCTTGAACGCGAGTTTCTGGTCTTCAGTCGTGAGAATGCCAGAAACCGTCGCAATGCCTTTGCCCCACAAGAGGTTCATCTGCGTACCGGGCGGCAGCGGCCGCTGACACAGCACGGCGACGACCGATTCCTCAGTGCTTTCCAGAGTGCGGTTGCGCACGCGCGCATGCGATTCGTCGCCGGATTTCCACAACAGGCGAAAATAGTCGTACCCGAAGTCGGCGCGCGCCTTGAGCACGGTCGCGCGTTCGTCCCCGGTCAAAACATGCACTGCAAGCTGTTCGGCGATGCCCTCCACGACGCAATGCGCGTTGGCTTCGATCGAAACGGCCGTCGCGGGTGCATCGAGTTTGAGGAGGAATACCTGGTTTTCGTCGATGACTTCCCAGCCTTCGTGAGGGAATGAGGCGACGATTGCCGGGCCGCCGGTGTTGAATTCATAAGCACTCGTCCCGGCAATCGCTTTGCCATCGAGCGTCTCCAGTCCTTTCTTTGGGCTGAAGCGACAGCGCACGCCCGCCGGCAAATCGGCATCGAAATCGTAGACCCAATTGCGTCCGTCGGCCCAGCGTCCCTTGCCGGGAGCTGCGCAGTCGATGTCAAACGGATCGGCCAGGCGCGGATCGCCGAGCGCGACCATGGGCAGACTGAATCGCGCCGAGACCTGGCGAATGTCTGCAACGGTGCCTTGCGGCGAGAAGAATTCTACTCGGGCCGCCTCGGCCGCCTCGGCTTTGGTAGCCCGGTCAGCGTTTGCGTATGAGGAAGCCAAGCACAATAATCCCGTCGCGAAGGCCGAGTTGAATATCCCTTTCATCCGATCGCCCCTTTGCTATCCGACGCCTGGACAAACGTTTCGCCGTCGGTTTCTCGAACACATGAGATATCCTGAGGCTAATTGTATTTGCGCTTGAAGTCTTTCTTGGGGCGGAATTCTACAAATGTCCTAGCGCTAGTATGCAAAGGCGTTCCGACCAAACTCAGATCGTCTACATTTCTTTCGCTCCATTTCGCTTCGCTAGGAGTAGGATGCATTTTCCAGACAATGCACCAAGAGTGGCGCCGATGAAAATGTTGCTCAAAGCCTGCCTCGCTGCCGCATTGCTCGGCGTCGCCTCCGGCGTAGTGGCGTCGCCGACGATCGAGCTCAAGGACGGTAGCCGCATCGAAGGCGAGATCCAAAGCGTTGAGAATGGTGTGTACACCGTGCTATCGCCCAGCATCGGCACCGTGCATATCGCGCAATCGAGCATCGTGCGGATCGTGTATGGCGGCGATGCGGCCAATGCGGCGAGTTCGTCAGGTAAATCGTCGGCGAGCGACGACGCCACGACCCGCGACATTCAGCAACTGCAGACCCGTCTGGCGCAGGATCCGGCGGCCATGCAGTCGATCATGAGCCTACAGTCCGACCCGCAAATCCAGGCAATCCTGAACGATCCGGCCATCGTCAAGGCCATTCAGGAGGGGGACTACATGAGCCTGCTCGGCAACGCGAAGATCCAGGCATTGGAAAGCAATGAGCATTTGCAACAGCTGCTACAGCAGCAAGCGCATTGATCACGTCATCACATCACTGACACCGCAACTACAAGGCACCCGAGCAGAGCCGGTTGGCTGCCGCGCGCAAGAGTACTCGAGAGTAGATCTTGTGGAAGCCGAGCAGCGCGCGGAACGCGCCGCCCATGCTTTCCTCGTCTGTACCACGGTTAACGCTGGGCACCACGGCAGACCCAAAGAACAGGCGCGTTCCTCGATTGTTCACAGCAGGAGCACACATGAGCCACGATCGTGTGCGGCCGCGAAAGTCGGACAAGAGTAGCTGATCGGGTTCACGAGCTTCGACGCTCCAGGCAGCGAACGAGGTGCGTTTTCCGGTAGCTAGTTCTCTGGCCTGTTGATCGGTAGACGGCCGTGCAACGAACCACGCAAGCAGCCGCCGCTCCAGTTTGAACACTGTAGTGGTGTAGAAGGCCTCAACGTACTCGGCGTGGGAAATAATTCTTGTGACTTCCGTGACGTAACAGTCCGCGTAGGCACCTCCATGCAGATATCTGCGGAGTAGGGCATTGTCGGGCAACTCGCACGCTTGTGTGGACGTCATCGCTGAAGGCCTGGATGCATTGTCACCTGTGCAACGACTAAAACAAGTCACTGCGCTTCTTTGGCTTGATGGCTTGGAAAAAGTTGTACCCCAAGCCGATATCCGTTATGAAACGCACCACAAGAGCAGGAACCGCAATAAGTGCGTGAATGACCATTGCGACGGCGGCATAGAAACCGAACTCGATAGCGCGCAGCCGCAAAAAGCCTTTACTAGAAGCCTTTACCTCCAGTGCTGACTCGCGAAGCTGCGCAACGTTCTGCCATTCGCCAGCGTCGATGCGTGAACGGGTGTCGCGAGCGTATAGATTCTTGCTCCGAGTGCCACGATCAAAGGCACGCCACATGCGCCGGGGCTCGAGAACCAAGCCGGTCGACAGCGCAATAAGATTCATGAAAGCCAGTGTGGGAGAAACCAGGAGTGAGCCGGTGCCGAGCTCCCAGGCACTTACCTCGCCTTCGCCGATACGCCCCACGCTGTAGCGGGTAATCAAATGGTGGAGGTCGTGATATTTCAAGTAGCGATATCGTGCCTCAACATTGGGCAGCGGCACGAGCAGGCACCCAGTGTAAACCGGCACGGTGAGCGGTCGAGCGCCGACGACCTCGCCAAAGCCGTGTTTGACGTAAAACGCGGAAAGTTCTTGTTGGAGTTGCACTGATGTCCCTGGCATAGCTGACGCTTAAGCTAAACGGTTGTTGCCGCGATGAGTAAACAGTCTATCGCAACCCGGTTCGACAGTCCGCCTGAGCGAATCGAAGACGGTCAGCAATCGTTCGTCAACAACGACCGGCGATGACCGTCCGCATTACCACGTTTTCTTTACGAGCAGTTCGATTCGACGCGGATCGCCGAGTCGAGATCCGACTTCCGCTGCGCTCAGCTGGAGGCGTTCAACGTACTTTTCATTGAGCGCGTTTGTCGCGATCAGCGCACTCTCCCATTTCGCCGTGCGATACCCGCATCGAAAGCTGAGCACGTCATATCCCGGCAGATATCCAGAGGGGTTGTAGTACTGCGCTCCGGCGGCGCGATAGGCATCCGCAGCGCCGTACCACCCTTGCGCAAGGCCGTAGCGCACGCCGATTGTGGCTGTTTGCGGCGGCGCCTCCGACGTGGCATCGCCGTCGCGGTAGACGGACGAACTGAAGCGCGAATTGAGTGCGCCGAACCCCGCGCGCAATCGCCAACGGTCGGAAAGATCCGCATCGAGTTCGAATTCGAGTCCGTGATTGCGCACACTCGCGAGAATCGGATCGCCGCTGGGGCTCGACAAGTAATACGTGTAGCGGTTACGGATCGTGCCTTCGAACGCCGAGAGTACAGTATGCAAAGCGCCGTCGAGCCAGCGTGCCCGCCAGGACAGTTCAAGATTTTCGCTACGCTCCGGTGCGTACGCGGTGACCCTTCCTCTGTCGATCTGCCCGCCGCTGCGGAAACCCGTGCCATAGCTCAGGGCGAACGCCTGCTCGGCCCAGGGATGCCATTCGATCACGGCTAGTGGAATCGGCACGCGATAGCCATAACTGCGGTTTGCAGAAGCGAATTCGGTTGTGCGCTCGTATAGCCAGCGCGCACCCAAACCTGTGGTCCAGGCGTCGTTCCAGGAGTGCTCGACCCAAAACGATGCGCTATCTGTAGAGGCCGCGAAATTGTTCACTCCAGCAAGCGGCGTGTGGAACGACGTCACGATGTGATACCGGTCAAGTCCCGCAACGATCGTCCAGTCCGGCGCGGGATGCTCGCTTATCGCCAAACCCGAGCGACGTCGCAGTTCGTAGTCCGACCAGTGCCTTTCGCTCGGGTACAAGGTGGATTCGCGCGAGATCGTCGTGATCGACGAATCCGCTTCAATTGACCAACGATCCGGTTGGTCATAGCGCACATGCCCTGCGGCGCCGCGCGCGTGCGTCTGCGCGACGATCGGATGGCTGGCGTAGCTGTTGCGGTCGAACGGATCGAACAGCGGGGGCGGCTCGCCCGGGATGTGTTCGGGCGCCACGACCTGACGATCACTGGTGTCGCCGGACAGCGCAAGTGCAGAAATTTGTGCGCTGAGACCCGAGTCAGGCGTGTATGCCACCTTGATGCGGCCAAAATCATTGCGGCGTTCGTCGACATTCGCCTGCGGCACTCGGACTTGGTGCACGAAGCTCGGCAATTCGTGTCGATCGAGTGCTGCCGTGACCGCGACATCGGCAATCGGCAACGGGCCGGACCAGGAAAACGCACCGTTGCGCGCGCCGAGATTGCCGATTCCGAGCACGGCACTCGCGCTAGGCTCCGCAGCCGGCAGCGCAGTCTTGAGCGAGATCATGCCCGCCTGCGATTCTGCGCCGAATTCGAATGCGCGCGGTCCGCGCGCCAACGTCAGGTTTGTCACGTCGCCGAGCGGCACCAGTTCGTCATCGAGCAGACGCGTGCCGAGTTCAATGCCATCGAACATGACCGTGAGCGCGGGGAAATAATCGGTGTCGCGTTCGGTGCCGCGGATCGCGAGCGATTGGCCCGATCCATAGACGTTCGGTGCGTACCACCCGATCTGATTGAAACCGAGCAGCGGCCCGGTATCGAGCCAGCGCTGATCGAGCGCAGTTGAAGCGCTGGCGTGCTCGACGAGCGGCGTCGCGAGCGCGCTATCCGGACGTTGCACGGTCGGCACGGGCTCGCCTTCGATGTCGAGCGCCGGCAATTCCATGCGCGGCGGCGGCGACCCGGCAACAACTTCGAGCGTACCATCGTCGAGTCTGCGCCAGGCGAGGCCACTGGGTTGCAGCAATCGGTCCAGCGCTTGCTCGAGCGTGATCGGCTGCTGCAGCGACACGCAGGCGATCGCTGACCTGCGCCCGCTGCTGTCGACGATGCGCACGTGGAACGTCCGCGCGATCGGTTCCAGGCAGGTCAGCAGCGATGCGGATCCCGGTGGTACTGTGGCGGCCGCGGCTAACGATGCGTTCGCGTGCAGCGACACTGCCGCGGACATCACCACGAACATCGCGACTCGCGCCATCAATCCTCAACCACGTAGAGCAGATTCGGAATGTGCCGCAGTTTAAGCCCATGCGTTTTGGCGAGCGTGACGAGCGCCGCCTCGGGATGGTCGAGCGGAAATGTCGCGGTGACCGGTGCCGACGCACGAGCGTTGGCGCGAAACACAACGTGTTCGGGCAGATAGCGGGCGATTTCGATCACGACTTGTTGCAATGGCACGCGCTCGAAGCTGAGCACGCCGCGCGTCCACGAATAGCTCTCAGGCGCAAGTGTTTCGCTGCGAATGGCGTGACTGCGTGTGTCGACGAGCACGCGCTGTCCAGCCTGAACCAGCGTTGGTTCGGAATGATCGTCCGCGCTCACAGCGACAGTGCCCTCGGTCACGCCGACTTCGACGGCGTCGGCGTGCCGCGCGACGATAAAGTGAGTGCCGACCGCGCGTGCTTCGACGCCCGCGCAATGCACCCGGAACGGATGCGCGGGATCCTTTGCCACTTCGACGGCGAGTTCGCCGCGCAGCAGGTCGACATCGCGCCGATCGGGCGCGAACGGCAGCGCGACGGCGCTATCGGTATTCAACTGCAGCACCGATCCGTCCGCAAGGCGTTCGACACGCAGCGCACCGATCACGGCATGCGCGTCGCTGCGCCAGTCCTGCCACGCGTGCGGTGCCCAGATCACGACGAGCACCAGCAGTAGCGGCGCGACTGCGGCACTCGTCCAGATCGGCCAGCGGCGCGCGGCGTGTTGCGGGATCGCGACGGTCGGCGCCGCTTGCGCGAGGGCGTAACCCGCGGCAGCGACGTCCGCATACGCGAGGCGATGGCGCGCGTCTTCGGCAAGCCAGGCATCGAAGCGCTCATTCTCGTCCGGCGACAGCGCGCGCGTCATCGCACGCGCATGCCAGCGCGCTGCTACCTCGTCGACGGCTTTAATGTCTTTCATGATCGCCTCTGTACGGAGACGCGGCATGGCGCGCTTTCCCCTAATTTGTGCTGGCGCGCGATGCTGACGCATAGCGCCGCTGCGCTGGCGAATACGACGATCATTGCCGTCCCCGCAAGCGCAGCTGCGCAGTCAATTGCGCCAAGGCGCGCGCCAGATGGTTCTCGACCGTTTTTGGCGTTATGCCCAGGCGGGTCGCAATTTCTTTCTGCGAATAGCCTTCGACGCGGGCTAGTTGCAGCACGGCACGTGCGCGCGCCGGCAGCCCTGCAATTGCCTTTGCCACGAGCGCGACTTCCTGCCGTGCGGCGGCGACCTGGTCGGTGGCCGGTGCTGGCTCCGACTCGACATGCAAATCCGCGTGTTGCGTCGCGACGAGGTGTCGACGCAATTGATCGCGCGCGAGATTTGTGGCCGCGTGGAACAGGAACGCGCGCGGATTTTCGACATGTTCGCGCTGCATGGTCGCGACGAGTCGCATGCCGGCTTCCTGCGCAAGATCTTCCGCCAGCGCCGCATCGCCACAAAGGCGCTTGAGAAAACGCGTCAACTCGGTATAGGAGTCCGCATAAACGGCCGCAGCTTGCGCATCGCCGCGTGGCGTGTCCTGCGTCATGTCGAGGACGCACGCATGCGGTAGACGATCGGCAGCTGCAACTCGATCTTGCCACTGCGTTCGCTGGCGAGTTCCGCGGGCAGCGGCGATGCGTGGGCGAGCAAGTCGAGTGCAGCTTGGTCGAGTAACGCGTGGCCCGAACTCTGTTCGACGCGCGCATCGATGAATCTGCCATCAGGCATCAGCGTCACGCGCAACCGCACCACGCCTTCCAGGTGCGCGCGCCGCGCCGCCAGCGGATAAGTGCGGTAACGCGCGAGCCATTCGAGCACACGCAGATCGATTGTGGGGGCGTCGCGCGACACCGGTGCGCTAGCGCCCGCTTGTGCCGACGGTGCCGCATCGGTGGACGCTTGCGAGTTCCCCTCGATCGCAGACACGGCGTCCGAAGGTATTGCCGGCGACGCAATTTTTGCTTGCGTGTGCACAATACGTTCAGCATGCACTTTCTCGGGTTTGCTGGGCGCCGTGGCGGATGTTGCATTGTCGACCGGCATCGGCGCAGCGCTGACGGCGGCTGGCGCCGGGACCATGCGTGGCGACAACTCCACTTCCACGCGTAGTTCGTGGGACGTGGGCGGCAGCGACGTCGAAAACAAGTACCAGAGCACACCGACAAGTGCGGCGTGCACGCACAGCGACAACAGCAACGCACGCGCGATTGAACGCGCCGCTGGCGTTCGCATCGGTGCAGCAACCCCACCAGGCAATTGTCCGATCATGCAGCGTGCACCGTTGCAGCTCTGGTCCGGCGCCGTTAGCGCGAGACGGGATACGTCGGCGCATCCTGCACCGCGCGGGAACATAGCACAGCATATAACGCTGACGGACGATCGAGCCGGACAATGCGCTCGATCGGTAGTTGCGAATGTTCCGCCAGCTACCGAATTTCGATTGGGGGATTCTCGGCACTGCGACGTCTTCTGTGTACAACAGGCACGTGTGGCTTGGTTGCGACACGTCACGCCGATCGCGGCTCGCCTGCACTCTGTAACCTGAAAGGAACTGTATGCACACATTTTATCGCGGGGCGTTCGGCGTCGGTCTCGTTTTCCTCGCCACTGCAGCGTTTGCGCAGGACGTCGTTACGGGTTGGTATGTCGGCGCCGGCGCGGGCGCCGCGAACTACTCGGACAACATTCCACAGCAGATCTCTGCCGCGTATGCCGGCAACGTGACGTTCGACCTGATTGGCGCGACGACGCCCGACAGCACGGATACGGCAAGGCAAATATTTGTCGGTTATCGGTTCACCCGGCTGCTCGGCGTGGAGATTGGTTATCAGGATCTGGGCAACGCACGCACCTTCTACAGCCTCAATTCGTACCAGCCGATATTCGATGCTGTGCCACTGCTGCTCAGAGGTGAATATCGCGTGCGTGATTACAATGCCGCGCTCGTTGTGTCGTGGCCGGTCAGCGCCAGATTCGAGCTGCTCGCGCGCGGCGGCCTTGCGCAGACACGTCTGGATTACGACGAGCACGGCAATGATGCGGGCGGCAACCCGTATTCGTTCCATGCGCGCACGCGCACGCGCTCGAGCCCGCAGGCCGGCATCGGCGCGCTGTGGCGCTTTGCGCCGCATTTCGCGCTGCGCCTCGACCTCGACCGTACGTTCGACGTCGGCAAGACGTTCGCGCTCAACGCCGACAGCAACGGTCGCTTCGACCATGTCGATGCGTGGACGCTGAATCTGGTGTGGAAACCATAGAGATCGTGTTGTCGCGATTCAACCTCGACCCCGGAGCTGTGATGATAAGAAATTCAATAACGACTGCGATCCTTGCCGGCTTTCTCGGCTTTGCCAACGACTCAAGCGCGGTCAACCTGAATCCGCATGGGCTGGGTCAGGTTCTGATCTACCCTTACTACACGGTCGAGGCAGGCCAGCAGACGCTGCTGTCGGTCGCCAACACGACCAGCATCGGCAAAGCGGTGAAAGTGCGTTTTCTCGAAGCGTACAATGGACGCGAAGTTCTTATCTTCAACCTGTTCCTATCGTCTTACGACGTGTGGACTGCGGAGATCTTCGCGTTATCCGATGCTGGGCTGCCCGGCAATGCGGCGGCCATCTTTACTGCGGACAATAGCTGCACGGCACCCAGCTTCACGCAGGGGCCGCTGGCCAACGGCCTTCGCTATCAGGCGTTTTTACCTTACGCCTTTGTGGATGCGAATACCGATACGGGCCCGACGACCGACGATCGTACGCGCGAAGGCCATTTCGAAATGATCGCGATGGCGGATGTGATTCCTGAGAGCAAGCTCGACGTCGACATCAGCCACGTCAACAGTGTGCCGCCCGGCTGCCCACTAGCCGAAGCGGATTTCGAGATGCAGACCGATACGGTGCCGCCGACCTCGGGTCTGTTCGGCGCAGCGAGCATCGTCAATGTAGGCGAAGGCGTGTTCTATGCGTACAACGCCGATGCGATCGACGGCTTCACCCATGTCGCATTCAACACCCCCGCTGGCGATCCACAACCGAACCTCGCATCTGCCAACGACCGCGACAGTCCGCTAACGGCCACATCGCGCGTACTCGCCGAAGGTGAATTGCTCACCTCCACCTACGCCAACCCGATCGACGCGGTGAGTTCCCTGTTCGCGGCTGACAGCGTCTACAACGAATACGTCACCGCCCAAGATGGCGCGATCGGTACCGACTGGGTGCTGACGTTTCCGACCAAGCGTTTCTACGTCGATCCGCTGATTGTCACGACTGTGTTGCCGCCGTTCGAGCATCTGTTCGGCGCAGTAGAGAACGGCAACGACTTGGCCTTATCTTGCACAACCGTCCACGCCAGCGTCTTTGATCGCGAAGACAATGTGATAGGCGACAACTCGAACTGCGGTTTCATATGCCCGCCGGGACCACCGCCGCCATCGGTATGTCTTGAAACCAACGTGATCCGTTTCGCCGCAGCGAGTGTTCTTGGGTCGGAACTACCAGCTGAGACCAGCCTCTCCCTGAGTCAGGGGATGTTGAAGCTGAATCTGGCTCAGGACGGCCATGACATGCGTCCAGCCACTAACGGTAACGTCTTCCATGGCCTGCCGGTCACGGGTTTCGCGGTCACCCGATTTGTCAATAACTTCGTGCCGCACCCGGGCGGAGGCTATGCCATGGCGAATTACACCGCGGCCTATCATCATCGGCAAACTACAATTTGCACAGGCAATAACGGCGACCCGTGTTCATAAACTGCCGCTGGAGTCACGGCCCATTTGCTTGCATGGTCTCAAGCGCCTCTTGGCACTGCGCCTCGGTCTTGTAGACGATGAATTCGATCTGGGCGTTGATTGGGCACATGTGCGAAGGCACCTCAAGGCCAAACGCATCGGCGCTCACGGTGCATTCCGACATCCGCGCCAGATCCTTGTCGGTGATCTTCTTGCAGTGGCTGTCTGCATCAAGCCAATTGAAGCCGTAACTGCCGGGTTGGGGCTTGCGATCGACGGCGGACACGCCCGACACGGCAAGCAGAACCACTGCTAGGCCAAGTTTCGAAATCATCGAAAGCTCCTTACGGGGCGTGACGCTTCATGTCTCGGAAAGTTCATCAGATCCAATAGCTGTGCACTATATCGGGTTGCAGACTCGTATTCGACGGCAGAGGTCAGTGAAAGATGTGAATGCTGACGCGTAGCGCACGGCTTACCCGCTCGTCTCGATCCGCTCCACACGCGTGAATCCGCGCGGCAGGTTGCCGCCGCGCTGGGCGCGGTTGCCGTTGTATTCGACGAGATCGGCCCACTTCAGGATCAGCTTGCGCTGGCCCGCCCACAGTGTGACTTCACCGCGGCCTTCGGCGACGACGGCGATGCCGGCGACGCGCTCACCTGAGGCCAGTTTTGCTTTCGGGATCTCGATCAGCTTGTTGCCCTTGCCGCCATTGTCGAGTTCGGGCAGTTCGGCGACCGAAAACATCAGCAGATGGCCTGCGTTCGTCGCCACGACGATGCGGTCGCGCGCAACCTCGCTCACGTAGGCGGGCGCGAGCACGTGCGCGTCGTCATCCATGTTGATCAGCTGCTTGCCGGCCTTCTTGTTCGCCAGCAGCGCTTCAAACTTGGTGACGAAGCCGTAGCCGAAATCGGTGGCAAGCACGAGTTTCGTTGTCGGGTCGGCGATCGCAACCGCTTCGAAGCGCGCACCGGGCGCTGGCGTGAAGCGGCCAGTCAGCGGCTCGCCGTTACCGCGCGCGGAGGGCAACGTATGGGCTGGAGTCGAATAACTTCTTCCCGCCGAATCGATGAACGCGACGTTCTGCGTCGTTTTTCCTTTCGCAGCATTGTGGAAACTGTCGCCTTCGCGATAACTCAGGCTCGTGGCGTCAACCTCGTGGCCTTTCGCCGCGCGTACCCAGCCTTTTTCCGACAGCACGACCGTGACCGGCTCGCTGGGGACGAGCGCGGATTCGTCCAGTGCCTGCGCGACTTCGCGTTCGATGATCGGCGAGCGGCGCTTGTCGCCATATTTCTCGGCGTCGGAGGTGAGTTCTTCCTTGATCAGGCTCTTGAGCTTTGCCGGCGACTTCAGCGTAACCGCGAGGCGCGCACGTTCCTCTTCGAGCGCGTCGCGTTCGGCGTTGAGCTTCATTTCCTCCAGGCGCGCGAGCTGGCGCAAGCGCGTCTCGAGAATGTAATCGGCTTGTTCCTCGCTCAACCTGAAGCGCGCAATCAGCACCGGTTTCGGCTCATCCTCGCTGCGCACGATGCGAATCACTTCATCCAGATTCAGGAACGCGATGCGCAGGCCTTCGAGCATGTGCAGGCGCCGCTCGACTTTGTCCAGGCGATGCTGCAGGCGCCGTCGCACCGTGTTCGTGCGGAACGTCAGCCATTCGTTGAGGATCTGCTTGAGATTCTTGACTTGCGGCTTGCCGTCGAGACCGATCAGATTCAGATTGATGCGATAGCTGCGTTCCAGGTCCGTGGTCGCGAACAGGTGCTGCATCATTTCGTCGAGATCGATGCGGCTGCTGCGCGGAATCAGCACGAGCCGCACCGGGTTTTCGTGATCGGATTCATCGCGCAGGTCCTCGAGCATCGGCAGTTTCTTCGCACGCATCTGCTCGGCGATCTGGGCGAGGATTTTCGACGGCGACACCTGGTACGGCAACGCAGTGATCACGACATTGCCACCGTCGGCCTGGTAGATCGCACGGCAGCGCACCGAGCCGTTGCCAGTCGAGTACATCGCCTTGAGCTCGGCCTTGGGCGTGATGATCTCCGCCGCGGTCGGGAAATCCGGACCTTTCACGTGCCGGCACAATTCGGCGATGCTCGCTTCCGGTTCGTCGAGCAGATGGATCGCCGCGCTCGCGACTTCGCGCAGATTGTGCGGCGGAATGTCGGTGGCCATGCCGACGGCGATGCCGGTTGAGCCATTGAGCAGCACGTGCGGCACGCGCGCCGGCAGCCACGACGGCTCTTTGAGCGTACCGTCGAAATTCGGTGTCCAGTCGACTGTGCCTTGGCCAAGTTCCTCGAGCAGCAGTTCGGCGATCGGCGTGAGCTTTGATTCGGTGTAGCGCATCGCCGCGAACGATTTCGGATCGTCGGGCGAGCCGAAGTTGCCTTGGCCGTTGATCAGCGGATAGCGATACGAGAACGCCTGCGCCATCAGCACCATCGCCTCGTAGCACGCCGAATCGCCATGTGGATGGAACTTGCCGATGACGTCACCGATCGTGCGCGCGGATTTCTTTGGCTTGGCGCCGGCGTCCAGGCCCAGTTCGCTCATCGCATAGATGATGCGGCGCTGCACGGGCTTGAGCCCGTCGCCGACGAAAGGCAGCGCGCGGTCGAGCACCACGTACATCGAGTAATCGAGATACGCGCGCTCGGCGTAATCCTTGAGCGGGATCTGTTCGAAATTCGCTTGCAGGTTCATGGTCGGGATACCGGAAAACGTATCCCGCTAGTTTGCCGCAAAGTGCGAGTGAATTCGCGCCTTGACAGGCCAATCGCGACCTGCGGCATGGCACGTCCATGCAGTCGGGAATGTGTGGGGCTGCGTTAGCGAACGGGTCGCGCGCTTGCGTTCCGGTCAATGTCTTTCAGGCGGCAGCAAGCCGCGAACCGAGCGTACGCAATGCGCGCGCCACGATCATGCGCGCGCCGTCGACGCTGCTGCCCGTCGCGCCGGCGATTTCGCCGAAGCTCATGCCGTGCTCGACGCGCAGCGAAAGATGTGTGCGCTGACGCGAATTGAGTCTGCGCAGCGCGCCAGCGTAAGTGCGCTCGCGTTCATCGCCAAGCAATGCTTCGACGACGGGGTCGCCGCCTTCGCTGAAGCCGTCATCGATTTCCACGCTCTCGCCACGGACGCGCTGACGGCGCCATTCGCGCCGCGCTTCATTGAGAACGATTTGCCGCAAATACGCGAGAAAGCTGCCGTTGCCGCGTACTTCGAATTCGTCGAGCTTGTTCAATGCACGCAGGAATGCGTTCTGCACCAGGTCGTCGGCGTCATGAATGCCGCACGCCTTGCAGCGCGATGCCCAGCGCCGCAAAGCGGGCAGGGTACGGCCGCACAGCTGCTGACGCGCAACGGGGTCACCAGCGCGAGCGCCGGCGACGAATTCCTCGACCTGCAAGGCGCCGTCGTCCGGCCCTGTCGTTTCTCCGTCCCCGTACTCGGTGTACATGCGCAGCCTGTCTCCAAAAGTGGATTGATGCGCATTGTCGAAAACGTCTCGCGCATGCGTCCAATGAAAGATCGCTATGCGCCGATGCGGGCGTCTTATGCCGATAACGCGGTGGAATCGCCTTATCGCCGGCGGTTATCGCTGCTCGACCGTGCGCACGCGCCGGCGATTCGCGGCGACCAGCGCATCGTCGGCGATTGCGCCATCGCCGTCGCCTTGCATGCGATTTTTCTTGAGCAAGGCAGGGCACTCCTGCGTGAGGGTATCGATCACGGCGCGCTGCAGGCGCGTGTAGTACGGCTGCTTGTGGAACTGCAGGATCACCGGCACCTCGAACGCGCGGTAACCCGGCACCGCGCGCACGTGGTGTTCGGGCTTGACCAGATGCACGGGCACGACCGCGCGGCCAATGCCTTCCGAAACCGCATCGATCAACCCGTAGATGTCATCGAAATAGGCACGCAACATTTTCGGCACGGTCGCGCCGGTCTGGCTGAGGAAGAACTTCTCGGTGAAGTTGTCGCGCGGCTCATGGTCGATGTAGCAATCTTCGCGGCCGGTATGGCGAGTTGACTCGATCAGGATGTTGCGTTCCACACCGATCTGGACATTATCCACGCCCATGCGTTCGCATTCGGACAACGAGACGACGAAATCGACCTTGCCGTCGGTGAGCCAGTCGTGCAGTTCGTTGACTTCGGTCTTGAATGCCTGACATGAGAGGCGCGGATGCGCGCGCAGCAGTGTGCCGAGCGCAGGGACGATCACGGATCGCAATGCGGAGGAGAACGAGGCAATGCGGAAAAACCCGCCGAGTGTCTGATCCTGCGCGTTGCCGCCCACGAGAGTCGCCAGCAACTCGGCTTCATGGTGTTCCACCATCGCACCGTGGCGCTGGAGCAAGCGCCCGGACTCAGTGAGCTCCAGGCCGCCATGCAGGCGCACGAACAGCGGCTGGCCGAGCGTTTCTTCCAGACTCTGGATGCGTTTCGTCAGCGCCGGCTGCGTGATGTGCAGCGATTCGGCGGCGCGCGAAAAATTCAGCTCGCGCGCGAGCATCATGAACGATTCTATCTGCGTCGACGACAAGCGCGTGCCCACGGCGCGCTCCTTTCTGTGGCCCGTTTCATCATAACAGGCCGGCATCGCGCCATTCGTGAGGGTTATCGTCATAACGGGAGATGCTTCGAGCAGATGCGTTCGTTTTTGCTGGCGCATGGCTTTACGTCAGTGCGGCCTGCTGTTCGGCCGCGGTTTACCGTGCGCCGGCGTTTCGAGAACGCCGCGATCTTCGCCGATGACTTTCAATGCTGAGGAACCTGCATGAATTGGACGAGAACTCTGCCGTGGCTACCGTTACTAGCCGGCCTCATCTTTGGCAACGCGGCGGCCGCGACATTCACGGTCACCGGTGCTGGCGACAATGGCGGCGTGAATCCCGCGCCGAACGCGGGCACCGGCACCTTGCGTCAGGCAATAGTCGACGCCAATGCCGCGGCTGGCGACGACTTGATCGCTTTCAACATCCCAGGTAGCGGCGCGCACACGATCACGCTGGCAGGCCAGCTTCCGGCGATCACCGGCAATCTCGTCATCGACGGTTCGACGCAAGGCGGGTACGTATTCAACACGAACGCGCCGGATCAGGGCGGCCTCAGCACGCAGCAGACAATCGAAATCAATGGCAACGGCCAGACCTACGGCTTGTACGCGTCGGGTGCGATCAGCTGGGCGGTTGAACATCTGGTGCTAAACGGATTCAGTGGCACGCCGATCATGGGCGAGCCGAACCAGATCAGCGGCATGTTGACGGTGCGCGGCTGTTTCATCGGCACGAAGACCGACGGCACGGCGTTTCCCTCGGGCTACGGCAACGGCGGCACTGCCATCCACACCGGCGCCGGACACGCGCAGATCGGCGGCGCGCTGCCGGGCGAGCGCAATTTGATTTCCGGCAACAGCAGCGGCGGCGTTCTGGTGCAAGGGCCCGCGATCATCGAGGGCAATCTGATCGGGCCAGACGCAAGCGGCACGCTCGCGATCGGCAACGGGCCGAGCAGCAACTGGCCGGGAATCGTATTGCCCGGAAACTTCCCGGACATTCGCATAGGCTGCACGGGATCGGGTTGCAGCAGCGCCGCGTCGCGCAACGTGATATCCGGCAATCACACATTCGGCATTGGCATCTGGGATACCTACAGCCAGGGCAGCGGTGGTCTGGAGATCAAGGGCAACTACATCGGCACGGACTGGACTGGTACC
>Ga0163163_10000724_pt1 | contig 28021 bp, 21 predicted proteins | sample S65metaG_FD_119766 | JGI IMG/M metagenome (GOLD analysis project Ga0163163, IMG submission 119766) | Switchgrass rhizosphere microbial communities from Kellogg Biological Station, Michigan, USA - S6-5 metaG | ecosystem: Host-associated > Plants > Roots > Rhizosphere > Soil | place: USA...
TGATGCAACAAGCGCCTGGGTCGAAGTAAAAACACTTCCAACAACAATTACATTGGAGAAGACCCCACGTTATACGGTTTATTATAATGGACCCGAGGTTTGGAAAGATAATGCGGAACATGTAAAAAGATATAAAGTAAAGGACAATGGAGAATTAAAGGAGAAGAAACCTGAAAAGGATAATAAGAATAAAGAGTGACGAGGGTTTGATTTATTCATATGGCAGGCAGAATTGATTCTGCCTGTTTTTATTTTGCCAGCGGCAAGGTGAATGAAAAAGTGCTGCCTCTTCCTAATTCGCTTTCAATGATGAGGCGACCGTCATTTTTTTCAAGGAATTCCTTGCTCAACATCAAACCTAACCCGGTGCCTCTTTCATCATTGGTACCATTCGTCGTATAGAAGCTGTCGGTGTAGATCCTTGAGATCGCTTCCTTGGTGATGCCCATCCCCGAATCCTTCACGTAAACTTCAACACAAGAGGGAGACTCGTGAACGCCGATCACAATACATCCACGTTCAGGCGTAAATTTAACGGCATTTGACAGCAGGTTACGCAAAACGAGACTAATCATATTTTTGTCAGCCCAGGCGGAAACAAGAAGGTCCGCTTTTGTTTTGATCTTTATTTTTTTTGCCTCAGCCTGTAAATGCAAAAGCTGCACGGATTCATTTACCAATTTGTTTATATCGATCTCCTGCGGGTGAATGGAATTTGACTGCATTTGCCACTTTGCCCACTGAAGCAAATTTTCCATTAGTGCAGTTGTATAATTAAGATCGTTTACGATATCGGGCAACATGCTTTTTATTTCCTCGGCGGGCAGGTCAAATTTTTGAGCATTGGAAAAGATGTTTTTTAAAGCATACAAAGGCGATTTAAGATCGTGCGAAATAATTGAAAATAATTTATCCTTTACCTTATTGTGTTCATCAAGCGCGGAGGCTTGCTCTTCGAGCAACGACGCCTTATGCAGAATCTCTTTTTTCTGTTCTTCTATTTCCTCATTCTTCTTTTGTAGCTCCACGTTCTTAAGTAATATTCTAAATTGATAACCTGCGCTTTCCTGTTTGATCAGGTACAATCCATAGAAAATATAAACAATTGACAGAGCGTGATTGATAAGGTAGCACGTATAATTATAGGTCTCGAGCTGGTACCTGTAGTCTTTCCATGTAACGGAAAGCATAAAATAACCTACCATCGAAAAGCCCATGACGAAAAGCATGTAACCAAGATCCTGCAAAAAGAAAACGGCAAGGATACCGTAGAGAACAAAAGACAACTCGATTCCAAGGTTCAGACCGTTTGCATAAATAAAACAAGTAAACACAGGATAAAATATGAAATAGCAAAGAACCGCAGCGTGATACTTATTCAAAGAATTCAGCAATAAAACAACAATACTAATGCAAGAAGGTAATATCGCGACATACCAATCGTGTAAGGGAAATTTTTTGCTGGTAAGAAATGCGATTATTGGAACGAGAATGCCCGTGATAATCTGAAAAAAATTCAATTGATTAAAGATGCCAAGTTTTCGTTTTTCATAATCATCAAGCGTACTGCTATTACCGATATTCCAAACCCTTTTCAGGAATTGGATGATCTTGTGTTTGGCTCCTTCAAGTAGTTGTGCCTGATGCAGTCGGTGTAAGAAATACTCCATTTTCCGCTTTTTTTGATAGGGTCGGTTGCGAAAAATAAACAATTTATTTTATGTGTAGAGAGTAAATTTACTAAGTAACATGTGAAATCGGCGTTAGCCACTCTCGTCATCAACTTTTATTATGAAGAAGATCGAGCATAAAAGCATACTTCAATGCTGTTAACTTCTGTGCTTCAAACCTACCTGATTCACCGCTGTGACCAGCGCCCATATTACATTTGAACAATATTACATTATTGCCTGTATTGTTCTCCCGGACCCTGGCAACCCACTTCGCGGGTGAATAATAAGGGACCTGTGTATCATTCAATCCGCCTGTAGAGAAAATGGCAGGGTAGTTTACTTTCTTAACATTATCATAAGGTGACCACGAGAGCATATAGTCATAATCTTCTTTTTTATTCGGATCGCCCCACTGATCATATTCCAAAGTCGTCAAAGGAAGATCAGGGTTAAACATATCCGTTATTACATCCATCCAGGGAACTTCGGCGAGGACTCCTTTAAAAAGGTCGGGTCGCAGATTGATGATCGCTCCCATGAGCATGCCACCAGCGCTACCGCCATTCGCAAATAGTTTCTCTTTTGAAGTGTATTTTTCATTTACGAGAAACTGGGCGCAGTCAACAAAATCAGTAAATGTATTTTTTTTGTGAAGTAATCTTCCGTCTTCAAACCATTTTCTTCCCAGTTCCTGGCCACCGCGGATGTGAGCAATAGCATAAACAAATCCCCTGTCCAATAAACTAATAACAGAGCGATTGAAATAAGGATCGACATTGGATCCGTAAGAACCATACGCGTACAAAAGCAATGGGTTGGTTCCATCTTTCTTAAACTCATCTTTTTTGTACACGAGTGATATTGGAACCATCGTTCCATCTGTTGCCTTTGCCCAAATTCGCTTAGTCTCATATTTCATTGCATCAAAACCACCGCCAACCTTTTGTTGCTTTAACAATTGTTTCTGCCTGGAGGAAAGCGTGTACATGAAATCGGACGAAGGGGTTGTCAATGAAGAATACGAGTAGCGGATACTGTCCGAGGCATATTCGTCAGTGGCCGTATTCATATTCGCAACAAACGCTTCTTCACCAAAATCGATATTATAAGAGGAATGGTCCTTGCGATTAATTACCCTGATATCTGTTAACCCATTCACTTTTGACTGCACCACAAAATAATCTTTTAGTACGGCGACCTCCTGCAGGTAAGCAGTGGTGCTATGGGGAATTACATCCTTCCAGTTATTTACGCCGGGAGAGGTGATGGGTGTTTCAACAAACTTGAAATTCTCGGCTTTATTATTTGTACGGATATGAAATACCTTTCCCTCGAAATAATCAACAGAATATTCAAGATGGTCGGTGCGTGGTTGGATCATGACCGCAGGGGCATCAGGCTTTGTAGCGTCGATGTATCTCACTTCGCTTGTGTTTGTAGATTCAGTATTAATAAAGATGTAGTGATTGTCATTTGACGAAGTCAGGTATACTTCAAAGGTGCTGTCATTTTCAGTATAAATTGCTTTATCGACAGACGGATCAGTTCCTATCAGATGCTTCATTAGTTTATATGGACGGACAGTATGATCGTTCAATACATAGTACAAGATCCTGCTGTCACTACTCCAGGCAAAATTGGCGCTGGTGTTTGAAATTGTTTCCGGCAATAGCTTTCCAGTTGTCAAATCTTTTATAGTCAATGTTGACCGTCTCCCACCGGTTGTATCAATGCCGGTCGCTAATAAATTATTGTTTCTTGCCATTGACCATCCCCGTACGAAAAAGATCTGGTGTCCCTCGGCCAAAGCCGGCACATCTAAAAAAAGTTGTTCTGATGAAGAAAGATCATCCTTCTTGCGACAATAGAATGGATACTGCTTGCCTTCTTCAAAACGGGTATAGTACCAATATCCATTTCTTTTGTATGGCAGTGTTGAGGCTTTCTGATCGATCCTGGCCACCAGTTCATCATAAATTTTCTTTTGCAGATCTTCGGTGTGTTTCAAATACGCCTCGGTATAGGCATTCTCTTCCTTTAAATGATTGATTACGGCAGAGTCTTTAGGATCGCTGAGCCAGAAATAATCATCGGTTCTTGTATTGGCGTGCTCAGTAAAGATTTTTGGTACTTTTTTCGTTGCGGGAGGTTTAGGGATGGCAGTTTCATTTAAAACTGTCGTTCCACAACCGGTAAGTAAAAAAGCTCCAGCAAGCAAATGACCAATTCGCATAAAATGAGTTTTGGTGATAAATGGTTTATTAAATGTAAATAATCCAAATTGATTTGTTGCTGCTATAAAAACTTATAAGCTATTCAGTCCGAAAGCTGATTATCCGGTTGACGACATCACCACGGGACGTAATACCTGTGATGACTATCTTGTAGTTGGTGGCAACATCTGAAGTAAAAAATGGGATTTTGATCTGGCCGTTCTGATCGGTTAAGCTGGATGGCTCCCAGTACAGCGTTGACCGCATGTCGTTGAACTTGCCCGTTCGCACTTTCGAGTTGGTATAATCCGGCATCATAAATGCCGCGGGCATATGATATCCTCTTACAAGAAAAGTATTTAGCGAATTTCCTCCAGGATCATCAACCAATTTCTTTGTGTTGACAAGAACAACGCCGTTGCCGCCTCTAACTCCGTAAACCGAGCCTTCAGGCCCTGTAAGAACCTCGATAAAACTAATGTCATCCGGATTTAGCTGGTCCAGGTAATTTAAGAGGGGACTCGAAAACATTCCCGCAGATGAAGGATATACCTGGATGCCATCAAGGGCGATCATAGGTTCAGTGGATGCACCGGGCGCGAAACTGGCAATTCCTTTAATGGCGACGAATCCGTTTATAATCTGTACACCAGGGACTCTCAAAAAAGCATTTGATACACTGTTAGCGCCTTTGCCAATGTCTTGCGCGGTAATGATCTTTGAATCTGGGCTCACTCGCTTGCTGGGATCATAATTAAAATCTTTTTTCCTGTACCCCTTAACCGTTACCGGGCTCAATTCACCTCCGTGTATTCCAGAGAGTGTGTCTGGATAAACCCTCAGATAATGGTTGACGGTTGACGGCCTAATCGTGAATTTTTCCTTTGCAGGAGTGGTTGTCACTTCCGGAAAGCGGACCTTGTCCAAAATTATCTCTGCTCGCTCGACTGCCCCCTGAGGACTGCTTACCTGTATCAGGAAGCGGGTGCTGTCAGGATATTCTGCCAATGGAAAAACAAAGCGTCCAGCATTGCTTGTGGTATCAATGTCAAACGCCACACTTGTTGCCTTTGAAAAAATAGTGGCTATTTTATTGGCCGCAGGTTTTTCCTTCGTCAAAAAAGCATTTCCCCGGATATAAAGCAGACTGTCGCTATCTGAATAGAAGGCTGGCTTGTTGGTTCGATACATAATATCCGTATAAGAATTGTTTCTCGCCATCATCAAAATATCCAGTTGCTGATCGGTGAGTTCGCCTGCATTTGTTAACGACCAATTACTGGAAGAGAGCTGGTCATTATTTTCAAAATAATCGGAAACAATATTCAAAACATTTGCCGGTTGAATTAAACTGCTATCAACAATGGCAATAGATAAAGAGGCGGGAAGAGGATGACCTTCTACATCAGCGATTGAAATGTTAAGATCAGCTACATCCCTTTTCTTGTAAACCGTCTTATTCAGAGCTGCTTTGATCAGCAAATTATTCCTGAAGTAGACACTCCGCTCACTCAACAAATGGAGATTTTCATCAAACAAATAAAAAGTTGTTACGCCTCCGGGAAACCTTTCTGCAGGAATTGCGACTTCAAACATTCCTGTACCGATGCTGGCAAAACACAGGCTATCTTTTGCAACACCCACCAGGTATGTTTTAATATCTTTCCTGTAAATTGAATCTTCCAACAACACCTGTATTTTTCTTCCTCCATTGTTATCATTCATAACAGAAAGCTGTCCCGCAAAAAAATTGAAGGGCGGTAACGGAAAGGTTTTCTCTTTTCCATTCCATTGCAGCAGCGCTTTGTATTGCCTGCCCCTGGTGGGAAAGAATTCAAATTTTCCCAAACCATAATTGTCCGATGTAAATGTTGTAATGATAGAATCGCGGTTATCTTTTATGTAACCAGACGTGGCGACGGGGTCTTTTTTACCATCCACAATATGAAAGGCGACTGTAGAGTTTGCCCCGGTCATTAATGAACCCCCTTCGGGAAAAAGTTGCATCCAAATATTTTCCGCATTAAAGTTTTCTTTGTGAACCAATCGGGAACCGTTGTCATTTATCGCTGCGCTATTCACAACATAAATAGGATATATGCCTATTTTATCTGTCTCCACCTCAGCCATATACCTGGTATAAGCACGTATCCAATAAAAACCGGAGGGCATTGATTGCCCGAGGTATAATTTGGCGCCCAGAACACCTGTCTTAACATCAAGCAACAAAGTTGAAAAAACACTGTCTTTTTCGTTTACAAGTTCAAGAAAAAGATTTTTGCTCGCCCTGCTCAATTTTTGAGAAGCGGAACGTAAAAGAAAAACTCTGAGCCATACACTCTCGCCCGTTTTATAAAGTGACTTATCTGTCACAATAAAGGATTGCTCCGTTTGCTGGAGCCGGATATTGTTGATCAACTGTGCAGAAACAGAATCGAGGTTAGCCTGTGTGTTTTGCGCAAAGGAGACATGCGACAGGAAGCACATTACTACAGGTAAGAATTTTCGATTAGTCATGGGCAAACAGTTAGTATATATAAGTCAATTGTTAGCTGCCTTTTGCTGCGCGGGATCTGATGTCAAATGGTAAGGGATCATCGATTATTTTTAGCCGTCCGCTAAAAAGGAAAGTTATTCATATTTCTTGAGCTCCCTCGAGTGATTGTGCCGGCCTGACATTACTCCGAGTAGTAATGATTGTTCCCGGAACATTATCTAAATAAATCGCCATTGAGGTATTTTAGCCCCGAGTCAACAATAATGGTGACAATCTTTTTGCCCGTACCGATAATTCTTGCCCTTTGCTTGGCCGCCCATACATTCGCCCCGGATGTTGTTCCTCCGAATATTCCCTCCATTGTCGCCAGTTTTCTCGCTGTCTCATAAGCGTCCTCATCCTTCACGGCCATGATCTCGTCTGCGAGATCCAGCCTGCAAATAGTCGGGACAAATCCCGATCCGATGCCTTCCAATTTATGCTTTCCCGACACGTCACCACCAGATAGAGCGCGAACATAATACGGCTCTACGGCGATGCAACGGATGTTGGGTATTTCTTTTTTCAATACTTCTGCATTTCCCGAAAAACTTCCACCCGTACCTACTCCCATGATGAATTCATCAATGTCGTTACCCAATTCTTTGATGATCTCTCTTGCCATCTGGTGGTAGGCATTCCGGTTATCAACGTTATTGAATTGATCGGTCCAAAATGTGTTGGGTTGGTTGCTTAATTCCCTCGCTCTTGCTACCATTGAGTCGATCAACTTAGCCGTTATTTTTCCATCGCCGCTTGGGAAAATTTCAAGTTCTGCTCCGAATGCTTTCATTGTTTGCAATTTTTCCATCGCAAAAGCATCGGATGAAACAAAATGTGCCTGGTAGCCTTTAGTGGCACACACCATGGCCAATGAACTTCCCGTACTTCCACCGGTATAATCCATTACTGTTCCGCCGGGTTTTAACTGGCCTCTTCTTTCAGCTCCTTCCACCATGGATAAAGCCATACGGTCCTTCATGCTTCCGGTCGGGTTGGCCCCTTCATATTTCACATATATTTCTGCACAACCCGGCTCTGCAAGCCGCTCTAATTTTATTAAGGGGGTATTTCCAATTGCTGCCATTAGTTATTCTTTTATAAACTTAATATCTGTTGCATCTATAACATAGTTATTGATGCACTCAATGGTTTTATTGTCAATAATCTTAAAAATAATGTCTTTAAAACTAACCTGTTCAAGAGAGGGTTTTAATTCAAGCGTAAAATGATTGTTGCTGTTCTTGTCATCTTTCACAATGGTGGGAATGTCCGGATATAAGGTATGCAAGGCATAAATGGTATCACAATGCGGAATGTCAATATGCACCCGTCCATTATCATCAGTAAACTGCTGCTCTTGCTTTCCATCCACAATGAAGATGCAGAGAATGTGTTTTAATACATATTTATTGGGATGGGTGAACTGGATCGTATAGCCTGTGCCATTTTGAGTTTGATTGGTTATTGTAAAATCTTTTCCGGGTTCTTTATCACTTTTCAACTTTAGCGTATCACCTTCTATGGTAAAGCTGCCAGCTGCATTGCGATCAACTGAGCCATACATATAGAAGAACTGGAATTTGCCGTCTTTTGTAAAATTAAAACCTGACGCCATTTCCATTTTTCGGAAATAATATTCGCCCTCTATTGTTGTTTGTGACATGGAATGTAGACTTATGCACAGTAATAAAATGATAAAAACTTTTTTCAAGACTGGTGGATTAGATTTGGTGAATGGTGATTAGTCAACCGTATTTGTAAAAGTACGATGAAAAGGACAGGGGTTGTATTATCAAAAATTTAAGCAAAGGTTACGATTGCTGGCTTCTGTAGTTTTTGTAGTTGAATCCCAACACCGCTCCCGTGAGAGGTAAAACAATCGGCAATAAGAACGAACTTATATAAAAAGGAAGCACCTGGTAAGTCAGAAGCTCGATGACAATATAAATAGTCAAAAATGCAAGAAGGCCAATTAGACTGAAGAGCAGAGATCGTCCGAAATTTTTTGCCCGACCAGTTTGCTTGAGCTGAATATAGCCAACCAGAGCGACGCCCAACAGTAATGCGAGAAATGCGGAGCTAAATGCAAGAACAATGGATGTATCTAAATTATTATAACGATCGAAAAATGAAAATGCATATCCACCGAGGACTCCGAATATAAACCCAGAGATGAATTCAAGAATGATAAAGGTTGAACTTTTCACTTGTACTCATTTAAGGATTGAATCTGATACAATCGGTATAAAAGTACGACGAATTAACGCGAAACGATTCCTTCTAATTTCCCGAAATAAATTTTTCAACCTCCGAAAGGTACATATCACGATTGTCGAGCCACCCATAATGCACGCAATGGTCAAGTATGACCAGTTTCGAATTCTTCAAAATTTTATTTGCTTTTTGCGAGGTCCATTCTTCAATGATGTCTTGTTTGCCCTGTATGATCAATACTGGCTTCGTAAAAGTTGAAAGTTTGGGAGCACAGTTGAATTTGATCTTTTGCATATTCTGCCAAATCAGGTTATTGACACGCAGATCTGACTGTGTAAGTCTTTCGGCGATTGGCAGAGCATATTTTTTGTCATACACGTATGCATTGGCGAGGACCTTTGCTCTTTGCCACCTGGCAAAATAACTCGTATCGCCGTTGTTTATTTTTTGCGACCAGTAACTGGCGGAGTCCTGTTGTTGTGGAGTAAGCCTGGCATTGATGTTTTTTGCAACGTATGACAACAAGTCCAGATCGATGCCGCCGGAAGACGATAAGATCATGGAAATTATCCTGGAGGGATGAATTGTAGCATAATAACTGGCAAGCATGCCTCCAAATGAATGACCAAGAATGATCCAGCGCTCAATTTTTAATTCCTTTCTCAGGTTCTCTATGTCATCGATCATGAGCTCCATGGTAATAGAGGAGGCATCTATCTGCATCACCGATTTTCCGGTACCACGCTGGTCATAGATGATCGTTTGATTTTGGGCGGACAAAGTTTTAGCAAGGTCCACAAAGCCATCGCTGTTTAATCCCGGGCCCCCATTAATAATAAGAATTGGAGTTCCCGTTCCAAACGTGCGGTAATAGATCTTTACACCATCGCTTTGGGCAAAACCGTCTTTCTGAGCATATGTTTGGAAATAAACAACAGGAACTAAAAGAAATAGCATGAGCCTTTTCATCGGGGAATGTTTGGATAAATATAATTGGCAGGAAACGAGAATGGAATTGGAAAATTATGAGTGGTGATTCCCGGTACCTGGCCATTGTTCAGATTGTTAGGCGAAGTTATATTTTGGCCCCGTATAAAAGTATTCTTTTGAATGGGTAAATGGCGGGGAATGTTCCGAAATAGTTTTGTATTCGCTTAATAAATTCGGATTTGAACAGCTCCTGGTCATTTTGCTTAAGTCTGTCCATATAAGGAATCAACGCAGAGCCGGAAATGAAACTGTATAAGTCCAGTTCGTTTTTTGCAATTATTGGATACACTTTTAAAAAAATATTTAAATTCTTTAAGCCCCCATCAAACATAATCTTAGCATAGTCGTCGATTTGCAACAGCGGGGAATCCTGGCGAAAACCTTTAAGCATGTCAACAAAAGGTTTTTCGTTTACCATTTCCACAAGAATCCTGTTTAGAATGTTTTCCTTCTGAAAGGGCATTTGAATAGCAATCTGTCCGCCCTTATTTATTTTTGAAATCAATTTTGGAAACAACTTGTAATGATTTTCTGACCATTGAAGCGCTGCATTGCTAAAAATTAGATCCCATGTTGACTCCGAGTTTGAAAATGCTTCGATAGTAGCAAGTTCGAAATGCAACTTTTCATTTGCAAATTTTTTCGATGCAGAAAGCATTTCTTCAGAGGAGTCAATGCCCAAGAAACTGGTATTTTCAAATTTTTCCGCCAGGAGTGCTGTTTGCTCTCCGGTCCCACAGCCAATATCTACACAGGTTTGTAGATCTTCACCTGAAATCAAATCCATCAAATCAAAGAATGGCTTGAATCGGATGTTTTTAAATTGATTATATATTTCTGGATTCCAGGGCATTTTTCTCCAACACGTAAATTTATGCGGCCAAACCCAACAAGGCAAAAAGGGACCGTGTTTTAGCTAAGTCTTTGCAAAAGACTCCACGCGGATGACACCAAGCAAAGATGCTCAATAGAATTATAGAACGCACAAATGAGTGACACTGCCTAGCGGCAGCCAGGCGGTTTGCCATACATATTTAAAGGGCATGTTATTTGTTCCGATTTTCGAATTGTTAACGGAAAAATGATTTTATGAATTGGGTTGATCTTGCCTTGTTGCTGATTGTTCTGCTCGCTATCTGGAGTGGATGGCGCAGCGGCTTTATTTTGGGGACACTGGATCTTGTCAACTGGATTGGCAGCGTGCTCCTCGGTTTTCTTTTCTATCCGTACCTCGCCAAGTTTTTGCAAATGGTTTTCCCGTCGCTCGGGCCCTGGTTGTTGCCTCTTGCTTTTGTTGTCACCATCATTTTAGCAAGAATCCTCATTGGAGTGATAACCAGTCGTATTGCCTGGTCTGCTGGCAGGGCTCATGATAGCCCGGTGAACCATTTTTTAGGTGTCCTTCCTGGTTTTATAAGCGGGGTGATCTGGGCCACCGTCATTTCTGCCTTGTTGTTGGCATTGCCGCTTTGGAATACTGTTACCAATCAAACACGCGATAGCCGTGTTGCCAACAAGCTTTCTACCGAAGTAGAATGGGTGAATGAGAAATTTTCTCCCGTATTCGATAAGGCTGTTCAGCAAACCATTAATAACCTCACGATTCACCCGGCATCAAACGAATCGGTAAAACTTCCATTCAAAGATGATCATCCCGAAGCACGTGCTGACCTTGAAGCAAAAATGCTGGACCTGGTCAACCAGGAACGAGTGCAGAGAGGATTGCGCCCGCTTGCCGCAGATCCAGAAATGACAGAGGTTGCAAGAGCACACTCGAAAGACATGTTTGCAAGAGGCTATTTCGCACATTTTACTCCCGAAGGCAAATCACCTTTCGACCGGATGGATGCTTCGCATGTTCAATACACAACTGCCGGGGAGAATCTCGCACTGGCACATTCGCTCTCCATTGCACACAATGGTTTAATGAATTCACCGGGACATCGCGCAAATATTTTGAACCCCGCATTTGGTCGTGTGGGCATTGGAATTTTGGACGGAGGATTTTATGGACTGATGGTGAGCCAGGAGTTCCGGAATTAGATGATGAGTAATGAGTAATGAGTAATCGGTGATGAGTGCCTTGAACCCTTCTGATGGTTGATGTAAATCTTTTGGCTGATCATTCATTACTCATTACTGATTACTCATTGTTTAGTAACTTCCGCAGCCAAATTTTCAATTATGAACTACGATGAATTCAGAAGTGCGGGCCATAATCTTGTGGACTACATTGCCGAATATTTACAGAATGTTTCAAAGAGGCCGTTATTTAATCCCGTTGAACCCTCTTTCTTGTACGACCTTTTTAACGAAAAGGTTCCCGATGATCCGCAATCATTAGCGGCCATACAAAAACTGCTGGAGGAAAAATTAATTCCTTATAGTACACATGTCAATCATCCGGGTTATATGGGTTTGATCACCCCCTCACCTAATCCGGCAGGCATACTAGCCGAGTTCCTGGCTTCGGCACTAAATCAGAATGTTGGAGCCTATTCCATCGGTCCTGCAGGAGTAACAATCGAATTGCGGGTAATCCGTTGGTTAAATGACCTTATTGGCTATGGTGATAATGCAGGAGGTAACCTTACCAGCGGAGGAATGACAGCAAATTTTATTGGATTAAAACTGGGAAGGGATTATGGTACCGGGGATTCAGCACAACAGGAAGGAATGAACGGTGGGTGGACAGCATATGTGTCTGAAGAAAGACATGTATCATTGGATAAAGCAGCGGATGCCGTGGGTATTGGAAGAAAGTATTTAAGAACAATTCCTACCAACGATAAGTACCAGGTGAGGATTGACGTTTTAGAAGAAACGATCAAAAAAGATAAAGCACAGGGGCTGAAGCCAATTTGTATCATCGGCCTTGCAGGTACAACTAATTTAGGTGCGGTTGATGACCTTGAGGCATTATCTAAAATTTCAAAGAGGGAAAATTGTTGGTTTCATGCCGATGCTGCTTATGGCGGGGGAATGTTATTGTCAAATAAATATCCGGGTTTGTTGAAAGGATTGGATCTTGCCGATTCAATAACGATCGATCCACACAAATGGTTTTATGCACCGCTCGATGCCGGGGCCATATTAGTAAAAGATCATAATCGGTTGACCGCGTCATTTGGCATGCAGCCCTCTTATCTGACAGATCAGTCGCAGCAAAAAAATGAACGCTACCAATTTTATGTTCATGGGTTTGAGCAATCAAAACGTTTCCGTAGTTTAAAAATCTGGGTGAGTTTTCATCATTATGGCAAAACCAAAATAGGAGAGTGGGTTGATAATAATATTGATCATGCAAAGCATCTTCACCGGCTTGCCTTGGCTGATAAGAACTTTGAGTCTGCTACAGAACCTGTAATGTCCGCAGTTTGTCTTCACTATAAAACTCCCCAGCTTAGCGCGGAAGAGAATAAACAATTTCATTTTCTTGTTGCTGAAAGAATAGAAAGCGAAGGGAAATTCTGGTTCGCCACAACCATTATGAAAGGAAAGACGTGGTTTCGCATTAATCCTGTAAACATTTACACAAAAATGGAGACAGTCAACGATTTGTTTAAAACTCTGCAGGCTTATTGCAAAGAAGAGCTTGCTAAATATGTTGCGGTATAAATCTTGAATTGATTCCAGCGTAAAGACCTCGTTGCGTTGTGTTCCTTGTGCTTGCTTGGTGCCCTTTGTGACCAGAAAAATTGGGACACGAATTACACACGAAGGGCACAAAGACAATACATCTATTTTTCCAAATGCTAAAATTTTAACGATGGAACAAAGAAAAAAATTAGGAGTTGCACTGGTTGGACTCGGTGGTTATAGCGAAGGCGAATTGGGACCGGCATTGACAGAAACCAAGCATTGTTATCTCGCAGGCATAGTTAGTGGTTCGGACAAGAAGAAAAGGAAATGGAAAAAAGAGTATGATATTGCCGGAGGCAACATTTACAGCTATGAAGATTTCGATTCAATAAAAAATAATGAGGCAATCGATATTGTGTATGTCGTTCTGCCCAATTCAATGCATCAGGAATTTGTGATCCGTGCAGCAAAAGCCGCTAAGCATGTGATCTGTGAAAAACCCATGGCGAATACCGCTGAAGAATGTGATGCAATGATCGCCGCCTGCAAAGAAGCCGGAGTGTTACTGTCTGTCGGATATCGCTTGCATTTTGATCCTTTTAATTTGGAGATGATGAGGCTTGCAAGGGAAAAAGTATATGGTAATGTGAAAAGGATTTCTGCTTCACATGGATTAAGTAATGCCCATGGCTGGAGACTCGATAAAGAACTGGCTGGTGGCGGCCCGTTAATGGATGTAGGAATCTATTGTGTAAATGCTGGACGTTATATCACGAACCTCGAACCGATAGCTGTTCATGCGACCGAAGGCCAAAAGAAAGACAAGAAGAAATTTGCGACGATCGAAGAGTCATTAACATGGACGATGGAATATTCCAATGGCGTGATCGCCGAGTGCAGCTGCAGCTATTCTCAATATGGAAATCACTTGCGTGTTGAAGCAGAGAAGGGTTGGTTTGAGATTGCTCCTTCTTTTTCCTACAGTGGACTTAAGGGTAAAACTTCCGAGGGAAAGATGGACATCAAACCCATCAATCAACAAGCTGCGCAAATGGATGATTTTGCACTGGCCATTTTAGACAAGCGGCCCACGCCTGTCTCCGGTGAAATGGGAAGGCAGGATATGAAGATCATTGAGGCGATTTATCGATCTATGGAAACGGAAAGTCGCGTGGAAATTGGTGAGTGGTAAGTGGTAAGTGGGGATGCTGATTAGTGAATCAATCGCTGGTAATTGCGCATTGAATATTGACTGTTGCATATTGAACATTTCATTCATGAGTGAGTGAATGGTCAGTATGAGTGAGGATGGAATTTCGGCTATTTCAAGTCAATGTTGTCGACCATCACATCCCAATGTGCAATTAAGAGTTCAAAGCGGTGTTGTTCATCTTTGGTCAATTTATCCAGGTCAGGATACAATTGTTGTCTATAGGGAGTTGTAAGATTTGGATCAAATGCGAGGATGGCATTCTTAAATGTAATCGTTACCTTAAAATCCCAGCGGGTATCTTCTCCGCTATGAAGTTTGGGTTTCTCCGCGGTAACGGTGATAATATCTCCCTTCTCCTGTGCTTTTTTTAATAAAGGATAGTGGTTCGTTTTCCAGAGATCAATAAATTCATCCGCATATCCCCATTTGACTTTATAGTAATTCTCAATTGTGAATGGTTCATCTTTTTTTGTTTGTGCCTTAAGGCTGAATGAAGCTGCCCAACTAACAATTAGAAAAAGAAGGAGTGATTTGAATTTACCCGTACGCATACATATAGTTTTGATTAAGGACAAAATTAGGGTTTATCAAAAGTTGAACAGCCGCAGGATTCTCCTAACTTTAATTTCTTAAAAGATTCATGATGGAATGGAAAGGAATTTATCCCGCCCTTACAACACCATTTACCGTAAATGATGAATTAGACCTGGCGATGTTAGAAAGAAATTTGCGTGCGCAGATGGATGCAGGCGTACACGGAATTATTATTGGCGGTTCACTGGGTGAGGCCAGCACATTGGCGACTTCTGAAAAAGAACAGCTAATTAAATTTGCGATAAAAAAGGTCGAAGCGAAGATCCCGGTCATCTTAAATATTGCAGAAGCATCGACAAAAGATGCAATAGAACAAGCTGCACTGGCTAAACGATGGAATGCGACCGGCCTGATGTTACTTCCCCCGATGCGCTACAAGTCTGACGACAGGGAAACTGTGGAGTATTTTAAAACAGTTGCCAGGTCCACTGACCTACCTATAATGATCTACAACAACCCGGTTGATTATAAGATCGAAGTAACTCTTGATATGTTTGAGCAAATGGCTGAATGCAAAAACATTACTGCCGTAAAGGACAGCACAAGAGATGTAAGTAATGTAACAAGGATGAGGAATCGTTTTGGAGATCGTTATAAAATTCTTTGTGGTGTTGACACCATCGCAATGGAAGAATTATTACTTGGAGCAGATGGTTGGGTAGCCGGTTTGGTAAATGCATTTCCAAATGAAACGGCGGCTATTTATGAATTGATAAGGTCCGGAAGGATTGACGAAGCGACAACTATTTATCGCTGGTTCATGCCCTTGCTGGAGTTAGATATTCAATCGAAACTTGTGCAGTATATAAAATTAGCACAGGCGCAAACCGGGCTGGGGACAGAGTTTGTTCGTGCACCACGTTTAGTGTTAGAAGGAGATGAAAGAAAGAGAATATTGAAGATCATTAATGATGGTATTGGATCAAGGCCTTATTTGCCGCAGAATGTAATTAGAAAAAACAAGTCAGCCACGTATGCGTAGATTATTTTCCTCTGTCCTTTTTTTTATTTTTTGTTTTGCGGCACAGAGTCAATCAATGTGGAAACATGGTCGGTTAAAGGTAACAGCTGACGGACATTACCTGCAGTTGAAAGATGGACTTCCATTTTTTTGGCTGGGCGATACGGGCTGGGAATTATTTCATCGATTAACGAAGGAGGAGATAAATATCTACCTGGAAAACCGGAGAGCAAAGGGTTTTAATGTTATCCAGGCTGTTATCCTTGCCGAGTTCAATGGTTTAAAAAGGCCAAATCAATATGGTGAAGTTCCTTTAACAGATCTCGATCCCACGAAACCAAATGAAAAATATTTTGACCTGGTCGATTACACTGTGAAATTGGCGGAGGATAAGAATATGTTCATGGGTTTATTGCCAACCTGGGGTGACAAGGTTACAAGGATCTGGGGCGAAGGTCCGGTCATATTTAATGAGAACAATGCTTACACTTACGGCAAATGGTTGGGGGACCGTTATAAAAATTATCCAAACATCATCTGGATACTGGGCGGAGATAGGCCGCCGATAACCGATTCTTTTGATTATCGGCCAATTTGGAGAGCGATGGCCAAAGGAATTACAGAGGGAGCGAATGGCAAAGCTATCTTTACCTATCACACATGGGGAGGTCACTCTACTTCAGAATATATTCACAATGAAGAATGGCTTTCGATCAACACCATGCAAAGTGGTCATGGCAGCGGACATGATGTAACAGTTTGGAAAATGATAGAACATGATCGCAGTTTAACTCCGCCGAAGCCTACTCTGGACGCCGAACCTAATTATGAAGATCACCCGGTAAATCCATGGCCCAGGTGGGATCCTGCTAATGGATATTTTCGGGATTATGACGTGCGCAAACAAACTTATCGCTCTGTGTTTTCAGGTGCTTGCGGTGTCACTTATGGTCACCATGCCGTTTGGCAATTCCTCAGTGCAAGGGAGGATACGATCAATCACGCCGATCGCTATTGGACGGAGGCGATTAACAGGCCAGGCGCCTTCCAGGTTGGTTATTTAAAAAGATTAATAGAATCTTATTCGCCTTTGGATCGCGTACCTGATCAGGCGATCATTAAAGAAGGACAGGGAGAAAAAGGTGAATATATGACAGCTTTCAGAGATAAGAATAATAAATATGCAATGATCTATTTGCCGGTGGGCAAGAAAATTGCAGTAAACACATCATTCATTAAAGGTGATAGTATCAGGGTGTCATGGTTTGATCCACGTATTGGAAAACTGGAAAATGAAAGCAAGGTAAAAAGGGAAATGATCATGAATTTTGTTTCTCCTACAAGTGGTGCTGAAAACGACTGGGTTTTGATCCTTGAAAAAATTAATTGATTAAATTTTATTTGCGTTTATGTTTAAAGATTCAACTGTAGAGGAGATCAACGAGGCACTCGAAAAAGCATGGCAGGCTTTTCTCTCATACAGGAAGTTGTCATTGAGACAAAGAGCTGGTTTCATGCGTGCCATTGCAACAGAGTTGGAAAATTTGGGTGCTGAATTGTTGAATACAGCCCAGGAAGAAACCCATTTGGCTGAGGCAAGATTGGGAAATGAAAAAGCGAGAACAATTTTTCAACTGCATAATTATGCCGATGCCTGCGAACGGGGAGAGTGGCTCGAGGCTAGAATTGATACCGCTATCCCTGATCGCAAACCACCAAAAGCTGATCTCCGGAAGATGCTGATACCCCTTGGGCCTGTTGTCGTTTTTGGAGCCGCTAATTTTCCTTTTGCATATTCTACGGCCGGTGGAGATACGGCTTGCGCATTTGCAGCAGGCTGTCCCGTGATCGTAAAGGCACATCCTGCGCATGCCCGTACAAGTGAAATGGTTGCCAATGCAATTTTAAGAGCAGCTGAAAGTTGTAATATGCCTGTTGGAATTTTTACCCATGTACACGGCGCGGGAAATGAAGTGGGAGAGGCGCTGGTAAAACATCCTCTAACAAAGGCCGTTGGATTTACGGGTTCGTTTTTAGGAGGGAAACAATTATTCGACTGGGCCAATCAGCGCAGGGAACCTATTCCTGTTTTTGCTGAAATGAGCAGCATCAATCCCGTTTTTTTAATGCCCGAAAAATTGAAACAATCTGCTGCCGATGTCGCAAAATTGTATGCAGGGTCTATTACTCTTGGGACAGGACAATTTTGTACCAATCCCGGCTTGATCATTGGAATGGATAGCGACGACCTCGAGACGTTTATAGAAACGCTGGGAGGAGAAATTAAAAAAACCGCGCCCGGTGAAATGTTGCATACCGGGATCTTTAAGAATTATGTAGAGAGGAGAGCAAACGCTTTGTCGCAGGAAAATGTAGAAACAGTTGCTACTTCTGAAACCGAGCCGCTGCTTAACCAGGGAGCTCCGACCATTGCATCTGCGACTGCGGGGGCATTTATCAGTAATCCTGTTCTTCATCAGGAGGTATTCGGGCCTTACTCCATTGTTATCCGTTGCAAGAGTATCGACGAAATGACTGATGTTGCAAAACATATCGAAGGACAGTTAACGGCCACATTGATGGCGACAGATAACGATATTAAAAGTCATAGTGAGCTGATTGAATCCGTAAAAAATGTTTGCGGTCGTTTTATTTTGAATGGAGTGCCTACGGGAGTTGAAGTTTGTTTGAGTATGCAGCATGGTGGTCCGTTCCCGGCAACAACTGATTCGCGTTTTACTTCGGTAGGCGCTGATGGGATAAAAAGATTCGCAAGACCTATTTGTTATCAGAATTGGACCAACGATATTTTACCGGATGAATTAAAAAATGAAAACCCGTTGGGTATCTGGAGAACGGTCAACGATAAAGTAAGTAAGAATTCGATAGCTTAATCTGTGCTAATCTGTGAAATCAGTGAGATGCAGTTGCTCACAGATTGTACAATTTACACGGATACAACCTTCGACAATTGCCGGTCTTCTTTCAAATGAATGTAAACAAACCATGCACAAACTACTGTGGCAGTAATAAAATAAGCAATTAAGAAATAATTGATCCAGGAAATATATTGTGACGCACCGAACCAATCTCCATAATAAAAAATCATTGCAAGAGCGCAAATATTCTTTAAAGCTTCCCAAAAGATTGCATAGGGATTACGGTCCATTAATTCTGTAAGGGCGTACACACTCAGAAATACAAAAGCTCCATACAAATAGATGAAGCTCCCATCCATTTTATTGATCAATGCGATATTTCCAAACAGGTAACTTATCGATAACAATAGAAAAACTATTTGTACCCAGCTCCAAACCTGCAAGGCAGAAGAAGTTCTTGGTGCGTATTTGTCGAAATGATAAACGTCCTCGATCTTAGATACGGGGTATTTTTCTGCGACATCTGCAGGGCGATAGCCGGTGGGTTTGAACCAAAGCGTCAATTTTTCTTGCCAGCTTTTCGTGCGCCATGCATCTTTTGTCAGTAACCATAAATGTTGAAAATTTATTTTGATAGGGTTCCAGGTTTGAGCGGGCCTGGTAATTCCATACACCGGTACTACGTCAGGTAGTTCCTCCTGGAAAGTACCAAACAATTTGTCCCAGAGAATAAAAATCTGAGACAAGTTCTTGTCGAGGTATTCTTTATTGATGGCATGATGCACGCGGTGATGGGAAGGAGTAACAAAAATTTTCTCAAGAAATCCCATCTTTTTTATGTGCCGTGTATGATACCAGAACTGAGCAAATAATTGAATGGGCGCCACAATAGCTATGACTTGGGCAGGTATTCCCAGTAATGCTGCAGGTAACAACAAGAAGGCAAAAACTTTAACAAATTCAGAGATACTTTGCCGCAATGCACAGGCAAGGTTGAACTCCTCACTGCTATGATGAATGACGTGAAGGTTCCAGAAAAGATTGATGTGATGACTCCAGCGATGAACCCAATAACCTGAAAAATCTAACGTAATAAAGGCAATTACATAAGTCCATATCGAAGTTTGAAAATGAACTACCGCAACCTTTTCCACCAGCCATGCATATGTCAGGATAGAGATGCTGAGCCCAAGTACATCTTTTGTAACATTGGTGACACCACTGCTCAGGCTGCTGATCATATCCATATTGCGAACTGTATCATGGCCCTTGTACCAGCCCCACAATTTCTCAAAAAGGACTAGAGATAGAAAGGCGGGCATTGCGATGAGTAGTATTTTACCGTATGCTTCCACGATGGCATTTGTGTGGCACAAAAATAACAAAAGAGGCGGAGGGTTTCAATAAAAACCCATTGGGGTCCTGCGACCCCAATGGAACAAAAAAACACCAACAATAGCGAAAAAGTTGATTAGGTATGTTCTTTCAGTTAAACAAGATCAATTTGAATTAATAGTTTTCTTCCATGTATAGGCCTGCCTCGTTTTCAAAACCCACGTCGCGCATTTCCCAACTTTTCATACGCTGGATTTTCAACGTATTCAAAAACTCGTCTTCAATTTCAGATACTGTCTTTAAAAAATTATTGATTGAATCTTTGGTTTTGTCTTTAAAATGATCAAGATTTTCTTTATAGAAATGAAGGGACAAGTAGTGCGAAAAACTAGTTGTGTCCTCTTCCAGAGGGGGCTGATGACTGGCAAGCCTCGTTCTTTCATCCATAAAAATCAGTTTGGAATACCCACTAAAAATTCATGCCAGTACAAATATTTCGAAAATTTGGGGAAAATTATTGTTGAGACAGTGTATCTAAATCTTTAATTATTTGTGGTTGTCAGACGAAATTATATTTTGCTGACTTGACTGTGTAAAATTTTGCCTATTTGTCCCATTTTCAAAGACCCCATTCAACGAGTCAGTAAGTTTTATTCCACACTGTTTTAAGGTCAATATAGCGTGCCCGCCATGGTGACCATCAGGACCAATTAAATAACCAATAAAAGGGATTAAGCCCGAATAAAAAAACCCCTTCGTTTCCGAAAGGGTTTGGCATGCAAGAATATTATTAATTAGCCTTTCTTTGTTTTTACATATGTGTCATAGGCTGCAGCATCAAGTGTCTCACCTGTGATCTTTACATCTTTCGGTGTTTCGATTCCCGCAAACTTAATGTACACATCTTTGCTAAATGCTCCAAGAGCTGCCGCATTGTAGTTTACTTTCAACTTAGCAGTTTCACCTGGTGCAATAGGCCTTTCGATTTTTTCGGGAGTAGTGCAGCCACAAGAACCCCAGGTATTTTCAACTACCAGTGGTTTGTCACTAATGTTTTTGATCTCAAAATAGGTAACTACTGGTACCGATTGTTTTATCTTTCCGAAATCATATTTTTCGGTATTCAGTTTGGCTACTTCATCGATTTTAGCCTGCGCCATGACGGCAGTGCTGAATAGTAGTACGGTTACTGCCAAAAAAATTCTTTTCATTTTTTACTGATTTTGTTGTTTTAAAATTTGAACAGAGGCATTCGCGGGTGCGGATCCAGCCGGAGCTTTCCACACGGTGCCTTTGATATGAAGTTGTTTAGTTAAATTTCCGTTGTACATGATCGTAATGTATTTTTCGAACGGCCCTTCATTCGCGGCATTATAACCTACTTTTATTTTATCTGCAGAACCCGCTGGGATGGCATCGTGATTCCACTCTGGTGTGGTGCATCCGCAACTGGCCTGGACATTATCCAGTTTCAAGGGCGTGGTCCCGGTATTTACGATGTCGAAAACATACGTTACCGGCTTGCCCTGTGGGATCATTCCGAAATCGTGGCTAGTTTCCTTCAAAACCAGCGCATCTGTTTTCAGGGTATCCGTTTGAGCTCCTGCTATCCATGCTATGCCAGTGAACAAAATAACAGTGGCTAATTTTTTCATGTGTACGCCTTTAAGCCGGTAAAATTAATTCAAAGATGCCAAATCTCATAGAAGGGATGCACCCAAATTCAGTATTTTTTAACAGGATTTAATATCCCTATTTTTGCCCGTATGGAAAATCAAACCTCTGCCACACTGGTCAATGAGAAATTATCATTTGATAGGTTCCGTGAGGAGGTGCTTAACGATTACAAAATAGCCTGTATCAGCAGGGAAGCCAGTCTGGTAGCCCGCAAAGAAGTGCTTACAGGTAAAGCCAAATTCGGCATTTTTGGGGATGGGAAAGAGTTGGCCCAGGTAGCCATGGCAAAATTCTTTCAGACAGGTGATTTCCGCAGTGGCTATTATCGTGACCAGACATTCATGTTTGCTATTGGGCTCGCCACGGTGGAACAATTCTTTTCCCAACTATTTGCTGATCCCGATATCAGCAATGACCCTTTCAGCGCGGGCCGCCAGATGAACGCTCATTTTGCGACGCCTTTTGTTGACGAGAACGGAGAGTGGCTCGACCTTGCAAATCGGAAAAACATATCTGCTGACATAGCGCCAACTGCAGGCCAAATGCCAAGAGCACTTGGTCTTGCTCTTGCTTCAAAATCGTTCCGAACCGTTGAAGAATTAAAGCAGTTTAAAGATCTTTCTGACAACGGTAACGAGGTTTGTTTCGTAACCGTGGGAGATGCTTCAACATCGGAAGGACATTTCTGGGAAACAATTAATGCGGCTGCCGTGCTCCAGGTTCCAATGGCCATTTTTGTTTGGGATGATGGATATGGCATTTCAGTTCCAAAGAAATATCAAACTGCTAAATCCTCTATTTCTGAAGCGCTCATGGGCATGCAAAAGGAAGAGGGAACAAACGGAATTCATATCTATGCTGTAAAAGGATGGGATTATGCAGGCATGTGTGAAAAGTTTGAAGAAGGTATCCGCATTACAAGGGAAACACACGTGCCAGTACTTTTCCATGTAGAAGAAATGACGCAACCACAAGGTCATTCAACATCCGGCAGTCACGAACGTTACAAACCTTCCGAGCGCCTGGATTGGGAAAGAGAGTGGGACGGGATAAAAAAAATGCGTGAATGGATACTGGAAAATATGCTGGCATCCGACAGTGAGCTTGGCGAAATTGAGCAACATTCAAAGGAATTTGTTCGTGAGAACAGGGCAAAGGCATGGGAAAAATATTTAGGTCCTATAAGAAAGCAGGTTGCACAAGCTGTTGAGCTGATCAATAACCTGGCTAAGAGTCTGCCGGAACAGGCTTCGCAACTGGTAAGGTTGTCTTCTGAATTGGTAAGTAACCATGAACCTTTGCGTCGTGATGTTTTAAAGTCTTTAAATGCAGCATTAGACCTTGTAGGTGATCACGATGGTGCTTATTGGACAAGGGATTTTTACAATGACCTTTTAGCAGAGAACCAAAAACTTTATAATACTTATTTGTATAACGAAGGACCGAAAAGCGCTATGAAGGTTGAGGAGGTGAAGCCTGAATTTAGTGAGGATACTCCAACATTAAATGGTTTCGAAATATTGAACAGGTATTTCGATGAAGCTTTTGCGCAAAATCCCAAACTGCTTGCCTTTGGCGAGGACGTGGGGCAAATTGGAGATGTGAATCAGGGCTTCAGTGGTCTGCAATTAAAATATGGAGAAGGAAGAATCTCAGATACAGGTATTCGTGAACTGACGATTGTGGGGCAGGGTATCGGTCTTGCCATGCGTGGATTGCGCCCAATTGCTGAAATACAGTACTTGGATTATTTGTTGTACGGATTGGAGCCATTGAGTGATGATGCCGCAACGTTGCATTATCGAACATTTGGACAGCAAAGTTGTCCTGTGATCGTTCGGACCAGGGGGCATCGGCTGGAAGGTATTTGGCATAGCGGTTCTCCGATGGGAATGGTCATAAATTCTTTACGTGGTATTTACGTGTGCGTCCCGCGAAATATGGTGCAAGCCATCGGCATGTATAATACGCTTTTAAAGAGTAACGACCCTGTGATCATGATCGAATGCCTGAATGGTTATCGTTTAAAAGAAAGACTTCCCGACAACCTGTTGGAATTTACCGTTCCACTGGGCATTCCCGAAGTCATCAGGCCCGGCACGGATATAACGATTGTATCCTATGGCGCAACATTGCGAATTACTCAAAATGCCGCTGAGATGTTGGAGGCTTTTGACATCAGTTGTGAGATTATTGACGTGCAAACACTACTTCCCTTCGATGTTCATCATAAAATTGTCGACTCTCTTAAAAAAACAAACCGTATCGTCTTCATCGACGAAGATGTACCTGGCGGCGCAGCAGCGTTCATGTTTAACAAGGTGCTGGAGGAGCAAGGCGGTTATCGTTACCTGGATGTAGCGCCGAGAACTATCACAGCCAAAGCCCACAGGCCTGCCTATGGAAGTGATGGCGACTATTTTAGCAAGCCAAACGCTGAAGAAATTGAAGCTGTTATCAAAGAGATGATGAAAGAGTGAGATATCTTAATTCTTATCAAAATCTCGTTTCATTTCTGTGACGATCATAGAAAATTTAATACTTTAGGGAGCAAGCAAATTTGTGAGTTTATGCGAGTTCACCTGATCCGCCCCGTCATTTCTTTCATCCTGCTGCTCACGTCCTTTTTTACTGCCACAGCACAAATGGATTATGCAGATAAAGTAGGCTCATTAAAGAATGAATTCCCAAAAGAAGACGTCATTGCGTACCAGCATAAAGAAATAGTAAATTTCCTAATCAATAAAGACGCCGCACCCGGCGAGTCAAAAGTAAAGGCTGTTTTAACCACAGAGGTTACATTGGTGCCGGTAAAAGATTACGTAAAATATGAAGATGGCTTGTTTTACAATCAACAGATCTCTGTTGACAATGTGAAGGCTGTTAATTCGAAAGGCAGGGAGATCGTTATTCAACGCCAATGCGGTTCGTATAGCCGGGACGATATTTTTTTTGACGATACAAAGCTTTGCGTTGTAAAATTTCCATTGGAAGAAAAAGGAAAGGGTTGTAGTTATAGTTACAAAGAGACCTATAACGATGTAAAGTATCTCACCTCATTTTATTTTAATAATAGCATCCCCGCAGTTGACGAGATCATTGAATTCGATATTCCTTCATGGATAGACATTGATCTTCGTGAATTTAATTTCGAGGGAGCCGGAATAGAAAAGACAACGCGTAAAGAAAACGATATTACTAAGATCGTTTTTCATCTTAGAAATGCACCTGCTTACGAGGAGGAGGAGCACTCACCAAACCATGCGTTGAGTTATCCTCACCTCATATGCGTGAGTAAATCTTATACAGAAAATGGTCAGAAAAAAGTTCTGTTTGAATCAGTAAAGGACCTTTACGGATGGTACATGACAGTTTGTGATAGTATCGGTAATCAACCTTCGCAATTAAAGGAAAAAGTAGCGTCGTTGACAAATGGAAAGAAAACCGACGCCGAAAAGATTGAAGCCATTTTTTACTGGGTGCAGGACAATATCCGTTATATCGCTTTTGAGAATGGGATAATGGGCTTTCGTCCTGACGCTGCTCAAAATGTATTCAGAAAAAAGTATGGTGATTGTAAGGGCAAGGCAAATTTGCTGAAAGAAATGCTCAAACTGGCGGGTTATGATGCCAGGTTAACATGGATAGGTACCTCGGATCTTCCCTACGATTATAGTCTGCCGTCTTTGTCGGTGGACAACCATATGATCTGTACGGTAATTTTAAATGGAAAAAAATATTTCTTAGATGGCACGGAAGAATACATTGCATTGAATGATTATGCACAGCGGTTGCAGGGGAAGCAAGTGCTTATTGAAGACGGAAATAATTATATTCTCGATCGCATTCCGGTTTTTCCAGCAGAAAGAAATAAAATAAAGGAAGTGACAAAGATGAGTATTGATGGCGACTCTTTAAAGGGTAATAGCACGGTTGAATACAATGGCGAAGCAAAGATATTTACACAAATGGCATATGGTGATACCCGCAACGAAAATAAGACGGAAGCTCTAACGACTTTTCTGACAAGTGATAACAACAATATTGAATTGTCGAATATCAAAACCCCTGATTTCACAGACAGGCAAAAGCCTTTAAAAATAAGCTATGACTTCAAAGCCAACAATGAGGTAACAAGAACGGGCGATGAAATATATGTCGTAATGGATTGGGATAAGGAATTCTCGAGCCTCGAATTGGATGGTGAAAGGAAGAACGATTATGAATTTGACCACAAATATTTTATTTCAACCCAAACGGAATTGTCGATTCCTGAGGGATACAGGGCCGATTATGTTCCTGCTTCGTTCAAAAAAGTTTCACCTGATTATTCTTTTGAAGGCTCGTATCTGAATAACGGGAAAACGATCACCTATTCAAAAACAATTATCATCAACAAACCCATAATTCGCAAATCAGAATTTGCTGATTGGAACAGTTTTGTCAGGGAGATCAACAAATTTTACAACGACCAGGTTGTTTTGAAGAAGTAAACTACAGCACCAATAACAACTGATATGTACAAGCAGTCATTAGTTTCTTTTTTTCTTCTGTTCTTATTTGTGGACGTATTTTCACAGGCACCTCAATTAGGTGTCAATATAGAGGATGAATTTAAAGTCACTAATGTGCCCGACAAATGGAAAAATGAGAGTGCGGTCATCATAGGCCAGAAAACGGAATACCTTTTCACCCGCGTAGTTTCAGGGAGGAACTATACAACCATCGTTCGCATCAACGAGTATATTCATAAGCGCATCAAGTTGCAGGATAAAAATGCCCTTGAAAAATTTTCGACATTCAATTATGTGACCATGGGAAAAGACGGTAGTGCCGAATACAAGATCATAAAGACAAATGGCAAAGAGGAAACCGTCGATATGAAAACTGCAGTTGAAGACGATAAAGATATTGATCCCGTTTACAAACCGATTTTTTACAGCCTGAACATTAAATCGCAGAAAATCGCCGTACCAGATCTGGAAGTGGGAGATGTCATTGACTATACATTGCGATCAACTATTGATTGGGACATGAAAACGGAGGGCATTGGCTTTAAACCTTTTATTTTTTCATTGACGAATAATTATCCTGCGATGTATCAGCAGTACCGTTTTACGATGGTAAATGGTATGAAGGTGCAGTACCGTAATTATAATGGAGCTCCTAATCTTCGTTTCGATCCCAAAGCATCAGTTTACGGCGATAAGGAATCGTATCTTTCTTATTATTTTTTGGATAAGGACAGGGACAAAACAGCTGATGTGAGATGGAATTATGAATTGAGAACTACTCCGAGCGTAAAATTCCGGGTTGTTTTCCTGGCCGACAATGATCCTTCTTCAAAGGGTTTGGGTGAGGCAACGGTAGACCGTGCGGGTTTAAATCCTGAAGACATTTATAAACGATATTACGGCGCCGCTGCCTATATTACTCCAACGGTTACGAGCCTGGTGGGATACACTACCCAATATATCATCAATAAAAAGGAAGAAGGAGTTTTAAGAACAGACGATGATATCATTCGCGAATGTTATTACTGTATGCGAAAAGTTTTTCTTGAAATGTATTACAAAGGCCCTGTACATTCAGATCTGGAAAAATACATGACCGGAAAAAAGCTTTATAAAAAAATATTGGCACAGGAAAAGAAAAATGGTCCCGAGAAAGAGGAGCGCGAAGATGAGATACGCATAAGCAGCGTGACATTTGCGACAGCGCTACGTTTAGCCTTGGCAGCACAAAATATCCCGGCAGAACTGCAAGTGTACATTCCAAGATCGCTGGGAGCATGGCGTGATGCCATTTTCATGGATGAGCTTGATTTTGTTTTGAAAGTAAAAAGCAAGCGCCGTTATTATTATTTAGAGGCTTTCAACAACTTCGATGCCTTTGGAACGCCATACCAGTATATGGAGGGTTCTGAAGGTTATAGCATTGCGTACGATGAGGCTAATCGTTATTATCGTTCTACTATACCTGCCTCCGGATATAACGATAACGTAGAAAAAGAGGACTATACTATCAACTTTAATGATGGCATGGACCTGGTAAAAACTGAAAGAGTGAGTTCTTACCTGGGCGATGAAAAAGCTTCATTGATTGGCAGCGCAAATCTTGATCGCAGTTATCTTAATTATGATTTTGCAAA
>Ga0163163_10000726_pt1 | contig 28010 bp, 23 predicted proteins | sample S65metaG_FD_119766 | JGI IMG/M metagenome (GOLD analysis project Ga0163163, IMG submission 119766) | Switchgrass rhizosphere microbial communities from Kellogg Biological Station, Michigan, USA - S6-5 metaG | ecosystem: Host-associated > Plants > Roots > Rhizosphere > Soil | place: USA...
ATCACGCGGCTCGCGAAGCTGCGCAGCCTCTTCGTCATTGCTCAAGGGACGGTCTTCGCCTTGCACGAGCGGCACATCGGTGCGCAAGACGCCGGCCGCACTCTTAACGTCGACTACGTCGTCAGCGGATCCGTGCGCATGCGGGACGCGCGCCTCACCGTCACCGTCGAGCTCGCCGAGACGCGCAGCGCCCGGATCGTCTGGGCAGAGCACTTCCACCACAAGGCGGACGACGCGTTCCTCGTCCTCGACGAGATCGGCAACCAGATCGTCGCCTGCATCGCGAGCGAGATCGAGACCATCGAGCGCAACCGCGCCATTCTCAAGCCGCCGAACTCGCTCGATGCGTGGGAGGCGTATCACCGCGGCTTGTGGCACATGTATCGGGTTCGCAAGCCGGACAACGACATGGCCCGGCATTTCTTCCAGGCCGCGGTGCGGCTCGATCCGACCTTCTCGCGTGCCTACGCCGGTCTTTCCTTCACGCACTTCCAGGATGCTTTCCAGAACTGGGAGGAGCGCGAGCCGGAGATCGACAATGCATACGACGCCGCAGTGCAGGGCATCATGGCCGACGACCGCGACCCTTCGGTGCACTGGGCGATGGGCCGTGCACTGTGGCTGAGAGGCCGCCCCGACGAGTCGGTCAGCGAGCTGGAACGCTCCATCGACCTGAGCCCGAACTTCGCGCTGGGCCACTACAACCTCTCTTTCGTCCGGTCGATCGTCGGCGATCCGCAAGCGGCGATCACCGCGTCTGACGTCTCACGTCACCTTAGCCCTTTTGATCCGATGCTCTTCGGCATGCTCGCCACGCGCGCCATGGCGCTGGTGCGCCTTGGCCGGTTCGAGGAAGCTGCCGGGTGGGCCGTCAAGGCAGCCGCCCGGCCCAACGCCTTTCCGCACATTCACGCGATTGCCGCCTGCAGCCTGGCGCTTGCCGGCTCGCTCGACCAGGCGCGCGCCCATGCCGCGGCCGTCCGCAAGGCGGCGCCGCGCTACAGCCTGGCTGAATTCTTCACGACCTTTCCCTTCGATCCGGAAGGTGAAGCGCTATTCCGCGACGGTGCCAAGCGCATTGAGATGGAATGATCGGCTAGTGGTGGGCAAGCCCCCGTCGATGGATCGCGGACAGGAGCCACCGCGTCGATGCTCAGCTCCCGATCATCGGTCCGATGAGCAAAGCCGACGCTCTATACCCGCGGCCACAACAACAGCCTTCCGTTAGCTGGAGCACTCAGCCGCTGATGACTTACACGCACTTGCCCACTTGTGACACTGATTGGCTGTAGGCTTGCGATGCAAAGTGCTTCAATGAGCCCCCGGGAGGACCGAATGCGCGCTGCTTGCCGCTGCCACCGGGGGCCGAGAAGGCAGGGACCCTTGTCCCAGCCCCGTGTGTCGATTGCTCGGCGCAACAATCCACGGTCGCTGCTGATGCGCGCTGAGGAGGTGATTCGGTGATCGACCGCAGATGCGTGCTCGTCGGACTGCTCGCCGCGCCTCGCGCTTGGGGGCAGCCGGCTGCCAAGCGCGCCCGAATCGGCGTCCTCGACTACAGCGCAAACCCTCAGTACTACGAGGAACTTCGTAGTTCCCTGCGCGAGCTAGGCTGGGTCGAGGGGCGCAACCTGATCATCGAAAGGCGCCTCGTCGGCGACAGTCCGACGCGCGGGCGTGAACTGGCGGCCGAACTGCGGGCCTTGCCGGTCGCGCTGATCCTGGCGAGCGGCACGACCATGATTCGATCGGCTCGCGATGGCGCTCCTGCGACTCCCATCGTGATGATCAACGCGGGTGATGCGCTGGGCTCGGGCTTCATCGCCAGCCTGAGGCGGCCGGGCGGCAACCTCACAGGCACTACGGCAGCCGGCGAAGAGCTGCTGGCCAAGCAACTCGAATTGCTGTCACTGGCAGTGCCCCAAGCCAAGACCATCGGCGTGCTGCTGAACCGTGCTAATCCAGCCAATGACTTCTTCTTCAACACGCTGTCGGCCCAAGCTCGGGAGCTGAGGCTGCGGCTGGAGCGCATCGAGGTCACCCATGTCAGGGAACTCGACGCCGCGGTGGCGCGCGCCAAGGGCGCTCCGTTGCTGGTCCTGGGCGACCCGATGTTCATTCGCGAGCGGGCGCGCATCGCCGAGCTGTCGATCGCGCACCGGATGCCGGGCATCTTTGGCGCGCGCGACTATGTCGCCGCCGGTGGGTTGATGTCCTACAACTCTTCCTATGCCTGGCATTGGCGCACTGCCGCGGGTTTCGTCGACAAGATACTCAAGGGTGCGAAACCCGGCGACTTGCCGGTGCAGCAGCCTACCCAGTTCGAGTTAGCCATCAATCTGAAGACTGCCAAAGCGATCGGCATCACGGTCCCGCCGGCGCTGCTGCAGCTCGCCGACGAGGTGATTCAGTGAGCTGAACGCTCCACGACGCCGTTTCGGCTGCTGAGAGCCCTCTGTTTCTGCGGGCCGCCCTTGACAGCTTGATGAACTCAAAGATTCTCTCGGCGATGAGCGCGTCGTGCTTCTGACGACTCAGCATGCACGTTCCTTGAATGTCCGCTTCGCCACACCCTAATGGTCGGCTCTGGGCTCGACTGCGGGCCCTCCCGCTTCCAATCGTCTTGCCTGAAACCTGCCGTTCGCAGCGATCGACCGGATAGCTGACGGTCGTCAATACCCGGACCCGGCCATCTAATGTCATTGGTGACTGACCGCCGTACGACAGCCCCGTCACCGCCTGAGGCAATCACCTACACCTGGCTCCCTTCACACTCCGAACTACCTTCGGATTGATGCGCTGCTTGGCTCAACGCATCGTCTTGCAGTCTGGATGAAGTGGCTTGCAGCACCGTGAGGCCTCCTGGCGGCCTTCGCGCGCAAGCAGTCGCGTCGCCTCGGCGGCGCCCCGCGCGCGGCGGGCGCCCGGCGTGAAGTCCGTCAACCGCCTGAAGCGACGACGTCGCGGGTGTGTAGACGAGCAACCCGCGGCTCACCATCCAGACCGCCACATCGATTGAATTCGCGCGTACTTGTTCCGGGGTGTCGTCGCGTCGCGTCCGGGTGTTTAATCGTTGCCCGATCTCATGGAAGGAATCCATCATGCGCAAGACAACGCTGCTTCTGTTCGGTACGGCGCTCGGACTGTCTTCCGCTGCGGCGGTGCAGGCGGCGGAGATGTATCCCTGGCGTGAGCACCAGCCCCCGTTCATCTTCGTCTTCGGCAATGAGATCGACGGACACCAGCAGACGCGCCAGGGGTCTGACGGTAGCCTGGACGGCTATCTCTACGTGCAGTACACAGGCGTCGTCACCAAGGACAACCTTCCGGTGGCTACGCATACGAACTGCAGCGCCGCCGGCGCTGACTGCGTCGCCGGCTGGAAGATCGACGCAAAGCCATCGAGCGCGAAACTGGTCGGCCAGCCCATGGACGACCACCCGGTGTTTCTGATCGGTCGGCCCGACATCCCGCAGCCCGGTGCCTATGTTCATTTCCACTGGACCGGCATGGCCATGCCGATGCCCTACCTAAGCGTGCCTGGCTATCTGCTGCAGTTGACGGCGTTCAACCGCTTCTGCTTCATTCACCACGGCGCCGAAATAGCCACGGCCGCGATGAGTTGCCGCGACAACGGCGGCGTCAAGGTCGAGCCAGGGCTCGATACGGCGACCCATCTGAACATCGTCACCAACGACCCCAGCGGCATGTAGGCTTTGAACAGCATCCGAAATGTCGCAGTTACGGCGAGGAAGAAGTCCCACTGCATGATTCTTCAGGAACGTCGCGCAGCGCAGGTAACCGCGAGGTCGCCCGGGAAGACTCGGCGCGGTCGCACACCGCGCTCTGAGTCGAGGTGGCAATCGAACGTACGACGGAGTTACGCGTCTCATGGCCGACACTGCACGCCGCTAAAGGCAAGTTCACCCATGTGTGCGCTGGCGCACAGACAGTAACTGGCATCGTGCCGCATCCTAAATTTAGGTAGGCACCCCTGCCTGTACGAACCTAACAGGTATCGGACGAAGTGCCGACGTGGATGAGTGATGCAGGTGCTCGAACGTCAGTTGCTCGATGCGCCGGACTCCAGACTTCGTGTCCACCGGTGATCGCGTCGCTGTGCGAGCAACCCCACGTGCGGCTACCCTCATCTCGCGATGTTCGAGGCAGGCTGCCTGGCCGACCTTCGTAGCATCTTCCGAAGGGCGTGAGCCAGAAGGCCGAATGGACGCATTGCCTCGACAAGTCGCAGGAGACCGCGAATTCGCCGCTGGCGCCGCCAGAGCATTGACCGCCGTCCTTGCGGACTTGCGTCGGACCGAGATGCGCCCGCCGGAGGACGAGACCGCAGCGCACGTTGGGAGCGGCGATGTCTTTCGCCTGCGTTGGGCGCCCACTCTCGGCCGAGTCGATCGACTGAGTAGGCAGTTGCTGGCCTATGCGGGTCGCCAGTCCCTCGTCCCGGAGGCCCTTGGCCTGACTTCGTTCCTTTCCAACCTGGCGAACGCTCTGCGGAGTACGCTTGATGTGGGTATCGAGTTGTTCGTAGACATCGGCGATGACTGCCTGCAGTGCTATGTGGACGCGAGCGCCTTGGAAGAAGCACTCCTGACCCTGGTCGTCAACGGTCGCGACGCGATGCCGAGCGGGGGCCGCCTGCAGTTGACGGCAACGGCAGAGACGGTCAGTGACGGCAGCAAAGGGGTCGCACTGTCGATCTGCGATTCTGGCCACGGCATGCCAGACGAATTCATGATGCGCGCCAAGCGGCCCTTCGTCACATCCAAGACATATGATCCGTGGGCGGGCATGGGGCTCGCTGCCGCCGACGGCTTCGCGCGACAGTCGGATGGCCGCCTCACGCTACGAGCCCGGACGGGCGGCGGCGTCTGCGCGACCCTGCACCTGCCTCAGTTCCCCCACGTCGGGACAGCGCCGCAACTGCTCGCTCCAGACCACCAGGAGGAGTCCCAACGCTTGTCGCACGAGCTCTCGCAGCTCGATACAGGTGCATCCGTCGCCGCGCGCGCCGGGCGAGGTGAACGACTGCTGCGGGAGGTCCCGGAATGATGGCATTGCATCGGCGTTGACGGGCGAGCGCACCGATCGCACTTTCGCTTCAGGCGGACTCCGTCAAGCAAGCGTCGACGCGAGAGCATAAAGCCCGGTGGCCTACCAATATGAAGGTGTTGCCTTGCGCTAGAGCAAGACGACCGCGAGCACTGCGGATACTCTGTTGCTGAACGAGTCGCGAGCGCGAACCGGCCGGTTCGCAGAACGACGTTTCAACTAACCGTTAAGGAATGATCATGGCAGTTGTCCCAAACAAGGATCAGGTTAAAGGCGAACTCAAAGACCTCGGCGGCAAGATCCAAGAAGAAGCCGGGAAGGTGGTGGGGAACAAGGAGCAGCAGGCCAAGGGGCTCAAGAAGCAGGCGGAAGGCAAGCTGCAAAAGACTGTTGGCGATCTGAAAGAAGTCGTCGCAGACGCCATCACGAAAGCATAGAAGCCTCCTCAACGGCGCGAACGCCAGGAGCGGATATAAGCTGAACAAGTGTCTGGTTTGGATCGAAATTCCGGTCGCAGACTTAAACGACGGTACGTTGGCCTATCGATAGACCCGCTTTATCCAGGTAGACCATATCGGTGCCGTGGAGCCAACAAAGCTTGGCCGCACTAGTGCCTTTTCGGTGAAGAGTTGTCCGGCCACACGGGCAACCAGCGACGCGTCAGACGCGCTATCCCGATCTCGCCGCCTCATTCCACGCCCAAGGGAGCCGTTCCATGCCAACGAGATCTTCCGGCAAGGTCGCTGTGGTCACCGGCGCTGCGAGCGGCATCGGGCTGGCCATATCGCAACGGCTCGCCACCGAAGGCGCAAGCGTCGTCCTGGTCGACTTGGCGGGCACGGCAGTCCAGCAGGCTGCCGACAACCTAGTGGCGTCCGGCGCCCAGGCGCTCGCGGTGGCAGCTGACGTCACATCCCGCGCCGACGTCGAGCACTACGTCCAAGCGGCCGTCGCTGCCTTCGGCGGCATCGACTTCTTCTTCAACAACGCCGGTATCCTGGGACAGGTCGGCCCGTTCACCGAGTGTCCGGACGAATTGTTCGATCGCGTGATGGCCGTCAACGTCAAGGCAACTTGGATGGGCATGAAGCTCGTGGCCCCTGTGCTCATCAGCCGCGGCGGCGGGTCGATCGTCAACACGGCTTCGATCGCGGGGCTGCGGGCCAGTCCCGGTCTCCTGGCCTACTCCGTCAGCAAGCACGCGGTCGTCGGTATGACGCGCAGCGCCGCAGCCGAACTCGCACCGCGGGGCGTGCGGGTCAACGCGATCTGTCCTGCGCCGATCGACACGCCCATGGGCCAGTTGCTGGAACAAGGCTTTAGCCCCGGCAGCCCGCAGGTGTTCCGTGAGCGAATGATCGGCCGTATCCCCATGGCGCGCTACGGCTCAGCGCAGGGGGTGGCGGCGATGGCGGTGTTCCTGTGCTCGCCTGATGCCTCATACCTGACGGGGGGCGTGTTCCCGGTCGACGGCGGCGCTACGGCCTGAAGCGCAGCGAGGCGCCAAATGATCCAAGCACTGGCGCCGCACATACCACCAGCGAAGCACTACTGGCGGCGTTTCGACGCGAACGTCGGCTGGTTGGCGGGCCAACGCGAACGGCAGGTTCAACGCCGCCGCCGTCGTGGCGCTTCGAGTCCGAGCCCCTGCAGAACCGGGAGCGCTCGCAGGCGCTCAGCGGCGAAGGGCACGAACTCGCGGACCTTGGCAGCTGCCCCACGACCGGCTGGGTAGACGAGATGAACCGGAACCGGTGGCGGCTCATACTCGTCGAGCACCACGCAGAGGCGGCCGTCGCGCACCTCGTCGGTCACCTGGTAGGCCAGCGCGCGGGCAAGCCCTTGCCCCGCGACCGCAGCGGCAACCTTCACGTCGTTGGCATTGACGACCAGACGCTCCTGCGGCGCCACGGTCGCACGAGACCGCCCGAAGCTCCAGCCGCTGCGGTCCTGGCCTTCGATCGTGAAGCCGATCGCGCGGTGCTGCTTGAGGTCCGCGGGCTCGCGCGGCATTCCGTGACGCCGCAGATACTCTGGTGATGCCACGACGACGGAACGGATCCGGCCCACCGGCACGGCCGTCATGCCGGAGTCGGGCAGCACGGCGATGCGAACCGCCACGTCGAAGCCTTCGTCGATCAGATGAACCAGGCGATTGGTGAACAGCGCCCGCGCCTGTAACGGGGCGTGTCGGTCGAGGAACTCGAACAGCAGCGGTGCGATGTGACGACTGCCGAACAATGCCGGCGTCGTGATCGACAGCGTGCCCCGTGGTTCGTGGCGAGCTCCCGTCACCGCGGCCTCCGCGGCCTCCAGCTCGGCAATGATGCGGCGGCAGTCGGCGAGGAAGACCTCGCCCTGTTCGGTCAGCCGCAAGCTACGCGTTGTCCGCTGCAGCAGCAGCGCGCCCAGGTGCCGTTCGAGCGAGGCAATCGCCCGCGTAGCTGCAGGGGCGGAAATGTCGCGCGAGCGCGCGCCACGCGTAAAGCTGCCGCTCTCGGCCACGGCCACGAAGGTGCGCAGGCGTTGTAGGTGGTCCATGGGAACTCTTTCTCCGGATGCAATTCTCAACTGCATTTGACACGGCTTCATTTCGCGGCGCGCACGCCATAGTCTGCGTGCTTCGATGACCGAGGAGCTGCCATGCCGAACCCGATCCGCCTGTATCGCTATGCCCTTTCGGGACATGCCCACCGCGTGCAATTGATGCTGTCGCTGCTCAAGTTGCCCTGCGAGTTGATCGACGTGGATCTGGCGGCCGGAGAACACAAGGCGCCAGCCTTCCTCGCCCTCAACCCATTCGGCCAGGTCCCTGTGATTGAGGACGGCACCGTTACGCTTGCCGACAGCAACGCCATCCTGGTTTATCTGGCCTCAACCTACGATGAACGCCGGCACTGGTGGCCAGCAGACGGGCGTGCACAGGCGGCGGTGCAGCGCTGGCTGAGCGTGGCCGCCGGGCCACTGGCCTCGGGACCGGCTGCGGCACGGGTTGCCAATCTCTTCCAGCGGCCGCAGAACCCGCAATCCGCGGTCATTGCGCGCCAACTCTTCGGTGTGATGGAAGGCCACTTGTCCGGACGAACCTGGCTGGCGACAGATCACGCCACCATCGCCGATATCGCGATGTACACCTACACCGCACACGCGCCCGAAGGTGGTATCTCACTCGAACCCTGGCCGCAGCTTCGCGCCTGGCTGCAGCGCGTCGAAGCCCTGCCCGGATTCGTTGGCATGCAGCGTTCAGCCTTGCCCGCGGCGGCTTGAGTGGACGCATCAGCCTTCCATGCGGGCGAGCAGGCCTTACAGGCGCGCACCGGTACGCGTGAACGGCTCGAGGCCATCGGCCGCTCAGTGATTCGCGACCACATGCCCGATCAGCACCGTGAACTGTTCGGCAGGCTGCCCACCGTGCTGCTGGCGGCCCAGGATGACCAAGGCCGGCCGTGGGCGACCATGCTGCATGGCCCGGCCGGATTCGTCACCAGCCCCGACGCACGCGTGCTTTCCGTGCGGGCGAGGCTTGCAGACGACGACCCGGTGGCGCCTTGGCTCGTCGAAGGCGCGGCGGTCGGGTTGTTGGGATTGGAGCCGCACACGCGCCGGCGCAATCGGGCCAACGGTCGGGTGCGCACGCTGCGCGACGACAGTTTCGAAGTGCAGGTGCTGCAGAGCTTCGGCAATTGCCCCAAGTACATCCACGCGCGCCGATCCGAGCCGCGGGCTCCGACTGGCGCGGCGCCCACGCAGCGGCTCGGGCCCCTGCTGAACATGAGAGCGGTCGCCTTGCTGCGCCACGCAGACACGCTCTTCATCGCATCGGCCAATGCCCCACAGACGGGCGTAGAGCGCGCCGACGGGGTTGACGTCTCGCACCGTGGCGGCCGGCCAGGTTTCGTCAGGGTTGCAACTGGCACGCGTGGGCTGCGCCTGACGATGCCCGACTACGTTGGAAACTTCTTCTTCAACACCTTGGGTAATCTGACGGCATGGCCGAAGGCTGGATTGCTGGTGGTGGACTTCGACAACGGCACCCTGTTGCACTTGGTGGCCGAGGCGTCCATAGAACTTGAAGGACCAGCTCTCGATGCCTCGCCGGGAGCACAGCGCCTGCTGCACCTGGACGTGCTGGAAGGCTGCCTGCGACCCGGGGCGCTGCCGTTGCGTTGGTCGGCACCAGACATGCCGCCACAGTTCGCGAAGTGAAAGTGAGGTCGGTCGCGTATGGATCGGCCTCCCGACCGGAGCTCTCGTCACGTGCGTGCTGATCATCGACGACATCCGTGACCGCGTCTGGGATGGGAGCAAAGGCTGGCGGACCGGTGCAGTGCGCCGGGGCATCGGCTGGAGCGCTTTGAATTCACCAGCCTCGTCGTTCTCGCCTCCACTCCGTTCGCATGCTGGCGGCTCGGCGGATTCACACCCTGGGGCTGCTGCCCTTGCTGACCGTGCCAGCCGGATGGTTCGCCGTCCGGGCCGTGCGCCGGAGAGGGCATGGAATCTCCTTCCGGCAAGAAGGTCTTCTGAGCGAAACCTCGCGCCAGCTTAGGGTGTGAAGGACGCGTTCGCTTGACAAGCGTCAAGGAACCGTGAGCAGTGAGGTGGACACTGCATCGGCATGGTCAGATCGACGTCAGCCGGCACAGGCGCCCTGCTGACGAAGGGAGGCCGTTGTGGCCCTTGCGAGGGAGAAATACCATGGGCGGCAGGAACGAATTGCAGGTCACGTGCGATGCGCTGGTCAGGCAAGGCAAGGGCATCCTCGCTGCCGACGAGAGCGGCCCGACGATCGCCAAGCGCTTCAAGGCCATCGGCGTCGAGTCGACCGAAGAGAACCGGCGCGCCTATCGCGAGCTGATCCTCGGTGCGCCAGGGCTCGGCGAGTTCATCAGCGGCGTCATCCTGTATGAGGAGACACTCGGCCAGCGGGCCGTCGACGGCACGCCACTGCCGCAGCTGGCGGCTCGCCAGGGAATCGTCCCCGGCATCAAGGTCGATGCCGGCAAGATACCGCTCGCGCTGGCGCCGGGCGACGAGATCACGCAAGGCCTGGACGGTCTGGCGAAGCGCCTGGACGGCTACAAGGAGCAAGGCGCCCGCTTCGCGAAGTGGCGAGCCGTCTACAACGTCTCCGGGACCCTGCCGAGCCGACTGGCGGTCGAGGCGAACGCGCAGGCGCTGGCGCGCTACGCCGCGATCTGCCAGGAACGAGGCGTGGTCCCGATCGTCGAACCCGAGGTTCTGATCGACGGCGACCACAGCCTGGCGCGCTGCGCGGAGGTCACCGAGGCCGTGCTGCACGAGGTCTTCCACGCCCTGCACCGACACCGCGTGGCGCTCGAGCTCATGCTTCTGAAGCCGAGCATGGTGGTCCCCGGCAAGGATCACGGCCGGCAGGCGACGCCGGCCCAGGTCGCCGCAGAAACGGTCCGCGTTCTGCGTCGAGCCGTGCCCGCCGCCGTGCCGAGCATCAACTTCCTGTCCGGAGGGCAGACGCCTGTCGAAGCGACCGCGAATCTCGACGCCATCAACCGCACCGGCGTGCAGCCCTGGTTGCTGAGCTTCTCTTACGGCCGTGCGCTGCAGGAGCCGTCCCTGCAGGCCTGGAACGGTCTGGCCGCGAATGCACGTCGAAGCCAGGAGGCCTTGCTGCGACGCGCCCGCCTGAACGGCGCGGCATGCGCGGGCAGGTACAGCACGACGCTGGAGGACGCCGCGTAGGCCTCGTCGTCAAAGGAGATCGAAATGCGGATCGCTGACCTATGCACGCGTGCGGTGGTGACTTGCCGACGCGAGACCAGCGCCCTGGAGCTGGCGCAGCTGATGCGGGACCGTCATGTCGGCGACGTGATCGTGGTCGATGTGGACGCGGGCGGCTCGACGCCGGTTGGAATCGTGACCGATCGCGACATGATCGTCAGGATCATGGCCAAGGACGTCGACCCCAAACTCGTGCGGGCCGGCGATCTGATCACCGAGGAGCTCGTCACCGCGGTCGGGCGGGAGGGCGTGTATGACGGAATCTGGCACATGCGCAGCAAGGGCGTTCGGCGCTTGCCGGTAGTCGACGACCACAATCATCTGCTGGGCGTGCTGACGGCCGACGACGTCACCCGATTCCTGGCAGAGGAACTGACGGAGCTGGCGCATGCCGTGCCGCACCAGCGCAAGCTCGAGCAACGCGCGCTGGACTTGCCGGCGAAGCCCTAACGCCAGCAGCGTCGCCGCGCGAGGTGCTTGCACCGAACAAGCCGAGAGGTTCCGGTGAATGGCAGCGTGCCTGTTTACCGCGTGTCTTGGCTTGGCGCCGCAGTTTCAGAACTCTACGCGTGCTCAACCTCGGCGAAGATGAATGCCGTTCATCCCAACGGATGCCTGCCGTCGGTTGCCACCGAGAACCCCGCCTGCGGCCCGAGCGCGCCCGTCGGGCGCGGGGGTGCCTCTTCGCGGCCCCAAGGCAGCATCAGCGCGAGCAGCAGCAGTTGCTCGAACTCCTCGGCGAAGCGGTCGATGATGCGGCCGGGCTCGGGGCACAGCCTGGCGTCGGTGATCAGTCCGAACTGCACGCCCCCGGCGTACGAGATGATGCTGACGCCGACGCCGACGTCGCCGGACGACGGCACCCAGGCGATGTTCTGCCGCACCGTCGAGCCGCACAGCCGCAACGGAACGGGCGGGCCAGGGACGTTGGTCATCACCGCGGTCGTCTTGTCGAGGAACAGGCTCGAAACGGCCTGCTGGGCCCAGGTGTTCAGTAACCCGGAGACGTTCAGGATCCCGTAGGCCAGCAGCGGCTGGAAGCCGAGCTTGTGCGCGGTCATCCGCGAGCGGACGATTTGCAGCCGCTCGATCGGGTTGTCGATGCCCACCGGCACCAGCAGCGGTGCCAGGCCGAAGCGATTGCCGAGCTGCCAGGCCTGCTCCAGGGGGCGCAGGTTGACCGGCACCATCGCCCGGATGTCCTTGCCGGCCGGATCGTCACCGACGTCGCGCAGGTAACGGCCGATCGCGCCGGCGACGCAGGTCAGCAGCACGTCGTTGACCGAGGCGCCGAGCGCCTTGCCGACCGCCTTGACTTCCTCCAGCGGCAGCGGCTCGCACCAGTCGACGATCTTGCGCCCGCTGCCGTGCCCCTTCAACGGCGTCGGCGAGTCGTTCGGCATCAGCGCCAGCGCCGTCGCGTCGCTGACCAGCTGGCAGCCGTTGCCCAGCAACTCGAGCAGCTTGTCGGCCGACTGGCGCGGGTGCCCGAGCGCCTGCAGCGACTTCGCGAGCCCGTCGCCTGAAAGGTCGATGACCTTCACCGCGGCACCGGTGACCGGCTTCAGCAGCTCGTCGGCCACCCAGTCGCCCTGGTGCCACTGCTCCGGGTCGGTGCTCGCCCGGCCGATCTCGGGCGGCAGGCCGATGTCGTCGGTGATCGACATCATCACCGAGGTCAGCGCGATGCCGTCGGCGACGCAGTGGTGGATCCGGCAGATCGACGCGCTGCCGCCTTCGTAGTGCTCGACGAAGTGGAACTGCCACAGCGGGTGGGCATGGTCCAGCGGCGTCGACGCGAGTTCGCCCATCCGCTGCTTCAGCGCGTCGCGCTCGCTCTGCCCGCGCCGGCGCTGCAGCTTCTCGATCGTCACGTGGCGTTGGACGTCGAAGTACTCGTCGTCGACCCACTCTGAACCGAGCGCGCCCTGCACGACCTTCTGGCGGAAGCGGTCGTACTTCAGCAACCGCTCGCTGACGCGGTCGCAGAGGTCCTGGTAGCGCACTGCCGGCTGCAGCAGCCAGACGCCGACGATCATCATCAGGTTGACGTCGGTGTCCATCCGCAGCCACGCGGTGTCGACGCGGCTCATCGGGCGGGCGGTGTCGTTCATCACGTTCTCCTTGCTGCCGCGTGTCGCGCGGCCGGCGCGGGCGCCGGGACGCGCGTCTTGCGCGGACGCGACTTCGCGACCAGTTCGTCGAAGGCCTCGGCCAGCGCCTCCGTCAGTTCGTGCGCGTCGGGCACCGCGTTGCGCGCGGTGGTGAAGCCGAAGCCCATTGCGCCAGCGTAGCTCATCACGGTGACGTTCAGACCGAGGCCGTGCTCGGGCACCGACATCGGCCAGTAGGTCGCCATCCGGGCTCCGGCCGCGTACAGCGGCACCTGCGGACCCGGCACGTTGGAGATCACGAGGTTGGCAATCGGCGGGAACGCCCCGGCCAGCCCCGTCCGCCCGTACAACGAGGCCAGGCCGTGCATCAGCCAGGGTGCGCCGATCGACGGAAAGTCGGTCGGCATGATGCCCTTGGCTCGCCGCGCCAGTGCCTTGATGGCGTCGGCTCCGTCGCGGATCGCGAGCAGCCGCCGGACGGGGTCGGCCAGATTCGTGTGCAGGTTCACCAAGCTCATCGTCGCTTGCGTCGTGTACTCGGAATTGCCGGGCTGACGCAGCGAGATCGGCATGGCCGCGATCAGCGGCTTCTTCGGCACGCCGCCGTGGCGCGCGAGGTAGCGGCGCATCAGGCCGCTGCACAGCCCGAGCACGACGTCGTTGAGCTTGGCTTCGTGGACCGCGGCGATCTGCTTCAGCGCGTCGAGCGGCAGCGACAGCGCGGCGAAGCCGCGCTCGCCGACGATCGGCACGTTCAGCGGGGTGCGCGGACCGACGCCGAAGTTCTGGCTGAGCCGGCCCTTGCCTGGCAACGCGTCGGTCGCGAACATCCCGGCGAGCGTCTTGACGACGTCGGGCAGGTGGCGCACCAACTTGATGTACTGGCCGGCGTCGTGCTTCAGTGCGGCGGCGGCGAGCTCGCCCATCCCGGGGTGCTCGGCCGGCTCGGCGCCGGGCCGCGGCACCACGCGCGGCTTCGGCGTCAGGTCGAACAGCGCCTGGACCAGCACGACACCGGCCTGGCCGTCGAGCACCGCGTGGTGGACCTTGAAGTAGTAACCGACCTGGCCGCTCTGCAGGCCGTCGATGATGTACAGGCGCCAAAGCGGCCGGTTGCGGTCGAGCAGTTCGGAGTGCAGCCGTCCGGCCAGGTCCTCGAACCGCACCTGCGTGCCCGGCGGCGGCAGTGTGAAACGCTGGATGTGGTAGTCGAGGTCGACCGCGTCGTCGTGGATCCAGACCGGGTTGGCGAACTGCAGCGGCATCGGGGCCAGCTTGCTCTGGAACACCGGCGCCAGGTGCATCCGGCGCCCGATCAGCTTCCTGATGTCGGCGACGAAGTCGCCGCGGTAGCCGTTCGGAAGGTCGAACAGGCTCAACTGGCCGACGTGCATCGGCGTTTCGGGTGTCTCCAGATGCAAGAAGCTGCCGTCGAGTCCACTCAGCGGTTTCATGGTCGTTGTCTCCCTTGGTGGCTCGGCTGCCCCGGCACTTCCCGGGGCGTGCATCGCCCGCCGACATTGCGATGCTGCGCGCCGGTGGCCCCGGCGGATGTGACCTTCGTCAAGGTGTCGGCGACCGGCGCGCGCTCGCGCGGGTGGCCGCGGCAGCACCACCGGTGCCCCCAGTGGAAACGAAGCCCGTGGCATTGCGCGATGTCAATCTTGTTGCGTTGTGCCGGGCGAATACAGCCTCTTGCCATGAAAATCGACGCTTCACCCGTGCCGCCGGCCATGCCAATCTTCGAAGATCGCTTACACACAGCGCTACGCGAAGCCGGCATGCGGGATGTGCCCGAGCGCTTCTCGGTCGCGCTTGTGCCTCAGGTCGTCCCTCGCGCGCTCCTGGCCGCGATCGAGAGCTTCATCGGCGTCTTCGATCGCGTCACTACGCGCCCCGCCTGGCAAGAGGCGATGACGGCCAACGGCCCCGCGATCGCCCGGCAGCGGCGCTCGGAGGTCTGCTTCTTCAGCGCATGGGATTTCCATCTGCCGCCGGAGCGTCCCGATAGCTTCCAGCTTATCGAGTGCAACGACAACGGCTCGGGGATGATGTTCGCGGCGATCCTCAATCGCCTCCACTACGAGCTCTCCGGGATCGGCGAGCGTTGCGCGCTCGAGGCACCGCCGTCCGTTGCGGCCTTCGGCCAGCGCGTGCTCGGCATGATCCGAACGGAAGCTCAGGCCTTCTCCGAGGGGCCATCGCCGGATCTCGTGCTGATCCTCGACGACGCGGAGTCCTTGAGAGAGGGCAAGTTCAGACACGAGCACCTGCTTCTTCGCGATCTGTGTCGCCGAGCCGGATGGCGAGCCGAGACTGGCACGCCGACCGAGACTGCCTGGGAAGGTGGACAACTGCTCTGCCGTGGCGACCGCGTCGCGTTCGTGATCAACCGCTCGACCGACTTCTTCTGGGAGGGGGAAGCCTTCTCGGCCCTCCGCTCCGCCTACGCGGAGGGCGGCCTGCCCGTGACGCCCAATCCGTTCACCTACGCGACGCGGAGCGACAAGCGCTTGCTCGAGCCGCTCTCGAGGCCGGTCTGTGACATCGAGCTCGGCATTCGACCCGACGAGCGAGCCCTGCTGAGCATTCACGTGCCGGAGACCCGTCTGCTGACGCCCGAGAACGTCGACGAGCTCGGCCGCGAAAAAGAGCAGTGGTTCTTCAAGCCGTGCCACGGGTTCGCGAGCCACGGCATCCTCACGGCTGCGCAGGTGGGCCGCACGCGCCTGCGTCGACTCCTCAACAAGGCCGATCCTTACGTGGCGCAGCGGAGAGCGCCGAAGTCGCGCGTGGACGCGAGCGAGGGCGTGTCGCTCTGGACCGACCTCCGCGTCTGGGCCTACCGTGGCGAGCGCGTTCTTCTATCCGGCCGGGCATCCCGTCATCCCGACAGCATCGATCTCTCGTCGCCCGGCGGCTGGATACCGACCTACGGTGGAGCGTAACGGTGTCGACGCGACCCGAGGCAAGCTGTCAAGCTGCCACATGCGTTGTTGCCCCGTCTGCTGGCGCGTCAGGAGACGAAAGACTGCTTCTCGGCAATTTGTAAGCAGGATTCGATTCAGGGGTAGGTGAGGGTAGGTTCGCTCAATCCCTCCGGAAGCCGCGTCAGTGCTAGCGCCACGAAGACTCCGGCGGACGCAGGCCGTGCGCTATCCCACGAAACGGGTCGAGGTTTCGATGAGTGGGTCGCCTTTCTCTGGGCGCTGCAGCGGCACCACGTTCCCGCCCGAGAGGATGACATCCAGTCGTTCGCCCAATGGACGCCAGGCTTCACGCTTCTCGTCGGCGTAGTCAGAGTGCAGATACCGTCTCGCGCGAGACCCTGACACCCAGGCCCACGAAGCATCGGCTCTCCGATCCCCCGGTCGATCCGAGTTCAAGTACTGCTCAGGCCTTTGCCCGACGTCAACGGAAACTGTGCCTGGGAGCGTCGTACGGGCTCATAGGCTGTACGGGGAACCTCCAGAACATGGCATGTCCCGCCTGCGGGCCCGCCGCAGGCTGCAGGTACTTCGGCAAGGGCATCGGTTCGTTGAAACCAGGAACCACGGCGGCCGGCAGGTGATACATGGGCCAAGTGCACGGCTCATCTTGAAGCCAGCGGCGAGCCAAGGCATCGGACGGGTCCACGCACGAATACGCATTCGCCCCGACCGCCGGCGTCTGGGCGCCGGCTGTCGGTGGTGATGCACACCACGCGATGACCAGGCATGACAGAACGACGTCTGCTTTCATTTCAAGCACTGCTTGGAGTCTGAACCGACAGCGCTCTCAAGCCGCACATACAACGCGGCGCGTGCCGGGGTTGCCCTCGACGGCGGTCGGGGGGCCGAATATGCGCAGCCAGGAGTGTCCATTCTTCGGGGCTGAAAGAGTCTCATCCTCGCCGTTGTGGATCCCTAGATCATCAACTTGTCATCGGTGGAATGCAACTCTTTACGCTTGACCAGGCAACTGTTGCTCGAATGGCAGCACGTGGCCGAGGGCGTGAGGCCGACGCACCCATTTCCGCCTCGTCAGACTCTCTGACGGTTCGGCCATCTCCAAGGCGTCGTCCACTTCGTTTCCGAAGCTGCCGTCCGGGACTAGCTCAAACGCTGAGCGTTGCGTACCTGCGGGTTCAACTGCGTGACCAGGGCCATCGCCAGATAGCCTACTGCGAAGAACAACAGCGTGGGCGTGCTGCCGGTGTGCTCCAGAAGCAGTCCGCACAGCGCGGCGCCGAGAGGATTGAAGCCAAAGGCAAGCAGGCGAAAGCTGCTGTTGACGCGCCCCTGCAAGGCGTCCGGAATCAGTGCCAGCCGGTAGCTGAACTGGACGACGTTGTAGACCGGGGCCAAGGTGTAAGTCAGCGCATAGACGACACCCGGCAAGTAGAACTTCGGTACGACGAGGTACAGCGGAAACAACAGCGCCTGCGTCCATATCACGCTGATGATGACCTGGCCAAAGCCAAAGCGCCGTTGAATGCGTCCGCCGATGAGCGCACCGACCACGCCGCTGATGCCACCGATGCTGAACACGAGCCCGATGTCGATCTCACTGGCACCCATCTGCTTGGCCAGGACGATCAACAGCAGCGGCGTAGCGGCGTAGATGAAGTTCATGCCCCCCGTCAGCACCGCCATGTAGCGGATCAACGGCTGCTGCCGGAGCCACCGCAGACCTTCGGCAATCTCGGTGCGTAGGTGGCGCGCACCCACCTTGGGTGGCGCCCGAAGATCGGTCTTGATCTTGGACAGCGACAGCGCCGATACCAGATACGAAACCGTATCTGCCGCGAACGGCGCGGCGTGGCCCAGGGTTTGAAAGAGCACTGTGCCGAGCGACGGGCCGACGATTTGCGCCGCACCGAAAGACGCTTCGTTTTGCGCCGCGGCGCGCGGCAAATCGACCGCGGGGACGATGCGCGACAAGGCTGCCACTTCCGCTATGTTGAAGAAGACGAACAAGCTGCCCTCGGCAAATGCAACCGCATAGATCTGCGCCAAGGACAGGACGTCGAACCACACTGCCAACGGCACTGTCAGCACAACCAGGGCTCGCAACAGGTCGCAGACGATCATGACGCGTCTTCTGTCCCAGCGATCGATCAGCGCCCCCACCGGCAGGCTGAACAGAAGGTAGGGCAGGGCCCGCAATGCCGACGCCACGCCCGCAGCGCCAGGTGACTCCGTGAGCGCGAGAATCAGTAACGGGTAGATGAGGGAAGTGGCGCTGGACCCCAGCGTGGAGACGACTTGCCCGCTCCACAGGAGCATGTAGTCGCGGTGCTGCCACAGGCGCGTCGCGGTCGGGGAATGCCTGGGGGCGGTCACGGCGCGCGACGATAGCAGGGCGAAGTCGAAGCAGCGTTTGAGTTGGTGCGAAGCGAGGCACATGCTGACCCGCTTCACGGATAACACCTCTCTTGCGTCGGGCCCAGCTCTCTCTAAGCGCTCGAGTCGACAAGCTGATCCAGGGCCGCTCACGCGTCGCGTAATCGGCCGACCGCAGCGCCTCGGACCGCCGGTCCGCTTGCCTGGCAGGACATTCGCTACGACGTCATGACTTGCCGTGCATGGCAACCAAGACGCCACAAGCCTTGCGGCGCCGTGTTCCTGGCGACGACGGTGGCTGGGTGACCCAGAACCTGCAACGCCCGCCCGTATCGATCGCACAGGGCGGGGTCCCCGACCAAGGCCAGCGGTTCGTCTCGAGGCATGGTCCGAAGCGCGCTGGCCACCTCGTGCCCTACCAGCAAGCCGGAAAGGTAGTCGGGAAGTGCTGCCGGTTCAAGCTGGTGCATCAGGGCGCGTGCCCGGACCGAAAACAGATCCCAGGAAAGTCCCAGGCCTGCGTCATCGCGTGCGCGCTGCAGCGCTTCGTCGAAGGCGTCGGCATGGAAGTCAGTGGCCGGCGGCATCAGCCGCCCCAACACGGAACGCTCTCGCAACAGCGAGAACAGTTCGCCTGTCATGCACGTGCGAAAGGACACGATGCATCCGTCACGAACCTCCACCCACTTGGAATGGGTGCCTGGCAACACCACGCGACAGCGTGCGGCCAACGCAGGGTGCGCCCACAGGAACCCGGCGATCTGTGTTTCCTCGCCGCGCATGACGTCGGCGTCATGGCGGTCCGCCGTGAAGCACACGCCGGGAATGATCCGTACCTGCAAGCCATCGGTTCCGTCGGCCACTATCGAATGGCGATCGAGCGCGTCCACCGCCACGGGGCAGCCGGCATAAGGCGCCTCGCGCCAACCATGCTGGCTGCCCACCATGCCGCAGGCCAGCAGCTGCGCGCGAGGCTGAGCCTGCAGCCAATCGCCGGCCAGCCTTCGCAGCGCCTTTTCGAACTCGGCGGGTCCTCCCGGAAGGCGCGAGGCGCCGTCCTCGCTGGTGCGGTCGGCAATGACGCCGCCCGCTGCATCCATGAGGAACGCCCGCAGCGAAGTACTGCCCCAGTCGAGCGCGATCAGAACGGCTGCGTCCGGCGGCCCGGGAGCGGGGTTCGAGGTCAGCATTCGGCGACGTTTCCGCGCGAGCGGACGGTCAGGCCGGTTGGGCCGCGTGCCACGCGGCGACAAAATCCCGTGCCCGTGCCGCCGTCTCGCGGGCGGACTGACCGGGACGGTAGAGGTCGCCGCCCAGGCCCGCCCCGACGCAACCGGCGCGCAGGAAGTCGACCAGGTTGTCGGGAGTCACGCCACCCACTGCGAGCAGCGAAAGGTCCGAGGGCAGCACGGCACGCAGCGCCTTGACATAGCCCGTGCCCAGTTGCGCTGCCGGAAAGAGCTTGACGGCGTGCGCGCCGGCTCGATGGGCGGAGAACACTTCGCTGACGGTCATGGCGCCGGGCAGCACGAACAAGCCGCGGCCGGCCGCGTCCTTGATGAGGGCTGCGTCGGTGTGGGGCGAGACGGCCATCCGGCCGCCGGCGGCAATAAGCATGTCGAGGTGGGCGGCGTAGAGCACCGTGCCGGCGCCGACCAGCGCGCGCCCGGCCGCGACCGCGCCGATCGCCCGCACGCTGTCGGCCCAGCCCGGCGAATTGGTGGGTACCTCGATGCAATCGAAGCCGGCCTCCAGCAGGAGATCGGCGTGCGCGGCGGCTTCGTGCGGCTCGACGCCGCGAAGGATGGCCACGAGCGGCAGCGCGGTGGGCCAGGAGCCGGCGTCAAACGTTGCCGCAACACTGGAGGGCTTGGTTATCGATCTCGTCATGAGCTGATCACTGGATGAGCGTGTCTGCGCGGAGGCGGATGGAATCAGGAATCTGGATGCCGATCGTCCGCGCGGCCTTCATGTTGAGCACCATGCGAAGCAATCCGCTCTGCTCGACAGGCAAGTCTGCCGGCTTGGCGCCCTGAAAGATCCGGTGCACCAGGTCGGCCGCACGGCTTGCGGCTGCTGCTCTGTCGGTGCCGAAGGCCAGCAAGCCGTTGGGTGCGTAGTCCAGCCGACCATAGACGGCCGGAAGCCTCTGTCGTTCCGCGAATTGCACAATCTCGTCGCGCAACTCGACCACCGTGCCGGACGAGCCGACGAGAAGAGCCTGAGACTGCTCGCGGCGGATCGTCTCGAAAGCAGCGCCTAGCGTGTCGCGGGTCGAAGCATCCAGCATCTGGATCGAGCGCCGCAGCTTGCGTGCCTGCTCCTCGACGCGGAAGTAGATGGCTGCGGAGAGCTGGTTCCCAGGGTCCGCGAGATAGGCGATCCGCTGCACACCCGGCGCCAGTTCAAGCAGGATTTCTAGTGTCTTCTGGCCGGTCTCGGTGGTCAGACTCGAGACCCCTGTGACGTTGCGGCCCGGGTGCGAAAGGGTTGCAACCAGGCCAGCGGCGACCGGGTCTCCGGCGGAGAGGAAGACGATGGGGATGACCGTTGTCGCGCGAACGGCTGCACGCGTCGGGGGCGTGCCGGCGCACGCGATCAGATCCGGCTTCAAGGCAGTCAGCTCGGCTGCAAGTGCCGGCAGACGCTCGACCGAGCCATCCGCATGGCGCGACTCGAAGAACATGCTCTTTCCCTCGACGTATCCGAGCTCGCGCAAGCGATCGCGGAACGCCGCCCAGGTTTCCTTGAATCCGGCCGCGCTGACTTCGTCCAGCAACGCGATGCGATAGGCCCGTCTTGTGGACTGCGCGATGGAGGTGCCCGGAGCGGCGAGGACGACCAGGGTCACGGCCAACGCACTGCGTCGTTCCATAGTCAGGGCACTCCATCGAACCCACCCGGGTACAGGGGCACCGGATCATATACATGCTTCAAAATGGGTCCGTGAGGCCTCCTGAGCTTCGTCTTCGACTCGCCGCCATCCTCGCAGCGGATGCCGTGTCATGCCCAGCGATTCGATGTCTCACGACGGAACGCGAGGACGATTCGCTGCGATCCGAGTTCCGCGACGCGCTCCCGGCGCGCGACAGAAAGGGGATACATGACGATCAAGCTTTACTCCTGGCCGATGAGCTCGGGCACGCGCATCGCCTGGGCGCTGGAAGAACTCGCGCTGCCCTACCAGTACGTGCCGCTCGATGCGAAGAAACAGGAACACCGCACGCCCGAGATGCTGGCGGTCAACCCCCACGGCAAGGTTCCCTCGCTCGACGACGGAGGGCTCAAGCTCTTCGAGTCGGGTGCGATCCTGCTCTATCTCGGCAACCGCTACGGCGCGGCGAAGGGCCTGTGGCCTCAGCCCAAGGGGCAGCAGGAGCTGGCCGACGCCGTGTGCTGGACGGTGTGGGCGATGACCGAAATCGGCAGCTACATGATGCAGTACCTGTATCACGGGCTCGATTCGCCGGTCTCGTACAAGCCGGAGGACCGTAGCAATGCGGCTGCGGCGTACAACCGCGCGCAGTTCGCCCGGTTGCTCGATGCGCTCGATGCGCGCCTGGAGAGCCGTGATTACGTGATGGGAGACTTCTCGCTGGTGGACGTTGCCACGGCGAGCTGGCTGCTGCTCGGAAGGCAACTTGGCTTGACCCTCGATGGCCATCCGCGGGTGGCGGCATGGTGCACGCGCTGCGCCGAGCGACCGGCTTTCAAGCGCGCGCGTTAGAAGCCTCGGAAATCCGTGCTCAGAAGCTGACACTTCCAATGGGTCTTGCCTCGCACCGTCGGCTGGGGCGAATGGGCAACGGTCGATATCCTCGTCGTCGATGTCGTCGGAGCGAGAGCAACTCGACAGCCCTAGGCGGCGCGACGCCTCCGCAGGCCGTTGACGAATTCAAGCCGAAGGAGGGCACATGGCGGATGAAGTAACGAAGAAGGATCTCCAGTCGCTGCAAGGCTACGTCAACGCGAAGATTGCTGCCCTGGCGAAGGTGATCAATGAGGGCGGGTCTGATGCGGCGATCAAGGAGCTGAAAGACTTCCAGAAGTGGGTTGAGGGTCCGCTCTTCGGTCGGATCAACAAGCTCGACGAACGGATCAAGAAGCTGGAGCAGGACTCGAAGAAATAGATCGGCCAAGGGCTCGCTCGACGACATCGCGCCGCTGATCGGCGAGGGCGGGACGAACCCTTCGCCCGTGCCCGAGCCGAAGACCTACGCGCCCATGCTCGCAGGCCTGGGCGCCCTGATCTCGCATCGCCGCAGGGCGGCTGAAACAGCGGCCGCGAGGCCACGGCCGAAGGACAAAGTGTGCCGACGCGTGCCGACGATGAGCGCGTCAACCGATCAAGCGCTGCAGGCGGCGTTGCGCCCTCAAGAGACGACTGGCAGTTCAGGGCTGCGGATTCCCGCGCTCAAGCTTCGCCGATGCTTTCGAGCCTCGGGACGCCAGAAGAATCCCGCCTCAGCCGGCCAAGGACTGCGCTTGGGGCGCGGTCCCATCGTACGCACCGCGGCGGACAGGCCGCCGCGTCAATGCGACGCCTCGCGTTCGTCTTCTCCGCGCAGCTGCTTGCTGGCAGTCGGCGCTTCGCCCGCCACACCGCCGAAGAGGACGTCGCCGAGCCTCAAGGAAGACTCGTAGAACGCATCGAGCACTCCGAGCACCTGCCGGAGCGCCGGCTGTTCGGCGAAATACCGGACCACCGGGTTGTAGGCGGCGTACGCCTCGCGGACCGACGCTTCGAAGATGGGATCGGTCACGCGCCGAAAGGCACGATCGATCTTCGCCAAATCGTCGTCGTCGAGCACCTGCCGGGCACGAGGGAACAGGTCGCGCTCCTCGATCGCCATGTGCTCACGCATTGCGCCGATGTAGTCGCCCATTCGTGACGCGACACCGGCTTCGTCGGCAGGGTTGCCCTTTTGGAGGCGTTGCAGCGCGGAAAGCAACTGCTTTCCGGCCGAACCGATCGCTCGATGCGCTCGTTCGATCTCGGCGATGCGCGTCACCAGGCGTGGATCGCGCTTCGCCAGCCGGGCGAACATCGCGTCTTCTCTCGGATGGTGGTACCCGTCGCTGTGCTGGGTCATGTAGGTCATCGCCCCGATCGACGCCTCACGGTCGATTGGCTTGCCTCGCGACAGCGCCGCCCGCTGTTCCTCGAGAAGATCGAGGAGCCGCGCGGCATACCGATGCTCGGCGTATAGGGCACTGACAACATCGTGTCCCCCAAGGCCCTTCACCGGCCGTTTTCGTGTTTGCGTTCGCTTGGCGGCCGGCGTGGCCGCTTTCGCCGAGGGGCGCATGGGGGTTGGATTCTTCTTCTGCATGGCCATCGTCTCTATCTGCGATGCACCCAATCTAAGCGCGTCGGGAACGGGCGCGTTGACGCAGGTCAACGATCCGGGCGCCGGGGAGACGGTGCGGGCGCGGATTTCTCCTATTCCTCGATCCGACCAGCGTTTGAGCAAGGCCCGCTGCCCGACCTGTCGACGTTTGCCGCACCTGGCTCCGCCGAGCACGCATTGGCCACGAGTTGCCGGGTTGCCGATCAATGCGCGGGCGAATTGATGACCGCCCTCATCTCGTCCGGGTGCTGCAAGAGCTCGCAGATGCGAGCGAAGAAGCGGGCCGCCTGAGCGCCCGCCATGACGCGGCGATCCCAGTTCATCGCGAACGTGAAGGCCATCGCTGCCACCACCTCGTCGTTGCGGACGAGGGCCTTCTTCTGCGCCAGCCCGAAGGTCACGCCGAGCGGATGCGTCCACGCGGCGACGACGCCATGGACGCCGTACTTTGCCGGCGAGCTGATGAGCACCGCACCGCCACGGTAACGCTGCCACATCTTCGGGAAGTGGCGCGGCAGGCGGACGATGAGCGAAGCGATCGGCGCCGGGAACGATGTCGCCAGGCGCGAAAAGTCGCGCCACTGTCGGCTGTTGGTGACGTCGGTGCTGGAAAAGGCGCGCAGCCGCTCGCTGAGCTCCTCGAGCGTCTGTCGATGAACGTCGCGGAGGACCTCGATGTAGGCGACCGCAGCCTGGCCCTCGATATTGCGCTCGATCGCCACCGCGATATCGGTGCCGCGGAAAGACTGGAAGTACGACAGGAAGGGGAGAAAGAGCGGCCGAAAGAGGCGCCGGTTGGCGTAAGGGAACTCGAGGAGCGCGAGCGCGACCGCCTTGGCGACGAAGGCGGTGTAGGTCGGACGATCTGCCGGACGGGTGGCCGCGTCGCGAACACGCTCGATCTCGGTCAGGTCGATTTCGGCGATGAAATGGACCGTGCGGCCGAAGTCGATCTCGCTCTCGACCAGCGACTGGTTGAGCCGGTTGAACTGCCGTACCGGTTCGATCGTGGACTTGTCCATGTTCAGTGCGCCTCGCGAGCGAGCGCGCCTTCCTTTGCCGAACAGAGCTCGCTGATGGCCTGCTCGAGCGTGGCCGTGATGTCCCTGCGCTTCTCGGCAGCTCCCAGCGAGGCCGCTCGGGCACTGAGTTGTGCATCGGCCAGCAGCCGACGCGCGAGGCGCTCGACGACGTCGGTGGAGAGGTTCCGCGGCCTGAGCCAATCGCCGACACCGGCTTCCTCGAGATAGCTCATGTTCAACACCTGGTCGAGATTGTCCGGAATTCCGAGCACGGGCACGCCGGCCAGGAGGGCCTGATGGCTGGTCGGGCTCCCGCCGTTGCAGACGACGAGGGCGCTGTGCCGGGCCACGATGTCGCCGGGCAGGTAGTCGGCCACGTGCACGTGGGCGGGCAGCGAGGGCGGGGTGCTTGCGCCCGCGGCGGCGACGACGACGGGGCAGCCCACGCGGGCAAGGCCGGCCAGGACGAGCGGCAGCTTGGCGACGTCGCCCGAGCTGCCGAGCGTGACGTAGATCGGCCGTGCCGTCACCGCAAGTGCCTCCCACCAGGGCGGCAAGGGCACCGACGGCGCCCAGTCGATGCAGCCGAGGTAGCGGTGAGTGGAAGGACGCTCGTACGTGGCAACGAGCGCAGGGCTATCGGCATAGAGGGTCAGGTCCCCCTCGGTGTAGACGTGGCGGAGCTCCGCGCCCGCAGGAGGAAGGCCATGCCTGCGCGCCAAGGCTTGCATGGGCCGGGCGTGCAGGCGGAAGGCGAGCGGCCTGGCGAATCGGAACACCCGGTCGTCGAGAGCCGTGGGCACATGACGGGACCACGGCATCGTCGGCGCATGCCAGCGCGGCCGGGCATAGGGGCTCCAATAGGCATTGGTGACGTTGATATAGGGCACGCCGACGAGCCGTGCGCTCACCGCGAGGGAAATCCGGAAGTCGCCGATGACCACCGCGGGCCGGACCGCCCGCAGCAGGGCGAGATCGTCCTCGACGTAGCGCTCCAGGGTCGCGAGGTCGTAGATCGGCCTTCCCCGCGCGAGAGCGCGCAGGAAGTCGACGCTGGGGATCGATCGAATCTCCGCCGTGTCCCATTCGCCTGCGGGACACAGCTTCGCGAATCGGGGGTCTGCCGCCAGGACCGGCCGGTAGCCGCGAGCGACCAGCCTTCGTGCCAGCGCGATCGGCCGGGCGACATGCGCCAGCGTGACGGCTTCGCCGACGAACAGGACTCGCCGGCTGGTGTCATGGCGGACGTCGGTCATCGTCGAGGCATTTTGCCGCTCCGATCGACACCCACCGCAGCAGCGTAGTCGGCCTGCCGTCTTCTCGCCTCGATGCAATCACACCCGTGGACCAATGTTGCGTGAAGGGACTCCCGAGGATGAAACTACGATGTTTCGTGTGCGAGAGCGGACCTCACCATCACCCGGATGAACAATGTTTTCCTATGAGCAGGCCTTCGACAGAAATCTTGGTTGGGTGAGCGAGGGCGAACAGCAGATCCTTCGCTCCAAGCGAGTGGCGATCGCCGGCCTCGGAGGCGTTGGTGGCGCACACCTGCTCGCGCTCACGCGCTTGGGAATCGGCAAGTTCACGCTGGCCGATTTCGACCGCTTCGAGCTGCACAACTTCAACCGGCAGGTCGGCGCCAATCTCGGCTCGATCGGCCGGCCGAAGATCGATGTCATGGCAGAGATGGCGCTGGGCATCAACCCGGAGCTCGACCTGGTCCGCTTCGAGCGGGGCGTCGATCATGGCAACGCCGAAGCCTTTCTCGAGGGTGTCGACCTCTATATCGACGGCCTCGATTTCTTCGTCCTGGATGTGCGGCAGAGGATCTTCAACCTGTGCGCCGAGCGGGGCATTCCCGCCATCACGGCGGCGCCGCTGGGCATGGGCGCCGCTCTCCTGGTATTTCTTCCGGGAGAAATGACGTTCGAGCAGTACTTTCGGATGGGGTCGACCTCGCGCGCTGAAAAGGCGGCGAGATTTCTGGTGGGCCTCTCGCCTTCGATGCTGCAGATGGGCTATCTCGTCGATCCTTCGCGTCTCGACCTTGCCGCCGGCAAAGGGCCGTCGACGCCGATCGCGTGCGAGCTCTGCGCCGGGATCGCAGCCGCCGAGGCGCTGAAAGTGCTGCTCAAGCGCGGACCGGTTCGGGCGGCTCCTTGGGGCCTCCACTTCGATGCCTACAAGAACCGGCTGAAGCGGACTTGGCGCCCGGGCGGCAACGCCCACCCCCTTCAAAGGGCGCTGATCGCGCTGACGCGGCGGCGCTACGCCGCAAAACTGCCCGAAAACGGAGAAATGTGAGGCTCTGGACCGGCTTTGCGCGCTCGCTCCAGACTCCGCTTATCCATCTGATGCGCTCTGTCTGACAGCAATCGGAAAGATTTTCATTACGATGACGCGATGGCTCTCATCAGCTGGAATCGATGGTTGGACCGCTTCGGCGACGCCCCAGTGGGCACGGTGCCGCCCGGGCTGACGTTTTCGGTTCTGCCAGAGCGTCGCGCCTCGACCAAAGATCGCCGGATCAGCAAGCAGCCGTGGCCCGGCCGGGAGTCCAGACGATCCGGCCTTGCTTGTAGGCGCCGATAGGCCGGTATTTGATACCGACTCCGCGCCTAAGGATTCCCAAAAAAAAAGGCCCAGCGATGCTGGGCCTTTTTGCATTGACGCCTCTAGGACTTCCTGCGCCGACGCGTCATGAAGCCGATCGCACCCAAGCCGGCGAGCATGAGCGCATAGGTCTCCGGCTCCGGGACGGCGCTGGTGAACGTGTTGGAACCATCGACCTTCAGCAACAGGTTGCCGTCGGTCAGGGTCGTCGGGTAAATGTCAGGAGGGCCGCCGGTCGGCGCACCGAGGTGGAAGCCGGTCGTCGTCGATGTGCCGGGCGGGATCACCTGGCTGGAGGTGAAGTGCATGTCGCCGATAGGTCCCGTCAATCCGGTGATGTAGGCCCCGTCGACGCTCGAGCCGCTGTGGATGACGAAGTCGTACTGGGTGGCACCCAGACCGGCTCCGCCGGCGAAGGTGGTGAAGTTCGAAAGGCCATTGCCCGCGACGATGTCGAACTGGCCGACCAGGTGACCGTCGTCGAAACCTGCCCCGGTCCCAGTGACTGCCTTCACTCCGCCACTGGCGGCGTTGTCGAAGAAGATCGAGGCCGTGCCACCCGTCGCAGAGAACGTCACCGTGGTGATGCCGCCGGCGGTGTTCACGCTGGTGACCGACTCCGTGATCCGCGCCACCACGGTGTATTCATACCCGCCCGATGCGAACGACGCGTTCAGCCCGGCCAACGGTGTGATCGCCGTACCCGACGCGTCGTTGAAGCTGACCACATTCGCCTGGTACAGGAACGAGAAG
>Ga0163163_10000727_pt1 | contig 28003 bp, 30 predicted proteins | sample S65metaG_FD_119766 | JGI IMG/M metagenome (GOLD analysis project Ga0163163, IMG submission 119766) | Switchgrass rhizosphere microbial communities from Kellogg Biological Station, Michigan, USA - S6-5 metaG | ecosystem: Host-associated > Plants > Roots > Rhizosphere > Soil | place: USA...
GTTGGAACTCGCATCGACGGCTTCCTGCATTGCGAACATTTGAGGTGAAACATGCTGCGTAGGTTCGTATTCTTAGCATTCATTTTGTTCGCCGGAACGCCCTTCGCTTCTGCGCAAGACCTGGATTCCTGGATGAAGAGGGCTATGCCGACATGACTCACTGGCATGGTCTGAATAAGACCTGGTACTCCTCGGGGCGTCCGTACCGTGAAATGGACCAGATCGACGGCACGCCAAATCCGCTGTATTCACGGTTACTCTCGCATCCGAGCTATGACTCGTTCTGGAAGCAATTCACACCGCAACAGGGCGAGTTCGCTCGTCTGAATATCCCGGTGCTGGTCGTGACCGGTTACTACGACGGCGCGCAGATCGGTGCACGGTATATGTTCGATCAGCACCAACAGTACAACTCGAAGGCTGACCAGACGATTGTGATCGGACCTTTCAGTCATACTGGCGCGCAGCATCAGGCCGATGTTGTCGTTGGGGGTGGCTATCGGGTCGATCCTTCCGCGAGGATGGATTTTCATGAGTTGCGCTACGCATGGTTCGACCACGAGCTCAGGGGAGGACCTCGACCTGCACTTCTCCAGGATCGCGTTAACTATCAGGTAATGGGCGAGGACACATGGCGGCATGCGTCCTCGTTTGGAACGATGTCCAATGCGTCGATTCAGTTCCATCTCGTCCCGGCAGGGGATGGAGCGGTGCATCGGCTTGCGACTGAAGCACCACCGCGAGACAGGCATACCGATCTTGTCGTCGATCTGGCGGATCGAAGCGATGTCGATTGGCTCCCGCCGGACACCATCGTGCGCAAGTCCCTGGATACCCACAACGCACTGGCCTTCGTGAGCGAGCCGCTCGCCACTGACATCGAGATAAGCGGGCTGGTCGGCGGCACTCTGGACTTCGAAATCAACAAGCGCGATATGGATCTCGTGATTCGTTTGTACGAACAGAACACCGCTGGCGATCTCCTCGAATTATCGGTTCCCTACTTGCAGCGGGCCAGCTTTCTTCGTGATCGGAGCCGTCGGCAGTTGCTGCATCCTGGGGAGCGGCAGACGCTCGTATTCCAGAAGCCTGGTCCTGTGAGTCGGCTGGTCAAGCGCGGTAGCCGCCTGGTTCTTGTGCTCGGGATACAAAAGGAACGGGATGCCCAAGTCAATTACGGCACGGGTAAGGACGTCAGTGACGAATCGATTGGGGACGCCGGACAGCCCTTGAAGGTTCGCTGGTTTGGCAGTAGTGTGCTGAACCTACCGGTAAGACGCGATTGAAGCTATCTGGGTAATTAGGTGTCCTGAACTTCAGTGCGCAGGCGTTAGTAATGGTTAACTTTTCCCATGAAAAATCGCCGTTGGCGATTACCGCCAAAGTTGGCATTCCAGGCCCCCAGTCTACGAAAACTCGCGATCATTGCATACTGTTTAGGAACGTCGGATTCCTGCCAGTTGACGAGTAGATGGCAAATCGTAGAAGTGAGAATCCTCAATAGACCCCTTTCGGCAGCACACTGGCCAGAGCCTGGGCAGATCAATTTAATGTATCGTAACGCGATTAACGCTCGTTCCGGCGACATCCGATGACGGCCGCCGCTTAGCGTTATCAGAAGCAATCACGCCGGTGCACTTCTCCGAGATGCCGACAACGACCAGCGATTGCTAAATACTGCGGCGTCAGCGAGGAGCTATTCCATGACTCGCGGGCGGTCGTCGTTGATGATCGCCACAGTTCGGGGATTCACTGGACCGTGTTGTCGTTGCGGCGCAACCGGCGCGCGAATTACAATGTTGACGATTTGATTACGAAATCGGAAACGGTCTTTCATTATCCGCGACGGCAAATTGTCGACGGAGCTCCTCGCGTGCACATCGACCGCGCGACGGGCGCGGCACCTTTCGAGACCGCCTTTCCCGGAGGCCAGTCGTGCGGCTGCTGATCGGGCTACTGCTGTCCACTGCGCTTGCGGCCAGCGACGTCGCGAGGTTGCACGAACTGGCGGATACGCGGCAGCTCTTCCTGCTGCGCGAGGCTCTGCAGCAGCCCGGGTGGAACAAGGCCGACACCCATTTCTACCGGGGAATGGTCGAGAGCCGTTTCGGACAGGAGCCGAAGGGAATTGACGATCTCACGCTGTTCCTCGCGAGCCATCCATCAATCGATGCACAGCGCGCCGCTTACGACGAGTTGGCTGGCGCGCTCAAGCGGGAGGGTCGGTACGGTTTGGCAGCCCGCAATCTGACTGAAGCCCTCCGCCTGACCCCCGCAAGCGAGCCGCCCGACATCGTGAATTCGCGGGATCTCTGTACCGCGCTTGCCAACATTCCGCCTCAGAGCGTGACATTCGGAGAGGACGTGCGGGTCCGGGCTACGTTCAACCCGCTCGGCTCATGGGACGTTCCCGTCGATATGAACGGCCGCCGAGGTCAGTGGATCTTCGATACCGGCGCCAACTGGTCGATCCTTTCGGCCGGCGAGGCCGAGCGACTCGGTATTGAGACCCGCGAGTCGGGCACGTATGTCAGGGGCTCGACCGGCAAGAAGAACGCGTTCCGTCTGGCCGTCGCCGATGATCTACAGTTCGGACGCGCGCATCTGAAGCATGTGGTCTTCCTGGTGCTCCCGGACGAGTCGCTCTTCGTCGGCCCGCTGAAGTATCAGATCCATGGCATTCTTGGGTTGCCGGTGATCAGAGCGCTCGGGCGGGTTGGCATCGCGGCGAACGGAGACCTTCGAATCGAGCCGGGCCGATCAGCGAGAGGGACGCCGAACCTGTTCTTCGACGGCTTGGCACCGATTGTGGAGGTTCGGCATGACGATCACCGGATGCAGATGTTGCTCGATTCCGGTGCGAACGTATCCTCCCTCTACCGCTCGTTTCGATCGGCTTTAACAAATGACGAGATCGCCGGGCTGACAGCCATGGACGAGCAGGCGGGCGGGGCGGGAGAGATCATCGAAAGGAGAACTGAGGTCGTTCGGAACCTTCGCCTTTCCGTTTCTGGAAGGCCAGTGGATCTCTCGAACGTCGGCCTGCTCTCGACCACGCCGGAGGGGGATGCACGTTACCGTGACGGTTTGCTGGGGACCGACGCTCTGCGCCACGGCTTTACAATTGACTTCCGTGCGATGCAGCTCCACCTCGAATAGTTCACTCCTGCCTTGTCGCCCCGCGTTTGGGAATCGCGCAGTTCCCGTTCAGAACGACTCCCCCGCCAACTGACCACGGATTCGTAAGTACTGCGGCGTTTTTCGTTGGCAGTTATCAAAGCGAACTGTGCATTGTTTTTGGATCAAGGCAATGGTTACCCCTCACGGAGAACCAAAGAGATACAGCATCACGAAATGCAAACTGGAGAATACCTGGCCAGAACTTGGCCAGATTTTCTTAGAGCGTAAAATTTGTTGATGTAGACTTTTGAGCTTGCACGGGATCGTAGCTCAGTTGGTAGAGCGCCTGCTTCACACGCAAGTTTCGTAACGCTATCTCATTGACCTTCCGTGGTTCTGGGTAGCGTCGATAGCCCTCAATAGACCCCTTCCGGCAGCACAATGGCCAGAACTTGGCCAGACCGGACGGGGACTCTATCATCTCTGATCTAAGAATCTTCCTGCGAAACGATACAGGATTGTGATTCTGCGATTATGCGTGGTCTTCGATGGGGACTTCACGGCCAATAGCGATTCAAAGAAGGCGTCGCACATCGGAAGCGTCGTTGAATCACAAGAATTCCGACTGAATGTCTGACCATATTGCAGCTCCTTCACATATAGGAGGGGCAACTCTCGTGTCAATCCGAACGGTCGAAACACGGGTGAAATGGTTTTTATTTCACAGATACAGTACCCTTCAGGCCTACCAATGACGTCATTTGAAACACCGCACAGAGAGAATGATGAGCATGCTGTCCGCCTCATAGGACGAAGTCTGGCGCTTTCAAAATTGCTCTCGATGTTGGCTGCGGCAATTTCTTTACTCGCGGTGGCCGGCTGGGCATTTCGAATCGAGTTGCTCACCAGGATTCATCCATCGCTTCCTGCAATGCAGCCCAACACAGCCCTTGCATTGATCTTGTGCGCTATTGCAATCATGGTCACAACAAGAGATGACCGAAGTTTCAAAAAAGCTGCTCCTGCAGCGAGAGCGATTGCGGCCGTGGTCTCGCTTCTTGGGTTACTCACCCTCGGTGAATATGCCTTTTCCCGGGACCTGGGAATCGACCGCCTTTTGATTGGAGGTCTGGCGACGGCCGGAGGACTCCACCCAGGGCGTCTTTCGCCTCAATCGGCCGCAAACTTTGCAATGCTTGGCGTTGCACTATTTGTCTATAACTTGCGCAGCCTTTCAATTCGGATCGGACAGGCCCTGGCGCTCATGGTGGGCTCCAATGCAGTCGTTGCAATGACCGGGTACATTTTCAGCACCGGCGAGTTCTATGGATTTCCATCGATTTCCCCGGATATCGGAATGGCTATCCCGACGGCAACAAGTTTCATTCTGCTGGGAATGGCACTACTCTGCAGCCGCCCAAATGACGGGATGATGTCTCTTGTCATCAGCGATACGCGCAGTGGACGCATGGCAAGGCGCATATTGCTGACGGGACTTCTCGCGCCGCCTCTGGTTGGCGTGTTGACCCGAATCGGAGTCTATGCAAACTGGTATGGAGCCAGTTTTCAAATATCGTTATTTGCACTCGTGATTGTCATTCTCGTGCTTCGAACGACATGGGCCGCTGCCAGGCAATCGGAACACGATGAACTCCGAGCTCAGGCTGCGAATGAACGTTTGAAGAAGGCTCTCGATGAACGCCAGGTGTTTCTGGCGTTCGTTGAGAATTCTTCCGACTTTATAGGCATCGCAGATGCGGCTGGAAAACCGATCTACCTCAATCCAGCAGGCCGCCGCATGGTCGGCCTGAACTCCGATTTTCCAGTCGAGCAGGTTCAAATCCAGGATTGCTACCCCCCGGATCTAGCCCCATTTGTTACCGATGTGATCCTTAAGACAATGATCGAACGTGGCCGATGGCAAGGTGAAACCTACTTTCGGCACTGGCAGACGCAGAAAGCAATCCCTGTATCTGACGAGCACTTCCTGATCCGGGATCCTGGCACCGAACGAGTCCTCGGTATGGGCACGATCACCCGCGATATTTCTGAAATCAAGCGCTCTCACGACCTGATTCGTCAATCAGAGGAACGCCTCGATCTCGCGCTTCGCGGCGCGGACCTTGCCTCATGGGATTGGAATATCCGGACAGGTGAAGTGATCTGCAACACGAGGTGGGCTGAAATGCGTGGTTTTCGCCTCGAGGAAGTAGAGCCTCATGTGGATTCGTGGATTTCTGGCATGCATCCCGATGATCGGCTGCAGGTGCAAAAGGTGCTGTCGGACTATTTTCAAGGAGTCATCCCCGAGTATGAGGCGGAGTTTCGTGCTTTGACCAGGTCCGGCGACTGGATCTGGGTGCTGGACCGAGGAAAGGTTTTCTCGCGAGGGGAAGATGGACAACCGAGCCGCATGGTTGGAACCGAGCTGGATATTACAGAGCGCAAGCGCCTCGAGGAAAACCTCCGCCTTGCTGAAGCGAAATCGTCGGGAATTGTCTCCATCTCTGCGGACGCGATTATTTCCGTTGACGAGAACCAGCGCATCGTCTTGTTTAACGAGGGCGCCGAGAAGATCTTTGGTTATGCGAAAGCTGAAGCCATAGGAACTTCCCTGGATTTCCTGATTCCAGAGCGCTTTCGCGCGATCCACCGGGAACACGCGGCTAGGTTCGCTGCGGAGCCGTCGAGTTCCCGCCGAATGGGCCGGAGAGAAACCCCGATCTTCGGCAGGCGCAAAAACGGCGAGGAGTTCCCGGCGGATGCAGCGATTTCGAAGCTCGATGTCGGTGGAAAACTGCTGATGACCGTTGCACTGCGAGATATTACGGACCAGAAGCGTGTTGAGACTGAACAGAGGTTTCTCGCAGAGGTAGGTGCGGTCCTGACCTCGAGTCTAAGTTACGAGAATACTCTGACGAATATTGCGCAGCTGGTGGTTCGTGAACTCGCGGATTATTGCATTGTGGATGCCGTCGATGACTTGGGCGAAATCAGGCGACTGCGTGTTCTGAGTCGAGACGCTTCGAACGAATGGGTGTGCGATTTATTCAGGCAAGTTCCGCTTGACGCACATCGTCATTCCCCGTTGACCTCGGTTGTCGAGAAGAGAGAGACGGTCGTAATGCGGATTCAGCCATCGGAAAGCTCCGAATATTTCGGCGAGGAATCCCTTCGAGCGCTTCGTGCTGCCGATGCGAAATCCATAATGGCCGTTCCGCTCCTGGTGCACGGAGAGCTAATGGGAGTGATTAAGCTAATCTCCTCATCCGGATCACGGATATACGCGGCGACGGACGTCCGGCTGGCCGAAGAGCTTGCTCAACGTGCGGCTCTTTCGATCCAGAACGCTTTGCTCTTCAGGGATGCCCAGCGCGCAATCAGGACTCGCGAAGACGTGCTCGCGATTGTGTCGCATGATCTTGGGAATCCAGTGGCAAGCATCGATCTCCTCGTCCATCTTTTCGGGCACCCGGAGCGAATTGATGCAGACCAGGCGCGGGACTTCGCCGAACAAGTTCAGCTCTCGGTCAATGAAATGAAAGTCCTGATCGCTGATCTTCTCGATTTTGCGAGAATTGAAAGCGGCACTTTCTCAGTCGCACCGTCGCCAAATAGCCTGAGTGGAGTTGTGAAGCCGGCAATCGATCGCATCCGAACTCAAGCCGAAGCCAAGTGTCAGACACTCGACCTCGACTTGCCGTTGACGCTTCCCCAGGTAGCAGTCGATGCTCATCGCATAGATCAAGTGATTTCCAACCTGGTCGGAAATGCGATCAAATTCACGCCGCGAGAGGGCTCGATCCGGGTTTCGGCTCGTCTTCAAGACCAACAAATTGTGGTGTCGGTCGCCGACACTGGACCCGGAATTCCGCCAGAAGATCTAGCGAGAATCTTCGATCGGTATTGGCGGGCGGAAGGTGTAAACGAGAAAGGAACGGGTTTGGGGTTGGCGATAGCGAAGGGTATCGTCGAGGCTCATGGCGGAACGATCTGGGCCGAAAGCCAATTGGGCAACGGGAGTTCATTCTTCTTCACTCTGCCCTTTGCCGAAGTGGAGAGAATCAAACGCCCCAATACTGAGGCTTTTCAGCATGGCGGATTGAGCTAGACCAGCAGCTGGGCGGATCCTCGGCGATCGGACAGACAGCGTTTTACATAAACGAGGTGAGTGCGGCAGTCCAGGAATTGGAAAATCTATTCCCGACAAGGCGGATGGCTAAACTTGTAGAGATGAAAATTGATGACGATCTGAACGCGAACGGCCACAACTTCCCCGTCCTGCTTTCGCGGATTGCATTTCCATTTCTTTAGTACTTCTCTTGCTGCATCGTCCAGACCATAGCCGGACCGGAAATTGAATCCCCGAAGCCGAAGTGTTTGCCCGTGATCATCACCGATATTCCTAAGGTGGGCACTGTAACTGGCGATGATCAGCCTTCGTTCAGCGCTTTGTCAAGCTTGTGTCAGCGAACTATCACGATGTTTTCTTTCCTCCGCAATTTCGCTCTTCACAATGTCCGTCCACGACGTCAGCAGGGGAGTGTCGCAGCAGCGGCCGTGGTTTTCCATACCGAAAGGTTTCTAAGTTCCAGGATGACTTTCACGCAATCGCTGAAGAGCCGACACCGTCAGATCTGATTGATTTCGAGACTTTCTTAGTAGTCGCAATTGGCGTGATAGCCATGAGCGCCGATGTGAGTACCTGTTTTTTGGATCGACGCAATGGTTACCCTCACGGAGACCCAATGAAATAGAGCTTCGCGAAATGCAGACGGGAGAATACCTTGCCAGAACTTGGCCAGTTTTCCGAGGATGGCAAAAACCTGATGATGTAAACTATCGAAACTGTACGCGTCGGGATCGTAGCTCAGTTGGTAGAGCGCCTGCTTCACACGCAGGAGGTCATCGGTTCGAGACCGGTCGGTCCCATCTTCAACTTTGTCACGAGACTACAAAGAAAAAGCCCGGAATAAAATCCGGGCCTTTTTACCAATTGTAGGGGGGTACTGTAGGGGTTTCAGGCAATCTTCGTGTCGTTAGTGGGGAAATTCGCGACAGATGTTTTCGCTCGCGCTTCGTTGTATGCATCCAGTCCCGCAAGTGCCGTTTCCAGGCGCTCTGCGCTTGGGTGAACATACCTGCATGAAATCGTAATGCTGCCGTGGCCCATCAATTTCATGATCGAGTAGGAATCAACACCAGACTCCCCAAGTCGCGTTCCAAATGCGTGTCGCAGATCGTAAATCCGAAAGTGCGCTATCGGATGCCCGGGCGGTTCACCCTTGGGACCTTCACTTGTCCGATATACAGACAGTACGGCCACTTGAATTCCCGATGAGCGAATACTAGCCTGTTAATCGCGGGCGTCCACGCTGTTGCGGCTACCAGAATGTCGCGTTCGGTCAGAACAAAAGCCTCGTCATCCGTAATGCAGTTGGTTTCGGAGCTGAATCCTCACGGCCACTTTCTCGCCGTCTACGCTTCGTTCCGCCGGGTCACCCCTACATTACACAAGACTCACTTCCGGCCTGCCTGCTACGGCTCTAACCGGACTGGACTTTACCAGCTGGATTCTTTCGAACGGTTTCATCCGCTCATTTGGAATTCCCCTCTCCCAAGCTTAGCTTGGCGCTATGTTCGGACTATCCTTATCAAAGGATGGCGGCTGGGTGTATGCTTCCGCGATCGAGAACCAAAATGGAAATCCCCGATAATGGCGCAAGATTGCCCAGGAGGTTCAGGGTATGAACTACTCTCGGCTTGTACAGTCGGCAATGTTCGCGATGTTCGTTTTCGGCGCTGTGGAAACGGCATTAGCCGATGCTACATACTCGTTCACCACGTTCAATGCCCCGGGGGCTACTGGCTTTGGCACTAACGCCTTCGGGATTAACGACAGCGGCCAGATCGTGGGATCTTTCTTCGCCGCTGGCAATTCAACAACACATGGCTTCCTGGATACGGGCGGCAGCTTCACCACCATCGATGTCCCCGGGGCTACGAGAACCACTGCCTACGGGATTAATAACAGTGGCCAGATCGTGGGATGGTTCCGAGACGCACTCGGCGATCATGTCTTTTTGGATACGGGCGGCAGCTTCACCACCATTAATGCCCCCGGGGCTATCAACACCTACGCCTACGGGATCAACGACAGCGGGCAGATCGTGGGATCTTTCGTCGACGCGCTAGGGTCGCATGGCTTTGTGGATACGGGCGGCAGCTTCACCACGCTCCCGGGAGTTGCGACCGGGATCAACAATAGCGGCCAGATTGTGGGATCTTTCGGCCTCTATACGGGCGGCAGCTTTACGGCGATCAACGTCCCTGGGGCTAGTAGCACCTTTGCCCAAGGGATCAACGACAACGGCCAGATCGTGGGATCTTTCAACATGGGGCAAGGCTTCCTGGATATGGGCGGCAGCTTCACCACCATCAATGTGCCAGGGTTCTGCTGCACCTTCGCCCAAGGGATCAACGACAATGGTCAGATCGTTGGGTGGGTCGGCTTCCCAGCGTCACCCGAGATGGCTTTTGTTGCCACACCTGTCGCCACTCCCGAGCCCCCAAGTTTGCTCACTATGGCTACCTGTCTCGGAGCCCTATTGGGGATCGTCTTCCGGCGCAAACGCGCCGATGCCGGGAATCGTCCGCCCGTGTGATCTCAAACATGATATCGCGCCCGAGACTCGGCTGCGCCAGTGGGATCGCTGAGCTGAGCGCGAAGCGTTTCCACATAAGAATCCGTATCAGACGAATCGATTGAACTCCACTTCCGGGGGCTTTATCCTTCCTATTCTTATCGCATTTCGAATTTCTCGAAGCTTAGCCAGATGGCGAGATGGATGTCTTGCAGCAAATCGCGCCGCTTGTCGGGATCGACCTCATAGGCGTGCGCCAGACGCTCAATGGCGCCGCCGAACTGCGAGATGTCCTCCTGGTAAAGGTCGCACGCCGATTGCTTTCCGGTCATGGATTTCGGACTCACACGAAGGGTAGTCGGGGGCAGCGGGAAGTTGTTACGGAATATCTTTGAGGTTGAAGTGCTGTGCCGAAATCGCGATTCGAAAACGATTCAGCAGTCCGTCAGGTTCAGTGTGTACACCGAAGTCGCCCTGCGTTCCTGCTAACAGTTGGGAGTTCCCGGCCTGACACCATTTACTTCGCGAACGCGAAGATTGCGAGACAAACCCAGCCTATGAGGAAAAGCACACCGCCAAGAGGCGTGATTGCCCCCAGAATACCTATGCCCGTGAGGGCCAGCGTATAAAGGCTGCCAGAAAACAACACGATACCCGCCACAAAGGACCAGCCCGCTACGACGAGGAGACGAGTTTTGCCCATGCTTCCTATCGCGGCTGCGACAATCAACACGGCAAATGCGTGGTACATCTGATACCGAGCGCCGGTTTCAAATATGCCGAGCATCTCTGGCGAAAGCCGAACCTTTAGAGCATGAGCGCCAAAAGCGCCAAACGTGACACCGAGGAAGCCGAAGAAAGCTCCGATCCGCAAGAATGCCCGATCCATTGCGTCAATGATACATGGGTTAATCGAAATCGCCGGCGAATCTAGTCGTGGTCCAGTGTGGTGTGTGTTCTCGCCTTGGGAAGGATATACCCTGAGGTTCAATTGGAAAAGTCATGTGCAGGCATCTTATAAGATGCCTGCGCACTCGATGATTGGATCCAGTCTCGCACATTACGAAATCACCAGCCACCTCGGAACGGCCGGGTAGGCGAGGTGTATCAGGCCGACTCGAGGCTGGGTCGCAGTGTGGCGATCAAACTGCTTCGGGAAGCCTTCACCCACGATGTTTTACGATCCTGGGCTGTGCTTCCATGCGAGCCATTGTGGTATATGGGAATCGCCGCCGAATCCCTCAGATTATTCTTAAGAACGATAAGCGGAGAATTCGGTAGACTTTGCGGAATGAAGCGCCGAGATTTTTTGGAACGCTGGGGTCTATCCGGCCTCAAACTGAACTTACATTTTCTGGAAGCGGAATTCACTCCGCATGACCCGGACCGGGCAGCAGCATGGGAACTTTACATCGAGTTGCTGACTCGCGTGTCAACTCAAACCCTTTTACCGGAAGACGGAGACGAGAAAACAGCGCTGGATAGTATTCATGCGCTCTTCCCGCTAACGCAAGACATCCTGAAACGCCACGGGTCAGGAGCTGGCGAATTTGCCAAGCTGGCCATCCCGGTTCTCAACCAGGTGATTCGGCCATTCACGGCTCGCTGGCACCGTATCTCCATCGTTGGCGCGTTTCCGGATGCAAAACAACGAAAGTCGTTCCGGGAAGAGCTAGCGAGTTTACAGGTGGACTTGCGAAACTACACGAAGGCTTTAGCCGATCTCGCTCAGGTGGAGGATCTCACCACGCTGGAATCCTGACCGGGAAAGATTATTTCTTTAACACCCGTAGAATCTTTTCCACCACGTCGGCAATTCCATCCTCGGTCCGAGCTGCCAGCCGCTCCGCAAGTGAGGGCGAATATTGAAGCAACGTCTTTCGATCGATTTGATGCCAAACCGGAAGAATGGATTTTTCTCCAGTTTCCGTTTCGCGAGCCACGAGGCCATCGAGTTCGCGTTGTGTCCATTGTTTGCTGAGGAACGTCGGACTTAAAATCACGACACCAAAGCGGCACTTTGCCAATCCGCGATCGATCGTGCGCCGCAGACTGTCACCCAGTTCCAGTGTGGCGGCATCAAACCACACGGAAACGCCTTTTCCCGTCAGCGCGGTGTATAGCGGCCACGCAATCGCCTCCTTGTCTTCTGTCGCATGAGACAGAAACAGATCGTAACGATCATTCGCCGGCCGAGCGTCCCGGCCGCTTGGGGGATACGCCACTTCCGATGCCGCAGCGACAGCACTTGCCTTGCTGATCGTCCGAAGCCGTTCGCCGCATAACGCGCTCCATGACGTGCCCATTTCATCGGACTGCAGCATCTTTTCTATCGTGCTTTTTGAAAACCGCACGGCAATCGTCTCTTCAAGAACTTCCGCTCGGTGCCCATCCGGCGAGCCGATGTCCGATACGATCCCCAGTACTTGTTCGGCGCCAAATGTGCCTGCAGCAGTGACCGTAAGCGGTGGGGAGTTTTTCGGTTCGAGTTTTACCGCCCCGCTGAGCATGATGTAAACCGATCGATTGAGATCCAGGACAACACCATTCTGATGTTTTTCGCATTCCGGAAATGTTTCCCACTGCTCTCGCATGAACTGTGGATCCAAGGGAAACAACCGCCGCGATTTCAAAATATTTTCGAGAATTCGATCTCGAATCACGTTGTAGACACTCTCTGCCACAACGGGAGAGTCGGCAAGAATTTGCTTGAACTGATCTCGATCGAATTCCAAAAGAAGACTGTCATCAAGGGAGCGGACCGATGCTGTGCGGGTAATGTTGAAAATCCACAATCCAAACTCCCCAACAATTTGTCCGGGGGGTACGTGAACCGGCTGATCCAAACCAGGAACATCCACTACAAGAGGACCGGAAACGGGGAAAAAGCAGGTTTGACTCGGTTCACCTTTTTTACAAAGAACTTCTCCTGCTGTGGTCAGTCGGGGTATCGCGATCTCCACGACACGCATCAATACGTCGGGCGGCATCAACCCAAAAAGATAATGGGGCTGATGCGGATACGACGTCTCAGGGCGCTGATCGGTCCGACCGATCATGCGGCAAAGGTCGTCAACCGATTGGGTGTCTCCAAGATTCAGGAGAAATTTGCCCGCGGCAAGGGCGGCGACTGGCTCCCCGGATTTCATCGTGTCATGAATGAGGGTTTTGTAATCTCCGAGAGTTCGCCGCCACAATGAGCCGATCGCCTGCCAGCGCCGCTCCCGGGCCTCCTGATCATTCAAACACAGGTCGTGCCGATTGACATTCATCACCTCTACCTGCACTCCGTGTTTTACAGTTCTCCACTGCAGCGTTCCGATTTCAAACTCGCGCTCTCTCTGATCGCGGATATACGTATCAAAATACTGTTTCGAAACAAGAAGCTGACGGGGAAGTGCAAGCGAAAGAATTCTCGCTGTCATGTTGATGCCGGAACCCCAAATATTCCGGCTGCGCCCAAGTTCATTGGCTTCGGTGACGTTGCCCGCGTGGAGCGCAAGCGTCAGTTGGAGCTTGCCGCCCTGTCGAGGCCGGTGAGTCTTTTGCACTACCGAAAATGCCACATCAATCGCGGATCGGCAGGCGTCGGATGACGCGAAGGTCAGAAAGCCGCCGTCCCCAGCCGGACTCCATCGATACTCACCATCCTGAATCCCACAGAAGGCAAGTGCTTCAGTAATCCAAGATAGGAGATTCTCGATAGCCAAAACCTGTTCGACATCACCGAGTGTGGAAAACGCAACGATATCCAGCCCAAGAATCGCATGGACGCCGCCCAGATCGGGCGTCCGCTGACTAGCGCGGCTGGATTTCGGGGCTCTACTCATCGAGTTGTCGATTAGATCCCAGCCGCCGCGAGAGTGTCAAGCAACAGCCGTGAGGCCGCTGAGTCCGCCGGGGACCCTCCCACCTAAGAATCCTTATCAGACGCATCGATTGAACTCCACTTCCCGGGGCCTTATCCTTCTTATTCTTTCCTTCGGCGTCGGATATGCAGTCACTCGAACGTTATAACCAAGATATTTGAAAACACTGCTGACGGTTAGCTCGAGTAGTCGTGGGTTTAACTCAAACCTAGAAGATAGCCACTTCAAGTTTCTGTTTTTCTACTCGGCGGCAATACTTGCGAATCTGGAATGCTCATTTCAAATTCAACTACAATATGGACATACTCGCGAACAGTTGGACAGCTGCGGAGCCTGAGAAGGGCGATCCGCCGATTGATGTGTGCACCAGGCTCATTGGTGACTGAGAGCGAGTTCGGGATTCTCCGCAGGGATGCGGTACACAAAAGCACTTCTACGGTTTTCCGGTTTGTACTAAGACGCTGCCCCGGCGGACGCCGCGCGTGATCGAAATTCGCCGTGGTCCCGTCGATGCATTTTCCGGGTGCGGCAGAAAGCCATTTCAGCGCTTCATCGGCGTTCTAGTGATCGAAAGCGCGAGGATTGATGTTCGTTGGATCCGTCAGCAAACTACTTGATTCTTCACTGATGAAGCTTGCGTTTTGCCGTCACCAGCCCCAGCAGGGCGATTGGTAATAAAACGAGACTCGCAGGCTCAGGGACCGGTTTTGCGAAAAACCCGTGAAGTCTACTCCCATCATCGTAAAACCCGACGCCTTGTCCCAAGTCATTAAGCCCTAAAGCGTCGGTATCGGTGGCGTTCGGAAAGTCGAGCGTGCTGAAGCTATCCCCGCTAAGGACGTAGCCGTGTCTTCCAGCGGCATCGAGATATGCGCCTATGATCTGGCCTTCATTGTTAATGTCGCTGGCATCGGTGAAAGCGGAGCCGGGAAAATCGAGCGTCGTGTAGATGCCGAGGCTAAGCTCGAAGCCATGTTCCTTGCGGGTATTAAGAGCCTGGTATACCCCGACAATCTGACCCTCGCGGTTGTTACCCTTCGCTTCCGTCAAGCTTGCGGTGGGGAAGTCCACCGTTGTGTAATTGCCCCAGCTCAGCAGGAAGCCATGCTCGTCGCTCACCGATTTCCGATATGCCCCAACGATTTCGCCGATGTCGTTGATCCCGAAAGCCGCGGTGAGAAAAGCGTTGGGAAAGTCCAGCGTTGAGAAACTGCCCCCGCTCAACAGAAAGCCGTGAGTGGAGCCGGCAGTGTCATTGTAGAGGCCGACCATCTGGCCTGCGTTGTTGATCTCAAGGATGTTTGTAAGCGTGGCGCTTGGGAAGTCAATCGTGGTGAAACTGCCGCCGCTGAGCAAAAAGCCATGATAACCGGTCGAGTCTTTATACCGGCCAACGATCTGCCCCTGGTTGTTGATCCCTTGAGCAAGGGTCTCTCCTGCTCCTGGGAAATCAACAGCGGTAAACGTATATGACGTGGCGCTGGCGTATGCTGGAAAACACAGCAGCAAAGCCAACACGATCGGCAATATCGTCCTATAGCCAAACATATACGCATAACCTCGTTTGGATAGGCGAGTGCTCATCCACCCACGACACGGCAATTTCAGTCACAGCAGCGCGGCGGATGTGTTCACCTTCACTCAAAACTGTGGAGTGTGACAAGAATAGTATTCGCCGCTCGTTTTCCGTATCAACCTAAATCTGTTTTCGCTTTAGCGGCATATACATCACGTATTGAGAGATACATCGCTCTCGACGCAATCCCGTTCCGTACAAGGTGACGCTGAGCTGTCCAGGTTGGTCGTCCTCCAGCGGTTTATAGGCGCTGCGCGCCGCCTCTATGGCTTCAGCAGTTGGTTTCTTCCTGTCATTCATTTTGAGGATTGCCTTTCGGAACGCAGAAGTCGCGGTCGAGCATATCCGTGTAGGGGGGCTGTGTTAGGGGGGCAATTTCCCGTCCGTTACCGGTTGTTATCGGATATCCACAGGTTCACTTTCGGGAGACGGACTTCGAGAGTCGACTGGCAGGGCTTTCAAGGACAAGCCTGGAGAATGCGGGAAGTTTCGGGAAATGCCGAGAAACTGCCCGAAAAACGCTCCTTACTGCTTCACACGCAGGAGGTCATCAGTTCGAGACCGGTCGGTCCCACTTATTTGGATTGAAAGGCTCAGCCAAGTTTTTCAGTGGCTCTGGGGAGTGCCTGTACAGATACTTCCCAACTCTTCGCCGGGGGGAGTGGCCGTACGGAGAAACTTCTTCCCTTTCCCAAAAAAAGTGGGTGTTCAGCGAAAATCCTTCCCTGTACGCAAAAAGTTCTACACTCCACCGCGATATTCCCGAGCGGGGTCTGTCCCCGATTTTCCCCCACTGAGCTTTGTCAGCACACGAACGTACATGTTCTTGAGGGGATCGAGTTCGGACACGGCTACATGTTCATCGATCTGGTGAATGCTGGGGCCGGGCGGTCCCAGTTCGACGACCTGCGGACAGATCTGAGCAATGAAGCGGCCGTCGCTGGTGCCGCCAGAGGTAGAGAGCTCGGTATCAATTCCACTTTCCTCGCGGATCGCAGCGCGGACTACATCGATGAGGTTGGGGCCGGGCGCCGGGCGCGATAGAAACGGCATGCCTCCGACAACCCAGCGAACGTCGTACTGCAGGCCGTGACGATCGAGCACGGCCGTCAACCGCTGCTGCAGGCTCTCGGGCGTGGACTCCGTGCAGAATCGAAAATTGAAATCCAGAACGCATTCGCCGGGAATCACATTGGTCGCGCCGGTTCCGGCATGAATGTTGCTCGCCTGCCATGTCGTTGGCGGGAACGACGCATTCCCGCGATCCCATTCGATCGCGGACAATTCGGCAAGAGCGGGCGCCAGCAAATGGATTGGATTCTTTGCCAGCTGCGGATATGCCACGTGTCCCTGTACTCCCTTGACCGTCAGCTTTCCGCTCATCGTGCCGCGCCGTCCGTTCTTGATCATGTCGCCGGTGCGCTTCACGGAAGTCGGCTCTCCCACGATGCACCAATCCAGCCGAGTACCGCGCTCCTTCAGAACCTCGCAAACCTTGACGGTGCCATCGACCGATGGGCCTTCCTCGTCGCTCGTCAGCAGAAACGCGATCAGCAAATCCGGATCGGGTTGCCCCTTCAGGAATTCCTCGCACGCGACGACCATCGCCGCGATGGAAGCCTTCATGTCGGCTGCGCCGCGGCCATGCAGATTGCCATTGCGATGCGTCGGCGCAAACGGTGGACTCGTCCACTGGTCGAGGGGTCCGGTGGGCACGACATCCGTGTGACCGGCGAAAACGAAAGTCCCCGAGCTTGACGACTTGCCGGCCCGCGTCGCCCACAAGTTGTGCACACGGGATTCATGCGGCCCGTTGTCCATCCGCTCACAAACAAATCCCAGCGGTTCGAGGCGCTTTGTCAGAATTTCCAGGCACTGGGCATCATCGGGCGTCACCGAAGGCCGCGCGATCAATTCTTCTGTGAGCTGCAGTGTGCGCGACATTCGGGACTCAGGCACGCAGCAAGTCGTTCAACGATGTCTTTGCACGGGTCTGCGCATCGACGCGCTTGACGATGACCGCGCAGTACAGGCTGTATTTGCCGTCACTGGATGGAAGATTCCCCGACACCACCACCGAGCCCGAAGGCACACGGCCATAACTGACTTCGCCGGTTGCACGGTCATAGATCTTCGTGCTCTGGCCGATGAACACTCCCATGGAAATGACCGAGTTCTCCTCGACGATCACGCCTTCGACGATTTCGGAACGGGCGCCGACGAAGCAGTTGTCTTCGATGATGGTCGGGTTTGCCTGCAGCGGCTCCAGCACGCCACCGATACCGACGCCACCGGAAAGATGCACGTTGGCGCCAATTTGAGCGCACGATCCCACGGTGGCCCAGGTGTCGACCATCGTGCCTTCACCGACATACGCGCCGATATTCACATACGACGGCATCAGGATCGCGCCTTTGGCGACAAAACATCCGCGACGGGCCACCGCCGGTGGAACGACGCGCACGCCACTGGCTTTCATGGCATCGGCGTCCAGGTGAGCAAACTTCGTGGAGACCTTGTCATAGAAACCCAGGTCGCCGGCTTTGATGATGGAGTTGTCGCTCAGACGGAACGACAACAGCACCGCTTTCTTGATCCATTGATGCGTCGTCCACTTTCCTGTTCCCTCGCGTGTAGCTACGCGCAAACGACCCGCGTTGAGTTCGGCAATGACGTGCTCGACCGCATCGCGCACTTCCGCGGGCGCCGCGGCTGGATTCATACTCGCCCGGTTTTCCCAGGCCTTATCGATGGTGGTTTGTAATGGATCGGTCATCCGGTGTTTCCTTTAACGAAATCGACAATTCTTTTTGCAGCTTCGACGCACTCTTCGGTTTCTGCAACGAGCGCCATTCGAATGCGGCCTGAGCCGGGATTTACGCCGTTAACGCTCCGCGCCAGATAGCTGCCAGGCAGGACCGTTACATTGTATCGGGCCAGAAGATCGCGTGCGAAACCTTCGTCATCGCCGCCGGGAACGCCAGCCCACAGGTAAAAGGCGGCGTCGGGCAGCCGGACGTCCAGGACCTCCGACAACATCGGCGTGACTGTGGCGAACTTCCGACGATACAGCGCGCGATTCTCTTCGACATGAGTCTCGTCGCTCCAGGCTGCAACGCTCGCAGCCTGCACCATTCCACTCACGGCACTCCCGTGGTACGTGCGATACAACAAAAACGATTTGAGCAGGCGGGCATCTCCCGCCACGAAACCACTGCGCATACCCGGCACATTGCTGCGCTTCGAGAGGCTGGTGAACATCACAAGATTTTTGAAATCGCGCAGACCAAAACGTGTCGATGCGTCCAGCGATCCGAGTGGGGGTTCGTCGCGGAAATAAATCTCGCTATAGCATTCGTCGCTGGCAATCACGAAACCGTGACGTTCACTCCGGCGAAAGAGCTTCTCCCAATCGGACCAGGGCATGACAGCCCCGGTTGGATTTCCCGGCGAACACACATAAACCAGTTGCGTGCTTTCCCACACGCGATCCGGAACCGTATCCCAGCTGATGTTGAAGTTGAGCGACGGATCGCTGGGAACGTAATAGGGCGTCGCTCCGGCGAGTATCGCCGCGCCCTCGTAGATCTGATAGAACGGGTTCGGGCAGATGACGGTCGCGTTCGGCCGCGTCGGATCGATCATGGTTTGCGCGAACGCAAACAAGGCTTCGCGAGTGCCGTTGACGGGAAGGATCTGGGTGGCGGGATCCACACGCACTCCGTAACGCCGCTCCACCCAGCCGGCACATGCTTCTTTCAATGCAGGTTGTCCGGCAGTGAGAGGATAGGAAGAAAGCTCGCCGGTGCCACAACTCAATGCGTCCAGAACAAGCTGTGGCGTGGCATGGCGAGGTTCACCAATGCCCAGACTGATGGCTGAATAGTTGGAGTTGGGCTTTACCGGCGCGAATAACAGTTTCAACCGTTCGAAAGGATACGGCTGGAGATGTGCGAGCTGCGGGTTCATAGCCGTCGGCTATTATCTCCGCCCAACTAGCATAAGGAAACGGATAAGAGTAATAGTAGTCAGACCCCTCGTACCCCTATAGGGGAAATAGGGAGCTTTGCACAACGGGAGGCTAAGTAGTCGATTGGTGCAGTTGTAGGCGCGGTCTATGACCGCGCACATTCCTGAATCCAAGACACGCTGATATTGGGCATCCTGCGCGGTCACAGACCGCGCCTACAGAGCAGAAATAGATACTTCCCGTTGTGCAAAGCCGGAAATAGGGGTACGAGGGGTCTGACCCCTATTACGCATTACGCGATTACTGTCTCGCGCCACCCGGAGCAGGGGCCGGGGCGCCGGCCGGAGGTCCGCCCGGGCCGCCGCCGCGTCCGCCACCGGGAGCAGCGATCTGACCTTCGTCCCAATGCTCGTCCGCCTTGCCGTCGACGAACCTCCACATGTCGAAATGGGTTGTCGTGTAGGTCTGTCCCGGATTGCGCGGGTCCGGACGCGTGCTCACTGAGGCCACGCAGACGATGTCATTTCCCTGCGTCGTCACAGCGACGATCTTGGTGCTCCAGTCCTTCGGATCTGCTGGAATCGGACGAGCGGCTGCGGTGCCAAAGGCCCTCATTACGATGTCGCGTCCCGAAGCGAACCCCGGGTTGTGCTGAATGTAGCGCTCGGTCAGCCACTTGTCGGCTTCGCTCCAATGGCCATAGCCCAGCAGGTCGATGACGATATGCATCGCGGCCTGCTTGTTCTTGTGGAGTACAGGATCTTTATCGGTGAACAGTGACGTGGGGTCGGCGACTCCGACAACGGGAGCGGCCTGACCGTACAAATTGATGGATGCGAAAACGAGAAGTAGCCCAAAGGCAAAGATGTGTTTCATGGCCGCTATAGTTAGTTAACCCAGGACACAGTGTCAAGTGGCTTTGCACAGTTGTAGGCGCGGTCTATGACCGCGCACAATGTCGACGAAAGGCGTTGCGAAGCGAGGAATTGTGCACGGTCATAGACCGCGACTACAGGGCCCTTATCTGCCCTTTTGCATCTGCTCCATCTCGTAGACGACGCCATCCACAGACTGGATCATAGACTGAACATGTCTGCTGACGTTCTCCGCACGCTGCATTTTCAGTTTGTCCTGCGATAACGTCTTGTCCGACATCAGGAACTGAATCCGATTCAGCAACTGCGTCAGATCGGCTCCCAGCGATTTCATGCGATCCATCAGCAGATATGCTTCGCTATTGCGTTGCATTGAATTGGCAACGACCTGCATGTTATTCATCGTGCCTTTCATGTGCGTGTTCATGTCGGTTACCGACATTGGTGACGACGGCATGTTGCTGGTAGGCAATTGCGCGACGAGAGTCGAAACGGCACCGGTCGCGAACACGGCGACGTTTATGGACAAACGGGCTGCTCGATTCATAAAACCTCCAGGCCAGGATTGTACGTTAGGAGAAGAATCGGGGACAGAAAGTCGCTCATGATTCGTGATTTCTTCGAACGGCCAAAAGACTTAGTCGCGGCTGAAAAATGCTGGCTCTGAAGCATCTGTGTAACAATCTCCCTCGAAAAGAGAATGAAAACACTTCAGAACCTGGCCCGAAACAAAGCGCTTCTTCTGATCTGGGTTATTTTCATTTGCAAAGGACTCTTCTATAGCTCCATTTTCCCCATCTGGGAAGCGTTTGACGAATACGCACACTTCGCATTCATCCAGTATCTGGATGCCTACAAATCTCTGCCGTTACCGGAAACGCGGGTTTCGAACGAAATCGAGCAATCGCTTGAAGCCGCCCCGCTGCCGTGGATGTTGAATAGTTGGTCCCTGCCTTTCATCACTCACGATGGCTACTGGCAACTGCCGGCGGAAGAGCGCGCCAGGCGGGAAAAGGAGCTTCGATCGATTCCGGTCGACGGCATATCGAGGCAGCGAAATACCCTTCTCTATGAAAGCAAACAGGGGCCGGTCTATTACTTTCTGATGACACCGCTGTATCGGCTGATTCGCGATTTGGCGCTGCCATCCCGGATCTTCTTTTTCCGCGCACTGAATATTCTGATCGGCTCGGCCATCATTCCCATTGCCTTCATGACGGCGAGAAAAGTGTTCCCGGATCCTCGACTCGCCCTGGGAGTGTGCACAGTCATTGCGGCAATGCCCGGAATGTATATCGACTCCTCCCGAGTTGGAAATGACACCCTGGCCATGGTGGAGTACGGATTCCTGACATGGTGTTGCCTGATCGCAATTCGAGACAATGCCACGTATTTTCTGCTCGCCGGGTCGATACTCGGAATGCTTCTGGTGACGAAAGCGTACGGGCTTGCCGCGATACCGACAGTAAGCATGGTCGGAATTGAAATCGTTCGGAACAACCCTTCAAGGAAAATTCAGAATCTATTTCTCGTAATCGCATCGTTCTTCCTGACAGCAGGCATCAGCGGCTGGTGGTATTTGCGGAATTTACGGATCAAGGGAACCTTTGTCTGGGCTGACAGCGTACTATCGGAGAAATTGTCATACTTTGAAATCATCCGGCGAACGGCGAAGGTGAATTGGACCCAGCTCTTGCGCTCGCTGATGGATTCGCACACCTGGATAGGAAGTTGGAGCTTCCTGGGGCTTCGAAGCTGGATGTACCACGTTTTCAATTGGTGGGTCCTGCTCATCATCGCAGGAATCGTGATGCTGGTGGTGAGGCAGGTTCGCAGCCGCTTTGAATGGAAAACGTCAATATCTTTGCAATCCATCCTGATACCTGGGCTGCTTTGGGGCGGCTTTCTACTTGCGACCGTTTATCACGGGGTGATGAACTATTTGAATGAGGGCGTTGGTGCTTCCGCAGGCTGGTACCTGTACGCAGTAATCGTTCCAGAAGCAATACTGATTGTTGCAGGGCTATCTGCGTTCAGGTTTTCAAGAAGCCTGATACTCGGGCTCATGGGATGCAGCATCCTGGTGGAGATCTATGCCACGAATTGGATTTTGATTCCCTACTATGCCGGCCTCATCCGGCACACTGCGAGCGGGGCATTACAGGCGTTTCATCCGGAGAGTATGGGAATCGGTGTGTCTGAGTTGTTGACGCGATTGACGGTCAATCGGCCGCCGTTTCTTACAGCTGCTACGTTTGTCGGTATGTGGATAGTTTATCTGTCGGCATCAATCGGCCTGTTCTTTGTCGCGCTGAAGAATTTTCGGCAACCGTCAGCTCAGGATTGAAGCGTTCTGGGCGAATAGCGGTAGCCCTTTTACGGCCAGCCGGGAATCCACCCCTAACATAAGATGGACACTGCGACTTCGAGGACTCGATACTCGGCTGAGGCCTCTTCCGATGTTTACCGAAGGTCTGCGGTTTTCCATCGACCGCGGCGCAGTCGGATCTTTTCGATGTTCGCTACACCCTGAAACTAATCTTGTGCGTGAAAGGCTGAACGTCCCTGCCGACTAGACACTCCAGCGATGAAATTTCCGCAGCGTCGCAAGGCCGCTTAAACCGATTACGATGAGAAGCAAAGATGACGGTTCTGGAACCGCTTGCGTGATACCGGGTTCTGCATACAAAAAGTCGTCCATCACGACGATATCGTCGTTCGGGTTGCCAAGAACCCCATTGGATTGAATCGTATTGACTCCGGAAGTGATTCGAACCCGGCTGATGCTTCCGTTTTCGGTCGTTGCTCCCAGAAAGCTGAATCCCTGATTGCCCGCAACCAATGCGGCGCGCGAAAAGATCAGCGAATTTGTGTCGTCGAAGAATTCGAGCTTTGTCGAACCTGCGGTTTCGACGTCGAGAAAAACCACTGCAAACGCCGTCGTCTTCGCTGGAGTCGAGGTGCCAGGCAGAAAGAAAGACACATCCGTGATATTGCTGTTCACGGCTGTAAACAATTTCTGCGGGCTAAAGACCTGAAAGTCAGTGGGAAATCCAAAAAGTATCGGAGTTGCTCCACCGGCGTTGGCGCTGACCAGGAATCCCGTTCCCGGTGTACTGAAGACGACGCCTCTGGGTGAATTGACGTTGAAGAAATCCGCATTGAGCAGATTGGGATCAGAGGAGCCTGCGGGTACGCCATCCCAGTTGATCTCGCGACGTATCCCGCCGAAGGATCCGTTTGCTCCCGCCACTGTGCCGCCTCCTACTGCCGCACGAAACGCGTCGCGCGCTGGAGTGATGGCGGCGGAGTCTGCACCCGCCGATTCGAAAACCGTGAAAGTGATCGTATCCGCCCAGGCCGACGGAGTAAGGAGTAGAACGATAATGGCCACACTGAGTCGATTCATGAGGTCCTCCTTCTGTAGATCATTCGAATGCGTTGTGGTGAGCCGCCCTTCTGACGGGATTGATTCGGATAAGCTACCGATCGTAATTACACATTTCGAAGTTGTCAAGAATGCTGCCTGCCTTTATTTGCAGAATGGATATCATGCCAGCCGCGTCACCGTGAATCGAGTACAGGAATATGTTCTGTCCACAATGCACGGCAGAGCATCGGGCGGGATTCACTCGTTCGGATCATGTTGTCGATGCTGAAGCGACATCCTTTGACGCTTCGCAATGAATAGCGCCCATCTTCGATGGGAATAGTGTTTCTTCACAGGAGCTGGAAGTTATAGCGCATCGGCTGAGCTCAGGGTCACTCGTTTATCGACTCCACGGTAACTCTCGAACCGGGCTGTGCCCCGGTCATCGTCAACCAGGAATCCTGGCTCATTGACTCAGCCAATCGGTAGCATCCCTGCAGGGGACCACAATTTCACATTCACCAACTGGCTATTGTTGAAAGATCACAGCGGCAAACGCCACAATCCCAAGCAGGGCAATCATGCCAGCCAGAACAGCGGCCATGGAAAGGGGGACTTCCGGGTCCCTCGCTCTCAACTCATTCCTGTCCTGACGGTGTTGAATCGTCGCCATCAACAACGACAGCAACCCAATACCGATCATCATCATTGCAAACTCACGCGGGCCGATGAGGTGATCTTTCGGTTCACCCTTGCCAGTCTCGATCTGAAAAAACTTATAGATGGTGAATCCGAAGCTGATCAGCGAAGTCGCCGTCCGGATCCATGCCATCATCGTCCGATCGTAGGCTAGCCGTGTTCGGTCGAACGCCAGACGTGTACCGACATCCAACGTTGTGTAGCCTTTCGTTTGGTCTGTCATATCTTTCACCTGTTCCGGATCGGTTCCGCAAGCGATCTCACTCGCCCGCCGCTGCAGCTTCCTTCGCCTCCCGCTCCGCTTTCTCCTCTTCGCCGATTTCACGCGCCAGAAAGTAATTCAAAAACGTTCGTGTCACCGCAATGGCGCCCAGACGGCTCAGCTGGTCCCATGATGGCGCCACGGTCGTGCAGAGCAGATCAGCCGTCAATTGAAACTCGAGTGCCATTGCCAGAAATCGCGACAGCTTCAACCCACCGCGGAGAATTTCGCCTCTTCTCGTTAACGCCGGGAGAATACATCATCAGGCTCTCTACACAGCAGGGGATCCAAGGTGCGAGAGGGACTCCGTCTGGGAATGGTGTTCCCTTATCGGGCTATTACCCCGGTGTGGACGATGCTTCCAAGGACGTTCGAGTCAAGGTTGATGAATGGCGTGACGTTTCAGGCATCGACGTCACGGTTCAGGCCGCCAGCAGGGAGTTTCGATCTCAGGCCAAGTCGATAACGACCTCACCAATCCTCCCGGCGGTCCACGAGGGCAGCCGGCTATCAGCGGAGGCCAGTTCTTGTTTTTGCCGGCGGACCCCGGTGCATTGAAAGCAAGTCGAGCCCCAATTCGGATTATTGCGAGGGGTGGTACCGATTTTAGAATTTCCGGTGTCCATCCCGGATCGTACGATTCGATTGCGCTTATCCCTGACGATCAGGGACGACGCTATCCCGGGCGGGGGCACATCGACGTGGGCTCTCAGTACCTAACGGGCATTACGATTCCAGTTGGTCCCGGCATCGAAATCAAGGGTCGCATTACCGTTTTAGGGGATGGCGCCGCCGTAACCTTGCAAAGCATCAGCGTTCAAGCGCTCCGAGCGATGGACGGGAGTCCTGCTCCGGTAGGTTCGGAAACTCCGAATCCGGCGGCACGCGGGTTCGGCAGACGTGGAGCAGTTGCGGAATCGCGCCCCAGCGATTCCCCACGGGGAAATTCAGCTCATTGATGGGAAGCCGTTCCCATGTTCGCCTGGATGAATGCGCAATTCATGATGCAGTACGATGCATCGGGAGTTCCCGTGAGTGTGAGCGTGGGATTCGGGCCAATTCCAGGTTTCGTGGAATACCCGCCGGAAAATAGGCTGTCGCGTCGCAGACGGAGCGTGTCAACGTGGACTGGCTTATTGATTCGTTCTTTTCCGGTAATCGTCCACCATTTTGGCGGTCACATCCTTGTCATAGCAAAGCGGAGAAGCTCCACCGGGCTTGCTATAGGCGCTGCGAACACCGCAGGCTTTGCCCGCCTTGTCCGTGTTGTATGGGCAAGGACAGCTGCCCTTGTAGCCTGCGATGGATTCCTGGATCAGCAGTTGCTTGATTTCCGCTTCGGTTTTCTTTGGCGGTTGGGCGGCATGTGCCGATGCGAGCGAGAATCCGAGGAAAAGAACGATCGTGATCAGCAATCTTCGTTGATTCATTGGGCCGGGTACTCCTGTTATCGAGGAACTGCCTGCATGCGCGGTCAATAACCGCGCACGATCCGGGACAATAAATATTGTGCGCGGCCCATTTCGAGACGGGACTACGCCTGCAGCCAGATCGTCTCTGTGTCCGAAATGGTCCCCCGTCCCGTTAAAAGTGTGTCGGGAATTTTCGAGTGGAGCGGCGGACCGTGGACGTGAATCCGAAAAGGAAGCCCACCAATGCAACGATCGCAATTGTCGTGTGATCGACAAACAATGCGCCTTCTTCGCTGCTGTTGATAATCCCCATCGCAATGGCCGGCACAAGTCCGAACAGCGTCACAGAGACGACAGACGTGATGGCTCCTACCAGGATGCTCTTTATGTAGATCATAGGCGATTCTTTTCAATGTTCGTTCAGTTTGCGATTTCCGGGGAATTCTGTACGGGTGACGGCGGGGTGTCAACACCGGAAATCCAATAAAAATCAATCCTCGGAACGTCGTGCGAATTTCGCGAGTCCGGTTGCAAATCTACAGGAGTTACCCTTACGTTACCTCATGACAGCACCGGTGCCGGTAAAGCAAACAGGCCTTCGTGCGATTCCGCGCGACATCTGGGTTATCGGTCTGGTCAGCCTGGCAATGGATGTCTCTTCCGAATCGATTCACAGCGTTCTGCCCCTCTTTATGGTCAGCACTCTTGGCGTCAGCGTGTTCACCGTCGGAGTCATCGACGGATTCGCGGAGGCCACAGCCAATATCGTCAAGGTCTTCTCCGGGACCATCAGCGACTTCCTGAATAAACGCAAGGCCCTTACCGTTTTCGGCTATGGCCTCAGCGCTTTCAGCAAGCCGTTGTTCCCGCTTGCAACGTCCGTCACGCACATCGTTGCCGCACGCGTCGCCGACCGCATCGGTAAAGGCATTCGCGGAGCGCCGCGCGATGCGCTCATGGCCGATATCGCACCGCCACATTTGCTTGGCGCCTCTTTCGGACTCCGGCGAGCGCTCGACACTACCGGCGCTTTCATCGGTCCAATTCTGGCAATCGCGCTTATGGCCTGGACCCATGGCAATTTCCGTACAGTGTTCTGGGTTGCGACGGTTCCCGCTGTCATCGCGGTATTTGCTCTCGTTGCAGGCGTGCATGAACCCGGGACGTCTGGAAAGGCGAAACCCCGGTCGGCGCTGCGCTGGTCGGACTTGAAGTCGTTCAGCAGGGAATACTGGTGGGTGGTTGCCATCGGCGGCATCTTCACTCTGGACTGGCCCATCGGCCACGTTCATCTGTGGTGGGGTGTTTGCATTGGTCACACTGTCAGCCGTTATTGGTACAATGCGGCCACGTGCGAATCCTGGTCGTTGAAGACGAACAAAAAGTCGCCCATGCATTGAAGGAGGGGCTCGAGGGAGAGCGCTACGACGTAACTCTTGCGTCCACCGGTGAAGAGGCTTTCTTTCAGGTCAATACGGCAAAGTTCGACATCATTCTTCTCGACTGGATGCTGCCGGGCCGGGACGGCATCCAGGTGCTCACTACCATCCGGAAGCGCGGTCTTGAAACTCCGGTTCTTCTGCTGACGGCGCGCGACGGACTGCAGGATCGTGTGCACGGCTTAAACAGCGGCGCAGACGACTATCTGGTGAAGCCCTTCGCCTTTGCCGAATTGCTTGCCCGCATCCGGGCATTGCTGCGGCGCGGCCGAACCAACGACACGCTGCATTTGCGCGTCGGCGATCTCGACATGGATCTCGTTTCGCGAAAAGTTGCACGCGGGAGGCAGAGCGTGGATTTGACCGTGCGGGAGTTTGAACTTCTCGAATACCTGATGCGGCATGAAAACCAGGTCGTACCGCGCGACACGCTCGCCCGGGACGTGTGGAAGGAAACGAGCCGCGGCACACCGCTGAATAACGTCATCGACGTCCATATCGCGCGGCTTCGGCGGAAGGTCGATGCCGAACACGGGACGAAGCTCATCCATACCATTCGCGGAATCGGGTTCATGCTTCGGGATGGCGAGCCATGATTTCTGTGCATCGCCCGCGCAGTGTGCGCTTCCGGCTGACACTTTTTTATGCCGGCGCCATGGTTGTCGTCCTTGCCGTATACGCTACGTTGATCTTCTACTTTGTCAGTCACAACATGTCGCAGTTTCTGGACAATCAGCTGAAGAGCGATTTCGACTGGGCTCTGGACA
>Ga0163163_10000730_pt1 | contig 27950 bp, 24 predicted proteins | sample S65metaG_FD_119766 | JGI IMG/M metagenome (GOLD analysis project Ga0163163, IMG submission 119766) | Switchgrass rhizosphere microbial communities from Kellogg Biological Station, Michigan, USA - S6-5 metaG | ecosystem: Host-associated > Plants > Roots > Rhizosphere > Soil | place: USA...
CGGGCCGCCTTCCATCCCGATTCCTCGAGAGACATAGAGGTAAGTGTTCCCTACGCGGTGCAGCCCGGATTCGTATTTCTTATCAAAGCGGGAGAGTGTTATCAGTGCGCCATAGAAGGGAAGTGCAATTTGGCCTCCGTGGGTATGTCCCGCAAGGTAGAGATTAGCGCGTCCCTGTGAAGCGACCCGCTCAACCTCGTCAGGAAAGTGATCCATGAAGATGGTAAAGCCTTCGGGTGCGACAGTCGAGAGCACTCGAATGGATTCATCAGTCTCGCCTGCGCCAACTCCGGCGATGTTGATCAATGAACCGCGGATGTTAAGCGTTGCTGTTTGGGCGTCCAGCAGTTTGACTCCGGCACGACGGTACACATCAACACTGTTCCATGGGTTATAGTCCCAGTTTCCGCGGACAGCGTAGACGGGAGCGATTTGTGCAAGCTCGTGCAGCAGGTTCTCCCATGTAGGGATTCCCATGCTGTTGTTCGCCATATCGCCGGTAAAGACGATTAAGTCGGGATGCTGTGCTCTTATTAGTGCGGGGAGCCGCGGCTCCAGGAGCGGCGTGGCTTCGGAATGCAGGTCGGAGAGGTGCACGATTCTGACACTGGTGCCAGAGGGCAAAGACATTGTGCTTAGGTGCACTTGTGTTGTTCGGAGCCATCGAGGCTCCAGCCAGTGCGCATATGCAACACAAAGAAGACCGAGCAGTGCGAGTGCATAGACGCATCGGCGTCCGCGCATAAACATCAACGACGGAGAGTCGCCACGCGCCCTCAGTCGTCTTGACTGGATGAAGATATGAAGTGCGGAAACGTAGACAGCAACTACCGCGCATACCAGCAACAAGGCTCGCACCAGTTGCGCGGTTGTGAGCATTCTCGACTATTCCACCGTCACGGACTTCGCGAGATTCCTCGGTTGATCGACGTCGCAGCCACGACGGACCGCGATGTGATAAGCCAGCAATTGCATTGGAACGATTTCTAAGATGGGCGCAAGGATCTCAGGTGCCTGCGGGATGAAGATGACGTGGTCGGCAGATTCCTTGATTTCGTCATCGCCCTCGGTCGCAACGGCGATTACCTTCCCGCTCCGAGCTTTTACTTCCTTCAGGTTTGAAATCGTCTTTTCATACCGAAGGACGGAGTTCGGGTCGTTGTCGTCTTTTGTGGCAATGATGACGACGGGGAGATTCTCGTCGATGAGAGCGTTTGGCCCGTGTTTCATCTCGCCGGCCGGGTAGCCCTCTGCGTGGATATACGAGATCTCTTTCAGCTTCAATGCGCCTTCGAGCGCGATGGGGTAATGAATGCCGCGGCCGAGGAAAAGGAAATCCTGCGCACGGTTGTAGATTTTGGCCAGTTCCTCGATCTCTTCGTCGCGAGTCAAGAGAGCTTCCAGCTTGCCTGGGATGAGTGTCAGTTCCCTGATCATCTTCTTGGCTTGTTCCATGTCGAGGGTGCCGCGAAGTTCGGCGAGATGGAGGGCCAGCAGGAACAGTGCAGTCAACTGGGCTGTGAATGCTTTTGTCGAGGCGACGCCGATCTCCGGGCCGGCATGGGTGTAGATCGTTCCGGCAGCTTCGCGGGCGATCATTGCGCCGACCACGTTGCAGATTGCCAGCGTTTTCGAGCCTTTGGCCTTGGCTTCTCGCTGTGCGGCGATGGTGTCGGCGGTCTCGCCAGACTGGGTAATCAGAACGGTGAGTTCGTCAGGGCCCGTGATTGGGTCTCGATAGCGGAATTCGCTGGCGTAATCGACATCGACGGGCAGTCGCGCGAGTCGCTCGATCATGAACTTTCCGGCCAAGGCCGCGTGCCAGCTTGTGCCGCAGGCCGTGATCTGAACCTTTTTGAAATTCTTAAATTCGGCGGGAGTGACGTCCATTTCGTCGAGGAATATTTGGCCGGAGTCTTGGGAAACTCGTCCGAGCCAGGTGTCCCGGACGGCGCGGGGCTGCTCATAGATTTCCTTGAGCATGAAGTGCTTGAAGCCGCCCTTCTCCGCCATGATCGGATCCCAGGTGATGTGCTGGACCTCTCGCTTGATGGGCTTTCCGTTGAAGTCTGTGAGTTTCACGCCTTCAGGCGTAATGACGGCCAGATCGCCATCGCCAAGGAAGAATAGGTCGCGCGTGTGGTGAAGAATTGCCGGAATGTCCGAGGCGACGAAGTACTCGTCTTCACCCATGCCGATTACTGCCGGTGGTCCGTTGCGAGCGGCGACGATCTTGTTAGGTTCATCGACCGAAATAATTGCCAGTGCGAAGACCCCGGTTAATTGCTGCACGGTCTTGCGGACAGCGTCTTCGAGCGAGAGCTTATCCTCTTTCAGGTTTTTTTCGACGAGATGGGCGATGACCTCGGTGTCAGTCTCAGTCGTGAAGGTGTGGCCTTCCTCGCGTAGCTTTTTCTTCAACGGCATGTAGTTTTCGACGATGCCGTTGTGGACAACGACGATCTTGCCGGTGCAGTCGCGATGAGGGTGAGCGTTCTCTTCGGTGGGTCGTCCGTGAGTGGCCCATCGGGTATGGCCTATGCCGTAGGTTCCATCGAGTGGCTTCAACCGGATCGCTTCTTCGAGGTTCCGGAGCTTTCCTTCGGCGCGGCGAACCTGAAGTCCGGCGCCATTTCCTGCTACCGCAATACCTGCGGAGTCGTATCCGCGATATTCGAGTTTGCGGAGGCCTTCGATAATGACCGGAACGACGCGTTTCTTCCCGACATACCCCACAATGCCGCACATAGATGAAATACTCCTCGCCCGCTCCACACAGCGGGATCGTCACAGAATGATGGGGGAGAGCGGTATATACAAGTGACGCCCGTAACTTGCGCGAGGGCGCAAAGAAAAAGGCCGTCGAGTCGCTATTCTTCGATCTTGTAGGAGAACTCTTCGATAACAGGATTGGTCAAGACTTCGCGGGCAATCCGTTCGACTTCAGCCTTTGCGGCGTCTTTTTGCAACCCGTTATCCAGTGAGAGTTCGAAGTACTTTCCTTGTCGTACGTCACCAAGCCCTTTGTAGCCCATCTTGTTGAGCGCGTTATAGATGGTCTTGCCCTGGGGATCGAGGACGCTCTTCTTTAGCGAAACATAAACGTAGGCTTTCATGATGATTGGAAAGAGAGATTATAACCCGCTTTGAGGGCGAAGACGCTACAGACGGAACAACTCTCTCAGACGTTTAGTTTGTGCACGACTGACGGGGATTTCGGTCTGCTTCCGGTCATCCATCCTGATCTGGTAGCTCGACTTGAACCATGGCACGACTTCCTTGATCCGGTTGATATTCACCAGGAAAGACCGATGTGCTCGCCAAAAAAGTGATTGGTCCAAGGAGGTCAAAAGTTCTTCCAGTGTCCGACAGTTCGACTGGCCTTCCATGTTGGCGGCTACAACCGTGATGACTCCGTCTTCGATCGCCGCATAGCAGATGTCTTTCTGGTCGACGAGGAACAGGCGACCATTCGCTTTCAACAGGATCTTGCCGAGTTGCGTCTTCTGGGACTCGAGCATCTTGACCAGTGCGTCCAGTCGTTCGTTCGGCGAGTCCGCTGGTTGAAGATTCTTGCGCGCCTTGTCAACCGCCTGATGGACACGCTTCTTGTCAAAGGGCTTCAGGACGTAGTCGACGGCATTCACTTCGAATGCTTTGACTGCGTACTGGTCGAATGCGGTGGCGAAGACGATTTGCGGGAGTGCCACCTTCTTTTCCAGCAACTTCTTGATCACGCCGAAGCCATCCAGCCCCGGCATCTGGACGTCGAGGAAAACGATGTCCGGTTCGAATTCTTTGATCAGGCTGACAGCTTCGAGGCCGTTCTTACCTTGGGCGACAACGTCGAGATCGTCGGTGTCCTGGAGCAGATAAGCAAGCTCGTCTCGTGCAAGCTGCTCGTCATCCACGATCACGACCGAAAGGGACATGTCACGCTCCAAGGTGAGACAGGGAATTATAAACGGTGGTGAAGACGAAGACTAACTTCGGAGGTATGCGGATTTCCGAGAGAAAAAAGGGACGCGGTGCCAGTGTGCGGTGCGTCCTTTATCCAATATCCAGGTTGTTCCACGGGCATCTGAGTGGGTTCTACTTCATCGGTTCGTGGAGGATGCGACCGCAGTTATTACAGTAAAGGTCGCCGGGCTGGATCGGTGTATTGCAGTGTCCGCAAGCAGCCAGCCTCGCGCTGGCGCATTTTGGGCAGAAGCGGAAGTTTGGCTGGATGAGATATCCACAATTGGCGCAGTCGATAAGGAGCTGCTTGCGCGTCAACAGGTAGAGAATGAATCCGATAGCGTTCGGCACGAAAAGAACGATTGCCGTCCACAGCCATTTATTCATTCCCCGCTTGGCGGCATCGTTGTGAACGTACCCAACCAGCAGCATCCAGCCTGCAAAGACAACGCCAACCAAGACTCCAAGTAATGCGCTGACGGTTCGTGGTGGCGGATTGGGCTGTCGCGGCACATACGTATTAAAGAAGATTACAAAGAACACAAAGGCTGCCGCAGCCAGAACCCAGGCCCACCATACAATTGCCGATTCCCCACGCCCTGCAACTGCCGTTTTGTTAACGTTCGTCGTTTCAGTCACGGGACACTCCTTCCACCCCGAGCCACTGCCATCCCTGCGCACTATTGCGCCATGACACCATCATCAATGCTCCCAATCCCGGCAGAAGCCAGAACCAGCTTACCGCCACAATCCACATCCAACTACTTGCGGTTGCAAAGCCAAACCACTGCGCGGCGTTGAACATGAGCCAGATGCTCAGGAACGTCCAAGCTACATCGAAGATCAACGCGATGGAAATAATGCGTCGTCGATGCTCACTGCCGGTCAGTTGTTCTGCGCGAAACCGAACTCCGGCTCTCGTGCGAGCGGCTAAGAAGGGCGGAGCCGTGACTGAAGAGGCAGCGCGAAACACCGATACTGAAGACGAGAGTTCTTCCTGCTCAATTCGGCAAGGCTGACAGTCGGAGAGGTGACGCATCAACTCTGCGGTTTCAGAGGTACTCAGCAGGCCGGCAACGGCATCCAGCATCAGCTCACGCGCGCGTGCATGAACGTCATTTGTCATGAGCGTACCTCCCGCAGAAATGGCGATCCCGACAACTTCTTTTGCAGCATATCCAGTCCGCGCCGTAGTCGTGACTTCACAGTCGAGAGCGGTGCATTCAAAACTTGCGCAATCTCCTCTAATTGCAGATCTTCATGGAAGCGCAAGGTCAGCACCTCGCGATAGAGCAATGGCAGTCCGTGGAGCAGGACCGCGAGGCGTTCATCCTGTTGCTGCTGTTGAACCTGGAGGAAGGCCTGCTCAGCGCGTTCGTCAGCGACGTCGAAGCGTGGAGTTTCATCGTCGTCACTCTCGAGTTCACTGAAGCTGGCTGGATGTTTTCGACGGACGTTGTCGATGACGAGATTGCGCGCAATTGAGAGCAGCCAGGTCTCAAACTTCCAGCGTGCGCTGTACTGGGAGCCGCGTTCCAACACGCGGACCCAGGTGTCTTGAAATAAGTCCTGCGCCATTTGTTGGTCGCGCGTCAGGTAGAGGAGATAGCGATAGAGCCGATGCTGGTATTGTTCGATGAGCTGATCCAGCATCGCAGGATCGCGGCGGCGTAGAGCTCGCGCGATCTGTTCGCACTCCTGCATCCAATCCTCGGCTTGTGCCACGGCAGCGAATTCCAGGGTTGCGGCAGGCATACTAGCTATCAGTACGTTAAAGCCGCGTAAAAGGACGCAAAATCGCAGACTGCTATATGCAGATCTCCAATAAACCCTTACTTTACAGGCACTTGCTGCATGTACTCGGCAATTTCGACGTCCCAATGCAGTTCATTTTCGATGGCTTGCTTTAGGGCCCGCGAGGAGTCCGGTTCGCCGTGCACGAGGTAAGTGACTTCCGGTTGTTTCTTGAACGTGCGAAGCCACTGCAACAACTCGGGAGTGTCCGCATGATCACTGAACTGTTCCAGCGCCGCAGTCTGTGCCCGAACCGGAACAACCTGTCCAAATATCTTTACCTGCTTCTCTCCATCTTTGATCTGGCGTCCGCGCGTTCCGACAGCCTGGAACCCGATAAAGAGTATCAAGTTTGCAGGATCTGGAAGACGCTGCAGAAGGTGATGCTGAATGCGGCCACCCATTGCCATTCCGTTGGAAGACACGATGATGGAAGGATAGTGCGAAGCGTTAATCTTTTTTGATTCCTCACTGGTGCGAGCAAACGTGAACCCCGGCCACTCCAGGGGCGAGCCAAACTTCGCGATCAATTCTTTCGTCTGGTCGCTGAATTCCTCCGCGTGCTTGAGAAAAATCTTCACGGCTTCGATAGCCATGGGACTGTCGGCGAAGACCGGCACGCGAGGGATCTGCCCCTCTTCCATCAATTCCTTAATGAGGAACAGGAATTTTTGAGTCCGTTCGACAGCGAAAGAGGGAACGATGACGCTGCCACCGCGCTTTACGGTTTGCGTGATCAATCGCGCCATCTCCGGTCGAGGGTCGACAGTCGGGTGAACGCGGTTGCCGTATGTGGATTCCATTACGAGAATATCCGGCGATTCGCCTTCCGTTGGTCCCGAATGTACGACTTTGCCGGGAGCGATCTGGCTGTTTCGTACCCGGCCGACATCGCCGGTAAAGAGTGCGAGCTTGTTCCTTCCGTCGGCTCGAATGGTGACCTCGGTCATGGCGGAGCCGAGGATGTGCGCGGCGCGAACGAAACGGAAGCTCAAATCGTTACCGAGATTGACCGTCTTCCCGAACTCCGTCGGGGTGAAGCTGTTAAGCGACTGCCGCGCTTCTTCAAACGTGTAGAGCGGCAACGCGGGCTCGTGCTTCGAACTCTTTCTCTTGTTATGGAACTGCGCATCCTCTTCTTGCAGGTAGCCGCTGTCGGGGAGAAGGATTCCGCAGAGATCGACACTTGCGGGCGTTGCGTAAACGCGTCCACGGAAGCCCTGCTTCACAAGTCTCGGAATCCAACCACAGTGGTCGAGGTGCGCGTGCGTCAAAATGACGGACTCAATATTGCGAGGGTTGATCGGGAGGTCGCGCCAATTGCGCTCGCGCCATTCCTTCGGACCCTGGAACATACCGCAGTCCACCAGAGCCTGGAAACCCGTCCCCGTGGTGTCGCCCGAGACGTTTAGGAGATGCTTGGATCCGGTAACGGTGCCTGCTGCGCCCAAGAATTGGATATAACTCAAAGTTACACTCCCGAGTGGTGCTCGTAGACTTTCTATTCGCAAAGGAGCAAAACGGCAAGGAAAAGCTCAGGGCTGCGGGTTTGGCGGAAGATTCTTGATTTCAAAAGCATTGTTTGTGATATCGGTCTCGGGCACGCTTCCATCGTTTACCCAGGCCCTGGTGGGTGTGCCAGGAAATGCGACTCTAATGACGGTCTTACCATGGCCAAGGATGTAGCCTTTCTCGCGCCGCTCCCCTTTGTCGGACATAACTCCGACCACAATCGGGGCGGAAGCTTCTCCGAGGTTTTCCGTGGTGATGGTTACGATATAGGTGTTGTTGGCCAGGGTCGCCCTGGGGTAGAGCGTGTCGATCCTGAGATCCGACAATCCTTTGTCTCTATAAACCCAATCGTCGAAAAATTGTTCCAGGTTCTGAGGCTTGGCCTGAGCCTCAATGAGTGATTGGAAGTACGCCGGTTGAGTGTCCTGATCAGCTTTGTAGTTATGAATCGCGGTAGAAAGTACCTTGTCCCCGACGAGGTCGCGCAGCATAAACCATACATACGAGGATTTACTGCGGAACAGGATTTGGTCATTGGTCGTCGCCAAGGGGTCGCCCTTATTGGGGGCGGATTGCATCGAAGCCTTCTCGGCATCGACCAGAGTCTCCCGAAATTGATTTAGATATGAGAGCGCCGCGTCGCGCCCCTCTTGACGCTCGCGAACCAGCAGTTGCGATAAATGCGCGAGCCCCTCGTTAATCCATGGGCGGGCTGAGGTAATGATGGTGTGAACCAGTTGATGCGCCATCAACATCTCTTCTGCCTGCGGCTGCAACTTCATGATGGGTGCGAAATAGACCGGGCTACCGTCATCGAATGGGAGCACGTCTTCACTGGGCAGCTCGACGACTATCAATTTTTGCTTCGGAACGCCAAAAAATTCCGACACCTGCGGCAACACCTTCTCCCCGGCATTGACATAATCGCGAGCCAGTTGAGTATGTTCCGCGAGGTGATACACCGTTATGGCGGGTCGTTCGATGACCTGATAGGGGGCGAATACAAATGTCGGCGTGATCCTTGCAAGCGAATGATAGGTGACGTCCAGGGAGTTCCCAGACTTGCTGGACTGGTCGGCGTTCGTTACGAGCAGTTTGTCGGCAGGTGTGGTGAACGTCGCTTGCAGCACTGCATCACGGTGGCGCTGCCTCCATTCCGCGATCCGATCCCATAGCGCGGTGCCGTCGCTTAGCGAGACCGCATTCATCGATACCGGATACCAGGCGACATATCCCAGGCCGCGGACTGCGGTAAAGGTGTCGCTAATCTGGTCCCAATCTGTTCGCGCCGCGTAAGTCCCGGGTGTGTCTACTCGAAGCAGTCGCCCCATATTCAGGGTGATGGCGCCTTCATAATTGAAGGTCACGGTTACGCTCGCGCCCGGAGCGACCTCACTTGGAAGGTTAAGGATTGCTTCGGAAACTTCCCCGGTGTGATCGATATCGGTTGTATAGGGCTGCTGAACCCACGGAACTTGATCTTTGCCGACTGTCGCCGAGGTCCACTGCAACGCGCCAGATATTTGCAGAGTCAGGTTCTTCTGCGGAGCGCTGGAATCGTTTCTCGCCTGCAAACTGCCGGAGACAGTAAGCCATTGCTTCGTTGGATCGAGCGTCACCTTCAGGTTGTAGGTGGTAAAGGTGAACGCCTGGCGATCGAGTGCTTGTGCGCAGAGCGTTATCGCCAAGGCTGCCAATGCAATCGCCAGTTTTCGAAGGGTGTTCATTTCTTCTTAGGCTTGACGTAGGGTTCGATCTTCTTCATCGCGCTACGACGCTGCCGAAGGGCCTCATACATTACGATTCCGCCTGCAACCGAAACATTCAGAGAAGAAATTTGTCCCATCATTGGAATGGACACCAGCAAGTCGCACTTCTTACGTACCAGGTCGTGCAGTCCCTTACCCTCTGCGCCCAAGACGAGCGCGACGTCCATGTTGTAATCGAGTTCGTCGTAACTCTGAGTGCCACGCTCGTCTAAGCCGACGACCCAAACATTACGCTCCTTCAGGTCTTCGAGGGTTCGTGCGATGTTCACGACGCGAGCAACCGACAGACTCTCGGAGGCGCCCGCGGATGCTTTCACCACGGTTCCGGTAATTCCGGCGGCGCGACGTTCGGGTATTACCACGCCATCTACTCCCGCACCATTGGCCGAACGCATGAGCGCTCCGAGGTTGTGGGGATCTTCAATGCCATCAAGCACGAGAACGAAGGCGAACTGTCCTCGCTTGTTGTCCAGGATGTCGTCGAGATCACTGAACTTCTTGCGTGACGTGAAAGCCATCACGCCCTGGTGCGTTCGCGTCTTTGTTTCGCGGTCGATCTCTTCGCGCGGAACAAACCGCACGGAGACGCCGGATTCACGACAGTCGTCGATGATGCGCTGAATGCGCGGATCCGTTCGATCTTTCGCGATGGCGATGTAGTCGAACGAGCGTTCTCTTGATTTAAGGGCTTCACTGACGGCGTGAATGCCGAAAATGATGTCACTCATGGGCAAGTCAAGTTTACGCTAGGACGGCCCGATTCGCGCGCTGTTTGCTACACTGGAGCGTTCCAGGCTGCGATTCCGGCCTTTCTGGAGAAACATCCCTTGAAGCAGGCGGCGGTTTTCATCCTCTCCGCGGTACGTACTCCCATTGGAAAATTTGGTGGAGGGCTTGCGACCCTCACGGCGGCCGACCTCGGGGTTGTAGCGGCCGTGGCCGCGCTCCAGCGTTCCAATGTTGCGGCGTCGCAGATCGAGGAAACGATTTTTGGGAATGCGCGCCAGGCCGGCGGCGGTCCCAACCCGTCACGCCAAATCTCCATTCGGAGTGGCGTACCGGAGGCCGTGCCTGCCTACACGGTGAATATGGCGTGCGCTTCAGGGATGAAAGCCATAACCCTGGCAGCGGAGGAAATCTCCAGTGGAAACCTGCAATGTGTTCTGGCAGGTGGGACAGAATCGATGTCGCGCCTGCCTTATTACCTCGATAGCGCAAGGTGGGGATATCGACTCGGCAATGCCGAACTTGTCGATGGCATGTATCGCGATGGGTTCTTTTGTCCGCTTGCACAACTTGTGATGGGCGAGACTGCAGAGGTTCTTGCCGAGCAGTATCAAATTTCGAGGGAAGAGCAGGACGAGTTTGCGCTCGTTTCGCAACAGCGCGCCGAAGCAGCAATCCAAGCTAATTTGTTCGCCGATGAAATCGTTCCTGTGACAGTGGAAGGGAAGAAGGGAAGCACGGTCGTCAGCAAAGACGAACATCCTTTCCTCGGGGCAACAAGAGAAAAGTTGGCGAGATTAGCCCCAGTCTTTTCCAAGACTGGAACAATTACAGCAGGAAATTCTTCGGGGATTACAGACGGCGCGGCCGCGATGGTCCTCGCCAGCGAAGATTTCGTTCGAGCACATAACTTGCGTCCATTGGCTCGTGTGACAGGATTCGCTTCCGCCGGAGTCAATCCGAGAACGATGGGAATTGGTCCTGTTCCCGCCATTCGAAAGCTCGAACAGCGCAACGGCATCAAACTGGACGACTTTGATTTGGTCGAACTGAACGAAGCGTTCGCAGCCCAGATAATCGCATGTGATCGCGAATTACATTTTGATCGCGAAAAGCTCAACGTCAACGGGGGCGCAATCGCTCTTGGACATCCCATCGGATGTACAGGTACTCGGATCACGGTTACGTTGCTGCATGAAATGCGTCTCCGCAGCGCTCAGCGAGGTCTTGCGACTTTATGTGTGAGCGGCGGAATGGGCATGGCCCTGGCGCTTGAGCTGGTATAGGACCCCGAAACCCTTCTCAGTTTCCTATTGATCTGGCGGGCTCCTGAATCGAGAGCCAAGGAACTGCATTTCGTCCGTATATGCAAACTTATGCACATCAAGGTAACTTACCGTGTTTTGTGAGTGGGTTTGTGCTGTCTTGGATTGCATTTAAGTCTAACAAAATAAAATAGTTACTGTGTTACTTAGTACGACTTAATCCCTTTGGTACTCTGGATGCGACTACAGATGCCAGTGAGGCAAGGATCCCCGAGGAAAGTTACCCGGGGCCGAAGTTAAGCCACACATCAGGGGAGGACCTGTGAGGGTCAAAACTTTAGCGATGCTGTTCGGAATGGCTCTGTTGTCGGCACTACCATCTTGGGCCAGTACTATCAGTTTTGCGGACTGTTCGACCGTCGTTGGAAGCAAGCCGGTGACTTGCTCCGGGGGGTTGAACAATCTGACTTCTATCACCTATGCCAGCGGGATCGTCGCGACTGGCTATCACTGGGATGGAACCTGGGGCTATACCGCGCTAGCCATCAAGAATGCTGGACCGGATGAGACTGGTCTTGGTGTTTTGATCGATCCTTCTGGTGATAATGAGATCACCACGTTTGACGCCATATCGCTCGACTTGAGTGTGCTCGGCAATACCGGCGCATGGCTGAACATGGAGAGCATTACTGGCGACTCGTTCGGATACTGCTTCGGAACTTCAGCGATCAGTAATTGCACCACTTCGCTTGTGAGCGGTCTGACGACAGGTTCAGTTTGGATCAACATCTCCAGCGCAAATCCTTTCCTGTATGTCACCGCGAGCAGCGGTAACGTGCTGGTTTCCTCAATCACCGTTCCTGATGTTCCAGAGCCCAGCTCGATGCTATTGCTTGGCTCCGGACTCTTCGGTCTAGCGGGAGTCGTTCGCCGGAAAATAAGCCGATAACGATTCGATCGCTTGCATCAGGCCTCGAGCCAACCAGCTCGGGGCCTTTGCTCTTTGCGGGCGACGGCGCACAGCAGTTCCGTAATTTCGTTATCATGCCGTGATGAGATCTATCGCCTGGTTACTCGCCATCATTGTCTTAGCGACGAGCGCGTTCGCCCAGCAAGTGAAATTGGCTGCGGCTGCCGACCTGCAGTACGCACTCAAAGATCTATCTGGAAAGTTCGAAAAGGATACAGGGATTGGCTTGCAGGTGACCTATGGCTCCTCGGGAAACTTTGCCACACAGATAGAAAGCGGAGCTCCCTTTGATCTCTACTTGTCCGCAGACGTGCAATATCCTGAAAAACTATTGAAGGACGGTTTCGCCGAGCCGGGCTCTCTATATCGATATGCTGTTGGCAGACTTGTTATATGGGTTCCAAACGGCTCGAAGATCGATCTCAGCAAAGGTCTCGTTTCATTGGCGGATCCCGCTGTTCACAAGATAGCGATAGCAAATCCTCAGCACGCGCCCTATGGTCGAGCGGCGATGGCGGCATTCAAGTCGGCTGGAATCTACGACCAGATTGAGTACAAACTCGTCCTCGGAGAGAACATTTCGCAGACGGCTCAATTTGTGGAAAGTGGAAACGCAGATGCCGGAGTCATTGCACTCTCACTTGCGATCTCTCCAATGATGAAGAGCCGCGGGCGCTATTTTGAAGTTGCAAAAGATTCATATCCAGCGATCGAGCAGGCGGCAGTTATCGTGAAAGCGTCCAAACAGAAGGAAGCGTCTGCTAAGTTTTTAGCGTATCTAAAGTCGGCGGAGGCTCGTGCGATCTTGCGGACTTACGGCTTTTCGGATCCCTTGAAATAGAAGAGCTAACGGTTTCCGATACACAAACCTTGCCACGACCAGACCGACAAACCCGGCGAGGTTCAACCATGCGAACCAATCTCCCCATCTTGAATACAGCGTTCGTCCAGACCTGAGGGTGACGGTTCCGATTGCTTTAGCGGGGCTTGACTCGCCACTGTGTTGTTCCACGAGAATCCGCCCACGGCTGTCGCTGATCGTCATCAATCCTTGCTTTGCCGAGCGTGCGATCGCAAAACCGCTTTCAACGCCACGGAGCACGGCCATCCGTCCATGCAGCCAGTCGTCGGCTACGAAGTCCCATGCCGGTGCGAAGATCAGTCGCGCGCCATGATTACTGTACTGCCGGCTCAGCGAAGGGAAGTCCAGATCCTTGCAGATAACCACACCCCAATCCGGATGAGGCGTAGGAAACAACGCAATCTGATTCCCGCGCTCATAGCCGTTTTCCCAATGGGGCACCATAAAATGTTTTTCGTAGACCAGCAGTGAATTTCCGTCAGGTCCATAAACAAATGCCAGATTGTGTTTCAACGGTTGGTCATGCTGGTCAACTCCAACCACGGTCGTGACGTGATTACGCTCGGCCGCCTGTCTAAACGAATCCAAAGTAGGCCCGCTCGATGTATTCGATACCGGCCCGATCTTTTCTGGAACAAGAACGATCTCCGCACCTTCTGCCGCTAGCTGATCGATGGCTTGTGAATAGGCGCGTACGATTTGCTGAGTATCCGCTTCATCTTTTGCGAGTAACGGTCGCTGGTCAGTCGATGCCAGCCCGATTGTCACCTGCCGACCATCGGCGGGCTGGGACAGCCGCCAGCCACCAAAAGCCAGCACCGCGACCAACACAGCGACAGAACCGACTGCGAATCGCAAATGACCAGGTTGGTGTCTGTTGACGACCGCTATTGCAACGGCGGAGGCGAAGAACAGTACCGCGAACTCAATGCCCCAAATCCCCGTCACGGATGCGACCTGCAGAATCGAAAGAAAGTTCATCTGCGAGTAGCTGAGATTCAACGCGGTGCCATTTCTTCCGAGCGACATCAAATATTCGAACGACACCCAGGTCGCTGGTAAAGCTACGAGGGACAGCCAAGGCTTTCTACGAAACAAGAACAATCTCGCGAGCAATACGCCGAGTGTAAATACAAGGGACGGACCAACGAATGCTAGGATCCGAACGATCGTGGGAATTTCGAGTATTTGGAAATAACTCCACCAGGTCATGCTGCCTAGGAAGAACGAGAAGAAAGCAACCAGGCAGCCTTGTCGTGCACTTCCATGGAACGCAACGAGCAGCACAGGAATCGGAGCGAGCCAAGTCAGCCACCAATGCGGGTGCAGACCATTTCCGAAGAAGAAGGCTGTCGCGGACAATACAACGGCACATATCGCAAGTGCGGCCGCGGACTTAAACTCCCGTTGCAAGGCCATGCACCAATCTCCTGATCGAGCGGCGAAATAACGCCTTAAAGTTTTTTTCATCAAGCTGAAAGCGTCCGCCCATGTAGAGAGTGATAAGACCGTGCGCTTCGGCGGAGATGGTCATCGTAACTTCCCATACGTCGTCCTTACGCAATTCGCCACTATTCATCGCTTCCTTGACGAACATTGCCAAGAGGTTTGCTGTGGGCGATTTCTCCGCCACGAAGTCTTTCGGAAACTGCCTCGCACCTTTTCGGCGGCTTGAGAACATGTACTCGAAGAGGCGGGGGCGGGTGAGAGCGAAATCGAGATACCCACTCGTAAGATTCTCAATGTGTTCGATGGATGACTTGCCCTGCGGACCCTTGAACCTGGCTGCGAGATCCTCGAATCCGCCATCGGCGATTGCGTTGAGTAATGCCTCGCGATCCTCGAAGTGCCGGTAGATCGCCATCGGGGTGATGCCGACTGCCGATGCCACCCGTCGCATGGAAACAGCCTCGGCGCCATCCTTCTCGAAGATACGCAGTGCAGCGCTGGTAATGCGGTCGGCCGTTGCTTCGCTCGCCATGTATACACTGTATACTCAACTAATCTGAAAAGCAAAAACCCCGCTTTTCAGCGGGGCTTTAGAAAATCAGAGCAACTAGGAATTCCTGACGGACCTTGCTAAGGCGCGTTTCAATGTTTGGTCGAGCGCAGCTTTCTGTGCTTCGTATTCTTCTACGGAAATCTGTCCCTGCTGCCGTTCGATTTCAAGCTGGAACAGCTCGTCCTTCATAGCTTCGAGCAGAACATTGGCTGACTTCGGTCCAACCGTCGACGGCTCGAGTCCTGACGAAGTTCGAGTGCGCTCAGGAGGAACAGGAACGGTGACTCCCTCCGTCGTCGCGGCAGAGCGGCTGGCTGTGCGGGAAATTGTAAGAAATGCCACTCCGAACAGGACTACCAACAGCACTCCAAGCAGTGGCCACCTATAATTAGCCAGCGCATCGGGAGAATCAATGGGTCGCCCCAAGCCGCCGCCAGGGCCGGAACGGGTTCCCCCCGGCTGACCCATCGCTCCGTCATTACCACCCTGCGCTTGTGCAGCTTGCGTATCAGTTATCGCACCTGTGCCAGATACCTTGAACGAAACGTCCTGACCGGGCCGTGTCGACTTCGCGACCTGGACCGAAGCGCCAGGTTGATCGGCCATCGGTTCAAACTGACCTGCGTTCTTAAACGCGAGCGTCATGGAGCTGGGGACCATCACTACAAAATGGTCGTAGGGTAAAAGGAGTTTTGGAGAGAGGTTAACCTCGCCCTTGTAGGGCAAATGGTATGCAACCTGGAATCGGGTCTCGCCAGGCTTCAGCGCAAAGCTGAAGGCATAATGATTCTTCTCTTTTAGCGCAGTTGGCACGGAAGTGATCGGCTGTCCATTCGGTCCTTGCGCACTGGCTTCATCGATTTGCGCCCCATCAGGGAGCACAATCTCAAACGCATTGTCTGCGGTTAGTGCACGAGGTGGGTTCGATTCATTTCGGACCGCCCATAATTCGATCGCCTGAAGTGCGCTTCCATCGGACTGCAGCTTCATGACGTCGACAGTGCCGGCGATACTATCTAACTTCTTGGCGCCGTCATAGATTTCGATGTCACCTTGCGAAGTGCCCGGCGGAACCATCTTGAAATAGTTGGCGCCTTGATGGGTGGCTCTCACCAGGTGCGGACCGCCGCCTGCTTCCAGCGGCATTGAGTAGCGTCCTTGGGCGTCCGTCTTTGTCGTTCCGCTCTCCGACATTCCGTTCGACAAAGTCAGGAGCGTCACCTCAATGTTGGAGGCGGGTTTACCGGTGGTGCCGTTTGTAACGGTTCCCGTCACTTTCTGGGCGAATCCGGACGTAGCGAACAAGATGACGATCGTGACAATTGACAACCAGTGAAAGGTTTTGCCAATAGGGAAGCGCATTAAGCCTTTGCTCCCTTGTTCGACGGGCCATTTGGGAAGGTGTACGGTTTCAAGGCTGCTCGTTCCAATTGATCAATTTCTGCCAGAACGGCTGCCGCTTCCTGCTCCATCGAATCACGCATGGAGTTAAAGTCGGTGTCGCCGAGTTTTCCGGCTTTGTATTCGAAGTTCAGGTCACGAAGGTTTTCGTAAACCTGCTCCTTGCGTTCGTAGAGATACATCAAGCGGGTTTTCGCCTCGGGCGGAAGAATATTCGTCGGCTGGAATATGTAGACCATCAGGGCAACCGTAAAGAGCGCGCATCCCAGCACTAGAAGCGCCAGCTGTGTGCCGTCGGGCTGCGGAGCCTGTTGCAATAGTGCGAGTGCGATAAGCATCAAAGTTCAGTCTCCTTGCGCGCCAATTCGCGATAGGAATCCAGAGATTCCGCACCGCCCGTCGGAGGCCCCGGCGGAGGTGGTGGATTGCGCTTCTTCCAAGTGCGCACCACGTAAACGACGGCGCCGAGCGCAAGAACGAAGATCACGAACGGCGTTATCCACGCAACGATATTGAATCCGGAGGTAGTCGGAGCGGCCAGAACGGTCGTGCCGTACTTCTCGACCATGGAACTCTTGATCGCCTTGTCGGAGTCTCCACGCAGCACCATCTCACGAACTTCGGCGAGTTGACGCGTGCTGTACGTACATCCCACGTGATTGCACTCGGACAATACCTGGCCACAGCCACACATACACATCATCTGGTGGCCGATGGTGCTGATACGCGTGTCCGGTGAATCGGCCCCAACCAGAAATGTGGCGGCCAATAGAAGGACGCCGATTTGTAGCGCTCGTTTGGTCAATCCCCGGCTCCTACTGTGCTTCCGACCTTTTGCGCATCTGCAACCGCAGCGGCGCGCTCTTTTGCAGAGAGCGGAGTCTTGGAGGACTGCATGTTGGGGAATAGCGCAATGATCGTGCCGATGAGGAGGATGTGTGCGCCAAGCCAGATCCAATAAACCAGCGGATTCAAGTGCGCCTTAATGATTGGCCGCCCGGTGTCGGGATTCTTTCCGGCGAATACCAGGTAGAGGTCTTCCTGCATCGTCGAGCGATTCGCAACCATGGTAGCCATCTGCTCGCTCGCCTTATAGAAACGTTGCTCCGGATACAGGGTGTCGATTTTATTGCCGCCTTTGTACACGTCGATCATCGCTATATCGCTTGCGTAATTCGGATGATCTTCCTGCGTGTAAGACTTGTTCTGCAGCGTGTAGGGGCCGATCTCCATTTTGTCGTTGAAGCCAAGTTCCTGTTCGTTCGTCTGGTTGAACGCTACGCCGGCGAAGCCGATGATGGCGAATACCACTCCCATATGAACGAAGTACCCGCCGTAGCGCCGAGTGTTACGCCGTGTCAGCTGCACCATTCCGGCAAAGACGTTGGAATTGTTGTGCCGCGCGATAACACGGCCTCCCCGCCAGAACTCCGAGATGATGGTCGCTGCCACCATGGTCGATAGCGAGATCGCCATCAACGAATAGAGGTAGGCGACATCCTGCCATGGCTTCATGCCACCCAGGACCAAAGCGACTGCTACAGAGACTGCTACCAGCGTGGGACCGAGGAAGTTTCGCTTGAGACTATCCAGAGACGTTTTACGCCATGCCAGTAGCGGGCCAACCGCCGTAAGCAGCAAGAGGAACATCGCGATCGGGATATTCACCTTATTAAAGAAAGGAGGCCCAACCGTAACCTTGGTTCCTTGCACCCACTCCGACAGCACCGGAAAGAGTGTGCCCCACAATACCGCGAAGCACGACACCAGCAGCAGAACGTTGTTGAACAGGAAACTTGATTCGCGCGAGACCAGCGACTCCAGGCGGTGTTCGGATTTCAGATGATCGCGATTTCGCACGAAGAAGAAAACGCAGGTTGCAAAAATCAGTGCCAGGAACGTGACGAACCACGGTCCGATACCCGACTGCGCAAACGCGTGTACGGATTGCACTACGCCGGAGCGCGTCAGGAACGTGCCGAAGATGCATAGCAGGAACGTGGTAAAGATCAACCACATATTCCACATCTTCATCATGCCGCGCTTCTCCTGCATCATCACCGAATGCAGGAATGCTGTCGCAGTGAGCCATGGCAGCAAGGAAGCGTTCTCGACAGGATCCCATCCCCAGTAGCCGCCCCAACCCAACACCGCGTATGCCCAGTGCGCGCCCAGGAAGATGCCGCAGGTCAGGAAGAGCCAGCCCACCATCGTCCAGCGGCGTGTGATGTGGATCCATTTCTCGCCCGGATACTTCATGATCAGGGCTGCCAGGCCGAACGCAAAGGGAACGGTCATGCCCACGTAACCGAGATAGAGCATCGGTGGGTGGATGACCATCTCAGGATATTGCAGTAGCGGATTCAATCCATTACCGTCCGGCGGAATGGTTCCGCTGACCAAGGCGAACGGATGCGCCGCAAAATTTACCAGGCAGAGAAAGAAGATCTGCACACTGGTGACAACGACGGCTGCATGCGCCACCAGCCATGGGTCGACCTTGTGGCGAACGCGCAACACCATGCCATAAATCGACAGCAGCCAGCTCCAGAAGAGCAGCGAGCCTTCCTGCCCGGACCACAGTGCAGCGAACTTGTAGGCGATCGGCAGGTCGCGATTGCTGTGGTGCAGGATGTAGGCCAGCCCAAAATCGTTGCGTAGCGCGGCAATGACCAGCGCGATCGCAGCCGCAGTGGTAGCGACAAAGACAGCGATTCCGGCGCGCCGTGCAGTTTCACCGAGCCGCTCATCTTTGCGCACGATCGCGACGATGCCGGCAATAAACGCGTAAATGCTAAGAGCGAGCGCTAATAGAAGAGTAAAACTTCCAATTTGAGGCATGGGTTGAGAGGGTGCCACCCTATGAGAGTATTGTTTCAGAATCGGGGGAGGGGGGCAACCACGCCCCGGGTAGATGATCCGAATATTCCCCGGTGGAAATCTTCATTAGGCCCTTGCTGATTAAGACTTTTTACTGCTCTTGACAACCCATCTCCGGTAGCGCAGAATCCCATCTCGAAGGCGAACAAAAAGCGAAAATCGGACCGGCTCGAGAATCCTCCTTCTCACCCCATGGGCTGCTTCTGATCGCGCTCCTCTCGCCACGAAATTTCCGATTCTGAGGTGCCTCGTGCCGTCAACCGTACCTTTTTCTGCACCTATCTCTATTGAGGCTGATTCTCCCGCCGAACGTTTGCGAACTATCCGCAGCAACCTTGGCAATCTTGCTTGCCGCATGATGCCGGCATCGGAACTGCCTGATCGCATTGCGCCCTCCATGATCTCAACCGGAATTGCCTCGGTCGACGCTCTCGCCGGCGGTTTGCCGTGCGGAGCATTGACAGAGATATGCGGCCCACCTTCCTCCGGTCGAACCTCGTTGCTTCTCTCAACCCTGGCCTCTCTGACGCAACAACAACATGTCTGCGCATTAGTGGACGTCAGCGATAGCTTCGATCCGCTTTCGGCCGCCACCGCTGGAGTCGATCTGCGCCAACTGCTCTGGGTGCGGTGCAACGGTGTAGTCACACGGCGTGAACCTTCACATGTTACGCGCTACGTCGAAAATGATTTCGGAGTGCACGAAGCGGTAGAAGTTCGAACGAATGTTCCTCTCTCTCCCGCGCTTGCGGCACGCAAACTTGCGTTTCGCAGGCTTGAGCAGGCGTTACGTGCGGCAGACCTTTTATTGCAGAGCGGTGGTTTCAGCCTGATTGCTCTGGATGCCGCCGATCTCTCGCCGGAAATTGCGCGTCGTGTGCCCATGACCAGTTGGTATCGCTTTCGTCGTGGCGTGGAAAACACGCCAACCGCATTCGTTCTTCTCGATCGTGAAGCCGTAGCCACCGGATGCGCTTCACTAAGCCTGCGACTGGAACGTGCTTCCGCCAGGAAGATGATGGTGCAGAATGCCGTGGACCGCCCCTCACACGCGACCATCCTGCAAGGCATGAACGTTTCCGTGGAAATGATTCGCGCTCCACAAGATGGAAATGTCCCAAAGAAGCGCGCGAGAAGCGTGGAGTTCTGTTGTGAGTATAGGACCGGCACTCAGCACCGGCAGTGAAGGTTTGTTTTAACGAAGAATCAGCAACTGAGAACTGATTTTCCATGTACGCCTGTATTTTCATCCCGGACTTCACTGTCGAGGCTGTCTTGCGCTTTGAGCCCATGTTGCGCGGGCAGGCCGTGGCCGTGCTTGAAGGCAAGCCGCCGCTTTGTTATGTGGTAGGCGCCAACGAAGCAGCACGCCATCTTGGTGTGGAAGTCGGCATGACGAAACTGCTGGCGGAAACGTTGCAGAAGGCAACTGAAGAACCCGGGAGGCAACTGAAGAACGTAGGAGAAAAAACGAAGAACGAAGAAGGAGGAAGTAAGAATGACGAAACAACACAGAACGGAGAACAGAAAAGGGAGAGCCTTCTAACTCCTCACGACAACGAGCACGCAAAAGAGGATCGCCGGCGCGCTCACTCACAAGGCGCATACGAATCTACTTACGGCCGCATGGACGGTCGCTTCGGGCTGTATCGCACACGCTTGGAGGCCGAAGAATTAAAAGCTAATGATCCAACGGAGAACGGAGAACGGGGAGCGGAGAGCCATTTATCCAAGCCCTCCGTCGGTCGACGAGCCGAAAAGATCGATCGCAATGGTACTCCCTGGTCGCATGAAGCGATTCGCCAGGGTAGCTTCGTGCCGACCGGAAAATCCAGAATTGACCGTGCACCGGCAAGCTTTTCGTTGACCCTGCGACAGCGTGCCGTCGCGCAAGAGGAGTCTGCTCACGCCGCGCTGCTCGATGCCGCACATGCCGTTTCACCACGCGTCGAAGATTCAGCGCCAGACACGGTGGTTCTCTTTGTTGACGGACTCGAACGTCTTTTTGGTACTCCTCAGCAGGTTGCGCAGGAATTGGTGCGGCGAGTTTCTGAAGTAGGACTTGTTGGCAACGTTGCCATAGCTGCCAATCCCGATGCCGCCGAACACGCTGCCCGTGGCTTTACTGGCGTGACGATCGTTCCTGCGAACCGCGAAGCTGAGCGTCTAGGCGCACTGCCGCTCGAAATATTGTTTGCGGCGGAACGCAGTGCCGTGGTGCGCTCCACTAAGCGTCGTGACGAACAGCGCAAAGCTTCCGATCGATTCGACCGTATGCAGGAAACGCTGGATCGTTGGGGGATCCGCAATTTTCGCGGACTTGCGGCGCTGCCACCTGTTTCTCTCTCGGAACGTCTAGGCACCAGCGGGGTTCGCCTGCAGATGCTTGCCTCCGGCACCGGCACCCGCGAACTCGTAATGAACGAGCCGATGCTTCGCTTTGAAGAAACCATCGAACTGGAATACCCCGTCGATGTTCTGGAGCCGCTGGCTTTTCTGCTTGCGCGAATGCTCGAGGGGCTGTGTGGACGGCTTGCCGCACGTGCTCTCTCAACCAATGAACTGCGCCTGCGAATGAAGTTGGAACATCGCGCTGCCGATGAGTCCACGAAGTCCGAAGATGAACTTGAGGGTGAGCCGATCGTCGAACGCAAACTCACGCTGCCGGTTCCTATGAACGATGCGCGCCTCTTCTTAAAACTTCTGCAACTCGAGCTGTCGGCTACACCGCCGGGAGCCCCGGTCACACAACTGTGGCTTGAGGCTGAACCTGCACATCCGCGCATCGGCCAAGCAGGCCTATTTCAACCGCTGGTGCCGGAAACACAGAAACTCGAACTGACACTGGCACGGATGCACAAACTTCTTGGCGTCCGCGAACAGCTGCGGGCTGGCTCTGCTGAACTCGTGGATACGCACCAATCAGACACGTTCAAAGTTCAAAGATTTAATCCAGCAGACGAAGAACGAATAACGAAGAACGAGGGACTACCGGAGAAAGTAGAACGGAGAACCGAGAACGCTTTTGGGGCACTCACGCTTCGTCGTTTTCGCCCGCCACTCATTGCCGAGATTGATCTGCGCGACGGTGTTCCCGTACGCCTCTCGTGTCCAGAACTCGGTGCGCGCGATCCCCTTCATGACAACATCGTTTGGGCGGCTGGCCCCTGGCGTAGTTCAGGCAACTGGTGGGAAGAGAACGGCAAAACGGAAAAGCGGAAAAACCGCAAAACGAGTCCCGAGCCATCAACTAAGAACCAGGAACCGGACCCCGATAACCTTCGCGAAGAACCAAGGGCCAATAACGAAGAACTCTGTTGGAACAACCAAGAGTGGGATATCGCTCTAGCTCTGACTCTGCGCGGCTTCTCCCGTCGTGAACGCACGACGCAGATCGGTCTCTATCGCCTGGTACACAGTCGCACGGCGGAACGTTGGATGGTGGAAGGTGGATATGACTAGGAGAAAGTGATCTTAGATTTTCGCAACTGGCAGGTCTTTCAGCCAGGCGTGGAATCGACCAAACGCAACACCACGAACATCGGAGCTTATGCGTGTTTCCATCTCGAAAAATTCGTCCCGAAGCTCGTCAGCGGAATTGCGAATCAACCACGGTTGTGTTTCCCGGATTTGCACGATTTCCAACGACAGGTCTGCTGCACGCAGCGCGGCCATTTTCTGAAACTGCTCCGGAGTTTCCGCCCAGGCCATCACGTGCACGTAGGCACCTTTGGCTTCTTCGAGGAGTTTGCACCCGGGAAGCGGTCGTACTTCAGCAAGTCCAATCCAGATCTGTTTGTTCATTCAGGACACCAGCAACATTGTAGGAGGAAAGTAGCCAGGAGTCAGTAATCGGTAGCCAGTGGTGGTTACTTTCTCGCATCGAGCGTTCGTACCTCGAACCCATGTACGTCGAACTCCACGCCCGTTCCGCATTCAGCTTCCTCGAAGGCGCATGTCTTCCCGAGGAACTAGCAGCAGCCTGCGCGGAGCAGGGAATTGGCGCCTTGGCGATCACCGATCGCGACGGAGTCTACGGTGCTCCACGCTTCCACGCCGAAGCAATGAAGCGAAAAATCAAATCACATATCGGCGCGGAGATAACCGTCTCCGACTCTGATTTACGAATAGATGGATTTACAAATGGACGGGCCAAAAGCCAGATTCGTAAATCCGAAGATCCGAAAATTCGTCTTCCTGTCATCGCCTGCTCCCGGCTCGGTTATCAAAACCTCTGTCGCCTCGTGACACAGATGAAGCTTCGCGTCCCGAAAAACGATCCGTGCTTTACCTGCGAAGAAGAGGTGACGCATTACGCGGAGGGACTGATCTGCCTCACTGGGGATGAAGAAGGTCCACTAGCTCATGCACTCCAGCAGGGTGGCATCTCCGAAGGTCGTCGAGCCGTCGAGCGCCTGGTGCAAATCTTCGGACGCGAAAACGTGTACGTCGAACTCCAGCGCCACTATCTTCGCGACGAAGAGGCCCGTAACCAGGCTGCCGTTGAAATTGCCCGATCGCTAAAACTCCCGTTGCTTGCTACGAATGGCGTGCGATATGCGCGCCCTCAACAGCGCGAAGTGCTGGACCTTTTCACATCGATACGCAATCACCGCACTCTCGCCACCGCTGGGCGGCTGCTCTCGCCGAATTCCGAACGTTATGTAAAGTCACCGCACGAGATGTCGCGGCTCTTCGCCGATCTTCCCGAAGCCATCGCTAACACGCAGGAAGCCTCCTCGCGCCTTGAATTCACGTTGAAAAACCTCGGTTACGAATTTCCTCGATACGCCGTCCCCGAAGGCGAGACCATGATGTCTTTCCTGCGTAAACGTACGGCGGAGGGCGAGCGCGAGCGTTACGGCCGTCGCGATCGTGACTTCCGCGAGCGTGCCCACCGGCAGATTGAGCGCGAACTCGCTCTCATCGAGCACCTCAAACTCGAAGGCTATTTCCTCATCGTGTGGGACATCGTGCGCTACTGCCGCGAGCAAGGTTTCCTAGTGCAGGGACGAGGCTCCGCCGCCAACAGTTCCGTGTGCTACTCGCTCGGCATTACTGCTGTCGATCCCGTCGGCATGGATCTCCTTTTTGAGCGCTTTCTCTCCGATGAGCGTGGCGAGTGGCCTGACATCGATCTCGACCTTCCCAGTGGCGATCAGCGTGAGAGTGTCATTCAACATGTCTATGCGCGCTACGGAAAGCTCGGTGCCGCGATGACGGCTAACGTCATTACTTATCGTGGACGCTCGGCCGCGCGCGAAGTCGGTAAGGCGCTCGAATTCGACGAGGACACGCTGGAGCGAGTTTCGCGTCTTGTCGGTTCGTGGGAATACAAAGCGCCAGATGAAACCATGCAGGCACAATTCGGACAGGCTGGCTGCGATCTTCAACATCCCCGAATGCGTAAGTATCTCGAACTATGTCTGGCCATCCAGGATATGCCACGTCATCTCGGCCAGCACTCCGGCGGCATGGTCATCTGCCAGGGGCAACTTGATTCCGTCGTTCCGCTCGAACCTGCGTCCATGCCAGACCGCGTCGTCGTGCAATGGGATAAGGAAGATTGTGCCGACATGGGCATCATCAAGGTCGATCTGCTAGGCCTCGGCATGATGGCCGTACTCAAGGACTGTCTCAATCTTATTCGCGATCACTATGACGAAGAAATCGATCTCGGTCTCTTACCTGCCGACGATCGCAAAACGTACGCGGCCATGCAGAAGGCAGACACAATCGGCATGTTCCAGATCGAGAGCCGCGCGCAGATGTCGTGCCTGCCGCGTCTGCGTCCCGAACGTTTCTACGACGTCGTTATCCAGGTCGCCCTCATTCGTCCCGGCCCCATCGTCGGTCAAATGGTCAACCCTTACATAAAACGCCGGCAGGGCCGCGCTCCGGTCGAGTATCCACACCCTTCGCTCGAACCGATACTGGAGCGCACACTGGGCGTGCCGCTCTTCCAGGAACAACTTCTTCGCATGGCCATGGTAGCCGCGAACTTTACCGGCGGCGAAGCCGAGGAACTCCGTCGCGCTCTGGGCAAAACGCGTTCCTATATGGACACCCGCATGCGCGAGGTTGAACGGAAGCTGCGCGCGGGCATGACGCAAAATGGCATCTCGCAAAAAGCGCAGGACCAGATCATCCAGTCCATCGTGTCCTTCGCGCTCTACGGGTTTCCCGAATCCCACGCAGCCAGCTTTGCTCTCATCGCTTACTCCAGCGCCTATCTCAAGACGCATTACCTCGCGGCCTTCACTGCCGCCATCCTCAACAACCAGCCGATGGGCTTCTACCACTCGTCTACGCTGATCAAGGATGCACAGCGTCATGGCCTACGCGTGCTACCGGTCGATATCGTGAAATCGGAATGGGAATGCACGATTGAAAAAACGTGCTCCGTTTCCCGTTCTCCGTCCCCAGAAGAAAAGAGATACAAATCGAAGAACGAAGAACTCTGCCTCCGCCTTGGTTTCCGTTACGTTCGTGGAATGCGTGAAGAAGCAGCGCATGCTCTCGTCAGCGAACGTTTGAGTGTTCCATTCGAGTCCATTTCCGATCTCGCGCGTCGCGTTCCCGAGTTACGTAAGAACGAACTCGTCACGCTCGCCGATATTGGTGCTTTGAATTCGCTTGGAAAGATCACACAGGAGGCGCTGCCTGGACTCACCACCGGTCCGAATACCCTTGTTCCGGTCGGAAGGCGGGGGAGGAAAGCTCCACAATTCCACCGTCGCGACGCGCTCTGGCAGGCCGAAGCCGCAGCGCAACCCGTTGGGCATTTGTTGGAAGAAGTTCCGCAACCCGATCAAGCGTCACCACTTGTTGCCATGACTCCGACAGAACGCATGGTTGCGGATTTCCGCGGCACCGGAGTTACGGTAGGCCCGCATCCCATGACTTACCATCGTGCGCGTCTGCAAAAAATAGGAGCGCTCACAGCCGTCCAGCTTCCTCAACTCCCTAACGGACGCCGTGTTCGAGTAGGAGGAACGGTTATCGTTCGTCAGCGTCCCGGAACCGCCCACGGTTTCGTCTTCCTCAGCCTGGAAGATGAGAGCGGCGTGGCGAATATCATCATTACTCCCGATCTCTTTCAGCAGAACCGACTGCTTCTCGTAGATGAACGATTCTTATTGGTGGAGGGGGTTTTACAGAACATTGATCGAGTGGTATCGGTGAAAGCGGATCGAGTGGTGGCGCTGAGAGGTACGAAACTCGATCTTCAATCCCACGATTTCCACTAGTATTACGATAAGAAAGACAAATACATCGCAAGTAGCTGCAACAAAAGTGTTAAACAACGTCGCGGAATTTGACCTTACCCGCCACAATCCACAGAAGATTCGCGTTACTATAGAAGTACAAGGAATCAGACAAGTAAGTACTTCCATCCGCTGATTTCCGGCATTCTTACGAGATAGAGGAGCTTTACCGCAATGGCTAAAGAGAAGAAAGCGACCGGCGATGCGCAAAAGAAGCGCACCCCCCGAAGCAAGACTCCGGTTGCAGCTGCACAGGAAGTCACGCAGCAGTCCCCGGACAATGGCAACACAAATGCACAAACCCCAGCAAATGGCAGCAACGGGGTGAGTACGGGAATCAGTCTCCAGGTGAGAACGGAAGAGGAACTGGTCCGCCGTCGCGCATATGAGTTGTGGGAGCAGCGTGGACGTCAGCACGGAAAAGATGCCGACGATTGGTATCGCGCGGAATCGGAAACCCGTGGCAAGTCTGCCTAATCCCGAACCCACTATCGTGAGCCAAGTCCTGCTGATCGATGATAATCCGATACAGCTGCGCGTCCGGGAGACGATCCTGCGCGGAGCCGGCTTCCAGGTGTCGATCGCTACAACAGCCGAAAGCGCACTAGCACTGTTACGCATCGCAGCCAACAAGTTCGGAGTCATCGTCACCGACCATGTGCTGCCGGGCGCAAGCGGAGCCGATTTCGTGCGCGAACTGCGCCGCGTCGACCCGATCACCCCGGTCGTAGTGGTTAGTGGCATGCCCGATGTGGCGGAAGAATACGAAGGCCTGAACGCTGTCGTGCGTCAGAAACCACTTCCACCCAAAGAACTTATCAGTCTCGTACGTGAGCGGATGCCTGAATAACCCACCATGGTCGCCGCGGAAACTTGGCGCAAATCCTTGGTTTTGTTATAGTTTTAGTGTCTTCAGCGTGGCGCTATCGTCTAGGGGTTAGGACGTGAGATTCTCAATCTTAAAACCCGGGTTCGATTCCCGGTAGCGCTACCAACTGTTCATCCAGTCGCTTAAGACCAATCTCCTACCCCGCCTATTCCCTTAGTGTGCCGCCAATCCCGATGCAAAGCTCTCGCCGCCTTTTGATTCCTCAGCAGTCTGGGCAGACTCACAAGTCGACGACGACGTCGCGAATCGGTTGTGAGCAGCAAATAAGGAGATTGCCGTCGGCGGGCTTTTCGAGTGGCTCCGGTGCGTAAACGACTGCCCCGGAAACCAAACCGCTTTCACAGTTGTGACAAACTCCAGTTCGGCACGACCAACGGACGGGCACATGGCACGCCTCGGCCAGTTCCAGAATGCTCTGGTAGGCCGACGGCTTCCAGTGTGCGGCGATACCACTGCGCGCGAAGGATACCAGCGGCCCCGTGTCGGCGTCGTCGACCGGTTGTTGCGGAGCTTGCGTCACAGTTCCGACGACACCGGGAGTCATTGACTCGCTGCCGTTGAAAATTTCGACGTGAATCCGCTCTGGCGCTATACCGAAAGTTGCGAGCGCATCTTTCATGTCTGCCATGAATCGGTTCGGCCCGCAGAGATA
>Ga0163163_10000731_pt1 | contig 27940 bp, 13 predicted proteins | sample S65metaG_FD_119766 | JGI IMG/M metagenome (GOLD analysis project Ga0163163, IMG submission 119766) | Switchgrass rhizosphere microbial communities from Kellogg Biological Station, Michigan, USA - S6-5 metaG | ecosystem: Host-associated > Plants > Roots > Rhizosphere > Soil | place: USA...
CTCACGGATTGCCGGGTGCTGCGACAGCCGCGTCTCGATCTCGCCGGGCTCGATACGATAGCCGCGCAGCTTGACCTGGAAGTCGTTGCGTCCCAGGAACTCGAGCACACCATCGGCGCGCCAACGAGCCAGATCGCCCGTCCGATACATCCGCCCGCCGGCAGCAGCTGTGAAGGGATCGGGCAGAAAGCGTTCAGCCGTGAGCTGCGGCCGGTTGAGATAGCCGCACGCAACGCCATCGCCGCCCAGGTACAGCTCGCCCGTTACGCCGATCGGAACCGGATTGCGCCGAGAATCCAGGACGTACGCCCGGCTGTTGGCGAGCGGTCGACCGATGGGAATAGCGCCTGCACTCGCCACCGCTGCGTTCATTGCATGAGTCGTCGACAGCGTCGTGCACTCGGTAGGGCCATACACGTTCAAGAAGTTCCGCGGCGGACTGTTGTTCAGCACGCGACACACTGCTGCCGGGTCCGGCGCCTCACCGCCGATCATGAGATAGCGGAGCTTCGGAAAGACACGCGACGCTGCCTCCGTGTATTGATTGAACAGGCCCACCGACATGTACACCACGGTGACGTCGTGCTGGTCGAGCACATCCGCGAACTGCTCTGCGTCGAGTACCAGCGCCTGAGGCACGATCAGCAGCCGCGCTCCATTCAGCAGCGCGCCCCAGACCTCGAGCGTCGACGCATCGAACGATGGAGTGCTGTAGTGTGCGACGCAGTCGGTCGGCAGGAAGGTTGCGAAGCCATTGTTGATGACTAACCGGGTAATGCCGCGATGGGGTACCACGACTCCCTTCGGCACACCGGTCGATCCGGACGTATACATGACGTAAGCGGGTGTGTCCCGATCAATGTCCACGTGCAGGTTCGAGCCGTCCTGGACCGCGACCTCACCGTCCACGCAATCGATCCAGCTGACATGCGCAAGCTCGGCAGCGGTCGGCACCGGGCCCCGGCAGATAACGCGCTGCGCGCCGCAATCCTCGATGATGAAGCAACGTCGCTCGACCGGCAGCTGCGGATCCAGCGGCAGATACACGGCCCCGCACTTGAGCACAGCGATCTGCGCGATCAGCATGTGCAGGGAGCGCTCCATGTGAATGGGCACGTGTTCGCCGCTCGCTACGCCCCTGATCCGCAGATATCTCGCGAGGCGATTCGCGCGAGCATTGAGCTCGGCGTACGTGACGACCTGGTCTTCGTGGAGGACCGCCACGGCATTTGGTGTCCGTTCGGCCTGCTCCTCGAAGAGTTCGCTGACCGACTGCCGATGCGGATATGCCGCTGACGTTGCATTGAACAGCTCGACGACCTGCCGACGTTCCTCTTCCGGAAGAACTGCAAGCGACAGCGCGGGTGCCGTTGAGCCCTGCTCCAACGCGGTCAGCATCGCTCGCATGCTCGTGATGATGTAGCCGAGGATTCGTCGTGGATCGATACGCTCCTCGGTCTGGATGCGCAGCGCGAACGAGTCGTCGGAATCGTCGACCGACAGCGCAATCGGATAATTGGTGTGAGCGCGCGTTGCAATGGCACGAACGCCGGCGGCATCGCTCCACTGCGTTGGATTCTCGGCGTTGCGGTGCCTGTAGTTGAGCAACGACGTGAACAACGGTGCCGAACCGTCGACGCCGCTGCAGCGGATCGCAAGTGAAAGCGAGGCTTGCTCATGGATCAGTAACTCCGCAAGCTCGCGCTGCGTGCGCGCCACCAGACCCGCTGCATCGAGGTCGCGCAGCTCAATGCGCAGCGGCAGTGTATTGATGAACATGCCGAAGATCTGCTGAACACCTGCGTTGCTCTGCAAGCGTCCAAGCAATACTGTGCCGAAGATGACGTCATCGCGGCCGCTCGTTTGCGCGATGACCAGCGCCCAGCAGGAATGAAATAGGGTCGCGGCACTCACCCCCATGCGACGTGCCTGCCGCCGCACGGACTGCGACAGATCCGCATCCAGTTGCGCATCCACCTCTTTGAGGTTCTCGCCGATACCGTGCACGTTGAGCAAGCCGAATGAGGCGGTGGGCTCATCGGCATCTGCGAGCTTGCTGCGGAAGAAAGCTGCGGCATCGTGCGTTCTGGCATAAGCCAGCGTCTGTGCAACGTGAATACGGTACGGAAGTGGCGACTGCAATGGCCGCGGGTCGCCGTCGAGGAACGCGACGACCTCGGAAGTGAGGATTTCGCGCGATGCATTGTCACCGATGATGTGGTGAATTCGCAGGAGCACGTAGTAGGAATCCGAATGCGGATCGGCAGCGAACTGCAGATCCAGCAGCGGCGCACGGCGCAAGTCCAGCGGATAGCGGTCGGCCTCCAGCCATCCGGCAAGCTGTTCGTCGCGAGGACGGTCTGGATCGAGCACTGCAGCCGTAGCCGGAAGATCGACGTGCCGGTAGACGACCTGTACGGCTTGCGGCAGCCGCTCCCACATCACTGCCGTTCTCAACGCGTCGTGACGGTTGACCACCTTCTGCATGGCGCCGATGAGCTGCTCTACTCGCGCGCGCGATGCGACCTGCAGCAGTACCGGCACTACGTAAGAATCTCGGCGCCCGGCATCGAACAGCGAGTGAAAGAGAATGCCTTCCTGCAACGGCGCGAGCGGATAGATGTCCTGGACGTTGGCGGCGCCTCCCGGCACTGCCTGCACGATGCGCTCGATTTCCTCCTGAGTCAGGCGCACGAGAGGCAGCATATCCGGGGTAATTCGCAGGCAGCCGGCGGGTATGAGATTCGCAGGAACCTCGAGGTCTCCACTTGCCGCCGACGTCAGCCGGCGCGCCAGATCTGCCAGCGTCGGGCTCTCGAAGGCCTCGCGCACCCCGGCGGCGAAACCCAGGTCGCGCAGTCGATCGAGCATGCGCACCAGGAGCAGCGAATGCCCGCCCAGAGCGAAGAAGTTGTCGCCTCTGCCGACCTGCGGCAGTCGCAAGAGGTCCTGCCAGACTCGCGCGAGCATCTCCTCGGTCGTGTTCTGCGGTGGGTCGTACTCGGCTTGGCGATACGCGCCGAGATCCGGGACAGGCAATGCCTGGCGCTGCAGCTTGCCGTTCGGCGATAGCGGCATCGCATCCAGCGCCACGAACACTCCGGGAATCATGTGCTCGGGCAGTGCGGCTCGCAGATGCGTGCCCAAAGATTCGGACGAGGGTCGCTCGCTCAGGACCTTGGGCACGAAATACGCAACCAGCCGCTTGTCGCCGGGCACGTCTTCGCGAGCGACTACGACCGCATCAGCAAGCTGCGGATGCGACAGCAATTGCGCTTCGATCTCGCCGAGCTCGATGCGAAAGCCGCGTATCTTCACCTGATGATCGAGACGGCCGAGGTACTCCACTGCGCCGTCGCAGCGCCAGCGCCCGAGATCACCGGTCTTGTACAGGCGCGCCTGCCGCCGCGAGCTGAATGGATCGGGAATGAATTTCTCAGCAGTCAGCTCGGATCGGTTGAGGTAACCGCGCCCGACCTGCACGCCGCCGATATGGATCTCGCCGGCCACGCCCACCGGCACCGGATTGAGCCGGCCGTCCAGCACATAGATCTGTGTGTTGGCGACCGGACGGCCGATCGGCACGCGACTGTCGAGGCTCGCTGCCGAACACTCCCAGTAGGTGACGTCTACTGCGGCTTCGGTTGGACCGTACAGATTGGACAGCCGCGCCTGCGGCAGGAGTTCGAGACATCTGGTGCTCAGCGACGACGACAGCTCTTCGCCACTGCAGATCACGTGCGTCAGGCTCGGGCATCGACTACGGACGTGACTGCCGAGGAAAGCCTGGAGCATCGACGGGACGAAGTGCAGGGTCGTGACCGCATTCTCCTCGATGGCTGCGCGCAAGTATGCCGGGTCTTTGTGCCCCTCCGGCCGCGCCATGACCAGGCACGCGCCGGTCGACAACGTCCAGAAGAATTCCCACACCGATACATCGAAGCTGAACGGTGTCTTTTGCAGGACGCGATCGGCCGGTCCCATTACGTACTGCCGCTGCATCCACTGCAGGCGGTTGACGAGCGCCCCATGCTCGTTCATCGCGCCCTTTGGGCGGCCCGTTGATCCTGAGGTATAGATCACGTAGGCCAGATTGCGCGACGTCAGGCCAGTGCTCAGCCTGTCGAGATCGCTCGATGGCTGACTGGCGATCATTGCAGCTTCGCCATCGAGATTCACGACTGCGCCGACGTGAACGGGCAGGCGATCCACGCAGCAAGCCTGAGTAAGCAGCACTCCCGGCGCCGAATCTTTGAGCATGAATGCGAGGCGATCGGGTGGGTACGTTGGATCGAGCGGCACGTACGCACCGCCGGCCTTGAGTACGCCCAGGAGGCCGATCGTCATTTCGAGACTGCGCTCGAGGCAGATACCTACGAGGCGATCGGGGCCGATACCGCGGGCGCGCAGGTAGCATGCCAGCTGATTGGCGCGCTCGTTGAGCTGAGCATACGTGAGACTGCGGCCGTCGCACACGACCGCTACCGCATGCGGTGTAGCCCGAACCTGCCGCTCGAACAGTTCGTGAATCAGTGCTTCGCTGTCGAAGGCAGCGGCGGTGGCATTGAACTCTGCAACCACGCGAGTTCGCTCGCCATCGCTCAGCCACGGCAGCTCGCTAACCCGCCGCTCGGGATCCCGCAGCAACCCGCCAAGCAACACTCTGAAGCAGTCCATCCATCGCTCGACCGTGCTCGCATCGAAGAGGTCTGTGGCATAGACCGCGCTGGCCAGGATCCCGTCCTCCGCTTCCCGGACGAAGAGTGTGAGATCGAACTGCGCGGCATGCAGCGGCACGTCTTCGACCGTGAACAACACTCCACCGGCGCGAGTCGGTTCACATATCGAGCCTCTCGGCGCCAGCATCACTTGGAAAATGGGGCTGTGACTCAACGTGCGTGCCGGCTGCAACGCCTCCACGACCTGCTCGAACGGTGCATCCTGATTGGCATACGCACCGAGCAGCGCGAGCTTGGCGCGCTTCAGTATCTCGGTCGCTGATGAGTCCACCTCGACGGACAACCGTACCGCGAGCGTATTCACGAACAAGCCGATGATAGGCTCGAGCTCGACCCGACGCCGGGCCGCAACTGGCATCCCGATCACTATGTCGGCCTGGCCACTGAGCCGCGCGAGCAGGATGGCCCAAGCCGCGTACAGCGTCATCGTCAAAGTGAGGCCGTAACGCCGCGCCAGCGCCCGCAGACCAGCGGCGAGCTCTCCACCGATTCGCAGCTCCGCGCTCGCACCCCGATGGCTCTGCTGCGGCAGTCTGGGCCTGTCCGCGGGTAGCGCCAGCAGGTCCGCTGCACCTCGCAGATTCTGCTGCCAGTAGGCCACCTGCTCGCCGAGTGCTCCAGCGTGCAGACGCTCGTTCTGCCAGCGGGCGTAGTCTGCGTACTGCAGCGGCAGAGGGGGCAGATCATACTGGTCGCCAGCCGCATACTTGCCGAAGCGCGCTGCAATCTCTCGCACCAGCAGATCGAGCGACCAGCCGTCACAGATCGTGTGATGCATTGTGATGAGGAGCAGATGCTCCTCGTCCGCCAGGCGCAGCAAACGAGCGCGTGCCAAAGGTCCGGTCTCGAGATCGAACGAGGCAGTGACGCAGTCGTGCGCTTGTCGCAGCACCTCCGCCGCGCGTGCCGACTCGGCGATGTCTCGCAGATCGACCTGATCGAGCGTGAATACGCCGTCGGCCGCGATGCGCTGGAATACTTCTCCATCGATCTCGGTCAGCGTGGTACGAAGCGTCTCATGGCGGCGCACGACTGCATCGAGCGCTCGCTGCAGGAGCCGGCAATCAAGGCTGCCGCGCAAGCGCACCCCCAACGGGATGTGGTAGGCGCTGCTCTGCCCTTCGAGTCGATCGATGAACCATAGCCGTCGCTGTGCTGCCGTGGCAGGCGCGAGCACCGGTTGATCGCCGGCTGTACGGGGTTGCGGTTCGATCCGCGGCTCGGCCTCGTCTCCTCGTAGCAGCAGTTGCAGGAGCCTGGTCTTTCGTGCCGAGAGGCCCTCGAACTGTCCCTGCATCCGCTCGAACGCACTGCTCATGGCCGCCCCGCAGCGGCGAAACCGCGCAACAATTCTTCCACTCGACTCTCCGGCATCGCCATCAAATCTTCGAGCAAATCGCCGACTTCGCTGCCGGCACCAGCAATGACCTGCAACAGCTGCGCACGGCGCAGCCCGGCGACATGCTCGGCGAGGTCACGCAACACGGGCAACTCGAACAGATCCTTGATCGGCAGCCTGACGCCTAGCGCGTTCTGCATGCGCGAGGCAACTTGCATCACCAGCAGCGAATGTCCTCCGAGATCGAAGAAGTTGTCGGCTCGCCCTACTCGCGCGATGCGCAGCAGGTCCGTCCAGATCTGCGCGAGCAATTCTTCAACTTCACCGCAGGGCGGCTCATAGGTCTGCACGAAGAATGATGCCGGCTCCGGTGCCGGGAGGTTGCGTCGATCCAGCTTGCCGCTGGGCGTCAGCGGCAGGCGCTGCAGGGTGACGAATCCGCTCGGCAGCATGTACTCCGGTAGCGCCGCTTGAAGATGCGAGCGGAGCGCTGCAACGCCCGGCGAGCAGCCCTCGCGCGCGACGATGTAGGCGATCAGCTGCCGTTGTCCCGTGCCATTCGACCGCGCAACCACGGCGGCCTCGCGGACGCCCTCGTGCAGCATCAGCTGCGCCTCGATTTCTCCGAGCTCCACCCGGAAACCGCGCACCTTCACCTGATCGTCGTTGCGCCCCAAGTAGTCGATCGTTCCATCAGCCCGCCAGCAACCAAGGTCGCCGGTCCGGTACATGCGAGAGCCGCTGACGGCAGAGAAGGGATTGCGCACGAAGCGCTGGGCTGTCAGGTCGTCGCGATGCCGGTAGCCGCGCGCCAGATTGGCGCCCGCGATGTGAATTTCTCCGCTCACGCCAATCGGCGTCGGCTCGCCACGCTCGTCCAGAATGTAGATCTGCGTGTTATCGATCGGCCTGCCGATCGAGGGCAGCAGCGGCCATCGCTGCGGGTCGCCGGCCATGGTCAGCGCCGTGACCACGTGAGTCTCCGTCGGGCCGTAGTGGTTGTGCAGCAGGCAATCTGGCAGCCGCCGACATAGCCAGGAGATCTCCGGCGTTATCCGCAACTGCTCGCCTGCAGTGACGATGTCACGCAGTGCCGGCGGCACGCAATCCATGCCCTGCGCGCATTCCGCGAGACCCTGCAACATCAGGGGAGGGACAAACAACCTCTCGACGCGCTGATCTCGTAGCAGCTCGAGCAGTGCGCGCGGGTCGCGTCTCACCCACTCATCGACGAGCACGAGCGTGCCGCCAATTGCGAGAGTGGAGAAGATTTCCTGAAACGCAACGTCGAAACTGAGAGCGGCGAACTGCAGGACGCGCGGCCGATCTGTGCGCAGAGCCTCGCGCTGCCATTCAATGAGATTCATCATCGCGCCTTGCGGCATCGCCGTCCCCTTCGGCTGGCCGGTCGAGCCGGAGGTGTAGATGACGTAGAGAAGATTTTCGGGCGAGAGGCCCAACTCCACTGCCGACAAATTCTCCGTCGCGTAGTCGACCGTCGTCGCAAGCACAGTCTCCAGCGCAATCATCTGCGCTGAACTCGACTGCAGCAGGCTGCTCAGCCGCTCGTGAGTCAGCACGATGCGCGGAGCGGCGTCCTGCAGCATGTACTGCAGTCGTTCACTGGGATAGTTGGGATCGAGTGGAACATACGCGCCGCCTGCCTTCAGAATTGCAAGCAACGCAATGACCATCGCCACGCCACGCTCGAGACATACGCCGACAGGCTCGTCAGGACCGACGCCGTGTTCGCGCAGGAACCGCGCCAGCTGATTCGCCCGGCGGTTGAGGGCCGCATAGCTCAGCTCATCGTCCTTGTGGACGACGGCCACCCTCTCGCGATCGCGTTCGACCTGCTCTTCGAAGAGCTCGTGAACCATGCGGCTCACGGACCTGCGCACACCAGTGGCGTTGAAGACTTCAAGAATTTCGCGTCGCTCGCTGGCCGGCAGGATCGAAAGCTCGGCGAGCGGGGTCTGCGGCGCGCGCTCAAGCGCTTCGGCCAGCGACTGCGCTGCTGCTTCGAGGTAGCCGATTATTCGTCGGGGATCGATCGTATGGTGGGTCTGCGCGAGCAGGTCCAGCCGATCGCCAGTGTCGTCAACGGTCATTGCGATCGGGTAATTGGTCCAGGCTTCGCCACGTTCGCGAACGACGATGTCGCCGCCCGGCATGTGTGCTCGATCTTGCAGCGCCGGACTGCGTCGGTGGTTCAGGATGGCAGCAAATAGCGGTGCGGAGCATCCGCTGCTTTGCTGTGCCAATGTCAGGGACGCTTGGTCATGTGCAAGCAGTTCGTGAAGCTGCCTGTCCACTTGGCTCACCAGCTCCTGCGCGGTCAGTTCAGCGAGGCTGATTCGCAACGGCAGCGTGTTCACTGACATGCCGACTTGGCACCTGGCGCCACCTCCGCGCCGCCTTCCCGCCAGAATTACCGTTCCGAATACGACATCGCTACGACCGCTCGTGCGCGCGACAACCAGTGCCCATGCCGCATGCAGCAATCTTGCAATGCTGACGTTGAACTTCCGCGCCTGCGCGCGGAGCAGCTGCGTATGACGAGCGTCGAGAGCCGCATTGGCTTCCAGGACGCAGGCGCCGTCTCCGTGGACGTCCGAGAGGCCGAACGGCGCCGTGCACTCGTGCACTCCTGCAAGCTTGGATCGGAAGAATTCAGCCGCCGCTGCGCTCTGCGCGTGAATCTGCGCGTGTTCAGTGTGCTCGCGGAACGATACGGGCTCTGGCAGCTCCGTGCCTCGCCCTTCGAGAATCGTCAACGTCTCGGCCACTATGGTCCGCAGAGACTGGTGATCGCACGCGACGTGATGGACACGCAGTACCGCAAAGCAACCGGGGCCGTGTGGATGTGGCGCGACTTCGAGTTGCAGCAGCGGTGCCCGGTCGAGTCGTAGTGCGCAGCGCAGAGGCTTGGTCAGCTCGCGCAACTGCGCCGACAAATCGCGGTCGGCATCCAGCGCGAACTCACTTACTGGCAAAGTGGCGCGCCTGTGCACTACGTGCAATGCCTGTGGCAGCTGCTGCCACAGGATGGCGCTGCGCAGGATTTCATGGCGATCCACTACTCGTTGTAGTGCCGCAGCAAGCGCCGGCACCTGTTCACGCGAGGCCAGCTCGAAGAGCACGCTGAGGATGTATGTGTCCTGCTTCTCGTTGAGCAGGCCATGAAACAGCAATCCTTCCTGCAACGGTGAGAGCGGGTAGATGTCACTGAGATTGCCGCTTCCGCCGGCGACTGCTCGAACTATCTCAGCAAGGTGATCTTCATTCAGCTGGTACTGCGCAAGGGTTTGCGACGTAATCAATTGCCTGCCCTCCATTTGCCCGAATCCGTAGGCCAGAACCGCGGTCCGTGTAGCTGGCACGTCTGAGTACCAAGAAACAGGAATCGACATCAATCGCCGAACACCGGGTAGGCGCTGCGGCTGGAACTGCATTTGCTTCGACCGCGTACCGTGCAGCTGCGGCGGACAGTGGAATCGCGCTCAGATTCAGCGCTCTATGTTCGCGTGTGTCGCTTCAGCGACAGTACGCGCGCGCAAGAGCATCGTCCCACCGCTACGGGAGCGACATATCTGGATCGACAGGAGGACAGATTTGGCTTGTTGGCAATTCGACCGCGCGCTGCTAGGCGCGGTTACCGGCGGCCTGGCTGAAAGCGTTCGTTGCCGTCCGTAACCATCGGCGACCGCCCTCGTCCAGCAGAGGCTCCAAATCCCGCCAGACGCGGCAATGATAGTCGGCAAGCCATTCGCGCTCGACCGGTGTGAGACGCTCGAAATCGACGAGCTGCGGATCGATCGGCAGGCGTGAGACCACATCGAATTCGATAAAGCCGGGATACGCAGACTGCACTACGACCATGTGACATTCGATGCGCAGGCCGAAATCGCCAGCAAGATAATAGCCGGGCTCGTTCGTGACGATCATGCCCGGCTCCAGCGGCACGGTAGCCAGGGCGGTAGGCTCGCGCGTGATCGCCGGGCCTTCGTGGATGTTCAGATAGTTGCCGACCCCGTGACCCGTGCCGTGCGCGTAGTCCATGCCATGCCGCCACAGCGCCTGCCGGGCCAGCGGGTCGAGGCGAAAGCCATACGTGCCCGCCGGTGCACGCGCTGTCGCCAGCGAGATGAATCCCTGCAGGACAAGCGTATGCGCGAGCACATGGCTCGGCTCAGGACGACCGAGGGCAAGCGTGATCGTGTTGTCGGTTGACCCGCCGAGGTATTGCCCGCCGGAATCGAGCCAGAAAATTGGATGATCGTTGAGTCGACGCGAATGGTGTCGGCGAGGGACGTAGTGTGGCTGTGCGCCACTCAGGCCCGAGGCCGCCATGGCCGGCATCGAAGGCGCAATATACGCAGAGTGCTGTGCTCGCAGCTCCTGCAGCCGTTGCGCCACTTCGAATTCAGTCACAATCCGCTGCGGGACAGTTTGAACCAGCCATGCAATCAGCTTGACGACGGCTGCCGCATCGACGACGTGCGCTTTGCGCGCCGATTCCACCTCTGCCGGATGTTTGCGCCAGCGGCTCCGTGCCACGCTGTCGTCGTCGCGTACTGTGCCACCCGCCTGCACTATCAGGTTGCACAACGCTGCGGGTGTGCGCCGCAGGTCCGCGCCGACAGGTCCCTTGACTGCGCTTTCCCCCAGCGCAGCCGAGAGCGCGGCCGGGGGCGCGACCTGCACGGCGTCTGCGCTGCGAGCGAGGACATCGGGGGCGAGTCGCGACGGCTCGACAAACCACGTCACACGACCGTTCGCGTCGACGAGAGCGCGGCTGGTACATGTCGGCACTATGTGCCAGTCGCCGACGTTGACGCACAGCGCATCACCTGCGGCCCGAACATTCAGCAGCCACGACACATCCTCGGGGTCGCCGAGCAACAATGCTTGCAGACCTGCTGCTGCGACATGTTTGCCGAGGGCGGCGCACTTGTCCTCGTAGCGCTCGCCGGCAAAGCAGATCGGATAATCGACGATGAGCGGCTCGTGGCGCGAAGGACGCGCCATCGTCCACAGCGCATCGACGGGATTCGTGTCCAGCAGTTGAAGCTGGAATCCCACCTCGTTCGCCAGCTGCTGCCAGAGTGTCTGATCCAGAGCGGCGTGAAGCCACGGATCGAGGCCCAGTTTCATTCCCCGCTGCAGATGTCGACGCAGCCATGTACTACGCTCAGCGGGGATCGCGGGAACGGTATCCAGCAACCGCGGATCGATTTCTTCCCTCGCCTGCTGCAGATATCGCCCATCGAGAAAGAGTCCCGCCGCGTCGCGCAGTACGACAGCCACACCGGTTGAGCCACGAAAGCCGGTGGCCCACTCCAGGCGACGATTCGCGGGCGGTGCGAATTCGCTGAGAAATTCGTCGGTCGACGGTATCACCAGGCCGGCGATTTCAGTGCTGCGCAACCAATCCTGGAGCTGCTGCAGAGCATTGGACGAAATCGTTGATGGGTTCATGCCATCGATCGCCTTTCACGCGCCGACGCCGCCGATTCCAGCGCGCTACTGCTCATTCGCTTCACATCGTCGCAAAGGGACACGGCTTGAGCCGCTGCGATGTCAGTGCCAACGGTGTAACTCGCTCGCCAGATCTGCCTCATACACCACAGGAACCCTGGCGACAGCGCCAGCAAGGCGTAACGGAGCGACTCCGCACCGAACCAGCGGTGCGTTGCATCGCTCAAGGCTCCGACCGCGAGCGGCCCCAAGCCGAGCCCGATCAGGTTGGTGAACAGACTGATGATTGCTACCGACATTGCGCGCATGGTCGACGGCACAAGCGTCTGGATGGTTGCGAAGAACGGCCCATTGGTAGCGGCCAGCGCCATGATTGCGAGCCCGAGGCAGACGAACGCCGCCTGATGTCCGCTTACGAGATAGATGCACGCCGAGAGAATTCCGTGCAGACCCCACAGCGCGCTCAGACCCTTCAGTTGCGCTGCTTCGTTGCCAGCTGCGAAGCGCGATGCCAGTGCGCCGCCGAGGTAGTTGCCAAAAACGCCGCATAGCCCTGCTGATGCCGCGAACCATGTGCCGATCGCGCCGGTCTGCATTCCGTAGCTACGAACAAAGAATGCCGGCAGCCATTGCAGCACGCCGTACATGAAAAATTGCGAGATCGCGAGGCACGCCAGCATGCGCCGAAAGGTCATGTTGCCCCAGAGCATGCGCCAGACTTCTGTCAGGCGCGGTGTCGTGGGCGGCTCGATGACAACACCGCGTGGCTCCTTCAAGGTGAAGCGGGCAACGGCGGCCAGCGCCAGGCCCGGCAGTCCGAGGATGACGAATGTTGCACGCCAGCCGTACAACTGGTTCAGCCAGCCGGCTGCGAAGTAGCCGAACACGAGGCTGAGCGGTGCACCCATCGTGTAGATGCCGACGGCGCGCGGTCGCTCGGAGCGCTGGAAGTAATCCGCCAAGAGCGAGTGCGCCGGCGGCACGCACCCGGCCTCCCCGACCGCCACACCTACGCGAATCAGGAGCAGTTGCAGGAAACCCGTAGCCGTGCCGCACAGCGCTACCATTGCACTCCAGAGTGCGGTGGTCACCGCAATGATCGTCACCCGATTGCCTCGATCGGCCCACCGCGCGATCGGAATTCCCATCAGCGCGTAGAACGCAGCGAACGCCAGTCCGCCCAGGAAGCCGAGCTGCGTATCGCTCAGCTCGAGATCAGCTTTGATGCTCTCCAGAACGACGCCCAGTGCCACCCGGTCGAAGAAGTTCGACGCCAGGATGATCATCAGGAGCGCGAGCAGGTAAGTCTTGTAACGTCGCCCGGGCATTTCGCGGACCGTCACCATCAAGCGTGGTTGAACCAGACGAGTTGGCGGCGTTGATAGCCTTCCATTCCGGCGAGACCGCCTTCGATCCCGACACCTGATTGACCGGCCGGCTCCGCCGAGCACGCGTGGCCCGGCCCGGCGCCGAGCGGTGCCGCGGAATTAACGAATACGGTGGAGCGGATCGCCTTGACCAAGCGCATGCCTCGGGAGAGATCGCTGGTCCACGCATACGCCACCAGGCCGTAGCGCGTGCCGTTGGCGAGGGCGATTGCCTCGGCTTCCGTCCTGAATGGAATGATGCTCAAGACCGGACCAAAGATCTCTTCCTGAGCAATGCGCGCATTCGGCGCAGTCACCCGGAACAGAGTCGGCTCGACGAAACTCCCGCCACTGTGCTCGAGCGCGCGGCGACCACCGCACAACAATTCCGCACCCTCGGTCTGAGCTCCGCGAACATAACTCATCACTCTGTCGCATTGAGTGGCAGACGCCAGCGGCCCGAACGTGGTTCGGGTATCGAGTGCATCTCCCATTACGATCCGCGTCAGGCGCGCGGCGATCCTGTCAGTCAGCGTTTTTTCGATCGACGCTTCGACCAGGAGACGCGACCCGACGCTGCACAGCTGGCCCTGGTTGATCAGCAGCGATCCGCCGATGATCTCGGCTGCCGCGTCCAGGTCCACGCCGTCATCGAAGACGATATGCGGCGACTTGCCGCCGCACTCCGTCAGCACGGTCTTCATGTTGGACTGACCTGCGTACTGCAACATCCATTTGCCAACTTCGGTGGAGCCCGTAAACGCAATCATGTCCACGTCGCGATGCAGACCGAGCGCCCGCCCGACCGTCTCCCCCAGACCGGGGACGACGTTCAGCACGCCAGCAGGGATCCCGGCTTCAAGCGCGAGCTCGGCAAGCTGCAGCGCGGAGCGCGTAGAGAGTTCCGATGGCTTCAGCACGACGCAATTGCCAGCCGCCAGTGCCGGTGCAATCTTCAAGATCGCGTTGTACGCCGGGAAATTCCACGGCACGATAGCCGCAATCACGCCGCGCGGCACGCGCCTCTGCATCACGAGCGTCAGCTTGTCGCTGCTATAGACGTCGCCCGTCACCTTGTCGGCAGCTTCGGCATAGAACTGCATCAGGCCAACCGCTGCGTGTGCGCTGCCAAAGCGCTCGCCGACCGGCTTGCCCATTTCACCCGCATCGAGCCGGTCGAGCGCGCCTGCGTGTTCAGCAATCAAGTCCGCAAAGCGCAGCAGCGCGTCCCTCCGGAACGCAGGCGCGGCCTCGCTCCAGCGGCCATCTTCGAATGCCCGGCGTGCTGCCGAGACCGCACGATCGACGTCTGCATCGTTTCCGGCGGCAATCGCGAATTCACGCTGGCCCGTGGACGGATTTACGACATCAACAATGTCGCTGCTCTGCGAATTGTGGTGCTTGCCATGGATGAATGGACCCATGGCAAACTCGCTCGCCGACTCCGAATAAGCCATCCGCGCTCGCCGTCAACCGTACTCCTCATGGGTGAGACCGGCGCAGGATCGTATTTCAGCCCCAGTCAGAATCTCTTTCGCGCCGTCGCCCCTATTCGGATTTGCGCGCCGCTTCGTGCTCCTCGAGCGACACAAGCAACTTATCCGGCTCCACGTATCCATTCAGCGCCGTCCCATCGCTCAACACAATCATCGGTGTCCCCGGAATCCCCAGCTTCTGCCCCAGCTCATACTGCTTGCCGATCACCGCATCACTGCACTTGCTTCCCGCACTCAGCTGCTCGCCTCTGATCGCCCTGTTCAGCGCCTCTTTCCTGTCCTTCGCGCACCACACCGCCGTCATCGTCCGCCACGATTTCGTTTCCGGCCCCGAGCGCGGAAACGCCACATATCTCACCTCGACTCCCTTCTTCTGCAACTCTCCCACCTGTTCGTGGAGCTTCCTGCAGTACGGACAGTCCGCATCCGTAAACACAGTCACCGTGTACTTCGGCTGCTCCGGCCCGAACACAATCGCCTCACCCTGCCCGATCCTCTTCAACAACGCGCGTCGCTTCGCCTTGCGCTGCTCCTCCGTCACATTCTTGCGTGACGCCAGGTCGAGCATGTCGCCGACGATGAAGTACCTCCCGTCCGCGCTCACATACCCGGACACGCCATCTATCGTCGTGAGATACATCCCGCTGACGGGTGCGGAATCCAGTGCACCGACTTGCGCGCCGGAGTCATGACCTTGGACAGCGGCGCGCACCTTGGCCGCAGCAAGTTCTTCGGCATCCACGCCGAACGCAGACCAAAGCATAGGCAGCACCAACCAGCAAACCCATGAACGTTTCATGGGCAAATGATGGCCGGCAGCCGCCGCGATCGAATCGGCAGCCACTACCCATCTTTCGCTGCGGCACTACCTATCTTTGAATTTCCGGAGATATCTGCGGCTTGCGCGCTTTCGCCATCCGCTGTAATCGCAACGGCGGCCCATACAGCTCGCCCTGCCCGAACTCGCACCACATTCCCTGCAGTGCCCGCGCCTGCTCTTCACTCGAGATTCCTTGAGCAATCACGGTCAGACCAATCCGCTGGCAAACGTCCAGCACCGCCTGACACATCGCCTCGGTGCGCGTCGCATCGACGCCCGCTCCGGTAATGCGTGCATCCAGCTTGATCAAATCGACCGGCAGCCCTTGCAGCTGCGTCATGATGTCGTAACCCCCAAAATCATCGATCGCGACACGCACGCCGCGATTACGAATCCGCTGAATCGCTCGTCCCGCCGCACCGACATCCTCGAAGCGATTGGCCTGTGCGAGCTCGATCACCAATCTGCTCGGCGCAAGCTTGTACCGCCCCAGGGCCCAATCGATCACCGCGTGCAGGTCCGGTCTCGCCAGCCGATTCGCGGACACGTTCACGTGCACCGGTACGTCGAGGCCATACACGGCCGTCAACGCATCCGCATCCGCGCACGCCTGGTTCAAAATGAAATCTTCGAGCACGCTCGTCAGCCCGGTTCGCTCCGCAGCTGACATGAACTGCACCGGCTCGACTTTGCCGACGAGCGGATGCTGCCAGCGAACGAATGCTTCGACCGCGACGGTCGCGTGACCACCGAGTCGCACGATCGGTTGATATTGCACTTCGAAGCCGTTGTCGGCGGGATTGCCGGCGAGCGCTTCGACGAGCAGCTCGTGCAGCGGGACCTCGGCAGTGTCGCTTTGCATCTCTTCTCTCCCCTCTCTCACCCGTCGGGCAAGAGTGACTCGTGACCGGGCAACGGCCGGCCGGCTATGGCCCGGGGATAGGAACGCCTTTCGTCGTACGTACGCCGCCGGCCACGAGTCACTGTTCGAAATGCATCAGTCTTGCCAGGAAATCGTTTTTTCGTGGCCGATTCCGCCACGGCGCGGAACGGGCGCGCAAAAAGGGACGGCGGGCGCGGGCGTCCCGCCGTCCAGAAGTAGAGTCAGGCCGAAGCCCGACTCACGAACGCTAGAAGTCGGCCGTCAGTCCCAGGAACACGAAGCGGCCGAGCGTGTCGTACACCTGCGGGAAGGTGTTCCCGTTGCAGAACACGCCAGGGCAGCTGTCCTGACCGATCAGCGGCGGATCCTTGTCGAGCACGTTGTTGATTCCCAATCGTCCGGTCACGTTGCTGAACATCGCGACGTCGCTCATCGTGTAGGCCGCGACGAGGTCGAAGTAGTTACGCGAGCCGAGCTTGCGATCGCTGAACGGCACCGCGTTCTGCAACTGCGGATTGCTGCTCGTCGCGTCGAGGTCGACGCTGTCGATGAACCGCCACGTCAACGTCAGATCCACACCGACCGGCGTCTGCCAGCTCGCACGCACCTTGTGCCGCCACTGCGGAATCGGAGTGCCGCAGACGGTCCCGTACAGCCCGACGCAGTCGTACTTCAGCGCGCCGTCGAGCGGCTCCGTGACGAACTCTTCGATCCACGAGCCGACCGCATTCAGCGCCAGGCTGCCCGCGCGACCGAGCTCGAAGCGATAGTTCGCCTCGAGGTCGACGCCTTTCGCCTGCGACGAACCGGTGTTGATGATCGGGTCTTCGATGTAGCCCGTATCACCGAGCCACAGCGAGCCGTTCGCATCGCGATGAACCTTACTGCAGAACGTCGGATCGCCAGTCGCGAGGCAGCTGTTGAGAATGAAGTCGCCGCCGATCGAGCCGATCAACTTATCGACCTTGACGTCGAAGTAGTCGAGCGTCAGCGAGAACCCCGGCAGCACGCGCGGCGTCAGCACGAAGCCGAACGAGTACGTGTCCGACTCTTCCGGATCGAGCTGCGAATTGCCGCCGACCAGGCCGTTGTACTGCGAAGCCGGGTTCGCAAGGATGTTGCCGTACTGCCCGGGCGTGACACCGGAGCGGAGGCACTCTTCGAGCGACGCCTCCGGCGCATCACCCGGCGCACTCGCGCACGGATCGCCGTTGCTGTTGAGCTGCACGCGCGGCTTCAGGAACAGCTCCTGAATGTTCGGCGAGCGGACGGCACGCTGATAACTGCCACGGAAGCGAACGTCTTCCACTGGTGCCCAGTCGAGCCCCAACTTATAGGTGTCGGTGCTGAAGCCCAGGTTGTAATCCGAATAGCGATAGCCGGCCTCGAACGCGAGCCGCTCGGCGAACGGCTTGCCCTGCACCAGCGGCACGCGCACTTCGGTGAACAATTCGCGGACGTCGAAGAAGCCCGACGTATTCAGCGTCGGCGCGCCCTGCCCCGCCAGGTCTCCTGTCTGATACGCACGATCGGTGCGCAGATCCGAACGCTCGGAACGATACTCCGCACCGAACGCGATACCGACACCATCCGTCGCAGTCGGCAACTGCAAGCCATAGCGACCGAGATCCGCCGAGATCGAACCGCTCAACACCTGCTCCACCGTCTCGCCTTCCGACAAGCCGGGGATCTGCAGATATGCGAGCTGCTCCGGCGTCACGCCGCCCGAAGCCTTGAAGATGTTGTACGGCACGCAGGCAGGATCGTTGTTAGTGAGATCCGCATCTGCGTTCACGCGGCACACGACCTGCCCGAACGTCGGCGAGCCCGGACGATTGTCTGTGACCGCGTTCAACGCCTTGCCAAGGCGCTCGCGCGAGAAGTCGTTCTGGAACGCTTCGGCAAGCACGGACTCGCCGTACAAGCCGTACACGTCGTAGTTCCACCCATCGGCAATATCGCCGCGCAAGCCGACGACGCCGCGGAATGAAGTGTGTCGCAGATCATCGAGGCGCCCGCCGCCTTCGACGTTGCGCCGCCCGATGTTGATCAGCACATCCGGCGCGTTGCGATTGCCACCGCAGAACTGCTGCACCATATCCGGCGACAGGAACGGGTTGTCGCAATTGATCGCGCGGCTGCCGAAGAACGGCGGCTGACCCGGACCGCTGCCCAGGAACGCGCCGCTCGCTGCAACCTGCGAGCGAGTGCGATCGTCCATGAACATGAACTCGGTGTAGACGCTCGCCTTGTCGCTGAAATCATAGTGCGCGAACAGGCCACCGGTCTTGCGCTCGTCCGGACGCTGATAATAGTTGTCGGGCGCGAAGTTGAACTGGTCGGTCGGAGCGAACGGCCGCAGCGTGCCGTCCGCGTTGACCGTGAGATCGCGGCCGTCGCTCATGCGAAAACGCGTTACGGCCGGCGTTCCGGATCCACCGCAACCGAACAGGCTCGGCTCGACATCAGATGACGAGAGCGTGCACGCGCTGAAGTCGCGTGCGTCCTGACGGATCGCCTCGAGCTGCCGATATCCCAGATACACAGTCGCGTTGCCGCGCCCATCTTCCGTATTGATGCCGGCGACGAACGTGAAATCGCGCGTCGTGCCGTCGGCCACGTTGCTATCCGGCAATTTGAAGTTGCGCGCCCGAACGATGTCCGCGACGTCGCTATCGTTGTTGTGCTGATAGAGGCTGTACTGCGCATCGAGCCGCACACCCTCGAAGTTGTCGTTCATGATGAAGTTGACGACACCAGCAACTGCATCTGCGCCATACACGGCCGACGCGCCACCCGACAACACTTCGACGCGTTCGATCAACGCCGCCGGAATCTGATTCAAGTCAGGCGACGCCTGACCGTTCTGCGTCGGATCGCCCGGCATCAGCCGGCGGCTGTTCACCAGTACCAGCGTGCGCTGTGGACCGAGGTTGCGCAGATTGACGGTCGCCGTGCCCGTCGAACCATTCGAAAGATTGCCGCCGAAGTCGGCGAATGCCTGCGGCAAGTTGTTGATCAGATCCTCGACGCGCGTGACGCCTTCGATCTTCACGGCCTCCGCGCCGATCGACGTAACCGGGCTGATGCTCGTGAGATTGGGTTGCGGAATGCGCGAGCCGGTTACGACGACCTCCTGAATCGTCGGATCCTGCGCGTGCAACTGTGGTGCAGCGGCGACGGCGACAGCGCCCGATGCGCTGATGAGTACACGCCGGATCGCGCGCTGAACGTGATGACTCTTCGACTCTTGCTTCATGAACTGCTTACTCCACCGGGAACAGCGGTGGACGTTAGCAACGCCGCGTCGCGGCGATGACGCTGAAATTGCGAGTTCAACCGGTAGGGATTGCCAATGCGCTGTCTGCACAGCGCCACGCGTTGGAGCAACGTCACCCGAACGGGTGCAATCAGGCGGCGTGAGTGTCCATCACGCGTGCGCGAACCTGTCGCGGCGTGAGCTGCGTCCAGCGGCGCATCTGTCGCACCAGCGTCGACTCTTCGGCGAAGCCGACGCTCGCGGCGACTTCGCTCATCGTCATCCGTGTTGACTCCAACAGCCGGATCGCGACGCTGATGCGCTTGCGCTGCAGGTACGTGCGCGGCGTCACGCCGTGCACCAGCGAGAACAATCTCAGGAAATGATACTTCGACAGGTACGCCATTTTCGCGAGCGTGGTCAGGTCCACGTCCTGCGCGTAGTGGGTGTGCAGGAAATCAGTTGCCAGCGAAATGCGCCGATACACTTCGCGCCGCGTCGCCGGTCGAATCAGCGCGATGCGATCGACCTGTTCCAGCAGCTGCGTGTGGTGGCACTGCATGCGAGCGAGCAGGAACGTGAGCTGCTCGTCGTACCATGCCTCGTCGAGCACACCGCGGCTGATGTGCGCGCGAATGAAGCGCAGCACCGGACTCACCGTGTTCTCGTGCGGATGCAGGTTTTCCATGAAATCCGGCGTGCGCTCCGTCGGCGTATCGCCGCGCGCGAGTGCCTGCTCGATCGACGCCGACGCCTCGCCATAAACCTGCTCGGCCAGCTCGGGCCTGAAACAGATTGCCAGCGATTCGACCGGCTGCACCGCGCGGATGCTGGTGCTGTAGATCTGGCCGTGATTGAGGATCAGGAAGTTGTCGTCGTCGACCGCGAGCGTGCGGCCGTTGACGTAGCAGTGCTCGACTCCGCCCCAGGCAGCGCGAATCGACAGCGTGTGCGTGCAGGGCCCGAACTCCGCCTGGCGCGCGCGGCCCCAGATGATGCAGTTCTCGCGGCCCCACTTCGACTGGAACCAGCTCTGGAACTCCGCGGTGCTCTGGGCAAGATCGGGCAGTGAACGTAATAGCATCTCACCCAAGTAATCGAATATCGCGTGCCAGAACAGACATTACGAATTCGAATCACGACAACGAGGGTGGGCAGGCGGCTAGCGAGCGCTGGGCAGGCAGCTCGCCGGCGCCGTCCGGACCGTTCAACAGCCGCTCGAACAATCTGCGCATCAACATCGGCAACTGCGAATCCGGTGACGACTCCGACAGCCCGATCGCGAGCTTCTGTCGCGCGAGTATCGGCTCGTTGTCGACGAGCGCGATCATCGCCTCGGAATAGGCACGTAGTGCGCGGTCCTGGCTGCCGCGCAGTCGCTGCAGATAGTCCTTGGCCTCGGCGGGCTGATTGATGTCGAACAGCAGCAGCAGGCCGAGTTGAAAGCGCGCCAGATCCAGGTCCGGCTCGATCAACAGCGCAGCCTTGATGCCCGCGACCGCGCGCTGCGTCAAACCGAGCTCGGCGTGCTGAACCGCGCGCAAATACATGGCCCGTGCGTGGTGCGGCTCTCGCTGCAGCACTTCTTCGAGATATGTCATGCACGCGTGATGGTCGCCCATCGCGCTGGCGTGCAGGGCCAGATGAAAGTATTCCTCGGCGTCGAGCATGGTGGCGTTTCCCGGTTTGAGCAATCGCGCGAGTCGGCGGCGGGCCGCGAACAGCACGCCGACCACAGTCGGCACGAGCAGTGCGCTCACGATCCCCGGCAATGTGCTGACCGCGTAGACCACAGTGGCCCCTTCGACCGATTGCATTCTTGCTGCATCAATCGCAAATGGCTCGCCGTTTACGCCATCTCTGCGGCGAATGCCTACGATGGGCGCCGCCAATCGCAATCGGCACGCCAGACCCGACACGCACCGCGATGAATAAATCCGGGCAAACGCCGTTGGTGCGCACTTACACTGCGATTCGGTATGAGCGCGACACCTCTTGATCCATCGCTGTGGCACGAGCTCAGCGGTCACCTGGATCGGGCGCTCGATCTGAACCCCGACGAGCGCGAGCGCTGGCTGCTCGGACTGAGCGCTTCCCAGCCCTTGATCGTGGCGGCACTGCGCAATCTGCTGGCGGAGCGCGACGCCCTGGACGCCGTCGGCTTTCTGCAGAATCCGCCGCAGGCCATCGCCGACCTCACCAAACGCCATCGACCGTCGCTCGCCGGCAGGCAGGTCGGCGCGTACACGCTCGACCGGCTGATCGGCCGCGGCGGCATGGGCGAGGTCTGGCTCGCCTCCCGCAGCGACGGCCGCTTCGAAGGCCTCTTTGCCATCAAGTTTCTCGATCGCCTGGTCGCGAGGCCGCGAGTCGCCGATCGCTTTCGCCACGAAGGCCGACTGCTCGCACGGCTCGGTCATCCCAATATCGCCCGGCTGCTGGACGCAGGTTCGACCGACGACGGTCATCAGTTCCTGGTGCTGGAGTACGTCGACGGCGAGCGCATCGATCACTACTGCGCCTCGCATGCGCTCGACGTGGACGCACGCGTGCGACTGTTTCTCGACGCGGTCGCGGCCGTCGCGCACGCGCACAGTCAGCTGATCATTCATCGCGACCTGAAGCCATCCAATGTGCTCGTGACGCGCGATGGCATCGTCAAGCTGCTCGACTTCGGCATTGCCAAACTCGTCAGTCCTGAACGAGCGGCCGGCGATCCATCGATAACGCGCGCCGAAGAGATCGTGCTGACTCCGGAATACGCAGCACCCGAGCAACTGCTGGGCGATGTTCCGTCGACCGCGACCGATGTCTATCAGCTCGGGATGCTGCTGTATGTTCTGTTGACCGGCGGCCATCCGCTGCACCGTGCCGGCAGCCGCGTCGAACGCATCAAGGCTGCCATCGACGGGCGCCTGCCGCGCGCATCGCGCTTCGTAACCGACGTCGCGCTCCAGCGAGCGTTGCGTGGCGACCTGGACGCGATCCTTGCGCACGCGCTGCAAGTGAATCCGTCGGATCGCTATCAGACCGCGGCGGCATTGCGCGACGAGCTCCTGCGCTACCTGAATCGCGCGCCGGTTGACGCCCGGCGCGGCGTCTCCTTCTACGCGACGCGTCGCTTCATCTGTCGTCATTGGATCTCGGTTGTGAGCTCCGCGAGCGCGGTACTGGCGCTCTTCGTAACTCTCGTGTTTGCGCTAACACAGGCTGACAACGCTGCGACTCAGCGCGATCGCGCCCTAGCGCTCGCCACGCGCAACAGCGCAGTGACTGAATTTCTCGGCGTGTTGATCACTGAGGCTGCCGAAGCCGGCAAGCCGGTTACGGTGAACGACATGCTCGCGCGCAGCGAACGTCTCGCTCTTGCCGATGCGAGCGGCAGCCCTGAGAACCGCGCGGCCGTCCTCGCCATGATCGCCTCGCGCTATGGCTCGTTGGGCGACGACGTAAAGGCAGCGCGCCTGCTGGAGAATGCCCTGGCGCTGCTCGCAAAGTCGCCGGATCAGCCGCTCAAATCGAAGTTGACCTGCGCCCACGCGCTCTCGATCGCCAGCATCGGACGCGAGAACGAAGCAGTGGACGCGATCGAGCGGGAGCTGCGCAATCTACCGTCCGATCCGGAAAATGCAGCGTATTGCCTTCTGTACCGCGCGTTCATCGCCGACAGCGATGGCGATGCCGACCACGCCTTGACTTTTGCAGCCGACGCGTTGAAGAAGTTTCGCGCGGCACCGCGCAGCGCGGCTGGCGATGAAGGACTGTTCCTCGGGGCGGTCGGATTCGGCTATCACCTCAATCAACGCAATGTGGAAGCCGACGAGTACTATCGCCGCGCGCTGCAGAAGTATGCGGAGCTGGGCCGGGACGGCGGCCCCGACGCCATTGCGGTTCGCAACAACTGGGCTGTCGTGTTCGACGACGCCGGTGTCCCGCGCCGCGCGCTGGAGATCTACGACGAAACGCTGCGCGAGTTCACCGAGCGCAATCCCGACAGTCAGCCGCCTGCGTATCTTGTCGGCAACCGCGCCCGTGCGCTCGAGCGAGTCGGACGGCAGCGTGAAGCAGAAGCGGCGTATAAGACTGCGTACGATCTAGCGGGCCAGCAGCACAACGCGGTCGGACAGATCTACTGCCTGTTGGGCCTGGCGGCGAACGCTCAAGAAGCCGGCGATCCCGCAGCGTCCGCCGCCTATCTCGAGCGGGCCGGCACACTGATGGATCCGCGTGCACCCGGCCAGAATCCGCCGCGCATGTCGCGCGCGCTGGTGCTGTCTCGAATACCCGCGCAAGCGACCGTTGCGCTCATACAAGGCCGACTCGATGTCGTGGCTGGACGCTTCGGCGCCGCGCAGATCCAGCTAGGTCGCGCGATCGCCGATGTACATCCGGCGGTTCTCGCTTCGGCCGCTTGGGCCATCGCAGAGCTGCAGCTGCGCACGGGAGACGCCAAAGGTGCAGCCGAAAGCGCGCGGCGTGCGCTCGCGCGATCCATCGAGATGCAGGGCGGTCTGCCCTACTCTTCGAACACCGGCCACTCATACTTGAAGCTCGCCCGCGCCTTGCGAGATCTCGGTCAAGCGGAAAAGTCGCGGGCCGCGCTCGCCCAAGCCATCGATCAGCTCTCGCACACCGTGGACGAGGAGCATCCGCTCCTCGTCCAGGCGCGCGCGTTGGACCGTTAGGCCGTTAGAAGCGGTAGTTCAACTTGCCGTACACGAAGCGGCCGGAGCGGCCGAACGGCGAGTAGTTGTTGAACGACTGCGTTCCGTTGGGATTGAGCAGCGGCGCCGGATTCGCATCCGGATATTCGTCCGTGAGATTGTCGGCGCCGAACGCGGCACGAATGTGATCCGTGAAGTCGAACCGCGCTTCGAGATCGATCAGCGTCTTCGCTGTCAGCGTGAAGTCCGTTGCCGGCGTGGTTCCCGCCGCGAGCACGTCTCCGTAGCGCGTCGCACGCGCGGTTACACCAAAGCGCGCCAGGCTCCAGTTCACGGTCGCGGTGTACTTGTCCTCCGGCGTGCCTTCCTCGAACGTCAGGATGTTGAGGTGATCGAACAGCACGGGCGGCGGAGTTACGCCTGCCAGCTGCACCTGCGGTACTTTCGTCACATCGGTGGAGTTGAAGTTCGCCGCCACCGTGAAGTCGAAACGTCCTGCCGCGGCCGTCTCCAGCGGATAGTTCAAGACGAAGTCCACGCCTTCCGTGCGCGTGTTCACGCCGTTGATGAAGAAGCGCGCGCCACCGACGCCGATGAAGCCTTGATTCGTCAGGAACTGGCGTATCGCAGCACCCGTGAGGTTCTCCGACAACACAATGCGGTCGTCGATGTCGATCCGGTAAGCATCGATCGTGACGTCGAGGTTGCCGAAGCGCAGCACCGTCCCCAGCGAGAAATTCGTCGATTTCTCCGCGTCCAGGTCCTTCGCACCCAGCGCACGCGCAACGGGATCGTCCACCGGGAAAGTCGTGGTGTCGACGAGCCCTACTCCGGGAATGTTGTTGGTCGAAGTCGTCTGGAAGAACTGCTGCTGCAACGAAGGTGCGCGGAAGCCGTTCTGCGCAGTACCGCGCAGGGCGAAGTGCTCGTTGAAGTCGTAACGCAACGACAGCTTGCCGGAGACGTTCTCGCCGAAGTCCGAGTAGCTCTCGCCGCGCACTGCAATTGATGCAAGCAACGCCTGAGTCAGCTTCGCCTCAAGATCGACATAGGCGCCCACTGCAGTCCGGTCCTCGTTGACTTCGCTCGAGGGGCGGAAGCCCGGGAACACCTGCGAGCCCGGCGCGGTGGGTGTGCCGTCCGGCAGGCGCTCGCCGCCGTTTCGGTACGAGTCCGGCTCGCCGGCGAAGATCGAGTAGGTCTCGCGGCGCGCTTCCAGACCGACTGCCACGTTGAGCGGCGAGGCGAAGGCGCTGACCTCGACGGGCAGCACGCCTGAGACGTTCAGCACCAGCTGGTCGTAATCGAAACCGCCGGCATCGAACTTGGTCTTGCTGGTCGGCCCGATGGAACGGTTCAGCGTGTGATCGATCGTGAACTCCATCTTGTTGTAGCCGTAGGTCAGCGAGCTGTCCATCTGCCACGCGCCGAGTTCGAAGCGCGTGCCGAACGCCGCGTTGTAGTCGGTGACGTCGGCCTCGATCAACGGCAGGAAACCGTCGGGATAAATCGAAGGAATGTTACGCGCGTCGCTGGCAGGCCGATAAAAGCCGGCGCCGACCGAGTGCCGGTCCTGCCAGCTCGCCCAGCCATAGAGCGAAGTCTGATCGGACACGTCGTAGCCAGCATTCGCGAATATCGTCTTCTGCGCGATCTCGGGCTCGCCGTACCACGAGTCGAAGCGATCGAACGTCGCCTCGCGCGGATCGACCACGCCGTTCACGACCGGATAATTCGGCCGATGATCCCAGCCGCCGCGTTCGGTGTGCTCCTGATCCTTGTACTCGGCGGCGACAGTCAGGAAGCCGGAGTCCGTCAGCGCCAGGCCCTTCCACAGCGAAGCTGTCAGAGTTTCACCGTCACTGCGACTACGCGACAACACCGGTGGCGCCGACCAGGTCGCACCTCCTTGAGTCACCGGCGCGGTCCGAACGTCGAAATTCGTATCGCGCCAGCCATAGGTCACGTCGCTGCCGCCGCCTTCGCGCGCTTCGCGCAATCGCAGATTGACCACGCCGGCGATGGCGTCGGAGCCGTATTGAGCTGAAGCGCCATCGCGCAGCACTTCGATCGATTGCACGATCGCGTTCGGAATCGTGTTCAGATCCGGCGCCGATGAGCCTCGTCCGATCGTACCGTTGACATTCACCAGTGCCGCCGAGTGCAGGCGCTTGCCGTTGACGAGCACCAGCGTCTGGTCGGGCGCGAGGCCGCGCAACGTCGCCGGGCGCACTGCATCGGTGCCGTCGGCCAGACCGGGCCGCGGGAAATTGAACGATGGCAGGCTCGCAGCGAGCGCCTGATTGATCTCGGTGATGCCGAGATGCCCCAGCTGCTCTCCCTGCACGACGTCGACCGGCGCCGCGGTTTCCAGGGCCGAGCGGTTCGCGACCCGCGTGCCCGTGACGACGATCTGCTCCAGGGCTTCGTTGTCGCCGGCACCGGCGGCCCCCGCCGTATGAGCGACCAGCAGGCCGATGGACGATGCCGCGGCCGCAATCGAAGCAATACGCATGATTTGATACTCCCCTTGTCTCGCCAGGAACTGTTGCACGGGGAAATCCCGTGCTAGGGGCTAATCGAAATGCAGGAACGCAATCGGACACCGCGAACCTCGCACCGCTTGCGTGTCGGGATTCGCGGCGGCTTTTCGATAGAAGTCGTGAGGGGGCACACCCCTGTGCGCGTGCGGGGCGCGTTGCATTGTCATGACATCACGAGGGTGCCCCGCGATGTCGAGTCCGATTGCGAACGAGTGTTGTCCTTCACATTCCTAGACGCAGAGCGTTAAACCCTGCACGCTATCGACGGCACATACGCACATTGATGCTCGAGCCGACGCATTCTAGGAGCCCCGCGGTTCAGCGGGAGGAATGCAGGCCCGAAGCGGGCAGCTACAGCGGGCCGCCCGCCCCGAACTGGTCCTGGCAGTAGACTCAAGGGTTGCACACAATGACGGAAAGCGGGCTCATGGCAATCATGCATGCGGCGGGCACCGGCGATATGGAAGCGCGCGATCGCCTGTTCGCAATGCTGTACGAAGAGCTGCATCGGATGGCGCAACGGGAATTGCGGCGCGGCGCCGCGGTCACGCTGAGCCCGACGACGCTGTTGCACGAAACCTTCCTCAACATCTCGCATCGCGAGTCACTCGCGTTCGGCGATTGCGGCCAATTCATGTCGTACGCGGCGCGTGCGATGCGTGGGCTGATCGTCGACTACCTGCGCAGCCGGCACGCACAGAAGCGCGGCGGTGAATTCGAGATCACCTCGCTGCCGACCGAACTGCCGCATGCCGCGCAGGAAGATCGGCAGTCGCTGGAGATCGAGAAGCTCAACGAGGCGCTCGAATCGCTGGCGAAGATCGATGCGCGTCTCGCCGAGTGCGTCGATCTGAAGTTCTTCTGCGGCTTCTCCTTCAACGAGATTGCACAGCTGCGCGACGTCTCCGAGCGCACGGTGCAGCGTGACTGGGACAAGGCCCGCCTGCTGCTCAATCGCTTCATCAACGATCAAGAGGATCAGTGGCAGTCGGCCTGACGGACCACGGCGGGCGCATCGGCAACTACACGATCGAGCGCCTGCTCGGTCGGGGCGGAATGAGCGAGGTCTGGCTCGCACGCCGCAGCGATGGGCGCTTCGAAGCCCAATGCGCCATCAAGTTCCTCGACGCGCGCGTTCCGCAGGAGAAGCTGACGGAGCGCTTCAGCCGCGAGGGACAGGTGCTCGCGCGGCTCGCCCATCCGAACATCGCGCGGCTGCTCGATGCCGGCTCGACTGCGGACGACAGGCGGTTTCTGGTCCTGGAGTACGTTGACGGCGACCGCATCGATCGCTACTGCGACTTGCATGGCCTCGATGTCGATGCACGCATTCGTCTGTTCCTGGATGC
>Ga0163163_10000732_pt1 | contig 27929 bp, 20 predicted proteins | sample S65metaG_FD_119766 | JGI IMG/M metagenome (GOLD analysis project Ga0163163, IMG submission 119766) | Switchgrass rhizosphere microbial communities from Kellogg Biological Station, Michigan, USA - S6-5 metaG | ecosystem: Host-associated > Plants > Roots > Rhizosphere > Soil | place: USA...
AGACGGATGCATACTTGCTACCAAGCGGGCTGCCACGCCTACTACAATTCCGCAGCAAATACTTAGTGACGCCGATACGTACCACCTGGGAACAAAAGAATTCAAAAGGACAAATAAACAGGTAAGAAAGGAAATGCTGATGGAGAAAGGTATTTCAAGGGAAGAGTTTGATATTAAAACCCTGGAATTTCTCGAAAGCCACAAATATTACACATCCTACTGCAAAGAATTGCTAAATAAGGGAAAGGAAGAAAATACAGAAAGGCTAAGGAATAAAATTGCCGAGCGTACCGTGAACTCTGATCAAAATACACTATTTGGCCCTGAAAAGCCCAATGATCCTAAACTGAATAAGCAAACCAGTAGCCTTATTTCAAAGGGCATTCAGACTATGCTTCGGCTGGCCTCCCAAAACAATTTGCGGCTTAGTGAAATGGCCGACAGAAAAGCTAACATTCTCATATCTGTCAATGCCATCATCATCTCTGTTAGCATTTCTGTTCTTTTCAGAAAATTTGAAACTGATCCGTTTCTGGTCGCTCCAACCATTATTTTTTTGACGTCTTCCGTTATTACCATTGTTCTATCGATACTGGCAACGCGACCTACCATTACCGGTGGACAATTTTCCAAAGAAGATATTACGAACAAAAAAGTCAATCTTTTATTTTTCGGAAATTTCTATAAAGCCTCTCTCGAAGATTTCAGATGGGGCATGGGCATCATGATGCGCGACCCGGAATACTTATACGGCTCACTGATCAAAGATGTTTATTATTTGGGTGTCGTACTTGGTAAAAAATACAGGTTGTTGCGAATAGCCTATAATATTTTTATGGTCGGTGTTGTGATCTCAGTAATCGCATTTACCATTGCTGTGTTTACGAAAAGCCCTGAAACTACCACAGTCATTACAACGCCAACCAGGTCGCCTTTATAAATGATGATCTATGTTTTACAACAGGGAATTAAGCTGGCTCGGTTTTAATTACAGGGTGTTGCAAGAAGCCGCTTCACCCTCAGTTCCCCTGTTTGAACGTCTAAAATTTCTTTCAATTTTTTCCTCCAATCTTGATGAATTTTTTCGGGTTCGGTACCCGGCTATACTGGCTTTGTCTTCCCTAAAAAAAAAGACGCAAAAACAAATTACAACAGAAAGTCCCGGTGAATTGATAACAGCGATCCATGAGGAAATAAGCCAACAGTTGCTTGAGTTCGGGAGAATCCTGGACGACGTTTTGCCTCAACTTAAGAAAAACGGGATCTATCTGTATTATAGCGAGCCAGTAAATGAAAATCATAAACAGGAAATCACAGATATCTTCCTTTCGCAGGTGTTATCGTTTATTCAACCATTGTTGCTGGAAGGCAAAAACAATTTCAATCCCGCCAACAATCAATTATATTTTGCCATTGCCTTGAAAAAAGAGCATGAAGAATTGATCAGGCATGCCGTGGTGAATATTCCATCCGATAAGCTTCCTCGATTTTTCACCCTCTCGCCCGAAGAGGAGATGAATTATGTAATATTCATTGACGATATCATACGGGAAAACATGCAAATCATCTTCCCCGGCTTTGAGATCCTCAGCGTTTACAGTTTTAAAATCAACCGGGATGCCGAACTGGATTTTGAAGAAGAATACCATGCTGATGTCTTAAAAAAAATAGAGCGACAACTTAACAAAAGAAATTCCGGTCAGCCGTCCAGGTTTCTGTTTGAAAAAACAATGCCGCTGAACATTCAATTATTCTTTACGTCTGTTCTGAACCTCAAACTTGATGAAATGTTTGGTGGTGGTCGCTATCACAATCTGAAAGACCTGATTACACTCCCTGCTTTCGGAAAACAATTATGGTATAATGCATTTGAACCAATTCAGAAAAGGCTTGTAAGAAATGGCGATATCTTTAATCTTATTTTGTCGAACGATGTTTTGCTGCATTTCCCATATCATTCCTACAACACGATCTTGTCCTTCTTTAACCAGGCTGCTATTGACCCCGATGTTTCGGAAATATACATTGCGCTTTATCGTGTCGCCTCTGAATCACATATTGCCAATGCTCTCATCAGTGCAGCCAGGAATGGGAAAAAGGTGACTGCATTTCTTGAATTAAAAGCAAGGTTTGATGAATACAACAATATTCAATGGAGCAAAAAAATGAAAGAGGCGGGGGTAAAATTGATATACAGTATCCCGGGCATCAAAGTTCATTCAAAAATTGCGCTTGTAAAAAAGCAACAAAAAGAAAATGCTATAAACTATTCGATATTGAGCACCGGGAATTTCAATGAGACAACGGCAAAGTTTTATACCGATCATATATTGCTGACAACTGATGCAACCATTGGCAATGAGTTACAGCGACTGTTTAAATTCCTGGGAGAAAGGAGACTACCGGTCAGCACGAACGAATTGAAATTCAAAAAACTGCTGGTATCACAGTTCAACATGATACAGCGATTTAACGAGCTGATCGAAAACGAGATCAGCAAACAAAAAAGGGGAATGCCAGCATTGATCCGCATCAAACTGAATAATCTCGAAGAACAAGAAATGATCAATAGCCTTTATAAAGCGAGTCGCGAAGGAGTAAAGATCCAACTGATCATTCGTGGCATCTGCTGCATCATCCCATCACTGGAAGAGCTAAGTGAAAATATTGTTGTAAAGAGAATTGTCGACCGCTACCTCGAACATTCGCGGATCTTTATTTTCGGAATGGCCGACGATTGCGAAGTTATGATCGGCTCGGCCGACTGGATGAACAGGAATCTTCACCGCCGGATAGAAGTTTGCGTTCCCATTGATGATGAGACATGTAAGAAAGAACTGATCGACTATTTCGAATTGCAATGGAGTGACAATGACAAGGCGGTGTTCTTCGACGAAAACATGAGGCAAATAAAACCCGGCACAAATGGAAATACAGTAAATGCTCAGCAAAGCATTTACAATTACATTAAGGAGCAATGAAACCGATCCGTCCTATATCGACTAGCTTTTCGGTAATCAAGCGTTATAAACTTAGAATGATCCTGATTGTCGCCGCTTCCTGGACTGTTATCGATTCTCTTTTCTATTTATTTCGTCTCACTGAACAATCAATACCTTCAAAATATTCACTGTTTCAGGAGCACACGGTCCAGACAATACTGTTACGAGAATTAAATGTTTTTTTCCTTGCGATGCTATCTGCTTATTTCCTGGTTTTTTTCATGAAAGATTTTTTTAGAAAGTCTTCGCTCTGGGTTAACATGCTCTTGAAGGCACTGTCCCTGATCGCTGTTGCTTTCATCATAAACTTTTTCATCCATTTTACCTATGCTGTCCTGATTGCCAAACACCCGGCGTCATATGCGGTGGAAAGTTTCTACCGAAATACGTTTGAAACTCCATGGCTTCTTCAAAAAATCCCGGAATGGATCATACTGTTCGTACTTACACAACTGATCATCGAGATCAATGAAAAGTATTCTCCCGGTGTATTTTTTGATATAATCCTTGGCAAATATGTACAACCAAAGGATGAAAAAAGGATCATTGCTTTTATTGACCTGAGAGATTCAACCCCGATTGCCGAAAAGCTGGGTCACAAAGAATATTTCAAGTTCATTCGCGACTTTATATATTACATATCTACCGGGCTGATGGAATATGACGGGCGTATTTATCAATATGTGGGGGATGAGATTGTTGTATCCTGGCCCGATACAAGACGAAACGCTAAAAAGTGCATCTATGCACTGATCGAAGCAAGGAAATCCGTGAACAAACATCTCAATAAATTTCTCGACAAATACGGTGTTGTTCCTGAATATAAAGTGGGTGTTCATGTTGGCGAGGTAACCATAGGTGAAATTGGAATTATAAAAAAAGATTTAGTAATGAGTGGTGACACTATGAATACCACGGCCCGAATCAGAACCGCGTGCAATGAGCTCAATCAAAAATTTATTGTATCAAAAGATTTTCTTGACAGGATCGAACTTGAGGACTGGCAAGTGAAAAGTCTTGGTCCAATCGAATTAAAGGGGCGGAATACAACTATTGAATTATTCGCTTTAAAGATTTGAGAATCGCGCCTACCATTATTTAAATTCTTCCCCTCACGTTCAAAGCATCCCGAAGACCATTACCAAACAGATTAAATGCAAGAACCAGCAACATGATTGCAAAACCCGGTGCAAGGGCAAGCATAGGATTCTGTGTAATGATAAAATTATAGTTCTCTTTTACCATGAGCCCCCAACTTGGTTGCGGTGGTTGCACTCCAACACCTAAAAAACTAAGGCCAGCTTCAATAACGATCGCTGATGCGAAATTAGAAGCTGCAATAACCATTACTGGTCCGATAATATTCGGAATGATATGACGGGCAATGATCCTTGCATTCGAAAAACCCAAAGCCTTCGCTGCTTCCACATATTCCAATTCTCTAACATTAAGCACCTGTCCGCGAACCAGTCTTGCAACACTTACCCACATAGTTAAACCCACAGCTATGAAAACCTGCCAAAAACCCTTACCAAGCACCAGCGTAATAGCAAATACCAATAATAAAGTTGGAATGCCCCAAATCACATTCATAAACCAGGTTACAATATCATCAGTTCGTCCACGAAAATAACCGGCCACCGCACCCAGCGATAAACCAATAGTAAGAGAAATGATAACAGTGACTAACCCAACTCCGAGGCTGACTCGTACACCCACGATCAGCCGGCTTAAGATATCCCTGCCATAAGTATCTGTTCCTAACCAAAATTTTTTTGTAACAACAGGTTGACGGATATCTGTTTCCGAAAGTGCGTATGACTGGCGGTCTGTTACTCCTTCGTCAATAAACTTTTGAACAACGATGCTATCACGAGCTGTTTGGGAGCTCGTTATTGGAACATAGTAATATTTATCTTCTCTGCCCGATAAGAGCCGCTTAAAAAACCCAGGGTTCAGCACGTTTCTTTCTTTTTTTATTTTCAAAAACATTTGTCGATAGCCGGGTTTCTGTCTCGCCACTTCAAGAATGATGCGGTTGGCATATGGGGAGGGATCGGGAGAAATGAAGTATGCAAAAATGGCGAGTAAAACAGAAAGAACAATCACAATAAGTCCAAACATGGCTCCTTTATTTTTTTTAAGTCTCCGCCATGATGCCTGTTGAAACGAGAAAGAAGGTGAGGACATAAATGGAAGATATAGAACAATAGGCAATACGCAATAGCTAAGGGTCAGAAAGGTATTTTAACCGGCAAATGATTATTGTTGTTCTTGCCTATTTCACCTTTCTTCCTTTCCATTCATACTTTCCAAATTGACCGAATAACCCGGCTATGATGGTGTACGCGATATGCAGGGGCTGAAAAAACAGGAAATATTTTAAAAGCGAGGTTTTATCAAAAAACCTGGCGACCGAATAAACAAAGGGAAATTCAACAATTGTTTTTGCGATCCACAAAATTCCTACACAGAACCATAAAATGTGGAACCAAAATCCAGCTGCCAGTAACACTAAAAAAGAAAGATTAAAAAGATATACGAGCAACAGGGCAGAAAATATTCTTTTATCATCATAGAACCTTGCCTTGCTGCTCCAGCGGACCCGTTGATTCAAAAAATCCTTCCAGTTTTGCATTGGCAACGACGTAACTATTGCCTGTTTTGATTTTAAATAGTGAATCTCGCCAGGATATTTGTTCCTGATCTTATGCATCAACAGCATGTCATCACCCGAAGCGATGTTGTCGATTCCTGAAAAGCCCCCCACATTATTGAAGGCTTTTTTTTCATAAACAAGGTTGGCGCCATTGCACATCGAATGAATGTTCTTATGAACAGAAGCTCCTGTAATCCCCTGTAAAACCAAAAAATCAAGTGCCTGGAAAATTTGAAGCACAGAAGAATCGTTTTGCAACGCTACGGGCGCCGCAATAAACACTGATCTTTTTTCTTCATAAAAAGAAGCAATTGTTTTTAACCACGCTAAAGGGTGTTTACAATCAGCATCTGTTGTAACAATGACATCATTGCGTGATATTGCAATACCAGTCTCTATGGCTCTTTTTTTATGAGCCGAAAATCCAACATCCTCCACTTCACCCAGGCGGGTGCTGTTTATTAACTTTTCACCGGGACGAAAATTCCTGACCAGATCCCAGGTCTTATCCGTCGAACAATCGTCAATTGCAATCACTTGAAGCAGGTTGGTCGGATAATGCTGTCCACAAACCGATTCCAGGCTGCTAATGATATTTTTTTCCTCATTTCTCGCTGGAATAATAACAGAGAATCCAGTACTGGGCTTTTCAGTAGAGGAAAAGTATTCAGGAATCGATCTCCAGCTTAACCAGTAATAAACGATCAGAAAACCGTATCCAAGGAACAGGAATATGGAGATATAAAAAAAAATCATGCTTTTAACAAAACTAAATAATCGTAAACATACGCCTCGAAAAATTGACGTAAAAATTGCTATCTACCAATCAGAAAAATTATTAACTTTGAATAGTTGTATAAACAACTGTATGCCAAACAACCAATTTAAAAGAGGTGAATTGTACAGCTTCATAACTGGCAAGGCTTCCACTGCAATAGCCCGCCGGCTCCAAAAAAAGATCAATGCACGCGGTTTAAATCTTACAATTGAGCAGTGGAGCGTTTTATACCAGCTATGGAAAAAAGAAGGGTTGAGCCAACAAGAGTTGTGTAATGCAACGTTTCGCGACAAACCAAGTATCACAAGGCTTGTCGATAATCTTGAAAAACTGAATTTGGTAAAACGTGTGGCCTCGGAAAATGACAGGAGGATCAATCGTATTTATCTGACCAAGCAGGGACATAAAATGGAAGAGCAGGCGATGACAATGGCGGAAGAAACTTTAAACGAAGCATTAGAAGGTGTGCCAACAGAGCAGATCGAAGTGTGCAAACAGGTTTTGCAGGTCGTATACGATAATCTCAGGTAAAATCAACGCAGATTACTAATAATCTTAAAAACTCTAAACCTTAAACTTATATGACTCCCGATGTAAAAAGCAAATCCGTACAAAAAGGCGGAGAATGGCTGATAAAAGAATCATCAGACGCCGACATATTTATCCCCGAAAATTTTTCCGAGGAGCAAATAATGATCCGTGACATGTGCAACCAGTTCCTGAACTCGGAGGTGATACCGATCCTCGACCGCATTGATGCGCTTGAGCCTGGTTTGATGAGATCATTGGTGCAAAAAACCGGTGAGCAGGGCTTGCTCGCTGTCTCTTTTCCTGAAGAATATGGAGGAATGGGAAAAGACTTTGTAACATCAACCATCGTCAATGAGTATCTTGGTGCGGGTCATTCTTTCTCTGTCGCCATCGCTGCACATACTGGAATTGGAACTTTACCGATCTTATATTTCGGTACGCCAGAACAAAAACAAAAATATATTCCCAGGCTTATCAGCGGCGAATGGATTGGATCCTACGGATTAACGGAACCCAATAGTGGGAGCGATGCGCTGGGAGCCAAAACAACAGCAAAACTCAGCGCTGATGGGAAATATTATCTCCTCAATGGACAAAAATGCTGGATCACAAACGGTGGTTTTGCTGACGTGTATACAGTATTTGCGAAAATAGATGGAGATAAGTTTACAGCATTTATTGTCGAAAGAGGAACCGAAGGATTTACTCAGGGACCGGAAGAACACAAAATGGGGATCAAGGGTTCATCGACTGTTCAATTATACTTCCAGGATTGCAAAGTGCCTGTTGAGAATGTGCTTGGCGAGATTGGCAAGGGACATAAGATTGCATTTAATATTCTCAACATTGGAAGGCTTAAATTATGTGCTGCCGCTGCGGGAGGTGCGAGGAGGGCTGTTACAATTTCAGTGCAATATGCCACTACCAGGGAACAATTTAAACAGCCCATTTCGAATTTCGGAGCTATCAAACATAAGCTGGCGGAAATGGCCATCAAGGTTTTTGTTGCCGAAAGTGCTTTATATCGCACCGCAAACTGGATAGACGAAAAAGAAAAAGAATTGCTTAGTGCTGGCAAACCATTTAACGAGGCGTTATTGGGTGCAGCAGAGGAATATGCGATAGAATGCGCTGCATTGAAAGTGTATGGCAGTGAGACTCTGGATTTTGTTGTTGATGAGGGAGTGCAGATTCATGGAGGTAATGGCTTCAGTGCTGAATATGAAATTTCGCGTGCTTATCGTGACAGTCGCATCAATCGCATTTACGAAGGAACAAATGAAATCAATCGCCTTCTCATTCTTGATATGACCTTAAAAAGAGCGATGCAGGGAAGATTGAATTTAATGGGACCGGCAACCGAAGTACAGAAAGAACTGATGAGCATCCCGGATTTTGGAAATGATGATGAAGGATTATTTGCCAAAGAACAAAAATTAGTGGCCAATTTCAAAAAGGCTATATTAATGACCGCGGGAGCAGCTGTTCAAAAACTAATGATGAAGCTCGACAAAGAGCAGGAAATACTAATGGATATTTCTGACATGGCCATTGAAACTTTCAATGCAGAAAGTGTATTGTCAAGAGTAATGAAGATGGTTGACCAACGAGGCGAAGCCAATTGCAAGCTTTACCTGGACATTATGCGAACTTATTTATATGATGCTGCAGACAGAATAAATAAAAGCGGGAAAGATGCGGTCAATGCATTTGCGGGAGGCGACGAGCAAAGAATGATCCTGATGGGACTAAAACGTTTTACAAAAGCAGAGTCTTTTAATTCAAAGGAAGCGAGAAGAGCAATTGCAGATAAAATGATCGCGGAGAATAAATATTGTTATTGATTTATTAAGAATTGAGAAAGCGGCTGTCTTTTTTAAAGGCAGCCACTTTTTTTTCTCCGTAGATGGTGGCTAACTCCTTTCGTGTGTGTCTCAGTTCGTCAAGCTTTTTGAATCTTTTATTTTCAATAAGAATCCCGATTGTCATCAGAATGGCTGACAAAATACTGACCAGATAATAGACCAACTCTGCGTCACCCTGGTATTGCTCATTCTTCGCGAGGTAATAAAAAATGTAAACAATACTAAAAATAGCGTACGAAATAAAAACCGAAGCAGCCATAAAAGCCTTACCCAGGTTCTTGGCATGCGAAACAGACAACCGGACGTATCGCATAAAAAATGAAAAACTGATTGCAACTATCACGGCTATGTCCGGCCCCAGTATTATCCGGATCGCTTTCACATTGAATCCGAAAACGGCCAGAATAATTGTTTCGAAAGCAAGAAAAATATAGATACAGGTTCTGATTCGTTTGGTCATTAGTATGGAAGTGCTGAAAAAAGTAAGAAACAACAACATCAACGGGGCATCCAAAATGTTATCGACAATGCTCATGGATTGATAGATCAATTTAGGAATACCAAACACACTTTGCCGAAGGAGATTCTGAACCCCCACAATAAAATAACATAATGCTAAGGCAAAAAAACTGCGATTTGAAAATAATTTCAAAACTAGAATAAGAACAACCGGCGCGAACAGAGCAATCGACGATATGATCCCTAATAGGGAGTGCGAATTCATATGTAATGGTTTACTTAGGATAAGGAATTACCACTAACCAATCTATCCGCTAATAAACGCCACAAAAAATTGACATAGTGTACGTTTCGAAAGCTTTCAGGCTAAATTCAGTGAAATCGCAAAATGGTACGGTAAATCTACGGTCAGCCTGTTCAAGTGTTTTTATGCTATCTTCCATTTATGAACAGATTTGTTGTTTTTTTATGCCTTTTACAACCAATAATTTCAATGTCCCAGCAGAGTTATTTGACCGGGAAAACGACCGGCAGGCTCCCCTTTTTGGAGTATGGTCTGGGGGATGACAGGCTCGGCGGGGCAAAAATGACCTACCTGGATACTAATATTGTAATGAAAGTGGTGGATAGCATTAAGGATGACTATAAAGTACAACTCTCAACTTATCATTCGGCATGGCTGGCAAAGGCAAGTTTCAAACAGGACAGCATTACACGCGTTTCATCTTATCATTTAACGGGCAACTGGAAAGTATATGGCGATGATAAATACGATTATGTTACGGTATCGCTGGACGAACGCTTGCCATACAGAAGTATCCAGGAAGTCAATCCTTCCAGAATTATTGTAGATGTATTCGGGGTGACCAGTAATACAAATTGGATCACTCAACTTTCAACCGCAAAGGAAATTAAGAATGCCTATTATGAGCAGACTGAAGATGATGTATTCCGGGTAGTGATCGAATTGAAGCACCAGCAACACTGGGGCTATTTTATATATTATGACAGCACGTCGACTTCTCTTGTTATAAGAGTGAAGAGACAGCCAAAAATATTAACGCCGCAAAAATTATTGGTCGCCATTGATGCAGGGCATGGAGGAACTAATACCGGCGCGGGAGGTGGCACATCCGGTATTGCTGAGAAAGATTACACATTAAAAATTGCAAAGGAAGTTGATAAATATTTAAAGGCACAGAAGATAAAAACGTTCATGACGAGAACTCACGATACAGACCTAACCATGCCTGACCGGATACTAATGTTAAGAAATGAGAATCCCGATATCCTGATTAGCATTCATTTGAATTCAGCTAACAGTGATACTGTAAAAGGAGTAAGTACTTATTATCGCTACATTGGTTTTCGTCCTTTATCCCAGGCCATATTGAAACGAATGCAGGAATTAAAGTTGAGCGAATGGGGAAATGTAGGGGCTTTCAATTTTGCATTAAGCGGGCCAACAGAATATCCCAACTGCCTCGTAGAGGTTGGTTATCTGAGCAATCGGGAAGACGAGAAAAAAATTATCAATCCTAAATTTCATAAGTTGGTGGCGCAGAAAATTTACATGGGAGTGGCCGATTGGCTGAAAAGTTTGAAATGATTATCTCTTGATCATCATCGCTGTCGCATCCAAAAACCACAACAATTCCCCGTGCACAGGTTTTATAACTTGTGCAGGATAGAGGTCGGGGTTATAATTATCTGAAAGTATATGTGCCACTGCTTCTGCCTTATCTTGTCCACTAACCAAAAAAGCAATACGTCTTGAAAGATTTACAACCGGGGCAGTTAAAGTAATTCGTTGCATATTTAATTCTTTTACAAAAACCGATCGCACCCAGTGATTTTTTTCATGAACAACAGCTTCACCGGGAAAGAGGGAGAGGGTGTGGGCATTGTCACCGAGACCCAACAAAGCCAGATCAAACGTAGAAGATTTTGAAGCGTGAGTATTGAGTGGTGAGTGGTGACTAAGGTCCTCGCTTGCAGCTTGCGGGAAATATCCTTTTAAAATGCTTTCATATTCCTTTGCCGAATCACCGGGATCAATATCTGTCCGCATTATGTGGATCTGCGATTTAGGAACGGGCACATGATTCAGTAAGGTATCAAAAGCCATTTTTGCATTGTTGCGGTCATCATTAAAAGGAACATATCGTTCATCGCCCCAGAATACATGTAATTTTTGCCAGTCAATTTTATTTTTGAACTGATCAGATGCTAATAATAAATGCAGTTTTTTTGGAGTGCTGCCGCCTGACAAGGCAATGGTAAAGCGATCCTGCAATTGCAAGGTCTTATGAATAGACTCAACCATCCATTCAGCTGCCTGCTGGCTTAACTCATCAATATTTTGACCGATCATCAGTTCCATGTCGAAATAGAATTACAGAATAATGAACGTCTGTCAGTAGGGTATAATGCGACAACAAAGCTCAACCAGAGTTGCTGTTGCCGGTAACATAAAAATTTTATTCCTGCCCCTTCGTCGGCAACGTCACCCAATGATGTCCGTCCTTTGCAATCAGCGCTTCCGCATCTTCAGGACCCCAACTGCCCGGAGCGTAGTTTGGAAAATCAACCGGTTTGCGATGTTCCCACGCCTCCATGATGGGAGTAATCACGCGCCAAGCTGCCTCTACCTGGTCGGCCCGCATAAACAAAGTGGCATCACCTTCCATGATATCTTCCAGCAAGGTTTCATACGCCTCCGGTTCTTCTTCATGATATGCTTCTGCATAATTGAACACCATGTCAACGGGGCTCAATATCATACTCGGCCCCGGACGCTTTGCCTGGAAGCGCAAACGAATATCCATGTCGGGCTGAATGCTAATGGTAAGACGATTGGCGCGCCAAGTATCGGAAGCTTCTTCGGGAAATGCGTAATCAGGAGCCGGTTTGAACTGAACGGTGATCAGCGTGGTTTTTTCATGCAAATATTTACCCGTGCGCACGTAAAACGGAACATTTTGCCAACGCCAGTGATCCACGAAAAATTTCACAGCTGCAAATGTTTCTACCGGAGAATGTTTATCGACATTTTTTTCCTGGCGATATCCCACTACTTTTTCCGACTTCATCCAGCCACCTGAATATTGCCCGCGCACGGCATGTGCATGTACATCCTCGGTTGTCAACTTCCTGATCGCATTCAACACATCAACCTTTTTGTTTCTTATTTCATTGGCATCAAATGAGACCGGAGCTTCCATTGCAATCATGCATAACAACTGTAGGATATGATTTTGCACCATATCTCTCAATGCACCCGCTTGTTCGTAATAGTCACCACGTTCTTCCACCCCAACAGTTTCAGCAGCTGTGATCTGAACATGATCGATGTAGTTGCTGTTCCAGATCGGTTCAAACAAAGCATTCGCAAACCGAAGTGCTAAAATATTCTGCACCGTTTCTTTACCCAGGTAGTGATCGATCCGATAGATCTGGTCTTCTTCAAACATGCTCCCCAGCAATTTATTTAGTTCCTGGGCGCTTTCAAGATCATGCCCAAAAGGCTTTTCAAAAACGATCCTCGTATGTTTAGGATCGGAGCAGAGTTTCTTACCTGATAACTTCATCGCTATGTCGGGAGCCAGCTGTGGCGCAACAGCCATGTAATAAATAATGGTCGGATGTTCCTTCCAATTATTGCTTCTTTCACTGATCCATTTTCCTATTTTTTCAAAAGAGGCATCATCTTTTATATCCAGGCAGAGATAAAAAACTTTTTCAGAAAATTTTTTCCAATCTCCTTCTCCGTCTTTGCGCCGGGAAAATTCTTTTATTCCCTGCAACAAATGTTCCCGATATTTTTCATCGCCCGCGTAGTCTGTGCGACCAATGCCCACTACTGCAAATTCTTCAGGCAAATAATCATCAATAAAGAGGTTAAATAAGGCCGGCATCAATTTGCGACTCGCTAGATCGCCGCTGCCACCGAAGATGATCAAGATGGTAGGCGGTAGTTTTTTTTGCGCTTTCATTTTATAATTATGAGTAATGAGTGATCAGTAATGAGTAATGTTTATAAATGAGTCAGCGATTCGTCACTCATTATTCATTACTCATTATTCATCATCTACGGTTTGTGTTCCACTTCTTCTTTTTTGTGTTCAGGCAAAGGTTGCCATTCATTATGAAACATGCCAGGCTTATCAATTCGCTGATACATGTGAGCGCCAAAGAAATCTCGTTGTGCCTGTATCAGGTTCGTCGGTAACTGTCTGCTGCAATAAGCGTCAAAATACGCCAATGCAGAACTAAAACCCGCAATGGGGATCTTTGAAGCCGTTGCCTGCCGGATGATCGTTCTCAATTTCTTTTCTTTATTCTTAATGAGCCTTGCAATCCTTTTGTCCAATAGCATATTCGGTAGTTGAGTATTTTTTTTATACACTTTGTAAAAATCATTTAGCAGCACCGACCGAATGATACATCCTCCCCTCCAGATCTTCACAACGTCAGGGAGCGGAACATGCATCTCCAATTCCGAAGACGCGGTGTGCAACAAAGCAAATCCCTGCGCGTAACATACGACTGTGGCAAAATATAAAGCATCATGCAATTGCTGAATAAGTTTTCCTTTATCAAGATTAACTGGTTTTGTGTTGCTTTTATACAGTTCTGATGCGCCGATCCTTTCATCTTTGTACACCGAGACTTCCCGGGCCGATACAGCTGCGTCAATCGTTGGTATTGGCACGCCAAGATCCATGGAATTCTGTGAGGTCCATTTCCCGGTTCCTTTCGCACCGGCTTTGTCAAGAATTATGTCAACCATTGATCGTCCTGTGTCGGCATCTTTATGTGTAAAAATATCGGCCGTAATTTCTAAAAGAAAAGATTGCATGTCTCCTTCGTTCCATTTTTTAAAAACTTCATGCAATTCGTCATTATTCAATCCAACTCCTCTTTTTAAAAAATCATATACTTCACTGATCAATTGCATAATTGCATATTCAATTCCGTTGTGCACCATCTTTACGTAATGACCCGCGGCCCACTTACCCATATATGCCACGCACGGTTCACCGTCAATTTTCGCAGCTACCGCTTCCAGAATCGGTCTTACCTGCTTCCACGCTGTTTCATCACCTCCTGGCATTATGCTGGGGCCTGTCCTCGCTCCCATTTCTCCGCCCGAGATACCTATACCCATAAAATGTATCCCTTTGTCTTCCAGAAATTTTATTCTCACCAATGTGTCTGTAAAATGAGAATTTCCACCGTCGACGATTATATCATCTTTTTCCAGCAAGGGAACTAAATGTTCGATCACGTCATCAACAGCTTTGCCGGCAGGCACAAGCATCATGATTTTTCTCGGCTTTTTTAATTGTTGCACCATTGAGGCTAATTCATAAACGCCTTTTACCACTGTATCGGGGTTTGCAGAAGCTTCAAATTGCTCCGCCTTTTCACGATTGATATCATAACCAATCACTGCAAAATGATTATCGGCCATATTTAGTAAAAGATTGCAACCCATGGTTCCTAAGCCGACCATTCCGAAATCGTATTGCGTGTCCATTGAAAGAAATTGTACTGTAATTTATTTAAAACATTTGGAACAGGCGGAGGGAGTAATTCAGTAGCACAATTTCATGGTTCAGTAAAGAAGTTCAAAAACAAAGCTTTTCACAGTGTAAATTTATATTCAGTACTATTGAAAAGTTTATATACCTACATAGTTTTCTCATGTGAACGGTCAATTATGACCACGCAGGCGGTTTTCTAATCAGCCTGCTTTTTATTGCAATCGCTGCCGGCCATTATCACCTGAAAGTACCAAACATAAAAAAGCCGTCCCAACGTGTGAGGACGGCCCGGTCATCGAAGAAAATGTTATTCGTTATTTGGTTGGCGCCTTTCTAAATTTTTCCGTTTGTTCCAGGTTACCTAATGCATTTGATTTTACGGTATACCAATTCTTCTCATCTTCCATCGTTACATAATATGAAAGGTCGGACTCAGTATAGATCTCCGTTACGCCATAAACTGAACGATCGGGGTATTTCTTCTTTAGTCTTGAGGCGATGATAGGAGGTAACTCACTTTCAAAATAATAACGTGTTGTTCCGGTAATATTCCCGTCACTATCATACCGGACAAGAGTCTTGATTTCACCTTGCTTAAAATCCACTTCGTAAAAATTTTCATATTCATGCCATACTACATCCTTGGGTTGTTTAAATGTTTCGGCGAAAGCCTTTAATACCTTTTGATTTACTTCAGGTGGCGTGGTGGCAAATAATGTTGCAGATACAAGCATCGTCGTGAGGACAAAAATTATTTTTTTCATTGCTATACTTTTAGAAGTGAAGAATCAATAACCACAACTAATTTATTTTCTTCTAGCATATGCAGCAAGCTAAACTCTACTACTGGCAGGTCGATTACCAATGTCAAAATGATAAAGAATAGCCAATTATTGCTGAACCCTTTTAAATAGAAACCAAGAAAGAGAAAAACCAGTTTAAACCATACCTGTTTTTAGGCAAAAAGCCATTTAGATAGTTTGAGTCTTTGGAACGGAATGGATAAGCGGTAAACAAGAGGCAAAATAGTTAGCCCCCCGAGACATTACTTAACTCCAACTTTATTTCGCTATTTGCTGAAACACCTTTTCGTCAATTTTCACGGGGTATTTTTTTCTTAATTCGGCAACCCATTGTTTTTCCAGTTCCACCTGGTAGTCATTTATGACGAGTCCTTTTGCCTCTGAATAATTGCGAGGCATATTGGTAGGGTAGGTTTTTAATATATATGCAAATGAGACACTGCCATCCGTATTATTTTTTATTGGGTTCGTTATCGTTCCTGCCTGTACTGATGTAAAAGTACCAGCGTTAGGGATTTGCGCAAGTTCATAACGAGACGAATCTGCAACAACCTTTTCAGCCAGCGCATCGGTAGCCGTTTTCCACGTCGAAGGATCTTTCTTTACCTTGTCGTATAAAACCTTTTCACTCCCTTCATCGCTGCAAAAAAATACAATCGCGTCGGCACTTTTCTTCCAGTTGTAGCGAGTTTTGTTTTGAGCATAATATGTTTCTAATGCGGTCGAATCATTTTGGGCCTTCCCCCAGATTTCTCTTTGCATAATCTCAAAAAACAAATTACCATCTTTAAATTCTTCCATTTGTGTCCGGAAATCGGGGTTGAAATCTTCAAGGTGAGAACGATAATATTGTGTCCCCTGGTGACGCATGAATTCATCCATTACCTGCCGATAAGGTTTAGGCCCGGTACCATCAGGTTTGTACCGCCATGTCTGCGCATAAGTTATGTAATCGTCGACAGTATACGTTTGATCGCCGATAGAAAATAATGGAGTCTGCTTTGTCATGGCAACAGGTGAGGAAAGACGTTTGTTATCCAGTAAGCTATCCGATAGTATCATGAGTTCCTTATCAGAGTAAGAATATTTTTTTATCGGGATTTGTTTCAATGCTCTGTCAATAACTGAATTTTTCGCCGTTTGCATTCGATCGTTTGCATTCAATCTTGATTTGAGATCTTCCATGTTGGCTTTATTCTTTGGATCAGTGACCACCGGCACAGAGCCTATTCTTTTTACAATATGATATCCATGGGAGGTGAGAAATGGTTTGCTTATCTGTCCATTTTTCAAGGCAGCAACGATTTTTTCGAATTGGGGGTCATACTGCCCCACGCCGAAATCAGCGATCATTCCCTTCGATGCAGCCGATATATAGTCATTGCTGAACTTTGTGGCTAGCTTTGCGATATCGTCTCCCTCCATTAATCGCTGATATAACGAGTCAGCAAGTTGGGCGGTCTTCTTCTTGTACGACTCATTAGCGCCGGGAGGAAATGCCAATAATATCTGCGCTGCTTTTAATTTGCCTATGGCCCTTCGTTCTCCGAGGTTTTTGAAAATATGATAACCGATCCTTGATTTATACGGAGCAGAAAATTTGCCTGGTGCCGTAGTATAGACGATATTTTCAAACTCGTAGGGCAATGTAAATACTGTTATGAATCCAATGTCGCCCTTATTTGTTTTGGCAGCCGGATCGGAGGAATATTGCTGCGCCAGGTTGAAAAAGTCTTCACCCTTTTTTAATTTCTCGTACACTTCGCTCATCGTTTTCCCTGCTGCTGCTGAATCGATGATACCTGCCTTGTTGGTAAAGCTGATAAAAATAGAACCTGTATGAATATCTTTTTGACCACGCTGAAATGCTTCCTTTAAAAGTTTGTCTGAAAGTTCTGGATCATTCAGGTAGTTTTCTATGATCTGTGAACGAAGATTTTCAATGTCTGTTTTTATTTGAGATAATGTATCGTAACGCCTGTTATACGCTTCCCTGATCTTCAGGCGAGAATTAATGTAGAGATCCAGATAGTCTCTCATCGCCTCGGTCCTGTTTCCACTGGTAGCCGTATTGTTTTTATTGAAGGCTCTTAAAAAGTCTTTTGCATCGGCAGAATAGTCTCCGTAAGTAAACAAGGTTTGAGAGGAAGCCACTGCCATAGTAAAACAGGCAATGAGTAGAAGTGGCCAGTTTTTATTCATAGTTTGAATTTTATCAGGATTATTGGCGTTTTATTTTTTGTTGGAGTACTTCGTCGATCTGGTCATAGCTCAACTTCTTTGCAACAATTCGCTTGTCTTTGTCCAACAAATATAATGTGGGGAAACTCAACACATCGTACAACTGAGAGTAACCTGGAACGCCTGCATCTACCCTTGCCTTCTCATCCGCTTTCGAATAATATACGTTGGCCCAGTCCCCGATATGATGCTGACGAATAAAATTCAGCCAGTCTTTCTTGCTGCCATCTGTTTCTTTCGCCATTGCAAAGATCTTTACACCTTCCGCTTTCCATTTTCTCTCATACAAAGAGTCAACTTTCGGCACGATTTCCTTGCAATGGCCACAGGTGGGGTCCCAGATAACAACGACTGTATACTTCGAGTTCATACCATACAATGTGATATTCTTTCCTGATGTGTCGGGCAAGTCAATATCAGCCGCGGGGTTTCCCAGGATATTCGACATTAGACTATAGGCCCTGTCCTGTATCGTCTTCACACCTTTGTCGGTTAGCCAGGGATAGGTCTTTTGTGAAAAATATCTTTCATACAAGTGGACAAACACTGCATCTTCCCACATGTATTTCATGTTCAGGTAACGGTTCACAAATTTCATTAGCAGGAATCGTTGGTTATCCTCGTTGATGCTCGCATAACCCAGCATCCAGTCTATTTCTTTATTTACTGAATCCGGGTTAGGATAAACCACCTGTTCAAAATATTTATCAAGCTTGCCTTCAAAAATAGGAGTTCGTATAAGCCGCTCGTCATAAAAACTGACTCCATCCCAATAATGCGATTTATAATATTGCCATGCATACGTAGAGTCATACTTACCCCCCGGCTGTTGCGATGCAAGGGGTATTTCAGGTTCCTGTAACATTTTTAAAAGAAACGACAGCGTAGCATCAGGATTTTGTTTTATCAGGTCGTGCCTGTGTTCTCTTATCTGCCTGTTGGTTTTTACAATCAGGTCGGTTAACGCCGTTGAATCTTGTTTGGCTTTTGCCGATGACAAAGCCTTTTGTGCACTGTCAACTTTTTTTCCATTTACGGCCATGTAATGTTGATAGGCTATAAACAGATCATTGTCAGGAGAATTGGTAAAACTAATACTCTGAAGATTGGCCGTATCAGCCTTTATAGAAAAGTATTGGTCCTTGCCCACCAAAAATTCGAAGAATCCTTGCTTGTTCGGATAGCCGATTAAATAGACACCCCCGGGTAAGGCTTTTGACCCCCGGAATACGGTTTCACTGTTGTCATTTACCAGCGCTGAATCGATAACTGGCAATTGTTTACCCTCATAATGCCCGAGGTAGACATATTGATTTTTAAAAGGCTTAAAGATAACCCTGATCTCATACCCCGATTTTTGAGCAAATGAAGAGATGGAAATGGCTAAAGCAGATAATAGTAAAATTCGTTTCATGAGGCCTGAATAAGCGACAAAGATATTTAACATGGTCAAAGGCATTTAGTAAACGTCTGAGGTTTAAGGTTATTTTATGGGAGTCAGGGTTTTGCAGGTTTCAAGCGTTCATAGGGTCTGGAGGGGGCTGGTTTAATTACCTCGTTTACAGGTAACCCATTTAAACTTCAGATGATCGAAAGATGTTATAAGTCGGAAAATCGTTGCAATTGACTTATGAAGACGGTGGACCATTTTAAGCCCTTGAAACTTTAGCTTTGCGCCGTGAGAAAGCGAAAAAATATAATATTGGAAAAGGTAAAAGTCGACGACTATGCTGCCGAAGGAAAATCTCTTGCAAAAGTGGATGGCAAGGTGGTCTTTATTGAAAGCGCGGTTCCCGGTGATGTGGTTGATGTAAAGCTGTTTAAGAACAAAAAAGACTGGGCAGAAGGGTATCCAATCCAGTTTCACGAATATTCAGAAGAACGGGTAGAGCCGTTTTGCTCCCATTTTGGAGTTTGTGGCGGGTGTCAGTGGCAAATGCTGCCCTATGAAAAGCAACTGGCATACAAAGAAAAGCAGGTCGAGGAAAGCTTGAGACGTATTGGTAAGGTTGTGCTGCCCCCCATTATGCCCATCATTGGCTCTAAACAAGACAAATTTTATAGGAATAAACTGGAATATACTTTCAGCAATAGGCGTTTTCTCTTAGACTCGGAATTAAAGGACCCATCCATTTCCACTGAAGAAAATGTGGCTGGTTTTCATGCCAAGGGAATTTTTGACAAGGTCATTGACATTAAAACCTGTTATCTCCAGGAGGAGCCCACCAACGCGATTCGCCTTGCTGTAAGAGAATTCGCCCGATCAAATGACTACTCATTTTACGATATAAAAAATCACCGGGGTTTTCTTCGAACAATGCAGTTGCGAATTTGTACGACGGGAGAGGTGATGGTGAATATTGTATTCGGTCAGGAGAATAAGGAAAAAAGAGAGCGGCTGCTTGATTTTGTGCTGGAAAAATTTCCCGGTATCACCACTTTGTTATATACCATCAATCCAAAATGGAATGATAGCCTAAACCATCTTGAACCCGTAGCTTATCATGGCAACGGATATATAATCGAAAAGTTGGAGGATTATGAGTTTAAGATCGGCCCCACTTCTTTTTTTCAAACCAATACCAAGCAGGGCGAGCAATTATATAAAGTAGCAAGGGAATTTGCAGAGTTATCGGGAAGTGAAACTGTCTACGACCTTTATTGTGGCACGGGAAGCATTGGAATTTTCATGAGCGGCAAAGCGAAGAAGATTATAGGTGTTGAGATGATCGAAGCTGCGGTAAAGGATGCCAAAGAGAACGCGGCATTGAATGGTCTATCGTTGTCTACCGAATTCTTCGCGGGCGACGTGATCGATATTTGTACTGATGATTTTTTTGAACAGCATGGCAAACCTGATGTCATCGTTACCGATCCACCTCGGGCTGGAATGCATGCAAAGCTGGTAAAAAAGATCATTGAAATCGCCGCGCCGATGGTGGTCTACGTAAGCTGCAACCCAGCGACACAGGCAAGAGATCTGCGTCAGCTTGACGAAAAATATGCGGTGACAAAAATTCAACCGGTGGATATGTTCCCCCATACTCATCATATCGAAAATGTGGCGCAGTTGAAGTTGAAATAAGTTTCCTTGAATCATACCTCAATTTGCGTTGAATGAACAAAAAAACAATCAGGATCTTAATCCTACCAGAACAAAATAAAGAATAGCACTTATGAAATAAAATTTAACACCCCCTCCAAAACATTTCTTCCTTTTTGCTTACAGCATAACTATTAACTTTACCGCATGAGCGATTTTAGATATTACAGGCCCAGCAATTTTCCGCCGGTTGTTAAAAATCTCATTATCATCAATGTACTTGTTTTTGTAGGACAGTTAACAATCGATCATCTTACCGAAAGATTAATGCTCTATCCTATCATGCCAGCAGGTTTCCACAACTGGTTAGCCGAGCAGAATGCGCTAGATGAGTTCCAGAAATTTCATCCCTACCAGATATTTACCCACCTATTCTCTCATTCACCAACGATGTTCGCCCACATCTTGTTCAACATGTTTGCACTATGGATGTTTGGAAGGGTGTTGGAAAATGTGTGGGGGCCAAAACGCTTTTTACTTTTCTACCTGGCCAGTGGCGTCGGAGCGGCCGCGCTACATTTAGCCATGCAATATTTCAGATGCGAACAGGTATGGCAAAGCATAGTGGCGGGCAGTCAAGTTCCTCCCGAAAAAATTTTTGGAGCTATAGCACCGGCCCTGGGCGCTTCGGGAGCCATCATGGGCTTGTTCGCAGCATTTGCTTACTTATTTCCAAATACGGAACTTATCTTTTTATTTATTCCTTTTCCGATCAAAGCAAAGTGGATGGTATTGATCATGGTAGGACTTGATCTTTTCGGCGGTTTCTCAAAAACCAGCGGTGACAATGTGGCTCATTTTGCTCACCTCGGCGGCGCTATTACTGGCTTTATTATTGTATTTATTTGGAACAAAACTAATCGCAAAACGTTATATTAATTTTGGAAGTGGTGTCCCGATAATTATCGGGAGATGAGTGGTGACCAGGACCCACCCTGCATCCTCAATCTTTTATAAAACGACAATTAAAATTGACAACTCACAATTGACAACTGACCGGTATGAGTTATTACGAAAAAGAATATAAACGCCGTTTGTCGCTTGGCCAGGACGGTAACGCTTTGGTGATGCTGATCGCAATCAACCTGGTCATTTTCGTTTTGTTTGCATTTGTAAAAGTCATTTATTATTTCAGTTATGACCAGCCTGCCGCCGACGTAAATTTTGGCAACGATATTTATAACAATCTCGCGCTACCTGCCACCCTTTCTGAACTGGCAAGAAAACCATGGACACTGATCACTCACATGTTTTATCACTACAGCGTCTGGCATATCATTAGCAACATGCTCTGGCTTTGGGCATTTGGATATATTTTCCAGGACCTGACTGGTAGCAGAAAGATCATTCCAGTTTACATTTACGGAGCTCTGGCGGGTGCCATCGCTTTTGTAGGGGCATTTCACGTAATACCTACATTAAAAGATCATATTGACAACGCCAACGCGGTCGGAGCATCCGCTGGTATCATGGCGATCGCTATTGCAACGACGACCATCGCGCCGGGTTACCGAATTTTTCCCATGCTCAATGGTGGCATTCCGCTCTGGGTCTTAACCATGATCTTTTTGATCATTGACCTTGCGACCATACCCGGGGCCAATTCCGGCGGACATATTGCACACCTCGCCGGAGCATTGGCAGGATACCTGTTTATTTATGCTTTCCGCAAAGGTTATGATGGCAGTGACTGGATGAATAATGCTTACGATTGGTTTAACAACCTTTTTAACCCTTCCAGGCCTGCAAAAAGGAGAAAAGTAAAACAGGAACTATTTTATAAATCGAAAACACAGCCCTTCACAAAAACTCCTAATCTCAAACAGCAGAAGGTTGATGAAATACTTGATAAGATCAATCAGAAGGGCTACAGTCATTTGACCGAAGAAGAAAAGGAACTCTTAAAAAGAGCGAGCAAAGAAGACCTGTGAATGGTGAGTCGTCAATGTTGAATGCCAATTAGGAACAGTTTCAGGGTTTTCACGTTTCGAATCTGACGTTTGACGTCTCACGAAAAAAGTTGTCGTTCTGCAAAACTTATATATCCAGCGTCACCAATCAAATATGTTCCGGTATTTTTGCCCAAATCGTTCTCATTGAGCATAACTATTTCTACCAGGGATCTTGTAAAACGTTATCATAGCCGCACTGTCGTGGATCACGTGTCCATTGAAGTGAACCAGGGAGAAATTGTTGGTTTGCTTGGTCCGAATGGAGCCGGAAAGACCACGACATTTTACCAGGTCGTAGGATTAATTAAACCGGATGAAGGTTATGTTTTTCTGAATGATCAAAACATTACAGACCTGCCGATGTACAAACGGGCAAGGATGGGTATTGGTTACTTACCACAAGAAGCCTCTGTTTTCAGAAAATTAAGCGTTGAAAACAATATCGCAGCGGTACTTGAAATGTCAGGCCTTAGTAAGGCCGAGCAAAAGGAAAAAATGGAAACCCTGCTCGATGAATTCCGCCTGCATCATGTACGGAAAAGCAATGGGGATCTGCTAAGCGGCGGTGAAAGAAGAAGAACGGAAATTGCAAGGGCCCTTGCCGTTGACCCTAAGTTCATATTGCTGGATGAGCCCTTTGCAGGGATCGATCCTATTGCCGTTGAAGATATTCAGTCGATTGTGGCGAAGTTGAAATACAAAAACATCGGCATCCTTATTACCGACCACAATGTAACGGAAACGCTGTCTATTTGTGACAGGGCCTATTTACTGATCGAAGGAAAGATATTTAAGCAGGGAACCGCAGAAGAATTGGCGGAAGATGAGCAGGTGAGAAAACTTTATCTCGGTAGAAACTTTGAACTCAAGCGCAAAGATTGGTTGCATGAAGAGGCCAGGAGTGAAGTAGGGATCAGCCTCGACAACATCATTGCCTCAGTAGAAAACGCCCTGGCGTGGAATGAAAGAATAATCGACGCAAATACACAAAGAGAGAGAAGTTTCGGCCACCAGTACATTTCTGCCGATTCCACTATTGCAGACCTTGGATTGGATGATTATTCAAAATTCCTTTTTGAACTCAAACAATCTTTAATCCAGTATGCCAAACAAAATAAAAACACCGAAATACTTGATCGTGCTAACAAATTTTTGACCGATGACGGAGATATCAATACTGATCTGAATACCATTTTGCTTTTCCTAAAAAGCGAGCTGCAATAGAGAATTGCGGCTTATAAATTTTTTAAATTTCAACCTCTCTCCCACAGAAAACATCCAATTTTTAATAATATTAAATCAACATACAATTGCTCTGCAAAATGATTATTCGGCAGGCTGTATCGCAAAACTTTTATGAGCGGAGGTCGATACGTGTCTTTTGTCGTTACCTTTAATATCCTCCAAACTTTTGTTTATGAAAAAGGTCTCAATACAACTGGCTTTTGCCATAATTTTTACCATACAACTTAGTGCGCAAAATCATCCGCTATGGCTCCGATACCCTGCCATTTCACCAGATGCAAAAACAATAGTCTTTAGCTACAAAGGCGACTTATACAAAGTGGCCAGCAGCGGCGGTGAAGCCATACCGCTTACCATCCATGAAGCATATGATTACATGCCTGTTTTTAGTCGCGATGGTAAATGGCTTGCCTTTGCCAGTGACCGTTATGGAAATTTTGATGTGTACATAATGCCGGCCACCGGAGGTGAAGCCAGGCGCCTCACCTATCATTCAGCCACTGATTTGCCTTATGACTTTACGCCAGATGGGAAATACGTTCTTTTTGGAACTACGCGCAATGATGTTTACACGAGTGCAAGATTTCCTCAAAGAAACTTGTTCCAAAAATTGTACAAAGTGCCGGTCGATGGTGGTCGGTCTGTAATGTTCTTATCGGCAGGTTCTGAGTTTGCACGATTCAACAGTAAGGGAGACAAAATTATTTTCCAGGATCGCAAGGGTTATGAAGACGCTTACCGAAAACATCATACTTCCTCAGTAACAAGGGACATCTGGGTTTATGATACAAAGAAAGATGAATACATCCAGGTTTCATCTTATGAAGGCGAAGACCGCGAACCTGTCTGGGGTAATGATGATAACACTTTTTATTACTTAAGTGAACGGGATGGCGGCACGCAAAATATTTACAAGGGAACGATCGGCGGTCAGAGTAGCGTAACAGAACTCACCAAATTCAAAGACAACCCCGTTCGATTTTTAAGCCGTGCCAGTGATGGAACATTTTGCTTCACAAACAATGGGGAGGTATACACCATGAAGGAAAATGGTTCTCCTGAAAAAGTAACTATTACGATCAACACAGACAGCAGGACCAATGACGAAAAAATTCTTCCGGTCAATACAGGAATCACGCAAACTGCTCTTTCCCCCAACGGAAAAGAAATTGCTTTTGTGGTAAGGGGAGAAGTTTTTGTTACATCTGTTGAAGGGGGTCTTACGAAGCGGATCACGAATACACCGCAGCAGGAAAGATCTGTCGAATTCAGTCCTGATGGCCGCTCTCTGTATTATGCATCCGAACGCGGAAGCAGTTGGGATATCTATCGTGCATACATTGAAAGAAAGGAAGAACCCTACTTCTATGCCTCAACAGTCGTAAAGGAAGAGCCATTGATCGCAACGGATGATGATGAATTTCAACCCGACGTTTCTCCGGATGGCAAAGAGATAGCCTATCTCGATGAAAGAAATGTTTTGAAAGTATATAACATCGCTTCAAAAAAAAGCCGCACTATTGTCCCAAAGGGAATTAATTTTTCTTATGCAGACGGAGATCAGTATTATACCTGGTCACCTGATGGTAAATGGCTTGCATTCAATTCCAGTGAGGGTCGATGGGGTTCAAGTGAAGTCGCCGTAATGAAGGCCGACGGCTCTGGTGAAAGAATGAACCTTACGCAAAGCGGATTTTTTGATGGAGGCGCCAAGTGGGCATTTGGTGGTAAGGCATTAATATGGACTACGGATCGGGATGGGAAAAAACCATTGGCCTTCCAGGGCGCAAGAGAAGTCGATATTTATGCCATGTTCTTCGACCAGGACGCCTACGATCGGTTCAAACTTACCAAAGATGAATTTGCATTGCTGAAGGAGAAGGAAGACAAAGACAAAGAAGAAGCAAAAAAGGATACAAGCATAAAGATCAACCCCCCTGGTAAAAACTGGGAACCTTTATTTACCGGAATCGAAAACCGAAAGATCCGTTTGACGATCAATTCCGGAAACATTTCTGACTATATTTTAAACAGTGATGGAGATAAATTATTCTTCGCAGCAAAAATGGAAAAAGGTTATGATCTGTGGATGACCAACCCAAGAACAAAGGAAACAAAACTTGTAGCCAAATTAGATGGTGGACCAGCGGGCATGGACATTTCAAAAGATGGGAAAAGTTTGTTTGTCGTGAGTGATGGAAAAATTGTCAAAGTGGATGCAGAAAGCGGAAAAATAAGTCCTGTAACGGTGAATGGGGAAATGGTTTTACAGGCTGCAGCTGAGAGAGCATATATATTTGATCACGCCTGGAGACAGGTAAAAAAGAAATTCTTTGATCCAAAGTTGCAGGGAGTAGATTGGGATAAGTATCATGAAACCTACAAAAGATTCCTTCCACACATCAACAATAATTACGACTTCCAGGAATTGCTAAGTGAATTTTTAGGTGAGTTGAATGCATCTCATACCGGTGGCCGTTATGCAAGGCCGCAGGAAAACACTGATGCAACGGCCAGCCTTGGTTTGTTGTACGATGAAATGTATGACGGAAATGGAGTCAAGGTAATGGAAGTTTTGGAGGGTGGACCGTTTACTAATGCAAAAACAAAGATTAAAAAAGGCGTAGTCATTGAAAAAATAGATGATGAAGTTATTACAGAAAATATGGATTGGTCACGGTTGTTGAATCGCAAAGCGGGTAAAAACGTACTACTCAGTTTATATGATCCCGAAACAAAAACAAGATGGGATGAAACAACCAAACCGATCGCGCAAAATGAAGAGCAAAGTTTAATGTATGATCGTTGGGTAAGGAACAACAGGAAGAAAGTGGATGAAATGTCGGGAGGTAAAATTGGTTATGTTCATATACAAGGAATGAATGACGGAAGTTACCGCACCGTATACGAAGACGTACTGGGAAAAGCTGCGGGGAAGGATGCATTGATTGTTGACACACGATTCAACGGTGGCGGTTGGTTACATGATGATCTTGTGACTTTTTTAAGTGGTAAAAATTATCTCAACTTTTCGCCACAAGGCGTGACACCCACATCAGGAGAGCCTCGAAACAAATGGGTGGGCCCTTCAACGGTGGTCATGAGCGAAAGCAATTATTCAGATGCATTCATTTTTCCTTATGCTTATCATAGTTTAGGCATAGGAAAATTAATAGGTATGCCTGTGCCTGGAACGGGAACAGCAGTTTGGTGGGAAACTCAAATTGATCCTACGCTGATATTTGGTATTCCAATGGTAGCAACTATTGGCAAAGAGGGGAGGCCAACAGAAAACATGCAGCTAGAGCCGGATATTAAAGTACCTAATGACTATAAATCCGTTTTGAGTGGAAAAGACCCTCAATTGGAGCGGGCCGTAAAAGAAATGCAGGACGCGATAAAGAACAAAAAAAGTTTCTGAAAACGGAAAATATCTGATCATAAAAAAGCCCCCTTTTAAGGGGTTTTTTTATTTAAAAAAATTTGACTTTCCCTTAGGATTTTCCCTGAAATAAATTAACTCACTGTGCGTTATTAAGTTGAATTAACGCCTTTGATGCACCGTAAAAAAATCCTTCTGTCTCCCCTTATTATTTTCTTTCTACTAATGTTATGGTACTCACCGGTGCGTGCTCAAATGGTGACAGGAATATGGCATGGAAAAATAGATAAACAAAAAGTAGAAGTTAAAATGGTTCAAAATGGCGATAGCCTCGCTGGTACTGCCTATTATTTTGAATCT